>OLOG01000423.1_pt1 | contig 38889 bp, 41 predicted proteins | sample 1672351 | NCBI WGS metagenome assembly OLOG01 (sample SAMEA3136674, study PRJEB25190) | human gut metagenome | biome: human gut; feature: human-associated habitat; material: faeces | place: Austria | collected 2013 | reverse complement strand
AAGCCGCCAAAGCCGCTGGGACAGTGGATGTCCCCGGTGCAATGACCGATGCGGACGTGCCGGAGCAATTTCGTGCCATCCGACAGGAGCTGCGGGGACAGAAGATGCCGAATGGCGAAAAATAAGAAAATGCCGTTCCAGTTGCTTTTGGAACGGCATTTTCTTAATCTTCTAACTCATGGCTCCCAGCCGTATTTTTCAAATATTCTTCCGGCTCGCCATTCAGAGTAAGGTCTGCATACGCCAGCGGGTCATTGTAGATGAGGTAATCCAATTCCGACCTCTGGGCCATAGTCACGTCCAGCGCATCCTCTTCCTATTGGAGCAGTTCCTTATCTCTCCTAATGAACGTACCGAGGATTATAACCGCAGGATCATTGATACCTTTGTAAATCGCATCGATATCACAGACACGGAAATGCTTATTTATTTTAATCTTTCCGAAGCGTCTGCTTCCGAAAAACAAAAAAATTCCCAGTCGAACAGTTGTTCGACTGGGAATCATCTGGTCCGCCTGACACATTCTCACTCGAACAATTTTTCCCTTTACGCCACCCCCAATTCTTTCTACATACTTCTTTCAAATCTTACTTTTTCTCGTACATAGTATCCGCTGCATTATACAGCATCTCCAAAAACTGTCCCGCCGTTGGCCGATGATCCAGCGGGTATCCCGCCAACACCTGCACTTTCTCCGGGTCAGTTTTCCATGCCAGCTTTGCCGTCCTGCGAACAGCGCTCTCCACAGCCCTCCAAGCATGACTAGAAGCTTCCGCCACAGGCAGATAAACTTCCTTCTGCAAGGCTCGCAACCGGTCAGGCCTGGTGCAAATCAGCGTCATACACTGCCGGAGAGTATAATAATCATTCTTTGTGCGAATGATACCCAGAGGGCGCAGCAAGTGGTCAAATTGTGTATCAGTCATTCTAACACATCCTTTCGCCCATCATGCTACGCCTTTTGTCGAAAGAAGTCGAAAACGCAAATTCAGCCCCGAGGAACCATCAGGCTCCCCGGGGCCGTTGTCAGCTGCCGTTCTTTTCTTCCGCCCGCTGCTTCAGCACGTCCACAGCACGAGTCAGCGCCGCCGGGATGGGCACACCCATCAGTCCGGCATTCTCCACGATACTGATAGTCTCATTGCATACAAACGCAATGACAACGGTGTCCCGAATAAAGTTCGACCCGATGACAGCATCCAGCCTGCAGGCCACCAGTACCACCAGCAGGCTCACACCCTTGCGGCACAAGCCCTTCCAGCCTGCCCGGCTCTCAAGGGTGCCAGTTTTGGTCTTGGGACTGGTGTGGAACACCCCCGCCACGATCAGGCCGGTGATGTAGTCGATCGCCATAAAGATGATAAGCGTCTGCAGCGCCGTGTCCCAGCCGCCCAGCAGGCTGGCAATGGCCCCGCCCACAATGCCGATGGCCGCACAAATCTCATTTTTCATTGTCATTCTCCTTTCACTTTCGTCAGCCCGGCCCGCTGGGTGATGGCAGCATAGTCCTTGTAGGCCACGCTCAGGTCTGCGCCCTTGGCGATGCCGGGGACTTTGCCGCTGCTGGTGTACTGCCACATCCCAAAGGGCCAGCCGGGGGCGGGCTTCTTGGTGCGGTAGGCCGCCAGCCACACGTCGTAGGGCTTGAGGGCCGCGCCGCCCATGTACAAATTAGTCTGCCCGAAGTTCAGGCCGGTGTACAGCATGGCGTACACGCCCCAGTTCTCCACAACGCTCAGGCAGTGGGCCACGATGTCAGTCAGGGCGGACTTGCTCAGAGCCGCCTGCAGCTTGTCCTCGATGTCCACAGCCACCGGGAACTGGAACGTCTTGCCGGTCAGCGCCTGCTTGAACAGGGCCAGCTCCTTGTCGGCCTGTGCCTTGGTGGTGGCCTTGAAGTAGCCGTACACGCCTACCGGGATGCTCAGCCGGGTGCACTCGGCATAGTTGCGGGCAAAATAGGGGTCGATGTAAGGCTTGCTGGGTTTGCCCTCTTTGCTGTTGCCCATGGCCCGGATCATCACGCCGGAGATAAGGCCGCTGGCCTTGACCTTGTCCCAGTCAATGCGGCCCTGCCATTTGCTCACGTCAAGTATTGTTCTGGGCATTCTCTTTTTCCTCCTGTTCCTTCAGGTACTGCTCCACCGCATCCCGCAGCTTGGCGGGCACGGCTTCCAGCTTCTTCACGCCCTTGCGCACAAGGTCAGCGTAAATCGGGATCATAAAGTTCATTCGGTTTCACTCCCTTCCGCCTGCTCGTACAGACTGCACAGCGCCAGCTGCAGGTCGGTCATGGAGCTTTCCTGTGCGGACAGCTGCTCTTTCAGCTGGGCGTTCTCAGCTTCCAGGTCAGCCACCCTCTGGGGCAGTGCATCCTGCTCAGCTTTCTTACGGTCAGCTTCGGCTTTGGCATCTTCAGCGGCCTTTTTATCAACTTCCCGCTGAGCCAGCTCTTCGGCGGTGTAGCGGATGTACCGCATCACCGGCACTTCCTCATCCCAGGCTGGCTGAGGGTCAACGCCGGGCACGTCGATGACCTTCACGGTGTCCCGACCGATTTCTACGCCGTCGCGGTAGTAGATCGCAGGGGTGCCATCCGGCAGTTTGGCTGTCTCTCTGTGCCACTGCGGAGCCGCTCCCTCTACGGCATCATGGTGAATGACTTCCACATCTTCCACCAGATAGCCCGCTTCCAGATCCGGCTCAGTGGTCAGCACTGCGCCGGTTTCATCAATGATTTTCATAGGGGCTCCTTTCATGCTGCATCATCCACACGTACCCAGATGTACAGGGAGTGATAGGGGTTCAGGATGCTCATTGCCTGGCCGCTGCCGGTGCTTCCGATGCTTACGGTATGGGTATGAGCACCGGCTTCGTTCATGCCAACACCGTGGGTGTGATCTCCTACCCAAGAGGTGGTAGGGGTGCCGTTATCAGCATACTGTCCATATCCACTGTTCTCGCCGGCCATCATTGGCCCATTCTTATTCGTAATCGCTGCACTCACTGTATGATTATGTCCGCCTGCACCGCCAGTCCATGCGCTATGGCTATGGGAACCTGCCGAGCCAGTAGAACCGCTGTGGTTATGGCTGGGCATTTCGGCCACAGTCTGGGTGTGGGTGGCGCTGCCGCCGGTAGTGCCTGCGGGGTAAGCATCGGATGCACCCATGATGAACTCTCCTTCGATACGTTCCCAGGTGCCGCCGATAAAGCTTGCCGGAGATGTCGGGTCATTGCTGGCCCAGAATTTGATTTTGGAGTTATCCTCTTCCCGCTGCTGTGCGAGCATTTCCTTGATCAGCGCCCGGGTCGCAGCCGCATCTGCAGGAGCACCTTTAATAGAAACAGTCGGGTCAGTGTTTGCCGCTTTTTTGGCTTCCTCCGCCCAGTTCTTGGATGCTTCCTCACTGGCTTTGGCATTGGTAGCAGAAGTCGCCGCTGCCGTCTTGCTCTTCTCTGCCTCCCCGGCCTTGGTGGCGGCGGTGGAAGCGCTCCCCGCAGCGTCGGTGGCCTGCTGGGTTGCGGTTTCTGCCGCAGCGGTGGCCGTCCTGGTGGAGTTGGCCACGTCGTTCAGGGCCGCAGTGCGGGCCCGTGCGATGTTCTGCAAGGCGGCGGTGTGCTCCGTCTCCGTGTCCTGCAGGGCCCGCTTGGCGGCGGTCTCACTGGTCTTGGCGTTCTTCTCGCTGGCGGCGGCGTTGGTCTCGCTCAGGGCTGCTGCGTCCTCGCTCTTTTTCGCCGCCTCTTCACTGTCCTTTGCCTTTCCCGCACTAGCCTTGGATGCACTCTCACTCTCGGCGCTTTTCTTAGCGCTGTTCTCAGATGCCTCTGCGCTCTTTGCTGCCGCTTCCTCACTTTTCTTTGCCGCAGCAGCACTGTTTGCAGCCTTTTTGGCATTTTCCCCGCTCACCCGCACGCTTTCTTCCATGCTGGCGGCAGAGTTCGCTGCTTCTTTAGCAGATTTGGCCGCTGCTTCCTCACTGGTCTTGGCCGCGTTCATGCTCTCCAGCGCCTGCTTGGCGTATTTCGTCACCTCGGCCACGAACTGTTCATAGATGCTCGGCGTAATGTTCTCGGTGGTCGTGTCGGTGTCGATGGTGTCATAGCAGGTGTACTTGCCGGGCTTGGTCATGGCAATGTAGCCGCTGTCGTTGATGGCCAGCAGCATCCAGGTGCCCTCTTTTTCCAGTGTCCACCGCCGGTCTACCAGTGCGCTGTTGTTCTCGTCCAGGATCTGCGGGTCCGGCTTTGTGCCGCTCAGGCGCTGCACATGCAGGGTCACGGTGCAGTTCTTCCACTCTTCCGGCAGCTCAAAGCGAAGCTCGTCCACCTTGGCGCTCCGCACACCGCCCAGATACAGCGTCTCAATGTTTGCCCGGAACGTCGAACCGTTGTCCTGCAGCTTTCTGATCTTGATATCCAGTTGGCTCACAGTTTCACTCCCTTCCTGCCCCTATCCTATCACGCCCCGCCGGGTGCAACTACCCCGGACATACATAAGTTCCCGCCTCTTGACAAATACGTAAAATACGTATATAATCAAATCACCAACGAAGAAAGGAGGATTCCACCGCCATGCCGCTAACTCCAAAAGAGATGTGTCGGCTGTTGGAGCAAAACGGCTTTGTTTGCATTCGCTCCAATGGCTCTCATCGGATGTACAGCAACCCCGTCACCAAAAAATCCACTGTCGTTCCTTATCATGCAAAGGATCTGAAGCCCGGTCTAGAAAAAAGTATTCTTAAACAAGCCGGAATCAAAAAATAACATTATCTTGTTAGGATCAACCTGGAAAATTTCTGGTTATCCTAATACTACATTATAGATTATTGAAATAATTGAATATTAGTTTTCTCGTTATCATATAATATTTTCAAAACTTACATCACGCTATATATGAGGTAATATTAAAATGACTGCTGTATTTTATCCTGCTGTTTTTCATCCAGAAGAAACAGGATATTCCGTTACAATTCCAGATATTGAAGGTTGCTTTACCCAAGGGGAAACTATGGATGAAGCGGTTGCTATGGCCCAGGATGCCATTGGTCTGATGCTTGAAGATTGTGAAGTATGTCCTAAGCCTTCTCTTCCTTCTGCCATCCATGTGGATACCGGTGATTTTATTGCAATGATTCCTTTTGATATGGAAGAATATCAGAAGCAGTTCAAGCCCGTCAAAAAGACCCTGTCTATTCCCGGTTGGCTCAACGATGCCGCCGAATCCGCACACATCAACTTTTCCAGTGTTCTGCAAAAAGGTCTGAAATCCGAACTCGGCATGATTTAACAGAATAACATAGCAAAAGGGAGGCCGTTCACCCCGAACGGTCTCCCTTTCTTCTAAGCAGGGCTCCCCCCAAAAGAGCAGCAACGTGAACTTGGCTCCCCTACTAAGGGAGCTGTCACGCAAAGCGTGACTGAGAGGTTCACCTCACCCCTGCCCACTCATCCTTGCTGTTTTTTGCCTGTTCCTCCTTTTTTGCCGCGTCCTTCACCCACTGGGCAAAGTTCTTTTCCTCATACATGGCCGTCCCGTCCTCTTTGGTCAGGCTCGTCAGCAGCTTCTCCAGCTTCTCCCGGTCGTGGTCGTTGCCCGCCAGATACTCTTCCTTCACCGCCGCCGTGATCTTCGGCTTGATGCTGTCATCGTCCTTGCCCGCCGTCCGCAGCCGGTCGATCTCGTCCTGTACGTCCTTCCGCTTTCCGGTTTCCAGTGCGTCCGTCAGGTCGGAGTAGACCGTCCGGTCCTTGTCCCCGGCCAGCAGACTGTCGGCCTTCTGGTTGATTGCTCCCGTCACAAGGTCGATCACCCATGTCCGCTTTTCCGCGTCAGCTTTCACACCCTCCCGGATGCCCAGGGTCTCGTACATTTCCCGCACAAGCTGCTTTGTCAGCTCCTGGCGCTGGCTGTCTTTGCCCTCGTTCCGGGCCCTGGCCGCCTGCTCTACTTCCTGGCTGTATTTCTTCAGCCGGTTCTTCAGCTGGCTGGCAATGGTCTTTTCGTCCTTGCCCATGGCTTCCAGCTTCGCCATAGCACCGCTGGCGTTGTCCGTGTCCCCCTCGGCAATGGCGTTGTACAGCCGGTCATACTGCCCGGTGGCGCTTGTCGGGGTCGAGCTGAACGAAAAGCCGCTTCCGCTTGCAATGTCTCGTGCATCTTCCACATAGGCATCAAAGGCATCCAGCATTTTCCGGGCGTTCCCCATAGGCACACCCGCAATTTCAAACCCGTACTGCATCAGGTTCACGCCTGCCTTTCGCAGTTTCTGATGATACGCTTCCAGCTGTTCCTCCGTCATGTCACCGGTGTCCTGCCGGACAAGGCTGGAAAACTTCGTTACTGCTGCAAAAAGATCATTCACAGCGCTGATGTTGGTTGCACTCACCACATCGTAATCCGTACCGTTCACTGCATTTCCCACAGCGCTGTACAGCTCGCTGCCATACAGGAAGTTGCCCGCAAAGCTTTCCGTGTACAGATTCAGGAATCGCTTGCTCACGCTGGCTGCGGTCACATCTCCGTTCTCGTCCTGCTCTCTGTCCCACCGGTGCAGCAGGAAGTCCGCACCGATCTTCATCAGTGCAAACACAGCAGTCTGGGTGATCTGGCTCACAATGGCCCGGTTCAGGTTCTTGCCGGCCCGCTTCACTTCTTCTGCTGTCTCGCTGCTGTGTGCAGCCTTGTCCCGTGCTTTCTGGGCGTTGTAGTCCATCACCGCATCGGCCATGATGCCGTAGTTCTGGAAACGCTGGGTCGTGAACATGGTCAGGGTCTTGGTCATCTGATCCGGGTTGCGCTGGATCCCCGCCCGCTGCATGGTGGTGTAGTTGGGCTGGGTCTCCTCAATGACCCGCTGATACATCTTGTTCACGGCTTCCCAGTAGGCTTCGCTGCCTTTCGTGGCTGCACCCTCTGCAAACTCATTGGTATGGTGCTCCACATACCGCTTGGATCCTTCCCACAGTGCCGCCACCGTGATCTCGTCCATGCTGTTGATCCAGCCGGTCACCCACTTGGGCAGCTTGTCCATGGCCTTTTCTGCCGCGCCCTGGCTCACGCCAATGCTGGCAAGCTCACCCCGCTGGCTGCCCCGCAGTCGGTATCGCAGCAGCACATCCCCGTGCTGGGCGATCTCCGCTTCCAGCGCCGCCCGCTGCTTGCCGGAGAGGTTCTTCACAAAGGGCACTACCGCCGCCATAGTATCCGCACCCAGTACCGCGCCTGCCGTGGGCAGAGATGCTGCCTGCGCAATGGCCACGCCCGGGTTCAGCGTCAGGATCGCGCCCGCATAGTTGCCGCGCAACCTGTCCAGCACTTTGGTCATTGTGGTCGAGCGCTTTCTTTGCGTGGTCTGCAGGTCGGTCAGCAGGTCATCGATGTAGTTCGTCGCGCTCTGGCCCCACTGCTCTTTCAGGATACCATTTTTCAGCATCTTGATGCCGTCCTCGGTCTCAATGCCACTGTTCAGCACCTTCTGCACGTCCCGGATGGGTGCCGCTAGTCCGGCGTAGGCTGCCGTGTCCCGCAAACTCCGCTGCACCACGCTGCTGCACTCCTCCAGCAGGATGGGCATCTGGCTCTTGACACGGTTCTTCAGGAAGCCTCGGCCCTCAATGGTGGCATCCAGTTTCACGCCCTCGATCTGGGTCACCAGCGCCGTCTTGTCCACCGCAATGGGGTAATAGTTTTTCACGGTGGCCCGCTGGTAACCCAGCAGCTTCATGCTTGTCTCGTTGATCAGATTCGTGGTGTAGCTGCCAAAGAATTGCTTCATGTCCTCGCACCAGGCCCGGTCGTAGTCGGTCATGGCCTTCTCCACGGCCTGGATCACGGTGTCGGCCATGGGGTTTCCCGTGCTGTCCGTCAGCATCCCGATCTTCACGGTCTGGCCCTTCTGGTAAGCCTTCTCAATGTCACCCCTGTTGTACTCCTCCGCATCCGGGATCGTCAGGCCACCGTTCAGCAGGTGCTCCCGGCTGTCGGCGTTCTGCAGGTGCATGTACAGGCTGCACAGCTGGGCGTGGGTCAACGGTGCAGCCCTACCCTTGCTGTCCTTCAGGCCAATGTCCACCAGCTCCGCGCCCGGACCGGCGAATTTTTCCATCTGTCTCAGGTTCGCCTTGCCCGTCACATTGTCAAAGAGCTTCGTTCCCTCCACAGTGATCCGGGTCTGTTCCCGCTGGCCGTCGTTCAGCATGGTGCCCAGCTTCTCCATCTGGCTGTTCTTTGCGTAGCCGCCCAGCATCCGGAACACACGGCCAGCCCCCAGCATGTCCAGGTTGTACCTGGTCAGGGCGCTCCGCAGCTTTCCATCGTTGCCCTTGCTCTGGCGTACCTCCGCAGCCGCCTCGTTGGCGATCTTGTCCACCGCTTCGGCTTTCTGCAAGCTCAGGGTCTTGTTTGCCGTCCGGATCACATGCAGTGTGCTGGTCGTAATGGCTTTCAGCATCCGCATCTGGTCCACCGTCATGGGCAGATAGGTGCGGTTCTCTGTCTCCCGGATTCGCTTTCTCAGCCGGTCACGCAGCATCTCGGCCTTTTCGCTGTCCGGCAGTGCCTCGGCCTCTGTCAGCTGCTGGTTCAGCCGGTCAAGCTGGGCCTGCTTGCTGGCATTCAGGTCAGCCTGCAGCGCGTCGATGAGCTCCGGCACCTTGCTCAGCTTCCAGTCCTCGCTGATGCCGTTGGAGCTATTCTCGGCTCCCATCGACTGCATGATGCTGGTGCGCAGGGCCGTCAGCCGGGCCACGGCGTGGTCGTTCAGCAGTGTCATATCCGCCAGCTTTGCCACCTCTGCCGCCTGCTGGATCAGGTGGGGCTGCACATACCGGTCCTTGCTGGGCCGCAGGATCATCTGGTTCAGCTGGGCAGCATTGGCCCGGATGCCCCGCCGCAGCTCGTCCTTCTGCCGGCCGTCCCGGGCTTTCTGTACTCGCTTCTCAGCCAGCTTCTTGGCAATGGCAATGTCCTCGTCCCGCTGCTGCTGGGCTGCAGTGATGGCGATTGCGTTTCGTTCCGCCTGCTTTTCCTGCCACTCCTGAGCTTTGCGCTGGTTTTCCTGTTCCCATTCCAGCAGTTCGTTTTCCTGATGGATCAGCTGCCACTCAGCCCGATCAGCCCGGCGCTGTTCTCCTGCCACCTGGTGCGAAAGGTTCCAGTTCTCCCGCTTCAACTGTTTGTTTTCCAGCCGGATCTCGTCCAGCATCTGCTGGCGTTCTTCCTTCAGCCGCTTCTTTTCGGCCTTCCACTCCCGTTCGTAGGCTTCCTTCAGCACGTCCAGCTTTTCGGCCATGTCGCCGTAGTTGGTGATGTCCAGCCCCAGCGTATCCAGATTCTGATCCAGCAGCTTTTCTGCTTTTTCATTCCGCTTCTGCTGTTCTGTCCACTGCCGCAGTGCTTCATCCCTGCTTCCGTTCCGGCTGTTCTCATACATCCTCCGGTTGAACTCCCGGTTCTGCTCCTTCTGCACCTTCCGCAGGTCCTTCAGCGCCTGCTCCGCGTTCTCCTCGCCCACGGCAGCAGCCACAGCCTGGCGCTGCCAGCGCTGGAACCCGTCAAAGATGGCCTGTGCATCGGTCATCTCCGGCACGTTCAGGATATCACCCAGCATCCGGTCGGCCAGCTCCACTTTGGCATCCTCGTACTCGGCAGCATCTGCAAAGCGGCTCATCATCCTGGGCTTGATGGCATCGTGCACGTTCATCAGCACATCCAGCCACTCGGTGCTCTCCATGCTGGCTGCGCCGTCCACGCCTGCCGCCTGGGCCGCGCCCCGGAACAAGGCCGCTGCCCCTTCCTTGGTGCCGCCCATGGCCCGGGTGTCATTGACGATGGATTCATACACTTCCGCCGGGTTGCCGTCCCGCACCCCCTCTGCCTGCCGCAGCTTCACACCGTGCCGCCGGGCCTCCGCCACCGCTTCGCTCCACGTCCCGTACCGCTTCACCAGTTCCGCCTTGGCCGGGCCGTCCTTGTTCACCGTGTAGCTCAGGTCGTGGTATTCCGGGTACTCGTCCCACAGCTCGGTGTTCCGGTAGGTCGCCCCGCTCAGAATTTCATCTGCAATGGTCTCAGACAGCGCACTGGCCTTGCTCATGCTGGCCCCGTCCGCCGTCATGTACTCCACCAGCGCCCGGGTCTCTCCGGCAATTTTCGTCCGGTCGGCCCTGCTGCCGTTGGCCTTTGTCCACCGCACCGCCAGCCCGTCAATGGAATCCTGGCTGATCCGCACACCGTGGGTCACACCCATCATCTGGGCCAGCGTTTCCATCGCCGCGCTGTTGTCCGCAATGGCCCGGCTTGCCTGCCGCTGGGTGTTCTTCCGCGCGTCCCGTTCCGCCTGTTCGGCTTTGGCCGCCAGCTGGTACCGGAATCGTGCCAGGCTGCTCTCTGCGGGCAGCTCACCGGTCTTGTAATAGTCCCTGATCTCCCGCACAACACGGTCAGCATCAATGCGGCCGCTGTACTCCTTGCTGGCTGCAACCCTGCCGTCGGTGGTGGAAATATCCAGCGTGAACTTTCTCTGTTCACTGCCCAGGCTTCCCACCATCTCACGGATCTGTTCCAGCTGTGCAGCGGTCGGGGCTTTGTCTGCGGCCAGGTCAACACCCGGAGCTTCCGCCATCACCCGCACATTACCGTCTGCCAGGAACTTGTTCAGTGCGTCCGTCCCTTCCGATACTTCCGCCGGGCCGAACACACTCATAATTTCCCGGTGGTCGGTGTCACGGGTCTTATCATTCCGGGCAAAATCCAGCATCTGCCCATCCGGCAGGATGTATCCGGCCCGTTCAAATTCACTCGTCGTGCCAAACTGCTCCACGGCCAGCTGACGGCGATACTTCGCCGCACCGCCTGCTTCCTTTGCTTTGGCATCATAGACAGCCTGCTGTTTCTGCTTCTGTTCATTTCTCTGGGTTTCCAGCTTGGCATGGGCTTCCCGCAGTGCATTATTCACTTCACCGATTCGGTTTTCAAGCTCTGCACCACGCTGGTTAAAGTCCTTTCGCTTTGCAAGGTACGCCTGGTATTCTTCACTGGCCTTAAACTCCTTTGCCTCGGCAGAGAACAAACCCAGAGATTTTCTCTTCGCTTCAATCTCCTTTACCTCGGCGCTGTTCAGCCAGTTTGTTCGCTCTGTTTTCAGGGCGTTTTGCTGGTGTTCCAGTTCCCGACTTTCTTTTTGAAGTGCCGCCAATTCATCCACGGTTCCAGCAGAGCCTTCACTCAGCTGGAACCGCACTGATTTCTTCACAGGTTCGCTGTTTCCCTTGCTTTCGGCATTTTCTTGTGCTATACTGTTTTTAGCAGGAAAGCTCGGGCGTTCACCGCCCTCCTCGGTTTTGAGTACCGTGTCAGCGCTTTCCTGATAAATAGAACCCTCCGACCCTCTGCTCCCCGAATCTTCGGATTCCATGTGGGCTTTGCCGGAGTGTTCCGTAAAACCTCCTTGCAGACTACTCCTTGAATCTTTGGATTCTACGTGGGTACGCATGGAGGTTTTATTATTTGTAGATTTTATATCTACAATATCATAGAAAATCTCCCGGTCATTTGCTTTGAAGGCAGTCAGAACATCAGCTTCATAGGCATTCTGCCCAACCACAATTTTGATTTTTCCACGGTTGAATGCTTCCGCATTCTTGTGGTTTGCAGGTTCTCTGTAGACTTCATCTGCGGTTTTAATAATTTCATCCAGATTTGCAGCCATCCGCATTTTATCTGCATACGTTTCTTCGTTCGTTCTCTGAAGCGCCATTGTAGATTTAGAACGGACAAACTCACTTCTTCCATCTTTATGGTTCAAAATTGTCCAGCCGTTCCGCTCAAAGCCATTCGGATACCGTTCTTTGATGGCCTGCTTCACTACGGTTTTCCAATCTTCCTGTGGAACACCGTTCAGGATATCTTCATCAATTTTGATGTAGCTCTCTCCGTCGGCATCCTTCTGGATCGAAAAACGAATATTGCGTCCTTCCGCCGCGCTCTCTGTCTTGGGGGCAGCGGCGTTTTCTTTTGCACTGCGCAGGTTGTCCATCGCTTTTTCAGCGTGGGCAAAGTATTCGTCCTGCAAAATTTTGCGCTCGTTCTCGGCCAGGCGCTGGGCCTTCATGGCAGCCCGGTTGTCGGGGTCAAGGGTCAGCACTTCCTTGGCCCGGCTGATGATGCCGCCCAGCATCTCCTTCACCCGGTTCATCACGGTGCGGATGGTTCCGGCCCTGCCGCTGTTCTTCTCGGCCTGCCCGCGCTGGAACTCTACCCAGCGCTTGAAATCGGATTCATTGGAGAAAATGCCCCGCCAGGCATCGCCCACCAGCTCCTCGGCAGCTTCCTCATAGGTCAGGTTCTGCTGGGCATAGTCGGTCATCTTCTCCCGGATCATCTCGTCCACGGTCTCAAAGCCGCTGCTCCTGGCCAGATACAGCAGGGCATGGTCCTGCAAAGTCTTTGCTCCCTCGCTGTCCAGTGCGTTGTACCAGTGGTAGTCCTCGTGCAGCACCGTGCCGAACGTATCCTGTGCACTGTCCCCAAAGAAGATCCGGGCCGTCTTCGTGTCCACATAGGCCTTCACGTTCTGATTATTCATCAGCACATTCTTCATCACCGCCGTGGTGCCGGTTGCTGCCGCGTTCAGCTCGATCACCTGGCTTCCAGCGTCGTTCGCATTGCGCAAGGTTCCCTTGTAAATGGTCTCACCCCGGCCCGTCAGGCTCTTCTCGGTCAGGTTTCCACCCAGCTGGCTCTCGGCCCACCGGGTCTCTGCCGCATCCCTGCCGTAGGTGTAGGCGATCTCCAGCGCGTTCCGGCCCTTAAGGTTGCCCAGCACATAGTTCACGTTGGCCGCCATGCCGCTGCCGGTGCCCGCCAGCTCCAGCGCCTGGTCAAATGTCTTCACGTCCTCCATCTGGCCCAGCCGGTACAGAGTGGATGTTGCCGCCGCATAGCGGTCACTGTCCACGCCTTCCGGCTGTTTCCGGCTGATCTCCTGTGCCGCCTTTTCGCCCACCTTCCAGCTCCGCAGCACCTGCTCCGTCCGGGCCTGCTTCTGGCCCTCCGTCCTCGGTGCTTCCATGCCGTAGGTCTCCCGCATCGGGCTGTTGCTGCTGTCCATCCCGTCAAGGGTGCTTTCTTCCACAGGGACCGACTGCATCACAGCCTGCCGGTCAGCTCCATTCTGCGCAGTCAGACCAGTGTTTTCCGCACTGCCAAGGGCTAACGGGTTGCGGCTGTCAGCGCTTATGCGCTGACTGAGGGGTTCTGCGCCGTCCGCCGCTGTTTCCGTGGGGCTTTCCACACTTTCCCCAGCGTTCTCAACAGCATTCTGCTGGCTGCGCTGTGCCGCCGCTTCTGCAAACGTCTGCACAGCCAAGTTGTCCGATATGGCAGCAGTTTCCGCACTGTTGCCCTCAGCCGCAGGGCCCGCCGCTTTCAGGTCAGCAGAGCCTTTTTCAGTCCCATCAGACTCCACCGACATGCCAAGGGCCCCACTATTAGGGGGGCTGTCAGCGCTCACGCGCTGACTGAGGGGTTCCGGTTCCCGCGCCAGCTCCTCCCGGCGCTGGTGTTCCTTCAGCGCCTGCTCGTATTCGTCCTGAGCGGCATACCGCTCCACGTTGCCCCGCAGGCTGGAATCTCCCGCGTTCATCCTGGAAAGCCCTGTGCCCACAGCGCCGCCCAGTGCACCGGACGCGCCGCCGGTCAGCCCCGCTTCCAGCGCCTGAACCAGCGTGTCCGTGGTAAACATGGTCTGGGCAGCTTCGCTGTCTCCCAGGGCCGCATCAATGGCCTTGTCGGTGTAGGTCTCCACAAAGGCCTGCATGGCGTTGTCAATGCCGCCGGAAATGGCGTTGGCAACTGCCGGATGTGCCGCCGCAAAGGCCGAATCCCCAGCCAGCGCCCGGATCTTGTCTGCCACAGCTCCCGCCACGGAATTTCTGGCGTAGTCCGCGCCCATGGTTCTTGCCAGATCAGCCGCACCCACGCTGTTGATGGCCCATCCTGCGCCAAACTTGGCCACACCGCCCGCCAGCGCCTTGCCTGCGCTTTCGCCCTTGGCCGCGCTCTTGCCCATGGCATCCGCAGCGCCCTGGGCACTCAGCACCGGCAGCACCGCCGCCGGGTTGATGGCAGCCACTGCAAGGTTCTCTGCCGCGCTGGTCGCCACGCCCTGCACGGTCCGCTGCACATCGGTCAGGCCGCTCTGGGCCGCGCCCGTCAGCTGCTGGCCCCGGTTGTACAGCTGGTAGCCCACGCTCTTCTCCGTGTCGATGCCACCCTTTGCTTCCGTTCCGGCAATGCGGCTGCGCATGTCCTCGATCTCCTGCCGGGTAAATCCCTGCTGCAACAGGTCGCCGGTGCTGTACTTGGGCTGGTAGTCCATGTCAGTTTCCATCAGCTGGTCATACAGGTTCTTCTCGCGGGGGTTCCGGGCAAGCTCTGCTTCCAGTGCTTTCCGGTTCTCGCTGCTCTGCCGGATGTTCTTTCCGGCCTGCACCAGGTACTCCGCACCCATCAGCGGGGCAGCGGCCACGGTGTCCGCAACGCCGCCCACGGTGTTTGCCGTCCGCCGGGCCAGCTGCTTCCACTCCGGGATTTCTTCCATGGTGTCCAGATACTCCCTGGCCTGCCGGATCTCCGTGTCCGTGTACCCCAGCTTTTTCAGGTCTGCCGTGCTGTAGGTGTTGCCCACCTTCCCCTTGATTCCCGTGGTGCGGAAGGGGTCGATGCTACCATCCCCGGCGCTGGCCCCGTTTCTGCTGGTGCCGGTCTCGGCATAGCTGGTATAATTGCTCTTCTTTTCCAGCAGCTTGTTCACAAGCTCCTGGTTCCGAGGCTGGTCAAACCACTGGTTGGCCTGGTCAAAGGCCTCCGGCTGGCTGTACTCCGCATAGCTGTTCTTCAGCTTCTGGGCCTGCTGTCCGTACCACGTTCCCAGAGTATTCCCCGCCGGGCTCACTGTCGCCTTCTGCCGGTTCAGCTCGTCGCTCCGGCTGTCCATGGCATCCGCAAAGCCCAGGTTGTTCCTTGTCCGGTAATCCTCCAGCGCCGTGGAATACAGGTCGGTGCCCTCAGCCGCAGCCACCCCCTTGGCTCCCCTACCAGGGGAGCTGGTACGCAGTGCCCGAACCCGTTCTGCCGTCCACTTGCCGCTTTCCTCATCCTTTTTTGCCGTTTCAGAGGGGTTGCTTTCCCGCAAAGCCCGAACTTTCTCCGCTGTCCATGCCATTATTCCACACCTGCCTTTTCCAATGCGTCCGAGATTTCTTTGTCACTGTATCCGTTCTGGCTCATAATGTTTGTAATTGCCCAGGCGCTGTAGCCACGCTTTGCATACCTCTGGGCCAGAAGTGTGCCGGTGTCACTGCTCTGCGCCGTACTCTTACCCGTGCTTTCTGTGTTCTTCGTCTCCGGCACCGGATAACCAGCATCTGCAAGGATACCGTCATACCACGTCGTATCCCCACCCTTTGCAGCAACACTTTCGCGGTCTTTCATCAGGTTGCGCAGTTCGCTTTTCGACCACTCGCTGCTCTGGCGGTAATAGCCTCTCGACCCGCCGGAACCGCCGCCGGACAGTGCCTTTGTAAAACTCTGCTTTCGTGCATAGTCATTGAATGCCCAATCTGCCACATCATCACGGGTAGCGATTGAATTCGGATCCATGCCCAGAATGTTCAGAATCGTCTGTGCACCCTTCTGGTCACCGTTTGCCGTCATGCTGGATGCGCTCTGGATCCATTTGAGTTTATCCTCCCACGTCATCTGCTTTCCGTTGTAACTGTCCAGCAGCGTCGGATCCATTCCGGCATCCTGCATCATTGCCTTTGCCAGATCAATACCCCCGGCATCAGCGAGATTCATTGCCACCTGTGCCGTTTGCTGCCGTGCCGCCTGCTTCTGCAGCGCCAGCTGCTCTTCCTGATAGGTGTACCCCTTGTACCCATCGTAGGCTGTCAGGGCCGCCGAGCCGATGTTCTTTACCGTGTTCCAGAGGTTGTTCCAGTAATTGTCGTTCTCGTTCCGGGCCTGTTCGCTCTGGTTGGCAAGGAAATTCTGCCACGCCGTGTAGTTGGCAAAGTTGCTGCCGTAGGCACTGCGGTCCAGCGCCTCGGTGTTGGCCATGCCGGAAAGGGCACTCAGCAGGTCGTTCTGCTGGTTCTGGTATTCGCTCAGTGCCTGGCCTCTCAGGCCGGGTACCGCATTGTCAATGCCGCTCAGCGCCTGCTGCTGGCCCTGCTTTGCCACGCTGTCGGCGTAGCTGCTGCCATACCCGCCCGCCAGCATCGCCGCGTTGTCCTGGGCGTTCTCCGCGCTGGCGGCAGCATTGGCCTGGGCCTGGGCGCGGTACTGCTGGTAGGCTTTGCTGCCGGTGTCCCAGTCGAACCCGCTGCCGATCTGCCCGGTCAGGCTGTCCATTGCGTCCTTGTTCCGGCTCACATAGTCCGCCGGGCGGTTGGCATTCCATTCCCGCTCTTCCTGTTCCGCCTGGTTCTTTTTCCGTAAGGTATCAAATAACATGTCGTTCTCCTTTTCTTCTGCCGGCCACCGATCTTCAGATCACGGCAAGCGCTTTCAGCACCCACGGCAGCATGCTTGCGCCGACCTGCAAAGCGTTCCCCCAGAAGTTGATGTTGTTCGCATCCTTCTTCTGGTTGGCCCCCACCGCGTTGGCATATTCGGTCTGGGCACTGTTCAGCTGGCCATAGTAATTGTTCAGGCGAGTGTTGTAATCGTTGATCGCCAGCTGCTTCTGCTGCTGCAAAGAGCTCAGCCGGTTGCCCAGGTCACTCTTCTTGGTGGCATATTCGTTGTAAGCCTGGCTATACAAGCTGTCTGCCACATCCGAAAGCCCGTTCATGGTGCTCTGGTAGGCCGTCTGCCCGCTGGAAGTGCCCCAGCTGTTGCCGTAGCCGCCGCTGCGGGCCGAAGCATTGGCGGCAGCGTTCTCGCTGGCCAGCTCCGCACCCCGGGTGTACTGGTTCTTGTACTGCTGGTAAGCCGCGTCCTTGGTGTAATCGTAGGAAAAGCCATCCCGGTTCATCTTGTCCAGCTGGCTCTGCGTGCCGCTGATCTGGCTGTCATACTGGCCCGTCGTGTCCTCCGGCTGCTGTCCCTTCCAGTAATCCAGATTGTTCTTTGCCGTGGTCACCCGGTCATTGCTCTGGGCGTACTGGTAGCTGTTGGAACCGTTCTTTCTGGTTCCAAACACGCCGGTGCCCGCATTCTTTTCGCTGTTGCCGGTAATGCTGTCACACACATCACCTACCATCAGCCCCACATTGTGGCCCGGAATCAGGTACTCCCACCACTTTCCTCTTGCCATCTTCTCACTGTCTCCTTTCGTTTACTCCACCTTCAGCCCCATGGCCACCAGCTTGTCCCGCATGGTGTCGCTGAAGTTCGTCTCGTCCAGGTTCTGCATCATGTACATCATCTGGTCCCGCAGCTGCATCAGGTAGTTGTTGATGCTTCTCCTGTCCTCCGGGGCCATGTTGTCACTCAGTTTCGGCATGGCGATCTCGCCAAGCCTCGTAATATCTGCCATATAAAATCTCCTTCCTCTAAGCAGGGCTATCTCTTCGGTTCCCCTCCGGCCACCCGGTTGCCCCGGCTCTCTGCCATGCTGAACGCAATGCTCCGCACCGCGATCTGCCCGGTGCCCTTGATCCGCAGCCGCATGGTGTCGTGCCGCTCCGGCACAAAGGGCAGGTTGACCCGGGTGTATTTGTTCAGAACGGCTGCCTGGCCCAGTGTCTCCCAGGCCCCGCCCTCATAGCTGGCCTGCAGCTCCACAACGCTGTACGTCAGGGCATCCACCCGCAGAAACACCCGGTTGATGTACTTGTCCGCCGGGACGTTCAACCCAATGTCGCCGCTCACAGCCTCAAAGCCCACCTTCTGTTCCAGATTCGCCTTTGCCGTGTCGGTGTCCCGGTCGGCCTCCCGTTCCGGTTCGGTGGCCCACAGGTTTACGCCGTCCCACTGGTAGAGCTGCCGCCCCGTGGAGCACATTGCCCAGCCGGAAGCATTCTCTTCTGCCGCCGTGTCCTCCTCGTGCCAGAGCCGCCGTTCGGTGTCGTAGACCAGTAGCCGGGTCTCGTTCCGGCCCGGCACCCGCAGATGCAGGTAATACCGGGTGTCCAGTACACCGCCCACCGCCCCGCGCACGTTCATCAGCCAGGTGTTGTCCAGTCCGCCGCTGATCTTCACCGGCAGGCTGCCGTCCCAGGCCATCACGCCGTCAGGGGAAAGGTAGTACAGCACCTCTGCCAGCACACACATGCTCTTGCTGGCCTGCTTGGCCACGCCCCGGCACTGCACGCTCACCAGCTGATAGTCCGCCGGGCGGCTGCCGTAGAGCTTGTGCAGGCAGTTCTCCTTGAAGAACAGCACATAGCCCATGCAGGTGGCCGCACCGGTAAAGGGGCCGTCACTGCCCACGTTCACGGCGTAGCTGTCCGAAGCAATGCCCCGGTAGCTGTACCAGTTGGTGGGGTCGCCCAGCTTGCAGCTGTAGATCACGTTCTCCTCGCTGTTGCAGCCCCATACCCGGTTTGCGTTCTCGGTCACATATTCCAGCCGGGGCACCCGCCGCCGTGCGGTAATGGCTGCACCGCCCGCTGTGGCGCTCTCGCTGCCGTTCATGCTCTTCCAGGTGGTACCGCCCGCCGTCACGGTAAAGCTGCCGTAATAGCGGGCGCTCTCGGTCTTTGGGCTGCCGGTCAGCACAATGCTGTCCCCGTCCATCTGCTCAATGGTCACCTCGCCGTTCACGCCCTCGGCCAGATACTCTTCCACCAGCCCGGGCACCTGCTCCACCGTAATGGTGTCCCCCTTCTTGAAGCCCGCAGCGGCCAGCCCGGGCAGGGTCATCTTCACGCTGTTCAAAAGGATCTCCGCCCACTTGCCGCTCTTGGCATCGTACTGTTCCAGCACGTTCACATAGGCCCACTTGCTGGAAGAGGAGTTCTGTTTCAGAAACAGCGTCCCGTCCGCCGGGCCAGAAGGTTCCGTGGTGCCCACGCTGCTCACGGTGTAGGTCTTGCCGCCCGCGTCGCAGGGGGCAATGGTCACCGTGCCGGTCTGGCTCCATGCAGCGCTCAGAGCTTCCAGCTTTCCGGTGGCCGTGTCAAAGCTCTTGGCATCCGGCCAGATCAGGATCTTCGTGCCCATGCCGATCATAATTTTCTCGCTGTCCGTCACAGCGTTTTCCAGCACGATCTCCCCGCCCGCAGCCGCGGTGGCCACGTCGTCCTCGCTGTCCTCGGTGTAGCGCAGGGTGGTGCCCTCGCACAGCAGCAGACCGTTCAGGTGGTACATCCCGTTGCAGCGGCCCATGGCCCGCATGGTGCGCCGGGGTGTCCGGGTCTGCAGTGCGGGGTATCCCCGGCTGGAAAAGTTCTTCATCTCGGTAAATTCTTCCGAGGAGCATGCATAGCTTTCATTCAGGCCGCCAAAGGCCGTCTGGATGCTCTTCCCCGTCGAGATGCTGTATAAACTCGGCAGTGCCATCTCAGTACCTCCACTTCGTGGCCATCCTGGGCAGGTAGGTGTGCCTGCACCAGGCTGCAAACTCCTGCTGGTTCTCGTTGGCCAGCTGCATCTCGTTGGCATAGCGGTCGGTCTCGCCCAGGGCCGCGTCCATCTGGGCCGCCAGATAGTGGGTATAGTAGCTGTCGTAGGGCTCCGGCAGCAGCAGCTCCGCGTCCTGCCGCAAAAGTTCCTGCTCCCGGTCGTATAAGATGTCCGCACCCACGGCATCAAAATCGGTGGTGTCGCTCTTGTCCACCACGCTCTTTCTCAGCCCCGCATCCGCCTGCCGCAGCCATAAGATCTTCAGCTCGCGGTCAAACCCGTTGTTGGGCCGCAGCTTGTCAGCGGTTTCGATTGCTTTTCCTACTGTCACGCTTATTCCATCCTTTCACATCTGCAGCCCGGGTTGCGGCTCCCAGCGTCCACTTCGCACAAAGCTTTGTGCTCGTGTCCTGCTGGCCGCGGCCCCAACAACTCCTCCCTGTTTCCGCCACTGGCGGCGGTCGTCGTCGTTGCAATTGCCTTTCCTACTGTCATAAAAGACCTCCAAACAAATAACCCCCGGCACAGCGTGTGCCGCCGGGCCGGGGGGATACATCTAAGCAGCTCCGGCCATGCCGGACTGCGCACTGAGAGGGTTAAAATTACGCCTTATTCGCCAGCTCTTCCATGCGGGCAGCGGTCTGGTCGTCCTGTTCCTGGCTGTGGCGGATGACCTCCGCCACCTCCGGGGGCACCTCAATGTTCTTGCCGCGCTGCAACTGGTAGTTCACACCGTTCACGCTCACGAACAGGTCGCCCTTGTATTTCCCGCCGTCCGAAAACAGCCGGATCGTCTCAGTCTTTTTCTTTGCTTCTGCCATTTTATCGGCTCCTTTCTATTTTCTCTAAGCAGGGCTATCGGGTTGCGGCTCCCAGCATCCACTTCGCACAAAGTATTGTGCTTGTGTCTTGCTGGCCGCGGCCCCAACAGCTCCTCCCTCAATCCGCCACTGGCGGCGGTCGTCGCCGTTGCTCTTCGGGGGAGCTCCACGACATGCCGCCATAGGCGGATGGAGTGGTGAGAGGGTTAGTTCGCCTCAGCCGTTGCGCTGTACCGTGCGCTGCAGCTCTCAATGCGCACCATGTACTGCTCCACCAGGCGCTCAGCGGTCTTGTGTGCCTTCCAGCCCACAGATGCGCGCTGGTTCAGGGGGTCGTCACCATAGCCCAGCTGCTTCACGATGTGCTCCAGGCCGCCGCCCTCGATCTCGGTGGAACCGTAGGCGTGGGCACCCAGGATCAGGGTGCTGAACACGGCCAGACCCGTCGGGCAGCCGGTGCCCTTCCAGATCCTTGCCTCGCTGGTCTCCACAAAGCGCACACCGTGCAGCGTGCCGATCTCGCCGTTGTAGATCTCGTCCGGCTGGGCGTACTTGTGCACATCGATCCAGTCCGGGTCGCGGCGCAGTTCATAGGCCACATACGGGTGGATGATGCCCACAAAGCTGGTGCCGATGGGGTCAGCGTTCATGGCCTTCAGCTGGGTGGCCGCACGGGCGATCAGGTCGCTGGTCAGCTGGCAGGTCGCGTCCAGGGTGGCGCGGCTGGTCACAGCGGTCTCCGCGCCGCCTTCGCCGATCTTGGGCGCATAGATCACATTGGTGCCGCCCGCCAGCACATCACGCACGATGGTGTCCAGGGTGCGGCCCGCCTGGCTGGCAATGATTTTTGTTGCCTGCACGATGTTGTTGTCAATGGCGGTCAGCTGCAGCGTGTCGGTAATGGGTACCCAGCCGCCGTACTGCTTGACTTCAGCGGTAACGGTGGAAACGTTCATGGTCTGGCCGTCCGGGGTCACACCCTCGGTCAGCGGAGTAGTGGCCTTGGGCAGGCTGTCATACTTGCGGAACTCAATGTTCTTGCCGCCGTTGGCCGGAATGGGATACGGGTCGCCGAACTGGTCATGCACCAGGGCAGGCTCTGCCTGGTCGATCAGGCGCTTCTCGTAAAAGGTTTTCATCTCGGCACTCATGCCGGATGCGCCGGTGGTATTCTGGTTCTGGGTGCTGGCCGTTGCAAACATCTGCAGATCCAGCTTCATGGTCTTGTCTTTCATGGTCGTTCCTCCTGTTAATTTATATTTCCTCTAAGCAGAGCTCCCCTTTCGGGGGAGCTGCAAGCAACTGCACCGCAGGTGCATTGCGCGCTGAGAGGGTTACAACGTAATAACTTCACCCCGCATGACCCGCTTCTCCATCTCTTCCATTTCCTTGCGGCTCATGTGGGATACGTCGATCTTGGTCTGCACCGCGCCGCCGGGGCGGGTGCCATTCTCGCCGGGCCGGGCGTTGCGCTGCTGCAGCCTGTTCACCACGCCCTGCTCCACCTGCCGGGCCGTGGCGGCCTGCTGCTGTTTCAGGATGTGATCAAAGTAGGCGCTGCGGTAGGCGTTTGTCATAGAAACGCCCGACCGCATCATCTTCTCCACCTCCGGGTTCGCCAGCACCTCAGCCATGTTGAAGTCGGGATACTGGGCTTTCAGCTGCTCCGCTTCCCGGTCCCATCCGGCCTGCAGCTCGGCAATGCGGGCCTGCTGGGCACGCTGGCGTTCCATCTGCTGGATCATCTGCTGCTGTTCGGTCAGGTGCTTGTTCTGGCTTTCCAGCTTGTCCAGCTCCCGGGCCGTCCTGGTGGAAACCCCCTTCTCCATGGCCAGCTTCTCGTAGTAGGCATCGTCTTTCACCGCGCCGTTCCGCACAGCCTCTGTCAGGGCCACCAGGTCGTTGGCATCCGTGCCGTACTTTTCCTGCAGCGCCTGCATCAGACCCTTCATGGCCGGGCTTGCTTCCAGCCGCCGGGCCGCTTCGGTCACGGCGTTCTGCATCAGCTCCTCGGTCAGGTCGGCATACTCTCCGCGCAGCAGCTCACCAAAGGCTTTCCGCCGCTCCTCCGGGCTCTTGGTCTTGCCTTCGCCCTTCTCCTCGCCGTCCTTGCCCTCGGCCTCGTTCTGGTTCTCTGCCGCTTCCTCGTCCAGCTCAGACTTTTCCTCACTGCCAAGGGCTCCCCCCTCGGGGGAGCTGGCGGCGCTCTGCGCCGACTGAGAGGGTGAGCCCTCTTCCCGGCTGCTCCGCTTCAGCACCCCGCTCCGCCGGGCCAGCCGCTCTTCTGCCGGCCGCAGGGCAGGCAGCTCAATGGCATTGCCTTCCCCGTTCGCTGCCCCTGCCCCTGCAGATGCGTTGGCTCTCCCGTTGGGAGAGCTGTCCGCGCCAGCGGACTGAGAGGTTCCGTCCCCGCCCGCAGCACCACCGTCTGCAAACATCTGCAGATCAATGGCATCTGCCTTGTCTGCGTGCAGGTTGATGTACCGCACATGCTCCGGGTAGGCATCCGCCAGCAGGATCAGACCGTCCGTCACCAGTTCAAATTTTGCCAGGCTGTCAGTGCCCTGCTTTGCCTGTACCACCATCAGGTTCCTGTCATCGGCACAGGTCACGGTCCCGCTGTCCAGACTGTATGCCAGCGTCTGCATCAGCGCGCTCACGGCAGCACATACAATGTCCTGCCCCTTGGGTGCAAACTCCGCGTGCCCCTCGGCCCGCAGGAACATCATGTCTCCCATCTCGTTGTAAGTGATCTGGATCATTCTATCGCTCCTTCCAAAATTTCCTCTAAGCAGAGCTCCCCTTTCGGGGGAGCTGCAAGCAACTGCGTCGTCAGACGCATTGCGCGCTGAGAGGGTCATTTATTCGGATTATTCACGTTCATGGCCCGCTGTGCCGCCTGGGTGGCCAGGCTGTTGCCTCCGCCGCCCACCACAGCCCCCAGGCCGTTGGTCGCCGTCTTTGCGGTGGTCTGTCCGCCGCTGCCGCTGCCCGTGGTTCCGGCCGCCTGTGCAGCGGCCCCGGCCATTGCGCTCATGTTGGTGCCGTTCTGCTGGTCAATGATGGCGCTCAGCTTCTGCAGCTGCTCCATGGCCTGCTGCAGCTGGGTGTACAGGGTACCGTTCTGCTGCACCCGTTCCCGCACCTTTTCGATGCCCTCAAAGTCCATCATGTCCAGCACCGCCAGCGCCGCGTCAGCGTTGGCCGGGGCAAACAGCCCCATCTGGTAGCACTCCTTTGCCGTCTCGTTCTGGGAAAGGCGGCTGAAGGTGCTCTTCTTGGCAGCTGATACCGTGATGTCGAACACCGGCTCGTGGCTGCCCAGCTCCACCCCGCCGATCATGCCAACCGGCTGGGGCTGCAGCATTGCCCCGGAGAACCGTATATACTCCGGCTGGCCGCTGTCGCCGGTAATGCGGTAGACCCGGCTCTCGTCGTAGAACTGCCGCATCAGGTCGATGATGAAATAGCACTCCTTTGCAAAGGCCCGGTAAGCGCTTTTCAGCATATCACGGGAGAGCTTCGAGCCAGCCTCCTGCAGCGCCGCAATGGCAGAAGCCGCAGTCAGGCCGCTGGTGGTGCCGCCCTGGGAAACATCCCGGTTGCCGCTGATCTCCTTCAGCTCCGCCACTCTCGCGTCCCGGTAGGTGATCAGGTTGCCCGCCAGCCCCGCTGTCTGTAAGGGCCGCAGGGTCTCGTCCGTCACCCGCCCTGCCGCGTGGACGATGTCCTTGCCGAAATCGGCCAGCTCCTTCTCGTTGATGCCCGCACCGTCCTGGATGATGTACCGCGCCTTGGCCGAAAGCTTCACGTTCTCGTCCATGGCCGCGTTCATCTCGTCAATGGCGGTCTGGGTGTCCTTCATCACGTCGATGTACCCAAAGCCCGCCGGGCTGTCCTCTTCCACGAACAGGGTGTCGAACACAAAGGGGTACTTGCCGTGGTCGTAGAATCCCCGGTCAGCAAGGGCCGGGTCGTTCTCGCTGGCGTAGAGCACCACGCCGTTGCAGAACTTGCAGTAGTGCAGCAGAGGCGGGCCATTCTCCCGGGCCTTTTTGTAGTACCAGTCCACCACTACACTCTTGTCCGAGGTGTCAATGCTCTGGTCGTGGATGTACTTTGCCACTTCCAGCGTGCTGCCGGTGTGGCCTTCCAGCTGGGGGTACTGGGCCTTCAGCTGTTCGTTGTCGGCCACCGCCAGGCTGAACAGGTGTGGGCTGTCCTGGATGTCCATCACGCCGGGCTCCCAGTACATCATCAGCAGATCCATGCTCTTGATGGAGATGTCTCCCACGCCGTTCCGTAACCCCGGGTCCCAGAAGATGCCCTTCACGCCGGTGCCCTGCTTGAGCTTGCGCCACCAGGTGTCGCTGTACACCTGCTCGTATTCTGCCTGTTCCAGCAGCACCGGCAGGATCTTGGAAAGCACCTTGGCTGTCTGCTCGTCGTCCGCTGCCCGGGGCAGCACGTTGGGTTCCGGGTAGTTGTCCATGGCATCCGCGTGCTTGTTGGCAATGCTGTTGAACAGCCACCCGCTGGAAGGTTTGGGCTTGCCCTCCATCATCTCGTTTTTGTAGTTGGCCCAGTGCTGCATCCGGAACCACAGCTCGTTATCCACGATCCGCTTGTCCAGCGCCGCCTTGCCGGTCTTGTATCTCTGTAACAGCGCCGTGGCCTTCGCCACCTGCTCTGTGCCGATCACGTCGGTCATACTCTAAAAAACCTCGCTTTCTTCCCCAGCTCCAGCGGGTCATCCGGCATGGGCTGCACCGGCTCTGTCCGGGGCGGGCTGAGGGGATTCTCCATCAGCACATACCGGCACTCGTCGTAGATGTGATCCTCTTGGTCGGTGTCAATGTCCTCCACGTTGCTCTCGCTGTATACCAGGTTCGGGATGGTGCGGATAAAGTGCTTGCAGGTGTTGAACACCTGCAGCATGGGCCGCCCGTCCGCCTGGAACGCAAGCCGGTAGTGGAACTGCATCTTGCCCGCCAGCCGGGTGTGATCGCCGGGAGCCCAGTGCAGAAAGTTCGGGCTCTTTTCCTGCATGGCAGCAATGCTCTCGCCCTGGCTCTCGTTGAAGATGGCCGGGTCGGCCACGCCCAGAATGGTGCGGCCCCGGAGCATGGGGTCGTTCTCTTCTGCTTCCCGGATCATCCTCGCCTGCTTCACAGGGTCAGCCTTAATGCCCTCGTTGGGGGTCCCGGTGCAGCCGTACAGCTCCCGGATGCGGTAAAGCCTGCCCTCTTCGTCCGCCGCATACCATCCCACGGAAAAGGGCTTCGAGTAGCCGAAATCGTACCCCCGCCAGATCTTCCAGTGTCCCGGGATGCGGAACGGGCGGATCACATGTGTCCACCGCTGGTCGTCGTAGTGGGCCGGGTCGTTCTTCCACTCGGTGAACACCTGCCCGGTAAAGCTGTCCCAGTCGCCGTAGAGCAGGGCTTTCTTCTCCGCTTCCGGCAATGCAGCCAGCGTGCCCAGGTAGCCCGGGTCATTTTCCAGCAGGGCCGCGTTGTCAAACACGGTGCTGGGGATAAAGATGCGGGTCCGCCGCTGCACGATCTCCCGTCCGTCCGGAGCCCTGGCCTTTACCATCTGCACCATCCGGGTGCCGGGCGGGGCCGGGCTGACGAACCTTGCCTTCACCCATCCGTGGCCGATGCCGCCGGGGTTGGCCGTGGCCCGGGTGTAGACCCGGGTATCGGGGCCGTTGGGTCGGTTTCGGCTCAGCAGGTAGCTGTACTCTTCCCAGGTGAAATGGGTCAGCTCGTCAAAGCCGATAAAGTCGTAGGCCTGGCCCTGATAGTTGTACCTGTCCTGGGCGTGGTTCAGGCTGCCAAAATAGATCTTTGCCCCGCTGGGGAAGGTCCAGCAGTGTGTGCTGCTGTTGTATCGGGCTTTTGGGAAAACCGGCTTGTAATACCGCATGGTCTTGTCAATGAGCTCCCGCAGCTGGGGAAACGTCTTTCGGATGATGAGCCCCCGGTAGTGTGGGATCTCCACCTGCCGCAGGGCCTCGATCACCAGCGCGTCGCTCTTTCCGCCGCCTGCGGCCCCGCCATAAAGCGCTTCGTTCTCGGTGCGCTGCATGAACCGTGCCTGGGCGGGCTGTGGTGACCAGATCACCGGTCTGCCGTCACGCATCCTCTGTGCCGCCATCCACTTCCACCTCCTGCTGGCCGTCCGTCTCACTGGCTGCCGCGATCTCTACCATCGGCGGACCGCTCTCGCTGTCGGTGTTCTCCGCCGGGGCCATGGCAGCAGCCTTTTCGGCCACTTCCATCAGCACCTTGGCCACACCGGCCGCGTTCTTGTCGCTCATCACCCGGCCCTCGTACCGTTCCAGCTCGGCGTTCAGCCGCCTGCGTTCCGTGTCATCCAGCTGCCTGTCGTAGCTGCCCGGGCTGGCATACACCACAAGGCCGGTCTCGGTGGCATCCGCCAGCTCCTCCGGGTCGTCCTTCAGCAGGGTGCCCACGGCAAAGTCCCGGGCCCGGGTGTCCTCGTCCAAACGCCGGTGCAGCCTCTCCGTGATCTGCGCCGCCCGCTGACTCTCAGCGGCCCGGCCCTGCAAAAAGGTCACCTGTGCCCGCACGCCCAGGCTTGCCCGGATGGCGATCTCTCGCGCGGCTTCCTGCCGGGCCTTTGCAAAGGCATCACTGCGGCCTGCCTCCTCGCTCATCCAGCTGCGGATGGTCGATTCCGGCACGCCGTACTTCTTCGCCACGGCGCAGATGGAGTTGGAGCCCAGCATGGCCATTACCACCTCTGCCCGGAACGCCGCCGGGTATTTCTTTCCCCGCTGTTTTCCCTTCACGGTATTCTTGCAGTACGCCCGCTTTTTCGCCAACTCTCTCACCTGCCTTTGCAAATAGCCTATCACGTCTCGCCCGCTCAAAATACCCCGGACATTTGCCCGCCGGGCAGCAGCCCTGCATCCGCTGCACACACTGCCACGGTGCTCAGGGCTTCCAGCTCTTTGGTGTAGTAGGTCGTCCGCCCCACATACAGCCGGGCGATCACCTTTTCCTCGGGCAGACCTTGCAGGTAGCGCAGCCGCAGCAGCTGGGCGCATACCGGATCATTGCGGTCGTACCAGGCCAGCACCGCCCCGATCACCTGCGCCCAGGCAGCACAAACAGACCCCTCGCCATATCGGCGCAGAGCCTGCCGGGTCGCTTTCTTCTGCTCTTTTGTCACCGCTCCACCCTCTTTTCGCATGGGTATAACGCGCAAAATACCGGTGTTTTATCTGTCAGGTGCGAGGTTTCGCAAGGCTCTGTCCCCTGCCTCCGCGCAGTGCGTTTCCATCGTACAGCTTCCACGTCCGTCTGCACTCACTCAGCCGGATAGTTTCCCCTGCGGGGAACGCCCGCTGCGCGGGCACAAGCATCCGGCTTCACTCGCTCCGACTGCGTATGGACCTCGCAAGCGGGGCCCGAACTTTCGCAGCCTCCCGCCGACGCAGGATCACATAGCATTGCGGTTCCAGCCGTTCCCAGCCGGTTCCTTCCCGCTTCTGGCTCTCATGCAGCCCGCCGGGCTCCAGCACGATGCACTTTTCCATCTTCCAGCCGGGAAACCGCTGCTCCCACCACTTGGCATCGTTCTGCTTTTCCCCGCAGGCGGCCCGCAGCTGTTTCCGGCTCCATCTGCCATCGTTGGGGGCCTGCTCAATGGCCGGGCGCAGGTTGGCCGTTTCCACCCACAGCCGCTCCTTGTGGCCGTAGAGGTAGCCCACCGTGCCGTATTCGCCCTGCCCACTCTTGCCCAGCATCTTTTTCATGTCGATCCGATCCACGTTCATGGTTCCCAGCGGCTCAAACTCGTTGGAGCCGGGGATACGCCGCCGCCACAGATCCTCCAGCATCTCCCGCCACTCCCGGCGCTGGGCCGCGGTCAGGCCCGGGCATTCCGCAAAACCGTGCATGTGCAGCCGTCCTGCTTCTCCCTTGCGCACCGCCACCATCATCAGGCGGATGTCCTCCCGCCTTGCCCCGAACCGCTTGCAGGTGGCCGCCATCACCCGCCGCTTGTAGTTCTCCACGTCTCTCCGGCAGGCCAGAATGTCCTCCGGCAGAAATGGATCCTCGTATGTACCGGTCAGGAACATTCCCGCCGGACTGAAATTTGTCAGCGCCTTTCTCTGGCGCTTGCGCAGGGAATCCATTTTGTTCTTCGCCTTCTGCCCCTCGCTGGATTCCTTCCGCTTCTTGCCCCGGCCCCGGTGTTCCTGTGGGATGATGGAGAACACTCCGACTGCCATGTAGTCATCCCCGCACTGGTATTTTTTCTCTCGGATGTAGTTACAGCGCATCCCGGTGCCCTCCTGCTGGCTTTCACTTTCTGCTGATATTCTCTTTCCCGTGACCCCACCGTCACAGAAATAACGGGTATACTAGCTCCCCAAAGAGGGCCCTTCCCCCTCTTTCTTTATAAAGGTATTATGAAACGTAACGGATACGGTGGACGTGTTAGGTTCATCGTATCCGTTGCTCTTCATAATAAATTAAGGTGTTTAAGGCGTGGCGGGCTTTCCTTTTTCCGCCCAGTATCCGTAGGTCAGTTCCGGCTTTCCAATTTTCCGGGCTTTCTCGTTGTAGATCATCAGGTCGTGCACGTCGTAGGCCAGGGCGCTGGGGTCGATCACGCCGCCAATGGGCTTGCGCTTCACCTTTGCCGGCTGATCCGGCAGCTTCATGGGGTGCCGGATCCGTTTCTGGCACAGCTCCATCTCCATCCGCGTAACGCCGCCGGGCTTGTACACGCCGCCCCGCTTGCGGTAGCACTCGTGCACTGTGCCCTCGCTGCCAAACAATCCTTTGTCCTTCAGCTCTGCCGCCGTGCCCTTGCCCAGCAGGGTGCCGTCCGCACCGTAGCAGCTGTACACCCGCACCATCCGGGTCTCGGCCCGCTCGTCCGCGCTCAGGCCCTCTGCCCGGGCCCTCTCCACCCGGTCGTCCTTGGTGCTCCTCCGCTCCATCTTCCACCGGTAGTTCTTCGGGCTGGGGTTCTTACATTTTTCCAGATTATTCCAAACGCTGCTCAGCTTGTTCACATCGGGAAAATATCCCTGCTCCACCAGCTCCACGCTGGTGCCCTTGGCCACCACCTCGCCGGTGTCCCAGTCCATCAGGGTGTATACCCATCTGCATCCACTCTGCATCTTATCGTCCTCCTTGATCCTTGGCTCCCATATCAGGGGAGCTCTGCAAGGCGCTGGCATAGCCAGACCGCAGCGGTGAGAGGTTGCTTCCGGTAGCCGCTGCCATGGCATCCGCACATTTCTGCCGAACACTCTCTTCGTTCAGCACATTCAGGCTCTGGCGGCAGGCCTTGCGGCCCGCTGCCATCATCACGGCCCGCTTCAAAAACTCCGCTTCCTGCTCCTTGTAGCTTCGGCTCAGGGTCTGCACTGTCTTTTCATCATCCACGTTCTCCACCACGATGTCCTCAGTCTGCAAGGCATCGCAGGCGCAGCGCCGCAGCTTTTCCATGGCCATGGTCGCTGCCCGGTCGCCCACCATTTTCAGCTGCTGCTCCCGCCGGGTGCGGGGTGTCCGCAACGCAGGCACCCGGAATTCCGTCGGCACGCCCTTGGGGATCGCCTCCGCCCGCAGCCGCCGGGCCTTCTCCGTCTGGGGCATCCCGTTCTTGTCTGGCTGCATCACCACAGCCAGGCTCTGGCTGCCCAGCAGCTCCTTCCGTCTGGTGATCCGGTCAAGCCGGGTGCGGCCCAGCCCCCACAGCTCATGTAAGGCGATCTGCCCGCACCAGCAGGTCAGCTGCACCACGCTGTCCTGGGTCAGGTCCATCTCCGCCGAAAGGCTCATCTTTGTTTTCATGGTAACTTCTCCGTTCTTCATATTCCCCGCACGCCCAGTTCCGGCCCCCACAGCTCAGGCACCGGCTCCGGGTGATCTCAAACACATGTACACACTGGGTGCCGTCCATCTCACGGCTCCCCGGTCTCTGCCATCATGGCGGTCAGGTCGCCCAGCATCCCGCTCACCGTGCGGGAAAGAACGTTGATCGCATCCTCCTGCAGGTCGCCGGGCAGGGCCCGCACCGCAAAGCCCGCGTTCACCATCTCGTCCTTCAACCGGGTGTTGATCCGGCTCACCTCGGCCCAGAGCTTTGCCTCGTCCGGGGTCATCTTCCGCCGCCCGGGCCGCACAACGCCCTTGATCATGGCCGTCAGCTCGTGGAACTCCTCGTCGGTCAGGCTCCTGTCGTTCCCGGCCTCGGCAATTGCCCGCGCCCGGTCACTCGGTGTCCCGGTAATCAAAATGTTCTTGTACTCTTCCAGCGTCATTTCTGCTTGGCCTCCATCGCCCGTTTCATCAGCTCTTCCATAAAAGCAGCTTCTTTATCCTCAAAACGGCCTGTCACCGGGTTACGGCTCAGTGCCAACCGCATTTCCAGTTCAGCGGCCTTTGCAAAGTTCCGAATAATCTCCTCTTTCTGGGTGTTGTTCAGGTCACTGGGCACGCTGCTGACAACAAAACTTACTGCCGACTGCATGATCACCCGTGTAACATCCGCTTCACTCTCACCATCCTCAATGCTCAGACCACCATCGTTTCCATTTCTGTAAATCGTGATTTTCATCCTTACCCCACCTTTCTGCCGCAAACAGCTTTCTTCACCGTGTTCTCCGGCACTTTGTGGATCTTCTGCGGCTCCTTCCGCTGCTCCACCACCAGGCCCAGCCCGGCCAGCGCCAGGGCTGCACACCCCAACACGATGGCCAGCAGCGTGTAGCCCAGCATTGCCCAGCCGTCGGCCGCGTTCTCAATGGCCCCGCCGCAGCCTGCTGCAGCCAGTCCCAGCACAATGGCACCGGCGCTCAGCACGCTGCCCGTGATCTTCTTTTTCATTTGCAAATCCTCCAACTCTGTGTTAAACTTCTGGTGATGTGTTGTCAAACCATCACCCTGGTTGGCTCGTCGGTGTTCCAGCACCGGCGGGCCTTTTTGCTTTTCTTGCATCTCTGGCCGCCTTCCACTCTTGAAACGCAGCCTCATTCTCCGGTTTTGAGTAAAAGTCCTGTGCGATGTGCAGCAATTCAATAATTTGCCAGTGCTCAAAAGGCAGCTCCTGCTTTTTCCTTCGGCCCATGGCAGCACCTCACAACCACTCGGCGCAGATGGTCTCCACCACAGGCTTTGCAAAGCCGATCAGCTCATCGCCGCGCTTTGCGGCCACGACTGCCGGGCCCACCAGCTCTGCCGCCGTCATCTCACTGGCGCGCTGGTTCGTCAGGGGGCGCTCCTTCATCAGCCCTTCCTCGTTCACCAGCAGCAGAATGCCGTCCACGTCCTTCTCCCGCGCCCACTCGGCGCTCAGCAAGGCGGGCACCGGCTCGATCGGCCCGCCCACCAGCTTCTGCAGGGTCTCCAGCTTCATGCTGTCACCATCATCACACTTCATGTTGAATGCCCGGTTCTTCGCCGGGATCACGATCATATAACGGTCCATGGTCTTCTCCTTTCTCAGCCAGCCTGTGCCGCTTCTTCCACGCTCACCAGATCAAAACAGGATTTCAGTTCCCGCAGAACCTTCCGCTGGGTACACTCGTCTACTCCGGCGTTCTGCATTGCCATCCGGCAGTAGCCCATGCAGGCGGCATTGCTCCAAGGGCCGTTGATATCCTGGATGCACGCCATAATTTCTTCGTACTTCATAATTTCTCCATTTCCCCCGGCTCCCCGCCGGGGCTTTTTCATGTACTCTTGTTCACCATTCCTTGTGCTCTCAGCAGAATCATGTTAAGCTTTCAAGCAGAAAGGAGGTGAATACAATGTCCTATCTAATTGATTTTCGCATCAGCTGCCCCCAGTGCTTTTCTTACGAGCAGGAACCTTATCACGCTTCCATTGTTATTCTTCAATCACCGGATTCCCCTGAGCCTTTCTTTAGTTATCCGGGCGGTTGTGGCGGTTACCATGATAGCCCTACTTGTAACTGGTGTCTGAAAGCCATCCGAGAAATGTTCATTGATGGAGAAATCAACTTCTATCGGGATCCTCAATCGATTTACAGCACCTCTTGTCAGACACTTCATCAGCCGATTCACCCTCGTTCTGAATAACCCGCTTCAATGCTGTCTTGGTTTTCTTTGCCAACATCTTGCGGTATGTTTGATCTTCCCGCTGCCACGGGCTGTTCATTGCAGCATACCAGCAATTCAACGCCATGCAAAGTTCGTCCAGCGCGGCACACAGCGGGTCTATTTCCCGAAATGTCACATCGTAGTCCCTGCTCTCCGCTTCCACCGGAGCGCAGGGCTTTTTGTTGTCTGCCACCTCTTCATCCCCCTTCCTCCCCCGGCTCCCCGCCGGGGCTTTTTCATGCGCTCTTTTTCGGGTCGGCGGGGTCAAGCTGCTGGCCCGTTAGAATCTTTTTGAGATACCAATGAAGCAAAAAATATCTCGTTCACTTCTTCGGCAGTCAAGCCGTAATGCTCCTGAATGGCTGCAATCTCATTCTGTCGAAACTGTGCTCCACGGTATTCATTAATTTTAGCATTCAGCCGTGAGAGGCTCATTTCGAGGAAATCCGCCAGATTTTGTTGCGATTCCCCATGCAACTGCATAACAGCATTGAGTTTTCTCTTATTCACCCTTTTTCACCTCCGTTCATCCATCCCCTTAAATATTGTTCTATATTTAAGTATCTTTTCAGGATACTTAAATATTAGCATGTTGTATGAATCTTGTCAAGATATTTTTTCTTGCTTTTTAGATTATCTGTGTTATTATTAAGATACAACGTATGAAAGGGTGATGTCCTATGACCACCGGCGAACGGATACGCCAGCTTCGCATTGAGCATCAGATGACGCAGGAAGAACTCGGTGCCAAAGTTGGTGTGCAAAAAGCGGCCATCTACAAATACGAAAACGGCCTTGTTGTCAACCTGAAACGTTCTATTCTTGAAAAACTTGCATTGGTATTAGATACCACTCCCACTTATTTAATGGGAATGGAAGATGCCGAACCAGCACAGGCCTCCCTCACCAAGGCCCAGACCTCTTTGCTCTCGGTTTTCGATAAACTGAATGAAGAAGGTCAGGCTAAGGTCATTGAGTATGCAGAGGACTTGCATCGTACAGGATACTATAAAAAACCTGCTGCGGATGGATTGGTTACGAAAGAAGCGTAAGTAAGGGAGGAATTATGGTGGCTGATCCAAAATCACATAAATATCGCTTTTTATTTCTTATCACTATTCTAATGATTGTTTTTCTTCTTGTTGGCTTGTACTTCGGTATCCGTATTGGTGCCGGATATTATGATTTCTATCGTCCTGATTCTCCGTATTATCAAAATGCCGTTTCTCAGATGTCCCATGATAGCTATAATAATGGTTGGGACGATGGATTCGATGATGGCTATGCTCAGAATCAGGAAGCATCATATAACAAAGGCTATAAGGCGGGATACGAAGCTTGCCGGGTGGAAAACGAAAGTATTCGCAATGAATATGATGCTGGCTATTCGGTAGGTTATGATGAAGGCTGGGATCATGGTTATGACGCTGGTTACCCGGACGGCGCAGCAGATAATTATCAAGAAGCCTATGACGAAGGCTATGAACATGGCTATGATGACTGTTTTGACGCTGTAAACTAAGTTTTCATTGCAGAAAGGATATACCCATTATGATTCACCGTACAACTTGCAATAATTGTGGTTCACTTTTGGAGTATGATAGCACATCTACTCATGAAGGACTTCGGGATCTTGAAGATATTTTATGCCCGGTTTGCGGGAAAAAAGTTGCTACCGTTTTTACAAATCTTATTCCTATCGCAACGTTAGTTAAGGCGGAGGACATTAAATGAAAAGAACACTTATTTCCCTTGCACTAATTGTTCTGCTAATGGTTTCTATCCCTGTTTCTGCATTTGCATCTGCTGAATTTAATCGCAGCATTTTTAATGGGAGAGATGATCTCAGCCTTACTGCAGATGATATGACTGGAATAACCTATGTTCGTTCCTCAGGATGGGCAGATGGTAAAACTATTGTCACATCCTCCGCAAGTGCTGTTATCTTAGTCAGCCCCTTTATCAGTCTAACAGATCCCGCCGATTTTTACGTTTTGGAATTTGATTATCATGGATACCATTGGGCAGACCTCAACTCGATTCTCATTAAAATCGGTGATAACCGCTACATATTCTCTAACTGTAATCATTCCTATTCGCTCGGAAGCGATGGGACCGTCTTTGAAAACATCAGTTTTGATTTGACAAATCAAATGCTTTCTTTCATGGATGATTTGATTCAGCATCAAAATGATGAGATTAAAATAAGGCTCCAGGGAACAACGCAAAGCTTCGACTTTACTCTCACTGATGAAATGAAAAACGAAATTCTCACTTTGTACGATGTTTATGTCAATGGTGGCGGTATACGCAAATCCAACCTTGACGGCATAAGCCTTGTTGAAAAAACAGTTGTTACCAAAAACGGCTATCCGCTCAAATGAACTGTTTTCATTTTGGAATCAGTCCCACAAACAAAAATAACCCCGCCAGTGGGGCAAACACCAGCGGGGCAAAACAATACCCCCGCCGGGCTCAGCCGGTGGGGGGATGAGCATCCATGCGTACCATGGCGGGGCTTTTCACGTTTTTGTGGAGCGTTCTATTGAAAATATAACTTTTAAGTGATATAATTCATATTGGAGGAAGTGATTTTTCTGAACAAAGATCGATTTTTGCGGTTGTTGATTGAACTGTTTTCAAAATACGAGAGTATGATAACCTTGCATTCCGCCGTGATCAGCGAGCTGCTTGCGGTCCTGAAAGGCGCAGGTGTCGAAGGGCAGTTCCTGTCAAAGCTGGAAGAGTATCTTTTCAATCTGAACTCATACGGAGATGATGCGATCAAAGGGAAAGGAGCTCCCATGGAGCACCTCGCCGGAGAAGCTCCGCTCTGTTCGATGCGTTTTCCATTTACGTCATCCAACGTTCGGATCCTGTTCGTTTATCAGGAGGGGCACCTTTACTTATTGGCTGCTTTCTATGAACGAGCAGGCAAAAAGAAAACCAGTTATTCAGCATATACTCCAATCGCAAGGCAGCGTTTAGAAGAATTGTTAAAGGAGAGATGAACATGTCCTGCAAAGCAACGTTGACTGATCTGGTGGAAGCTCTGACCCAGAGCATGTCTGTTGTAGAAACAGCTAAGACCGCGCTTCACATTGAACTCAGTCAGATCATCCGGGAGGCGCGCAAGCAGCTCAATTTGTCCCAGAAAGAGCTTGCCGAAAAAATGGGTGTAAAACAAAGCCTCGTATCCCGCTGGGAAAGCGGCGAATGCAATTACACCATCGACACCTTAGTGGAAATCGCAAATGCGCTCAAGCTTTCTGTACAGTGTCCCTTAACTTTTGATGAAGTATCTGTCTCTGTTCAGCTTTTTCCTGTGCGTTCGCAAAGTATTCATACCGTTGTTTCTGAGGAAACCGAGTTCTCAAACGCGCTCCGTATTGATTTCAAGAAAGTGGCACCGGGAGGGATCGCATCGTGAATGTCAATGAATTTTCGGCCAACATCCAATATAAAAACAGTTTCATTACAGAATGCACCATTACAAACAACTTGCTTGATATTGGCGATGATGCTGTTTTGAAAACAGACGTAAAGGTGGCAGTGAGCAATCTTTCACTTTCTGATGATGAAACAGAAAAGCTGGGCAAGGTTCGTTTGACCCTTGATGGAAGTTATTCTGTTCCGGACAACGCCGATGCCAAGCTGGAATATCATATCGTATTGATCGGCGAGTTTTGCACTTCTGCATCCACAAAAGATGAAGATTTCACCGCATCCTTGTGGCTGAATGGTTCAACCGCTCTCTATAGTATCGCCCGGGGTAAAATCGAAACAATTTCTACCACCGTCCTGAATAACGGTAAGATCATACTTCCCATGGTAAATATGATGGAGCTTCTAAGGGCGCAGTTGGGGGCAGACTCCTCAGAACATACCAATTAAAATCGTACTGCAGACCCCGCCGCGCCTCTCAACGATGCGTACCATGGTGGGGTCGTTTTTATTGCAAAAAGAATCCCCGGCAGCTCTGTACGATAGAGCCGCCGGGGCCAGATGGGGAATCTGTCTGTCGGAGAATAATCATAGGATAAGAAAACACGCCTGCTGAGCAATTTCATTGTACCATGATCCTGCTCAGCGCACAAGGAGCAATCATGGCAAGAAAAAAGAAAGTATCTCCCGGGAACCGTCTTGTTGCCTACTACCGTTACAGCGGCGGTTCCCAGCAGACCGAGCAGAGCATCGAGGGCCAGCGCCGGGACTGCGAAGCCTACGCCCGGCAGCATGGCTTGACTATCGTGCATGAATACATTGACCGGCACATTTCGGGCCGTGGTGTTGAATCCAGGCTGGCTTTTCAGCAGATGATCGCAGATAGCAGCAAACATCTGTTCGATCTCGTGATCTGCTGGAAAACTGACCGTTTTGCCCGCAATCGCTATGATAGCGCGGTCTACAAAAAGAAACTGCGGGATAACGGAGTTCGCATTCTTTATGCAGCCGAAAGCTCTGTGGAAGGGCCCGAGGGCATTATTCTGGAAGGTCTGATGGAATCCCTGGCCGAATACTATTCCGCAGAACTGGCTCAAAAGATGCGGCGTGGTATGCGGGAATCCGCATTGAAAGGAAGAGCCATCAATCCCAGCCGCCCCCTGGGGCTTACTACGGATGAACACAAGCGATTTATTATCGACGAGAAAAACGCCCCGACCATTCGATTCATCTTTGAGCACTATGCGGCCGGAGAAAGCAGCGCTTCCATCGTGGAGCAGCTGAACGCTGCCGGGCTCCGTACCAGTAAGGGCAACGCCTTCAACAAATGCAGCATTCCTCGTATCATCCAGAATGAAGCCTATCATGGTGTCTATATCTGCAAGGCCTACGATGTCCGCATTGATGGTGCAATTCCCGCCATCATCGACGATGATCTATGGAAGAGGGCTCAGAAAATGCTCACACTCAATAAGCAGCACCGCGCACCACACAGTTCCCATGCTGATTACTTGCTCTCTGGCAAGCTTTTCTGCGGTTGCTGCCACAGTCTGATGCGGGGCATCTCCGGCCACAACTGCCGCAACGATGTTTACTATTACTATGCTTGCGGGAATAAAGCTGATGGCGGTACCTGCAAAAAGAAAAACATCCAAAAAGATGTTGCCGAGAATCTTGTGGTCAATGCCATCTGTGAAAATATCCTTCGTCCAGACACTCTTGAAGATCTGGCCGACGCTATTGCCGCTGCACAGCAGGCAGATGTCAACCAGCCCGATCCAGAGCGTGCAATGTTAGAGCAAGGCCTGGCCGATGTGCGTCGAAAAATCAACAATATCATTGAATCCATTGAAAACGGTACTGCCAGCTCTCGTCTGTCCGCCCGCCTTGCTGACCTGGAACAGCAGGAAAGCACTCTCAACTATCAGTTGGAATCCCTGAAAGAAATTCATCCACCCGTTCTGGATCGTGAGCGCATCCTTTTCCTGTTGGAGCAGTTCCTTATCTCTCCCAATGAACGTACCGAGGATTATAACCGCAGGATCATTGATACCTTTGTAAATCGCATCGATATCACAGACACGGAAATGCTTATTTATTTTAATCTTTCCGAAGCGTCTGCTTCCGAAAAACAAAAAAATTCCCAGCCGAACAGTTGTTCGACTGGGAATCATCTGGTCCGAGTGGCGAGAATCGAACTCACGGCCTCTTGAACCCCATTCAAGCGCGCTACCAAAACTGCGCTACACCCGGATATCGTCCTCTGCCTCCCTACCGAAGCATTGGCGACAAAATGTATTATACGCATCTTTCCGGATTTTGTCAACACTTTTCTGCATCTTTTTCTGATTTTTTCAAGAAAAGTATGATTTTCGTCGTATGAGCGCCGCTTTACTTTTTTGCTTTTGCACCAGTTTCCGCTTCCGCGGCCCGCAACTGCCTGTCCTTTTCCAACAGGGGCTTGAGGTACTGGCCGGTAAAGCTGCCGGGCACCTCGGCCACCTGCTCGGGCGTACCCTCGGCAATCACCAGGCCGCCGGCGCTGCCGCCTTCAGGGCCAAGGTCAATGATGTGATCCGCACACTTGATGAGATCCAGGTTGTGCTCGATGACAATGACCGTGTTGCCCGCATCCACCAGCTTCTGCAGCACCTCGATCAGGCGATGCACGTCCGCAATGTGCAGGCCGGTGGTGGGCTCATCGAGGATATACACCGTCTTGCCGGTGCTGCGTCGGGCTAGCTCATTGGCCAGCTTCACACGCTGGGCTTCGCCGCCGGACAGGGTGGTGGCGCTCTGACCCAGGGTCACATAGCCAAGGCCCACATCCAGAAGGGTCTGCAGCTTGCGGGCGATCTTAGGCTGGTTGGCAAAAAACACCACCGCCTCCTCCACGGTCATGTTCAGCACGTCGGAGATGGTCTTTTCCT
>OLOG01000419.1_pt1 | contig 39056 bp, 41 predicted proteins | sample 1672351 | NCBI WGS metagenome assembly OLOG01 (sample SAMEA3136674, study PRJEB25190) | human gut metagenome | biome: human gut; feature: human-associated habitat; material: faeces | place: Austria | collected 2013 | reverse complement strand
TATAAGAAAACTGGAGTAGGATATATTTCCCCCTCCAGTTTTAGTATAGAGCCCTAAATCAATTGATTTAGACTTTTTTGATACGAGGAGAAATAATAATGAGAAAAATTAAAAAAAATCAAGTATATCGTCATTTTAAAGGTAAATTCTATTTTGTGGAAGATATAGCCTATGATAGTGAAACGATGAAACAAGTTGTGGTTTATCGTCAATTATATGATGATAAACAACTCTTTGTAAGAAGTCTTGAAATGTTTTTATCACCAGTTGATCATGATAAATATCCTCATGCTCAACAAAAATATCGATTTGAGGAATATGATTTTGATAACAAAAAACAAGCTTAATTAGCTTGTTTTTTGTTTGCTAACGAATAAATTAATTTGATGATATAGATAATCATAAGATTAAATATACTGGTAAATACGACTTGCCATGCTAGTGGTGAAAGCAGATGACTATTATTTAATAATTGATTGTATGTTGGGATGATGTGTATAATTTGATGACAAGCATTAAAAATAAAACTAAACAATCCCCAAACAATATTTAAATACGATTGAACAATAAAATAAATAGATTTTAAAATTAGGGACTGATCATTAAAGTAATCATTTAAAATCAATGATACAAGCAAACAAATAAATACAATTAAAATTGAAATAAGAACATTACATATAAAGTCTATACCATGATCTAAAACTGTTTTTTTAGATTTGGTTTGTCTATCGCTTTGGTCATGATCTACTTGTAAAATGTCTTCATTATCTTGTTGTGCAGTTTCTGCTTCACTTTGACCGTTAATAATATCCATTAATTCATTCATGCGTTTTGCATCAATAGAGATTGCTGAAGTAGCCGATGTGACATGATGGTCACTGAATTTTTCGGAAATTGAATCATCAGATTCATCGATTTGTTTTGAAGGTTTATTTATACTACTACTTTGAATGCTATCTTGGGTATCTTCGAGATGTTTATTTTCGCTATTTTGATTTTGAATCGGATTATGAGTAGGAATACGTTTTTTATTAAGTAAATGATAAAAATATTGATATGTACGCTCTACAAGTGAAATTAATTGTGGGTCATCGGCATACTTTTCTAATAATTGATGATAGGTATGCGTTAACTGTGTTTCATTCATGTTTTTTGACATTCCCAAGATAGGTGAGAACATTTCTAATGTATCATATTTAGAAAATAACAGGATGTTGATAATCTCTAGATTGTTTTTAGCTGTTTTATATACACTTTCTTCAATGGTTGGCGTAGGTGCAACTAAATCCATCATATAAATGACATTCATATATAGTTTATTAGCGGCTTCTACTAATGAAGGAAAGTTTGCTACAACAAGCGTATGGTCATAACTGATATTCATTTGTTTACATATAGTCGATAAAATTTGAGAATCAGGAAGAGGATTAATTTGACTATCTCCTCCGATAACAAAATCAACATTTTTATAAATTCCAGTGAGTTGCATATATTGTATAGCACGCTTACATTTATGAGTTGTAATAACAGCAATTTTTATTCCTTTTTGGCGACAAAATTGAAGAAGTTCATCAACTCCTTCTTTTTTTATGTTTTGTTTTAATTTGCTATAAGCAAATAAATCTTTTTCAATCATTTGATTAAGATTTTGATTAGATATTTTATCTTGGATAGGAGAGCATTGATACATTGTGTTCATATTGCCTAAAGAACGGGTAAATTCATCTTTAGATACAAAACAATCATACTTTTGACATGTATATTTTAAGTAATTATAACGAAGGTGGTTTAAATCTAATAATCCCCCATCCAAACTTAAAATGATAAGTTTTATATTTTCAATACTTTGATTGTAAAACATGCTATCCCTCCCTTATGGAATATTATAGCATATATTTATAAAATATATGAATAAAATATCTTGATTTTTATTCATATATGTAATAAAATAGTTTCGTTACCTCTCCGTAGCTCAGTTGGTAGAGCATCTGACTCTTAATCAGAGGGTCCACGGTTCGAGACCGTGCGGGGAGACCAATGACAAAATGGCTTAAACACTAGTGTTTACTAGATGTTTAGGCTTTTTTATTATATATAAATGTTTTATACTTGTTTAAATTTAGTTGTATTTAGACGTATTATTTAGTATTTGTAGTGTGCAAAAAGTGGTCAAGAGTTACTTTTCTTACGCTATTTGAATTTGTATATTCGACGTGATTAACTTGGTTAGATAGTAACTAAATATAATTAGATATTTGATTTGTGTACAAAAAAAGAAAAAATATTTAAATATCACTTGCACAAGGTAGAACGATATGTTATTATGATTAGGCAACTGATGGAGACATACTCAAGAGGCTGAAGAGGCGCCCCTGCTAAGGGTGTAGGTCGGGAAACTGGCGCGAGGGTTCAAATCCCTCTGTCTCCGCCATTTAAAATAACATATGGTCTGGTAGTTCAGCTGGTTAGAATGCCGCCCTGTCACGGCGGAGGTCGCGGGTTCGAGTCCCGTCCAGACCGCCATATGAAAACAAAACTGCTTCGGCAGTTTTTTTTGTTTATAAAAAAAGCATGTTAAACATGCTTTTGGATATAGGCGTACATAACGGCGATAATTGTTTTAGAGTCTTTGATTTCGTGTTTTAAAACTTTTTGATAGGCTTCGTCGATAGGAAGCATTATGACATCGATAAATTCATCTTCGTCACCATCTCGAGGGTGATCTACTTTATAAATGTCATTAGCTTCATATAAATGAATGACTTCATCACAATATCCTGGTGTGGGATAAATTTGATCAATTAAGTTCATTGTTTTGCAATTATATCCTGTTTCTTCTTCTAATTCTCTTTTCCCAGCATCATAGGGATTTTCATCTTTTTCTAATTTTCCTGCAGGAATTTCTAAAAGATCTTGTTGATAAGCGTAACGGTATTGTTTGACTAAAATAATTCGATCATCAACAATGGCTAAAATACTAACACCACCATGGTGTCTTACGATTTCTCTAGTTGCTATTTTTTTGTTAGGACATTCTACGTGGTCTTTATTTACTGTAATAATTTTTCCTTCGTATAGAGTTGTAGAATCAACTTTCTTTTCCATATTTTTCACCTCATTAAAAGTATAGTATGGTTGTTATAAAATGAAAATAAAAAAGTATGCGGGGGAGCATACTTTCTTATTCACATAAGGGTGATAATAGGGGTTTATTTAAGTGAACTTGTTTCACTCAACAAATATATTATAGCATATTTACACAAAATGTAAAGGGTTACATATAACAAATCTTGGCACTGATAAAATTCATGTTATAATATAGGTGGAGGATTTTATGAAGCAAATAGTAATTAAAAAGAATGATGCTAATCAACGTATAGACAAGTATTTAAAGAAACTATTATGTCGTGCACCTAGCAGTATGATTTATAAAATGTTTCGAAAAAAAGATATTAAAATAAATGGTAAAAGAGTAAGTGAGAATTATATTTTAAAAGAAAATGATATTTTAGATATGTTTTTATATGAAGATAAATTTTTGGAATATACACAGGAAAAAGATATTTATCATTTAAAACGCGAATTTAAAGTTTTATATGAAGATGAAAATATTTTGATTGTTAATAAGCCTGCTGGCTTATTAGTTCATGAGGATATACACGAATCTGTCAATACGCTTTCTAATCAAGTATTAAGTTACTTATCTGAAAAAGGTGAATTAGATTTATCACGTGAAAACTCTTTTATGCCTGGCCCTGTTCATCGACTTGATCGTAATACAAGTGGTATTGTTATATTTGGTAAAACTATGGCAGCATTACAAGATTTAAATGAAATGATGAAAAAAAGACATCATATTGAAAAAACATATTTAACTATTTGTAGAGGATCATTAACAAAACACCAAGAACTGGTTGGATATGTACAAAAAGTAGAAGGTGAATCAAGAGTTAAGTTTGTAAAAAAAGATACACCTGGGGCACTTATTATGAAAACGATTATTAACCCAGTTAAAGCTAATAATCGATACAGTTTAGTAGAGGTGAAGTTAGTTACAGGTAGAATGCATCAAATTAGAATTCATCTATCAAGCATTGATCATCCTATTATCGGGGATCGTAAATACGGTGATTTTAATTTGAATAAAGAAATTAAAAATAGATTTGGATTAAATCATCAATTATTACATGCTTATAAAATTAAGTTTGTAGATCCGTTTGGAAGTTTAAAATATTTGAAGGATAAAGAAATAATTTGTGATGTAAGTCAAACATTTAAACAAATTGAAAAAACTTTATTTTAAGATACTTAAAAATATAGTATAATATATTTTAATGAAGGGATAAGGAGGAAGACAATGAAATATTATATTGGTATTGACTTAGGGGGAACAAATGTTAGAACTCTTTTAGTTGATGAAAATGGAAAATCATATAGTGAAGTAAAAGGAGCTACAGAAAGAGAAAATGGTCCTGATTATGTTGTTTCAAAGATTGTTAGACAAATTGAAGGACTAGATTTATCAGTATGTGGAGGAATTTCTGGAGTAGAAGGTATTGGAATAGGTGTTCCGGGTCCTGTTGATGTTATTAAAGGTTCAATGATTATGGCTACTAATTTACCAGGTTTTGAAAACTATCCAATTTGTGATAAATTAGCTGATCGTTTTAATTTACCTGTATTTATTGATAATGATGCAAATGTTGCTGGACTTGCTGAAGCATTATTAGGAGCAGGTAAGAATTATCCTACATGTTATTATGTAACAATTTCAACTGGAATTGGTGGCGCTTTTATTGTTGACGGTAAACTTGTTTCAGGTGGACGTGGACATGCTGGTGAAATTGGAAATATTATTGTAAAAAATAATGGATATAAATTTGGGGGATTGAATCCAGGCGCTGTTGAAGGAGAAGCAAGTGGTACAGCTATTACCCGTAAAGGAAAAGAAATCTTAGGAGAAGAAAAAGTATCTCATGCAGGAGATGTCTTCAGACTTGCCAGCGAAGGTGATTTAAAGGCACAAGGTATTGTTGATGAATGTGTTTCTGAACTTGCAACAATGTTTGCTAATATTGCACATACAGTAGATCCTCACTGCTTTGTAGTAGGTGGCGGTGTTATGAAAGCTAAGGATTATTTCTTTGATCGTTTAGTAGAACAATTTAACTCTAAAATTCACGTTGGTATGCGTGGACACATTCCTTTGCTTGAAACTGAAATAGATGATTGTGGTGCTATTGGAGCAGCTATGTTACCAATGTCTCGTCTAGGAAAATAATATTTAATTTAACGGCTTGATTGCTTCTTTACCAGCAATTAAGCTTTTTATATTTATAGGCATAATCGCTAGTATTTCTTATTAAACATGATATAATAGTAAAGCAAAAAAAGGATGAGGAGGAATAATATGGCAAAGAGAGTTGTACTTGGTTTAAGTGGCGGTGTGGATTCAGCAGTAGCGGCTTATTTATTGAAAAAACAAGGATATGAAGTTATTGGCGTTTTTATGCGTAATTGGGATAGTCAATTAAATAATGATATTTTAGGTAATCCTACTAATAATGATGATGTATGTCCTCAAGAAAAAGATTATAATGACGCTAAAGCTGTTGCTAAATGCTTAGGTATTCCGATTAAAAGAGTCGACTTTATCAAAGAATATTGGGACAATGTATTTACATACTTTATTGAAGAATACAAAAAAGGAAGAACACCAAACCCTGATATTTTATGCAATAAACATATTAAGTTTAAAGCTTTTTTAGAATATGCTCAAATGCTAGATGCTGATTATATTGCAACGGGGCATTATGCCCGTATTGTTCATCATGATGGACAAGATTCAATTATGTTAAAAGGTGTAGATCATAATAAAGATCAAACTTATTTCTTGTGTCAACTTAATCAAAAACAACTACAAGCTTCTTTATTCCCATTAGGTGATTTAGAAAAAAGTGAAGTTAGAAAAATTGCAGAAGAACTTGATTTGCCTGTTGCTCATAAAAAGGACAGTACGGGAATTTGCTTTATTGGTGAACGTGATTTTAAAGAGTTCTTGCAAAATTATATTCCTGCTAAACCTGGAAAAATGGTAGATATCCAGACAGGAAAAGTGATAGGAGATCACATTGGTATTATGTATTATACAATTGGACAACGAAAGGGATTAGGCATTGGTGGAGCTGGTGATGCTTGGTTTGTTGTTGGAAAAGATTATGATAAAAATGTACTTTATATTTGTCAGGGTGATCAAAATGATTGGTTGATGTCTGATGGAGCTTTGATTACAGATGTTAACTGGATGCCTTCTTCAAAACCTCAAGGTAGTATTCATTGTCAAGCTAAATTTAGATATAGACAAAAAGATAATCCTATTACATTAGAATTTATTGATGAAAATACTGTTAAACTTCACTTTGATCAACTTGTAAAATCAGTTACTCCTGGACAAGCTGCTGTCTTCTATGATGGTGATGTTTGTTTAGGTGGTGGTACAATTGAAAAAGTATATAAAGATGGAAAAGAGATAGAGTATCTATAATGATTAAATATACAGGATTTATTAGACAGGTTCGCTTTTATAGCGAATCTTCTTATTATATTGTGGCAGTTGTTGAATGTGAGGAAGAAGAACATTGGTTTACTTTAAATGGCTATATGAGTCAATTTAATGATTATGATAAATACTGTTTTTATGGAGATTGGCAAATTCATCCTAAGTATGGTAAACAATTTAAAATGGAACGGTATGAGGTTGTATTAAGTGATGATAAAGAGGAAATTGTTAAATATTTATCTAGTCCTTTATTTAAAGGAGTAGGTAAAGTTTTAGCGGGTCATATTGTTGATACATTAGGTAAAGATTGTTTACAAAAAATTATCGATGATAAGCATTGTTTAGATCAAGTGAAGTCCATGACGGAGCTTAAAAGAGAAACGATTTATCAAGTTTTATCAAGTCAAAACTTTGACCAAGAAGTGACTGCTTTTTTTATGGGACATGGAATTAGTTTGAAAAATTTAGGTCTTATTCAGGCAAAATATAAAGATAAAACACTTGAAGTTTTACAAAATAATCCTTATCAATTGATTGAAGATATCGACGGTATTGGTTTTAAAACAGCAGATGAATTGGCTTTAAAAATTGGAGGATCTCCTGAAGATCCCCATCGTATTAAAGCGGCTATTATTTATAGTATTAAACAAATTGGTTTTTCTACAGGAAGTACTTATGTTTCACTTGGTGAAATAAAAAAAATGATGAATCAATTAATTTTTCAAATTGATGATCAATTTGAAAAATACTTAGATGAGTTAATAGAAGAAGAAAAAGTAATCTTAGAAGATGACCGATACTATTATTATGAAATGTATCAAGCTGAAAAACTCATAGCATCATTTATCCAGCAAATTTTACATATTCCTGATGATATTTACGACCAAAACGAAGTTGATCAATTTATAGAAAATAAAGAAAAACAATATGGAATTCAATATGCTAAAAAGCAAAAAGAAGCTATTAATCACTTTTTAAAATATCCTTTTATGATTTTAACTGGTGGACCAGGAACGGGGAAAACAACGATTGTTAAATTGATTTTAGATGTTTATCATCAACTGTATCCTCAAGAAAAAATAGGTCTTGTTGCACCGACAGGAAGAGCTTCAAAACGGTTAAGCGAATTAACTGGATTAGAAGCCTGTACAATTCATCGTGAATTGAAATGGGATTTACATTCTAATACTTTTGCAATGGATCATAGTCATCCTTTGGATTATGATGTTTTAATTGTTGATGAGTTTTCGATGGTTGATTGTTTACTTCTAAGTAAATTATTAGATGCTTCAAATAAAATTCATAAATTACTATTCATTGGTGACTATCATCAATTACCTTCAGTAGCACCAGGAAATGTATTAAAAGATTTAATTCAATTAGACTTACATGTCATTGAATTAGATGAAATATTTAGACAGTCAAAAGATTCTGGAATTATTCAATTAGCGCATAGTATCATTCACAATCAATTATCAGATTTGTCTTTGTTTGAAAATTATTCGGATATTCATTTTTTTAAAAGCACAAATTATGATATGGTAAAGAATGTTACTACAATTGTAAAAAAAGCTATTAAAGAGGGTTATGACATCTATGATATTCAGGTTCTTGCGCCGATGTATCAGGGTGTGGCAGGAATAGACGCTTTAAATGATGCATTACAAGAAGTATTTAACCCTGCAAATGAAAATCAGCTTGAATATAAAGTCGGTCGTAGAATTTTTAGAGTAGGCGACAAAATTTTACAATTAAAAAATAGACCTGAAGATGATGTGTATAATGGTGATATTGGTATCTTAATTGATATTTGTAAAAAAGATAATATGGAGTATTTAGAAGATACACTTATTGTTGATTATGATGGAAGAATTGTTATGTATACATCAAAAGATTTTTATACAATTACACTTGCTTATTGTATGTCTATTCATAAATCACAAGGCAGTGAATTTAAAATTGTGATTATGTCAGTATTAAATGATTATTCAATTATGTTAAAAAGAAATTTATTATATACGGCATTAACAAGAGCAAAACAGTCATTATTTATTTTAGGTGATCCACAAGCTTTCATACGAGGAATTCAATACGATTATGATGAAAGAAGAAAGACATCACTTATTCAACAATTTCAAAATAATCAAACTCTTAATTTGTATGATTTTATGGATGATGACCATACTAAATAGAGGTGATTATATGAAAAGAAATAATTTAGTTATGGCATTAACAATTGTTTCACTTGCTATTTTGTTTAGTGAGACAAATTGTGGTTGCCAAATGATGGAAACAATTAAAGAAAAGATGTAGTGTTTCATATTGAAAACATTTGTTAATTCATGTATAATGCAGTTAAATCGTTGAAAAAGATAAGTACTATTTTTAATTCTTAAGAGAAATTGTGGTTGGTGCAAACAATTGGATGAAAAATAGGAAAGCTACTTTTGAGAGTAACTAATCATTACCGTGAAACTGCGTTAAGGTTAAATTAAGGGCATGTATATCATGAACTAGGATGGTACCGCGATAAAGTCGTTCCTAGAATAGGACGACTTTTTATATTGTCAAAAAGGAGAAAAAGAATGAAACAATTAACAGGAAATCAAGTAAGACAAATGTTTTTGGATTATTTTAAATCAAAAGGACACATGATTGAACCAGGTGCATCATTAATTCCTCATAATGATCCAACTTTATTATGGATTAATGCAGGTGTTGCAGCTTTAAAAAAATATTTTGATGGTTCAGAAAAACCAGCATGTAATCGTATTGCCAATGCACAAAAATCAATTCGTACTAATGATATTGAAAATGTTGGAAAAACTGCTAGACATCATACTTTCTTTGAAATGTTAGGTAACTTTTCAATTGGTGATTATTTTAAAAAAGAAGCGATTCCTTTTGCTTGGGAATTTTTAACAAGTCCAGAATATATTGGATTTGATAAAGACAAATTATACGTAACTGTATATACAGATGATGAAGAAGCATATCGTATTTGGACCGAAGTTTGTCATGTTGATCCAAGTCATATTTTAAAAACATATGAAAACTTTTGGGAAATCGGAGAAGGACCAGGAGGTCCTGATTCAGAAATTTTCTATGACCGTGGGGAAAAATATGATCCTGAAGGATTAGGAGAAAAATTATTCTTTGAAGAAATGGAAAATGATCGATATATTGAAGTATGGAATATCGTATTTTCACAATATGATTGTAATCCTGCTATTGATCGTAAAGATTACAAAGAATTACCACAAAAGAATATTGATACAGGTATGGGATTAGAAAGATTGGTAAGTATTATTCAAGGTGGAGAAACAAACTTTGATACAGATTTATTTTTACCAATTATTCATGCTACTGAAAAATTAGCCAATGTTTCTTATGAAGAAAATAAAATGGCTTATCGTGTTATCGCTGATCATATTCGTACTGTTACTTTTGCTTTAGCTGATGGTGCTATGTTTGATAATGCTGGTAGAGGATACGTTTTACGTCGTATTTTAAGAAGAGCTGTTCGTTATGGAAAACAAATTGGTATTGAAAAAGCATTTATGTATAATTTAGTACCAATGGTAAGCGATATGATGAAAGACTTTTATGACTATTTACCAGAAAAAGTTGATTTTATTAGTACAATGGTAAAAAAAGAAGAAGAAGCATTCCATAAGACATTATTAAATGGTGAAAAATTATTAAAATCATTAATTGATAAAAATGAAAATGGTGTTATTAGTGGTAAAGATGCATTTAAACTTTATGATACTTATGGCTTCCCATATGAATTAACATTAGAAATTGCTGAAGAATCAAATTTAACTGTAGATGAAAAAGCGTTTAGAGAAGAATTAAAAATTCAGCAAGAAAGATCACGTGCTTCAAGAGGAGATAATGAATCTATGACAAGTCAAAAACCAGATTTGATGGCTTTTGATTTACCATCATCATTTACATATGATCCTTCACCAGTTAAAGCAGTAGTTATAGGTTTATTTAAAGATGGAGTGAAAACAGATAAGATTGATGATTATGGTGAAGTTATTTTTGATAATACAACATTCTATGCAGAAATGGGTGGACAATGCGCTGATACAGGATATATTGAAAATAATACAACAAAGGCAGATGTTGTTAATGTATTAAAAGCACCGAATAAACAACATATGCATTTTGTAAAATTATCATCAGGTTCTATTCAAATGGGAGATGTTTTCACATTGAATGTAGACCAACAAAAACGTCGTCAAATTACAGCAAATCATAGTGCTACACATATTTTACAAAAAGCACTTCAAGAATTATTAGGTGATCATATTAGTCAAGCTGGTTCTTATGTAGATGAAAAAGTATTAAGATTTGACTTTACTCATTTTGAAAAGATTTCAAATGAGTTATTACAGAAAATTGAAGAAAAAGTTAATCAAATTATTTTTGAGGGAAGAACTGTAAAAATTCAAAATATGTCGAAAGAAGAAGCTTTACAAACAGGTGCCATGGCTTTATTTGATGAAAAATATGGTGATGTTGTTCGTGTTGTCAATATTGGTGATTACTCTGTGGAATTATGTGGTGGATGCCATGTTGCAAATAGTTCAGAAATTGGTCTATTTAAGATTGTAAGTGAAGAATCTGTAGGAAGTGGAATTCGTCGTATAGTTGCTAGAAGTGGTTTGGCTGCTTATCAAGATATGGTTCATGAAAAAGAAACAGTAGATCAAATTAGTAGTATATTAAACTTAAAAAATAGAAAAGACGTAATTAATAAAGTTGAGACATTAAACCAAGACTTAAAAGATAGTAAACATGAAATTGAACAATTAACATCTAAATTAAATGCAATGCAAGCAGCTTCTAAAGCTAACGATATTGAAGAAATTAATGGTGTAAAAGTTTTATTTGTTGAAGAAACATTAGAAAATGCAAAAGCTAAACAACTTGCATTCGATTTAAGAGATAAGATGGAAGAAGGAATTGTGGTTCTATTATCAAAATATGAAGATAAATGTTCTTATTTTGTAGCTGTAAGTAAAAATCTTACAAATCAGTATAAAGCAGGAATGATTGTTAAAGCCATTAATGAAGTTGTAGATGGTCGTGGTGGAGGTAAACCAGATTTTGCTCAAGGTGGTTGTCCAGTCAACGATAAGTTAGGACTCGTTCATGATGCACTTAAAAACATTTTGTAATTTAAAATGAAATAGTGTAAAATAAATATTAGAACGAAGATAGGATGGTGATTTAGATGAGTGATATGACAAAAACAAAAGTATTTAGTTCTGAAGATATGCGTAGAGAGATGATTCGAACAAATTTGGAAACTGTTATTCAAGCTCTAAATGAAAGAGGGTACAATGCAGTTCATCAAATTGCAGGATATTTAATATCTAATGATCCAGCTTATATTTCTAGTCATAAAAATGCACGTAATATTATTCAACAAATAGAACGTGACGAAATTATTGAAGAACTAGTTAAGTCTTATTTGGAGAAAAAATAATGAAAAAAATATTAGGACTTGATTTAGGATCAAGAACTTGTGGTATAGCTATGTCTGATATTCTTGGCATGATTGCTCATGGTGTTGAAACGTATCGTTTTAAAGAAAACCACTATGATGAACCAGCAAAATATGTAGCAAAGTTAGTCAAAGAAAATGATATTGATACCATTGTTCTTGGTTTGCCTAAACATATGAATGGAGATGTGGGTATTCGTGGAGAAATCTCTATTCAATTCAAAGAGAAACTAGAAAGCATGATTGATGGAATTCAAGTTATTTTAGTAGATGAAAGATTAACAACTAAAGTGGCTGAAAGTCAACTCATTTTTGCAGATGTTTCAAGAAAAAAAAGAAAGAAAGTTATTGATAAAATGGCTGCAGTAGCTATTTTACAAGGATATTTAGATAGTAAGTAGAAAGGATATTATGGAAGCAAATAAAATTCAGGTTGTTGATGACCAAGGAAATGAAATTGAATTCGAAGTTTTGTTTACTTTTACAAGTGATGAAACAGGGAAACAATATGTTTTATATTATGATCCATCTTTAGATGAACCAAGTGTTTTTGCGTCAATTTATAGTGATGATGGACAATTATTTGATGTAGAAACTCCAGAAGAATGGGATATGATTGAAGAAGTATTCCAATCATTCGTTGCAGAAGAAGAAAGTAATGAAACTGAATACTGTGATGGCGATGAAGATGAAGATTGTTTGGGTGATAACTAAAACAAGAATTATGTAAAAAGCTAATTTAATTAGCTTTTTTTAATAAAACGTTCATATTTATTTGTTAAATTAATAATTGAGGTGAAAATAATGTCAATATTTAATATTTTTGGAAAGAAAAGAAAAACAAAAGGATTTTTTGTAAATTCATATGGAAATGACAAAACTCGTGGTTTATATACATTCCATATTGATATAGATAACGGTGAATTATTATATAAGAAATATTTTAAAACTCCAAGTGATCCAATTTACAGTTTTAATTATGGGCGTTTTACTTGTGTAACTTATAAAAATAGTTCGGGGACAATTGCCGATGGTGGTGTGTGTTCTTACGCTGCTCGTGCTGAATCTTTAGGTTTAGCATCAAGACTAAGTAATAAAGGAAAAACATATATTCATGCTTGTACTAATGGTGATGATGAAACAGCAACACGTTTATTTTGTGTAGATTACTATAATGGTGAAGTTGTTGTTGCTAACTTTGTAAAAAGAAAACTGGTTAAATTTTTATCAACTTATAAATTAGAAGGACATGGTGTTAATCCAGAAAAACAATCTTTACCATATCCTACTTATGTTGGTTTAACACCTGATCAACAAAGATTATATGTGGTGGCTTTGGGATTAGATAAAGTATTGATGTTTAAAATTGAAGAAAATGGTTCATTGATTATGGATGAAGAACATACACTTGAACTTACTCCAGGCTCAGGTCCTAAAAAGATGATTTTTAATGATGAAGGAACATACGCTTATGTTTTAAATGAACTAGCTAATACTATTTGTGTTTATCGTTATCAAGATTTACAATTTGAATTAGTTCAAACTGTTGATACATATACTAAAGATGAAGAAGAATTAACTTCATATGCTGGTCAAATGAAAATCACGCCAGATGGTAAACATATGTATGTAACAAATAGAGGACATGATTCGCTTGTATTATTTAATATATTAGAAGACGGAACATTACAATATATGGATTTTGCAGATACATCTCCTAATCCTACAGATATTGCATTCTTTGAAAATAAATGGATTGTTGTTTGTTGTCAAAAAGGTGGTATTTTAGAAAGCTATCAATATGTTCCTGAAAAGGGTGGCATGATTTTTGAAACGAAATACTCATATTTAGTTAATGAACCAGTATGCATTACACCATTTAAAACAAGTTATTAAAAGGCATGATATGCCTTTTTCTTTTGGTTGGATTTGTTGAATCTAATCTAAAAATAACTTATAATAATACCAAATGGAGGGTTTTATGAATACGTTAAAAGGTTTAAATAGAAGGGTAAGAATATTGATTATTTCAATATTTATTTGTGTTGTAGCGGCTTTAGGTTTTTTGGGTATGTATTTTCATGGCATTGGGGCAACATCATCTAAAAGTAAACAAGTTGTTGTTGAAATTCCTCATGGAAGTTCGGGAACAGAAGTTATTAATATATTAAATAAAAAAGGGTTAATTAATAGTCAAATGATGGCTAAGTTATATTTAAAAATGAATCATTTTCAATTCAAAAGTAACACATACCTTTTAAATAAAAATATGAATTTAAAAGAACAACTTACAATTATTGAAAAAGCACCAGCACAATATATTTCAACTGTTAAATTTACGGTTGTAGATGGTCAAACAGTTCCTGATTATGCAAGTGCTATTGCTAAAGTAACCAAACTAAATGAGGCTGATATTTTGGCAAAATGGGAAGATAAAACTTATTTAAAGCAACTTATTAATAAGTATTGGTTTTTATCTGATGAAATATTAAGCAATGATATTTATTTTCCATTAGAAGGATATTTATGGCCTGATACTTACCAACTAACAAAATCAGAAATGACAATAGATGGTATTACACAACTGATGTTGCAACAAACAAATAAAAAACTATCCCCTTTTAAAAAACAAATAAATAGTTTTACTGATGGTAATCATCAATATACAATACATCAATTTTTAACTTTAGTGTCAATTGTGCAAAAAGAGTCTCCATCATCTAAAAAAGATCAACAAATTATAGCAGGAATTTTAATAAATCGTTTAAATAAACCAATGAAATTACAATGTGATACAACTGTCAATTATGCTAATCAGGTAACCAAAATAGCAGTTACCTATAAAGATTTAAATACTGATTCAAAATATAATACTTATTTATATGAAGGGTTACCAATAGGACCAATTTGTTCTCTATCACCTAAAACGATTCAGTCATTATTAAATTATCAAAAGAATGATTATTATTTTTTCTTTGCAACAAAGGATTCAAAGACTATTTATGCTAAAGATTATGATGAACATCAAAAAAATATAAATGAAAATAAGTGGTACTAATATGAAATATTTTAATGAAATAGAAAAAAATGCTTTACAAAGAAATATACCAGTCATGCAAAAAGAAGGACTTGAAACAATGATACATATTTTTAATCAATATCATTGTCATACTTGTCTAGAAATAGGAAGTGCAATAGGATATTCTGCTATGATGATGGTAAGTAATATAAGTGATTTTAAAGTTGAAACAATTGAATTAGATCAAGAACGTTATGAAGAAGCTGTTAATAATGTCACACAGCATCAATTACAAGACAAAATTTATTTGCATCATCATGATGCATTAGATTTAAATCTTCAAGAATTAAAAATAAAACAGTTTGATTGCTTATTTATTGACGCGGCTAAAGCCCAATATCAAAAATTTTTTGAAAAATATATGCCGTTAGTTAAACAAGATGGGATTTGTATTGTGGATAATTTAGATTTTCATGGTATGATTTTTGATATTGAACATATAAAAAACAGAAATACAAAACAACTTGTAAAGAAAATAAAAAGATTTAAAGATTGGATTTTTAATCATGATGATTATGATGTTGAGTATTATCAAGTTGGTGATGGTATTTGTGTCATTAAAAGAAAGGAATAGAAATGAAATTAATTGTAAATTTAAATAGTATTGATTATCTATATGATTATATTGAGATGGGTGTCAATGATTTTGTTGTTGGAACACCTTATTTTTCTTGCAGACAAGCAATTAATTTAGAATATGATGAATTAGAACAATTAAAAGGGAAATATCCGCATATCCATTTATTTGTATTAGTGAATGCTTTAATTGAAGAACACAATGTAGAAGCATTAAAAATACACTTGTCTAAACTTAATAAGATTGGAATTGATGGTATTTTATATCAAGATTATGGTGTTTTAAATATTTGTTTAGATTGTCATTATGGATTTGAAAAGATTTATGCTCCAGATACTTTGAATACAAATCATCAAACGATTAATTTTTTAAAAACATTAGGTGTTGATGGTGCTTTTTTAGCGAGAGAAATTCCTTTAGAAGAAAAGAAAAAAATTGCTGAAAATGTTTCTTTAAAAACAATGGTACAGGCACATGGTGTTGAATATATGGCTTACTCTAAAAGACCATTACTTAGTAATTATAAAGAAATAACAGGTTTAGATTTTCCTAATGATAAAGATGCAAATCTTTATATCCAAGCTAATCAGGTTGATCAAAAATGTCATATTTACCAAGATAAGTTTGGTTGTCATATATTGAGTGAACCCCAAATTTATACATTAGATGTTTTAAATCATTTTACATGTTTTGATTATTTATTTATTGATGGTCAATATCTAGAAAAGATGACTTTATTAGAGGTTGTTCATTTTTATGTTCAAGCTATTGAATCAATAAATAAAGGAAACTATTCAAAAGAATCTATTGAACTGACAAGACTTTTACATCAGCTTACACCAAATGTTCAGTATTATCATAGTTTTTTATTTGACTCAACAGTATATAAAATTTCAGATGTAAGGAAAAGAGAAGAAAATGAGAGAAGTAAGTAAAGTTGTTGATGGTAAGCGTGTTATTATAAAAAAGCCAGAATTATTGGCACCGGCAGGAAATCTTGAGAAATTAAAGGTAGCAATTTTGTATGGGGCTGATGCTGTTTTTGTTGGTGGTAAAGAGTTTTCATTACGTTCCAGTGCTTCTAATTTTTCACTTGAAGATATTAAAGAAGCTGTAGAATTTGCTCGTAATCATGATGCTCACATACACGTTACTTGTAATATTATTCTACATGAGGATAATCTAGAAGGAATTGAAAATTACTTAAAGAAATTAGATGAAATTGGTGTAACAGCGATTATTGTTGCTGATCCGTATATTATGATGATTGCTAAGAAACTTAATCTTAAATTAGAAGTACATGTTTCTACCCAGTTATCTTCTCTTAATAGTGAAGCAATAGCACTATTTGAAAGAATAAAAATGGATCGTGTGGTTTTAGGACGCGAAGTTTCTTATCAGGATTTAGAACAAATTAGAAAGAAAACAGATATTGATTTAGAATATTTTATTCATGGAGCAATGTGTATTCATTATTCAGGGCGTTGTATGTTATCAAATTATTTTTCAAGACGTGATGCTAATAGAGGTGGATGTTCACAATCATGTCGTTGGAATTATGATTTATTTAAAGATAATCAACAAATTAATGATAAGATTCCTTTTAGTATGTCTTCTAAAGATATGGCTTTAGTTAATCATATTCCACAGTTAATTGAACTTGGAATTGATTCTTTTAAAATAGAAGGACGTATGAAATCATTGCATTACATTGCAACAGTCGTTTCAACATATCGTAAACTCATCGATGATTATTGCCAGGATCCAGATCATTTTGTTATGAGTGAAAAATATATGAATGAATTATTAAAGGCAGCAAATCGTGCTGTATGTACCGGATTTTTTAAGGAAATGCCAAATAGTCAGTATCAGCTATACGATCATCGTGATGAACATCCAACACAAGATTTTTGTATTCGAGTTTTAGATTATGATTCAAATACAAAACAAGCCATGATTGAACAAAGAAATTATTTTAAAAAGGGTGATCGAGTTGAATTCTTTTCACCTCACCATGACAATGTGATTTTTGAAATCTCAGGATTATATAATGAAAATCATGAACCAATTGAAGTGGCTAATCATCCAATGGAAATATTATTTATTGATATTGATTATCCATTAGAAATACATGATATGGGAAGAAAGGTGACATTATGAAAAAACCAATTATTATAGGAATTGCAGGAGGAAGTGCTTCAGGAAAAACATCCATTGCTCATGCAATATACGAACATTTTAAAGAAACACAAACTACATGTATCATCAAGCAAGATGATTATTATAAAGATCAAACACACTTACCAATGGAAAAAAGAGTGCTTACCAATTATGATCATCCCTTAGCATTTGATACATCATTATTAGTTGAACATTTAAAATTATTAAAAGAAGGGAAATCAATTAGTAAACCTATATATGATTTTAAAGAACATAATCGTAGTCTTGAAACAGAAACAATAACACCAAGAGATGTTATTATTTTAGAGGGTTTATTTGTTTTGTACGAACCAACTATTAGAGACTTATGCGATATTTTGATTTATGTAGACACAGATAGTGATATTCGCTTTATGAGACGTTTGAAACGTGATATGGAAGAACGCGGACGAAGCTTACAATCAGTGTATCAACAATATCTTACAACAGTGAGGGAAATGCATAATCAATTTGTTGAACCATCAAAAAAATATGCTCATCTTATTATTCCAGAAGGTGGCGAAAACCAAGTGGCTATTGATTTATTGATTACAAAAATTACAAGTGTTATTCATCAATAATACTAGATATTTATATATGATTATGTTATATTATTAACTACGAGGTGACATTATGGAACAAGATAAAGTATTGCTTACGAAAAGCGGTGTTGAAAAACTTCAACAAGAAAGAGATAACTTAATTAATGTAGAAAGACCTAAAGTTATCGAAGAATTACAATTAGCTCGTTCACAAGGTGACTTATCTGAAAATGCTGATTATGATTCAGCTAGAGATAAACAAGCACAATTAGAACAAAGAATTAAAGAAATTGAATATATGCTTCAAAATGCAGAAATCATTTCTGAAGAACAAATGGATTTAAATATTGTTAAACCTGGTACAACAGTTACTTTATTAGATTTATCTGAAAAAGATGCTGAACCAGAAACATATACAATTGTAGGTTCTTTTGAAACTGATCCTGTAAATGGAAAAATTTCTAATGAATCCCCACTTGCTAAAGCAGTTATTGGCCATGGTATTAATGAAATCGTAACTGTTGGGGTTGCTAATGCTTATGATGTAAAAATCATTGATATTGAATTTAAACAATAAACAACATTTTTAATGTTGTTTTTTCTTTGCATAAATAAGAATAATATTTAAAAACAAAAATAAAAGCGGTTTTAAAAGTAATGATAGATGCCAATGTTGAATAAATAATATACTTAATAATAAAGCATAGATTAATGCAAAAATACTAGCATTGATTAATGCTTTTTCTTTATTTAATTTAAAAAAGATAAAACTAGCACTAATAATAATTAAGTAGCTTATTATACAAATTAAAAGATGATATGAATGATAAGAAAATTGAATAAGAGACATCGCACCAGCAATAATAAGACTAGATAATAAATAAGAAATAAGAATAAAAAGAAATACTTTTATATAGGGAATAAACTGTTTTTTCATAATAACCTCCATAGTATACTTTATTAAAAAAAACAGTGATTAGAACGGAGAAGCTATGTTTCATACCATTTTTATAAGTTTTTTTATTTATGTATATTTAACTATATTACTTAGATTATTTGGAAAAAAAGAATTTAGCCAGTTAAATGTCTTTGATTTTGTTGTTTTTTTAATCATATCAGAAATTATGACAATGGGGTTAGACACTAAAAATATGACATTATATGATAGTGTTATTGCCACAGTAACCTTAATTATATTAGATCGTTTAGAATCATTTATGACAATGAAGTCTAAATATTTAAGAGATATCTTTGAAGGAAGACCATGTTATATTATTTTAAATGGTAAAATTCAATATCAAAATATGAAGAAACTGAGATATAGTGTAGATGATTTATCACATCATTTAAGAGTACATGATATTGATAGTGTTTCTAAAGTGGCTTATGCTATTTTAGAAACAAATGGTTCTTTATCAATCATAAAAAAAGATGAATGTGATGTATTATTACCAGATACGCTGATTAGTGATGGGACAGTAAATGAAGAAGCATTACATTTAATTAATAAAGATATTTTATGGTTGAGGGATGAACTTACGAAACATCATATCTATACATTTGAAGAAGTTTTTTATTGTATTTTAGAAAAGGAGGGGCTTTATATTATAAAAAAATAGAACAGTTTAAACTGTTCTATCCAAGTAACATACGATCATTAGTGAATTCTTCACCACTTGCTTCCTCAAATTTGTGTAATAAGTCTTCAACTGTCAATTGCTGTTTTTCTTGTCCTTTTACATCATAGATAATATGACCGTTATACATCATGATAAGACGATTACCCACTTCAATAGCATCTTTCATATTATGAGTAACCATTAACGCTGTTAGATTTTGTTTAGCAATAATATCCTTAGTTAAAGTTAATACTTTTGAAGAAGTGGCTGGATCAAGTGCTGCAGTATGTTCATCTAAAAGTAAAAGTTTTGGCTTTTGTAAAGTAGCCATTAATAGTGTTAAAGCTTGTCTTTGTCCACCGGAAAGTAAACCTACTTTACTTGTTAAACGATCTTCAAGACCTAATCCTAAAGTTTTAACTAATTGATAATATTCTTCTTTTTCTTTTTTGTCTACACCCCATGCTAAACCACGGTGTTGACCACGTCTTTTAGCAAGTGCTAAGTTTTCGATGATTTGCATATCACCAGCAGTTCCAAGCATTGGATCTTGAAATAAACGACCAATTTTTTTTGCACGCTGATATTCTGGCTGTAGAGAAATATTTTCTTGATCAAGGATGATTGTTCCACAATCTAATGGATGGAGTCCAGAAATAAGATTTAATAATGTGGATTTACCAGCACCATTTCCACCTATGATGGTAACAAAATCTCCTTCATTTAGCTCTAAATTAATATCATCTAATACTTTCTTTTCATTAACAGTACCAGCATTGAATGTTTTACTTACATGTTTTAGTTTAAGCATTTAATCCAACTCCTTTCCTGTTAATTTTTTGTAAAGACTGACTTGCTTTCTTTTTGATATCATAATTGGAATAGTCAGTGCAATTGCTACAATAATCGCTGTTAATAATTTTAAATCATCAGTGTTTAAACCTAATTGTAAAACAACAGCTACAATCACACGATAGATAATCGATCCAATAACAATCGACACTAAGCGTAAACAAAACCCACCTTTTTTACCACTGAAAATAACTTCTCCAATAACAATTGAAGCTAAAGCAATGACGATAGCACCTGTTCCAACACGTACATCTGTTGCTTGTCCATATAAAGCATAAAGTCCACCTGAAAGACCGACTAGACCATTAGAAATCATTAAACCTAATAATTTCATGGTATCAGTATTAATTCCAAGAGCTCTGGCCATTTGTTCGTTATTTCCGGTAGCACGAATTGATGAACCGATTTCAGTTCCAAAGAACCAATAAAGTAAACCAATAAAAATAATCACAAATATAAGTGAAATAATAAGGGCGATGTAATATTTATTGATTTGTAATGATAATGATAAATCTGTAAATAATGTATTTGCAGTTGTAAGTGGTAAATTAGCTCTACCAGACATAATTCTAAGATTGATTGAATAAAGACCAATTTGTGTCAATATTCCTGCTAAGATAGCTGGTATTTTACATTTTGTATGTAAAATACCTGTAATAGCTCCAGCAATAAATCCTGAAATAATCGCCGCTACAATAGCAAGTAGGGGATGAACCCCGTGCAATACACAAACGGCACAAATGGCACCACCTGTTGCAAATGATCCATCTACTGTTAAATCAGCAATATCTAATAAACGAAAAGTAATATAGACACCTAAAGCTAAAAAGCCCCATATTAAACCTAAATCAACGGCACCTAAGTAAGTATAAAATAATCCCATTTTTAACTCCTATTCAACAAATGTTGCATTTGGATAATCATCTTTATTGATGTTAATACCACATTTTTGTGCAACTTTTAAATTAATAATCATTGTACATTCATTCGCTTTTAATTTAGCAATAGCAGTATTACTAGCAGTCTTTTTACCTTTTAAAATATTTAAAGCTTGTTTTCCTGCAAGTTTTCCTAAGTTTTTATAATTGATACCATAAGTAGCAAGACCTCCAGCTCTTGTCATTCCTTCTTCACCAACAATACAAGGAATTTTAGCAGGAGATGTAACAGCTTCAACACTGCTCATATAAGTAGCTAGTAAATTATCTGTTGGAATATAGACTACATCCATTTTATCATTAACAATTTGACTTGTTACAGCTTGAATATCATTTGAATCAGATACTTTATAAATTTTATATTGGTATCCCTTTTTCTTAGCTGCCTGTTGGGCAATTTTTCCTTGATAAATAGAGTTGTCTTCACTACCACAATACATAATAGCTACTTTTTTAGTATTAGGTAATAATTTACTCATTAAATCAAATTGTTCATTAATTGGTGTTAAATCACTTGCACCTGTCACATTTCCACCTGGTGTTTTATTGCTTTTAACAAGTTTTGTACTTTGATAATCAGTGACAGCACATCCAACGATTGGTAAATCACTTGTAGATGATGCTGCAGCTTGAAGTGCTGGTGTAGCGATAGCATAGATTAAATCGTTGCCACCATTGACAAGTTTATCTGCAACAGTTGTACAGTTTGACTGATCACCCGCAACTTGGTAATCAATGTTAGATTCTTTAACACCGGCTTTAACTAAAACTTCTTTGAAACCTTCATATGACGCATCTAATGCATCGTGCTGCATTAATTGAACAACACCAATTTTTGCTTTTGATAAATCTTTTGCTTGTCCTGTTTCACTTGCAGAATTACATCCTGTTAAAACAAGCATACATGCAATAAGTAATGCAGAAATTTTTTTCATTATTTTTCCTCCCTCATCTATAAACAAAAAAACTCACCTAAGAGGGCGAGTTGTCGCTATACCACCTCAATTACCATACTGGCAGTTGTGTATGCGAGATAACGGATCAACCGAAAAAGCCTTATCAACTTTTCAACTCCATGGTGAATTCTTTTTCTTTATGCGCATTGTTTGCACCACCCACAATGTCTCTAGTGCCTCAAAGAAAAATACTATTTCATTTCATCGTTTTTTTGTTTTTAAGATATATTTATGATACGAGAATCTATACTTTTTGTCAATATTATCCAAGACAAATATCAAGTGTCATCATGATAATAAAACCCACCATAAAGCTCATTGTTCCGACATCAATTTCTTTAGTTGCATTGGCTTCGGGGATGAGTTCTTCAATACAAACAAATATCATTGCTCCCGCAGCAAAAGATAAAGCAAAAGGAAGAATAGTTCCCATCATTTTTGCAAAGCCATAACCGATTAATGCACTGGGTATTTCCACCAGCGCAGAAAGTTGTCCATAAAATAATGATTTGCTTTTAGAAATACCACATTGATGCATAGGTAAAGAAATAGCCATACCTTCAGGAAAATTTTGAATGCCAATACCAATTGATAAAATAATAGCACTTAATAATTGTTGACCATTACCAGCAAAAGCAACACCAACTGCTAGACCTTCAGGAATATTATGAAGTGTCATTGCCAGCATTAATAAATTTGTTTTTGATAAATGAGAATCTTTTAAGCCTTCTTGATGATGGGATATAAGATGTTCATGAGGCAATAATAAATCACACAGTCTTAAAAATAAGCCACCTAGTAAAAATCCAAGGGGAATAATAAGAAGAAAGTAAGTAGGTTTATTATCTAACTCATTGATTGCTGGTAAAATAAGCGAAAAAAAAGAAGCAGCAACCATAATGCCAGCAGCACTTCCTAAAGCGATACTGACTAATTTTTGGCTTTCTTTTTTTATAAAAAAAACAATAGTTGATCCTAAAAATGTCATAAACCAGTTAAAAAAAGCCATAACAAAGACAAATAGATAAGGATAGCTTACAAATAGTTCTTTCATTGAATCCCTCCATTATAATGTATGGCTTTTTTATTATCTTTTTTGGGCTTAAAAAAAAGAGACCGAGGTCTCTTAATGATTAATGAAATCATAGTCACTTTCATCTAGTTGAATTAAAATAGCTTTGTATGTTAAACGTTGTTTTTTACTGTCGTATGTAGGAATGATAGTATATTTGACTTCATCATGTCTTTGTACATCTTCATCATAAATGTAATCTGCTTGTCTAAAGAAGATAGGTTCATCTTTTGATGAAAGACTACCATATTGATTTTGATCATTGTAATGAATAACACGCCCTTTATAACGTTCTACATATTGATCTAGATGAGACATAATAAGATTATACATTTCATCATATAAATCACTAGCAGAATGATTTTGATATTTACTTGCGATTGTTAAATCACATGATAAGTTATTTTCATCAGAAAGTTTTTTGATAAATGAATCAACAATTTGAATAAGCAATTCATTATTTGTTTGGTCTGTTGCTTCTTTTAAACGTTTATATAAATCTAAGTATTTAATATCATATCCGTTTTCAAAAAATTCATAAAGTAAATATGTATTGGCTTTTTTTATTTCATTTAATGAAGCATGGATACGGTATAAAACTTCGTAGAAATTGACACCACGAATACGATTATGTAAAGAAATAAACTCACGATTGGCTTCTTCATAATTTTTTAATTCTAATTGAGAACATCCTCGATAATATTTAATCCATTGTAATGCATTATAATGCCATTTTATTTGTAAAGCTAAAGCTTGATTTGCTAGTTCAACACAGCGATGATATTCTTTTAATTCAAATGCTGCTCTAGTACATAGACGATAATATCTTTCTTTACGTGATTCGAATTCTCGACCTTCATCATTAATGTAAGGTTTATCTGATAATAAAGTAGGATTTAATTGATCATACATTTTTAAGACAAGTTCATAGTTAACTGGATTTTGATTTAAAGCATATTTAACAACACGATTGACTGTTGATTCTACAGGAGAATATTTTTCTTGTTTACATAAGTCTAATATTTCTTCAACAATACTAAAGAAAAGACTTTCTTTTTCTTTAATTTGTTCATCAGATATATTAACAAATTTGTTGTAAAGAGCATAACCGTATTGATTAATGTATCCTTTTAACTGAGGGACCATAGATAAAAAAGTTTTACCAACTTCAATAGCCTCATCATTTTGATCATTGTTTTTTAATAATTTCATATAATCATTTGCTTCATATTCATTAAATGAAGCAGGATCATTATCTAATTTACCTTGATAATATTGAATACTTTTTAATTCTTTTTCGTTCATAAAATTCACCTCGTGTTCTATTATAACATTTATTTGTGTCATTTCCATCTAATAGGTAAGAAAATGTTTTGTAATGTTGACAACTGTGTTATAATAGAACAGAAATTTAATGAGGTGAAAATGAATGAGTAAACAAGTGTTTAGTATGGATTTTTATGGTAAAAATCTAAGTGTTGAAATTGGAGAATTAGCTAAACAAGCTAATGGTAGTGTTTTAGTAAGATATAATGATACCGTTATTTTATCAACTGCTGTTGCTGGTAAAGAACCTAAAGATGTTGATTTCTTTCCTTTAACAGTTACATATGAAGAAAAACTATATTCTGTTGGTAAAATTCCAGGTGGATTTTTAAAAAGAGAAGGTCGTCCTAGCGAACATGGAACATTAACAGCAAGAATGATTGACAGACCAATCCGTCCTTTGTTTGCTGATGGATTTAGAAATGAAGTTCAATGTGTTAATACAGTTTTATCTGTTGATCAAAATGCATCTCCAGAAATGGCTGCTATGTTAGGGGCTTCACTTGCACTTTGTATTTCAGACATTCCATTTAATGGACCTATTGCTGGTGTTAATGTAGGTTTAATTGATGGTGAATTTACAATTAATGCAGGTCCTGAAGCAATGGAAAGAAGTTTAATTAACTTAGAAGTTGCGGGAACAAAAGATGCTATTAATATGGTTGAAGCTGATGCAAAAGAAGTAGATGAAGATACAATGCTAGATGCTTTAATGTTTGGACATGAAAAGATTAAAGAATTAATTGCTTTTCAAGAACAAGTTGTTGAAGCGTGTGGAAAAGAAAAAATTGAAATTCCTTTATTTGAATTAGATGAAAGCCTAGTTCAAGAAATTACTGATTTGTGTAATGATGAAATGGTAGCGGCTGTATCTATTCCTGGTAAATTAGAAAGATATGCTGCTATTGATGAAATCATGGATCGTGTAACAAAACAATATGATGAAAAAGAATATGCAGATGAAGATATAAAAGCATCTGTTATGAAACAAGTTGGTATCATTTTACATGACTTAGAAAAAAATGAAGTTCGTCGTTTAATTACAGAAGAAAAAGTAAGACCAGACGGTAGAAAAGTAGATGAAGTTCGTCCTTTAAATGCTCAAGTTGATTTATTACCAAGAGTACACGGTTCTGCATTATTTACAAGAGGTGAAACTCAAGTATTATCAGTATGTACTTTAGGAGCAATGGGAGAAGTTCAAAAAATAGATGGTTTAGGTCTTGAAGATCAAAAGAGATTTATGCATCACTATAATTTCCCACCTTATTGTGTAGGTGAAACAGGAAGAATGGGTGCTCCAGGTCGTCGTGAAATTGGACATGGGGCATTAGGAGAAAGAGCCTTAGCTCAAGTTATACCTGATGAAAAATCATTCCCATATACTATTCGTGTTGTTTCTGAAGTTTTAGAATCAAATGGTTCAAGTTCACAAGCTTCTATTTGTGCATCTTCAATGGCTTTAATGGCTGCAGGGGTACCAATTTCTAATCCTGTATCTGGGGTTGCCATGGGACTTGTAAAAAAAGGTGATGATTATACTATTTTAACTGATATTCAAGGTATGGAAGATCATTTAGGTGATATGGACTTTAAAGTTGCCGGAACTAAAAATGGTATCTGTGCTTTACAAATGGATATTAAAATAGATGGTATTACAAAAGAAATTTTAAAAGAAGCGTTAGCTCAAGCTAAAGTTGGACGTGCTCAAATTATGGATTGTATGTTAGGAGCTATTGCTGAACCTCGTAAACAATTATCTAAATATGCTCCTAAAGTTTATACAATGCAAATTCATCCAGATCAAATTAGAGATGTTATTGGTCGTGGTGGAGAAACAATTAATGAAATTATTGAAAAAGCACATGATGTTAAAATTGATATTGAACAAGATGGTACAGTTGTTATTTATCATAGTGATCAAGAAGCGATTGATATTGCAGTTGATTTAATTACTAAAATTGTTAAACGTGCTGAAGTCGGTGAAGTTTATGATGGTAAAATTGTGCGTGTAGAAGATAATTATGCCTTTGTTAATTTATTTGAAGGTACAGATGGATTCTTACATATCTCTGATTGGGCACATGAAAGAACTTCATCTATGAAAGATGTTGTTAAACTTGGTGATGTTGTAAAGGTTAAAGTGACAAAAGTTGATGATAAAGGTAAAATCAATGTATCTCGTAAAGCATTAATGCCAAAACCAATAAAAAAAGAAGAAAAGAAAGATGAAACAAAGTAAAATCATTCTTGCGAGTAGTTCGCCAAGAAGAAAAGAATTATTTGAAAAATATCATTTAAATTATTCTGTTGATTTTGTAGATACTGATGAAGTGTTAGATGAAAATCTAACACTTTTCAAACGTTTAGAGAATATTGCTATTCAAAAAGCAAAACCTTTACAAGAAAAATATCCACATCATACTATTGTTGCAGCTGATACTATGGTCACTTTCAATCAAGAAATGTTAGGAAAACCTAAAGATCGTAGTGATGCAAAAAGAATGCTGCAAATGTTATCTGGGCATAAACAAACTGTCATTACTGGGGTTTGTGTTATTAAAGATCAACATATAGCAAGTTTTAGTGATGCAACTGATATATTATTTAAAAAATTATCTGAAGAAGAAATTGAAAACTATCTAGATACCAATGAATGGGAAGGTAAAGCTGGTGCTTATGCCATCCAAGGGAAAGCAAGTCAGTTTGTAGAAAACATTGATGGTGATCTGGAAAATGTTATCGGATTACCTATGTATAAACTTTTAAATTATCTATAGAAAAAGATTCCACATATTGTGGAATCTTTTAGTCTTTAAGAGGTTCAAACCCTTTTTCATAAAGTTCGATATTAACTTGTTCTATTGTTTGTTTTTTTAATAAGCCTTTTAACATAATTAAGTCTCTACCATTGTGGGCATATAAATCACCTGCGTTATTTAAAGAAAGAAGATGACTTGTTTCTTTTTGTGATAGTTGCATAGCAAGGGCTAAACGATAAATTTTATCTTTTGCATTCTTACCTTTTTCGCCCCTGATAATCTTATATCCATAAGTTCTTTCTAATCCTGATTTTTTAATGATGTCTGCTTCTTTTAAATTGTATTTCTTTAATAAATAATGAATATATTGTGAAAAATCCATATTATGTATTTGTTTTAATAATTCATCAATATCTGTTTCATTTTTTAATGCATTTTCTATTTCTTCTGTTAGAATCATATTATCACCTTAAAATATGATATACTAATTGATAAGGAGATACAAGCATGACAACGTTAGAATTAGAAATAATAAAAGAAACACCAACTAAAAGAATTACTTTAGTTAGAGAATTAGACAAAAGAAATATATACATAAAAAAAGAATTAAGAAATTATAATAAAGAATTATGGTATAAGTTACAACAAATTAATATACGGGGGATACCGCGTATTTATTCTATTCAAGAAAATGATGGATGGTTAGAAATTATTGAGGAATATATTGTAAGTGAAACATTATATGATTATTTAAATCATCATGGTAAATTCAGTAGCGAGGAAGCTTTTCAAATTATTAATCAATTATGTGACATATTAGCTGTTTTACATCAGCAAACACCTAAAATTATTCATCGTGATATTAAACCTGAAAATATTTTTTATGATGGAAAACAAGTATATTTGTTTGATTTTGATATTGCTAGAGAGTATGAAGAAGGTCAAAAAAGAGATACAGTTTATTTGGGAAGCAAGGGTTATGCTTCTCCTGAACAGTTTGGTTTTTTACAAACTGATGAAAGAAGTGATATTTATTCTTTAGGTGTCCTATATCATGTTTTACTTACTTGTCAATTACCTCAAGAAAGTGAGTACCATGGTTATGAGGAATTATTGATTAAAAAGATGATAGCAATGGATCCACAAGCACGTTATCAAACAATAAAAGAGGTTCAAACAAAACTAAATCATCTACACCAACATCATTTACCACAAGAAAACAAAGAAGAAAAACGTTGTTATACATTACCAGGATTTAGAAGTCATAAACCATGGAAAATGATTATTGCACTTATTTGTTATATTTTAATTGCTTATGTTATTGTTGAATTTGATGTGGTTGATCCAATGACACCGTATGATGGTATTTTATATCGATTAATGCTTATTGCAATGAGCATCATTACGATTTCTTTTGCAACAAATTATCTATCAATATGGAAATATGTGCCCGGTATTCATGTCCAAAATCGTTTTCTAAGAATGTTGATGATTATTCTTTCTTGGCTTGTTATGATGTTTATTATTTTTATACTTGCTGTTATTATTTTTACTATTTTAATGTAATGTGTGCCCCATGGGGGCACCTTTTTTATTTTATAAGAGATTATATTATAGATGTAGTCTATTTCTATTAAAGGAGATGATCAGATGAATATCAAAGAATATAGTCAATATAGTGTATCTGGAAAAATTTTATATCTTGCTTCATTATTTAATGGGATTAAAGATCATTTAAAAATATTAAGCGAAAAAGAAGAATTAACTTGTATAGAATCTCAATTGTTTACTATATTAAATGATTTAGAGTTTGGTACTAATGAGTTATGTAATCTATATGAAATAATCGAAAAATCTGAATCAGTGAAATAGACGGGAAGGGGAAAAACATGAAAATATGGAAATTAGTTGCAGGAATTTTATCTATTATTATAAGTGTGATTGTATTTTTTCAATCAGCACTTGTAGGAACTGCCAACACGCTTTCAGCAAATGGTGAAGTTGGAGGTAGTGCTGGGTTATTTGTCGCTGTCTTTATGCTTGCAGGAGGAATTGTTTCAATTGTAACGAGAAACAGTGAGAAAAAGGGAGGTAATATCGCACTTATTGTTTTATTTTTATTAGCTTCAGTATTAGGATTTACTTTAGCGGGGAGCTATAGTGATCTTACAATTTGGGCAAGCTGGTGCTTAATAAATTTAATTTTAGCTATTGTGTCATATGTAAAAATACAGAAAGGAAATAGGTAATATGAAAAAGTTAGCAAAAAGTATACTGATTTTAGTTTTATCACTTTCTATGTGTGCATGTTCTAGTTCTTCGGGTGTAAGTAAAAAAACAAGTTCTCAAAAGAAAACAGAAGAAAAGCAAAAAGAAAAAATATATACGACTGGAGAAACTGTTACTTATACAAAGAATAATAAGGATTTAGTCAAATTTACGGTCGATTCTGTTCAAGTAACTGATGAACGCAATGAATTTGAAGAATCTAATCCAGCGCAAGTTATCATTATTAAATATTCTTATGAAAATTTAAATGATGATGACGAAGTATATTTTTCAAGTATAGATTTTAAGGTCGTTGATGAAGGTGGAAATGTATGTGAAAGTTATCCAGCTTCTTTAAATGTATATCCACAGCAAGCACCTAAAGGAACAAAAAGCGAGGGTGAAGAAGCTTATGGATTAAAGCAACAAAGTTCTAAAGTTAAATTTATTGTTGATTTTGATTTTACAGGAACAAAAGCGACATATGAATTACCTATTCAATAAATAAAATGCGCCCATAGGGGCGTTTTTTGTTATATTTTTGAAAAATAAGCGAAATAATGTAAACGGTACCATTTTTTTATTGTTTTTTTATAACATAATATTTATAATTAATATTATGGAGGTGCTTAGTATGGACAAAAAAGTAAAGAGAATTGCCTTATTATCAGGTGGAGGAGATTGTCCGGGTTTAAATGCAGTTATTCGAACAATTACAAAAACTGCAATTTCTAAATATGGTTATGAAGTGATTGGCTATGTTTATGGATATAGAGGTTTATATAATAATAATTATGTTGAATTAACTGAAGAAAGCGTAGAAGATATTTATAAAGAAGGGGGAACTATTTTATATAGTTCTAATAAGGATAATTTATTTGACTATTTAGTTGATGATGGTCATGGCGGAAAAGTAAAAAAAGATGTTTCTGATGTGGGGGTAGAAAATCTAAAAAAAGATGGTGTTGATGTACTTGTAGTATTAGGTGGAGATGGAACACTTACAAGTGCAAGAGATTTTTCAAGAAAAGGTGTAAATGTTATTGGTGTACCTAAAACAATGGATAATGATTTAGCAAGTACAGATGTAACTTATGGCTTTATTTCAGCTATGTCTGTTGGTACTGAATTTATAGATCGTTTACAAACAACAGCAAAATCACATCATCGAGTTATCTGTTGTGAATTAATGGGAAGAGATGCTGGCTGGATTACTTTATATGCAGGACTTGCTGGTAACGCAGGTGTTTGTTTAATTCCTGAAATTCCTTTTACCATTGAAAATATCGCTAAAGCAATTAAAAAACGTGATGAAAAAGGATTGCCTTATACAGTTGTTGCAGTTGCAGAAGGTGCTAAGTATGCAGACGGTACAAAAGTTATTGGTAAGATTGTAGAGGATAGTCCAGATCCAGTGCGCTATTCTGGTTTAGCAGCAAAAGTGGCTGATGATTTGGAAAAAGTGATTCCTAATCATGAAGTACGTTCTGTAAATCCAGGACATATTATTCGTGGTGGTGATATTACAGCTTATGATCGCATTTTATCTATTCGCTATGGTGTAGCAGCTGTAGAACTTATCAATGAAGGTAAGTTTGGTAATGTTGTTACAATTAATGGAGATAAAATGGGATATACTTCATTAGAAGAAGTTATTGGTGCTGCTAAAATTGGTCAACAAAAACATGTTGATCCTCATGGAGAATTAGTCAAAGCTGCAAAAGCTATTGGTATTTCATTTGGTGATGAATAATAAAACAAACGGACCTGTAAAGGTCCGTTTTAATCATCAAAATCATTGATAGGGCTATGTAAAGGGTGACGTACGTCATTTTCTTTATCATAGCTAATTTTATTTTTTATGTTATTATCATAATCTTTTTTAAATATACAAGAAAAGATAACATTAAGAATATATTCCATAGATGTTTGTGATGCAAAAGGAGCAATTTTTGTAAAGATTTTTTCTCTTGATCCGATATTTAATATGTAGTTTGCATAGTGAGATAGACGATTATCACCTATTGAAGTTAAAGTAATAATAGGTGTTTTTTTATCCTTTAATATTTTAGCAACCTTAATTAATTCATTTGTTTCTCCAGAGTATGAAATAATCATAGCTACCTTATTTGGATTAGAATTGTATGACATAAATACTTGTTCACCAGCAATCATTTTTAAATTAACATTTCTTTGGATCCTCATCATTTTATGTTGGAATGATAAAGCTGCAAGCAGTGAATTACCTGTACCATAAATATCAATATCATGATTATGATAAAGTAGTTCTACAATTTGATGTAACTGGTCAAAATCAATAAGCTGAATGGTTTCAGCAACTACTTCTTGATTTAAACTGGCTAATTTATGAACAATCATCGAATCACTATCATTTTTACTAAAAGGAAAGTTAACATCAATCCGATTTGTATGTGCTAAATCAAATTGTAATTCTGCAGAATATTTAATTTTAAAATCACTGTACCCTTCAAGACCTAATTTATGACATAATCTAACAATGGTGGCTGGAGAAGTATAGGTTTTTTTTGCGAGTTCTTTAATAGAAAGAGTTAATACTTTTTCTCCTTCGTTTAAAATATAGTGTGCAATCTCTTTTTCTGAATGGGAAAAGTCAAGTTCAAATTCTAATTGTGTCATTATACTCATTTTTATCACCATAATCATTATATCATGAAACAAAGTTTCACAAAACCGTTATTTTTTCAATTAAATATGAAACAATATAAAAAGGAACATCACAAATATTTACAATTAAAATTAGATGGTTAAAATATTATTGTGAGATAAAAAAGGAGATTATTATGGAAAAAAAATTAGCTAAAGATTTTTATTGGGGTGGATCAGTTTCATCATTCCAAACTGAAGGACATCGTCATGAAGGTGGAAAGGGATTATGTGTTTATGATGTAAGACCTATGAATCCTGAATTTTCAGATTGGAATGATGCTATTGATGAATATACTCGTTATGATGAAGATATTGCATTAATGAAAGGAATGGGATTTAATTTCTATCGTTTCTCTATTTGTTGGAGTCGTATTATTCCTAATGGTACATTAGATGAACCAGTTAATGAAGAAGGAGTTAAATTTTATAGTGATTTAATTGATAAATTATTAGCTGCTGGAATTGAACCAATGATTACATTAGTTCACTTTGATATGCCATATCATTTAGTAGAAAAATATAATGGTTTTGCTTCAAGATATGTTGTTGATTGCTTTGAAAGATATGCCAAAGTATGTATTGAAAGATTTGGTGATCGTGTTAAACATTGGATGTCATTTAATGAACAAAATCTTCATAGTATGATGTTACGTGTTTCTAACGCTGAAGTTATTCCTGAAGGCGTAAGCTATCCTAAACATTTATATCAAGTTAATCATAATGTTATGATGGCTCACTGTAAAGCAGTACGTGCTTTAAGACAAATGCAACCAGATGCTAAATTCTGCGGAATGGGTGCTATTACAAACATTTATGCTTATGATAATAGTCCAGAAAATAACTTCTTTGCTACTAAAGGTTATAATTTATTAAACGGATTCTTAGTTGATACATTTGCTCAAGGTAAATATCCTGATTATTGGAATGCTTATCTTGAAAACAGAGGATGGATGCCAGAATTTGAAGAAGGCGATGAAGAATTATTAAAATACACAGTTGATTATATTGCTTTCTCTTATTATCGTTCAAATACAGTTAAAACTGGAAAATTTGATTACGAAAGACCTGCACATGAATGTGTAAATGAACAACAAATTAAAAATCCACATTGCGAAGCTAATGAATGGGATTGGGAAATTGATCCAATTGGATTTAGATGGACATTAAATGATTTACATCATAGAACTGGACTTCCAGTATTTGTTCTTGAAAATGGTATTGGATGGCGTGAAGATATGACTCAAGAAGAAGTAGACAAAATGTTAGCAGAAGGTCGTACTATTGAAGATGATTATCGTATCAATTATCATAGAGATCATATTAAAGAAATGAAAAATGCTATTTTTGAAGATGGTGTTGATTGCTTAGGTTATATTACTTGGGGACCAATTGATATCTTAGCTAGTATGTGTAATATGGATAAACGTTATGGATTTGTTTATGTTAATAGAACAAACAAAGATTTAAGAGATATGAAACGTATTCCTAAAAAATCATATTATTGGGTTAAAAAAGCATTTGAAAGCAATGGTGAAGATTTAGACTAAAAAATAAGATATATCACTTTCATAGTGATATATCTTTTATTTTTATTTGTATTTAATTGGAGTATAATAGTAAAAAAAGTGAGGAATATTATATGGAATTTAATGAAGTTATTACAAATCGTTACTCATGCAAGGATTTTACTGATAAACAAATTGATGAACATCAATTAAATGAGATACTAGAAGCTGGAAGAATTGCGCCAACTGCAAAAAACTTTCAAGAACAAAAAATATATGTTATTCAATCAAAAGAATACTTAGATAAAATTGATCACTGCACACCTTGTCGTTATCATGCACCAACGGTTTTAGTTGTTGCTTATGATAAAAATCATGTTTTTAATTATCCTGGTGATAAAAGAGATTCTGGAATTGAAGATGCTTCTATTGTTGCTACTCATATGCTATTAGCTGCCTATAATGCAGGCGTAGATAGTTGTTGGATTAATTTTTTTGATCCTGAACAGTTAGCAAAAGAATTGAATCTTCCAAAAAATGAGGAAATCTTAATGATGATGGATTTAGGGTATGGTAAAGCTAAACCATTAGCTAATCACTTTTCTAGAAAAGAAATTAAAGAAACAGTTCAATATTTATAAATAATTGAGTCTATACAATGTATAGACTTTTTTATACAATAAGCTAAAGGGAGAAAGCATATGAAACTGATATTTAAACAAAGATTACTCTCATTATTTGATAGTTATGATATTTATGATGATCAAGACCAAGTTGTTTTTAAAGTGGAAGGAAAATTGAGTTTTGGACATAAATTATTGATTTATAATGCTCATGATGAATTAGTTGGGATGATTAAAGAAGAATTACTGACTTTTATGCCTAGATTTGCTTTATATAAGAATGATCAATATGTTGGTTCAATTCGTAAAGTATTTCAATTATTTAAACCTGCTTATGTTTTAGATTATCTTAACTGGTCAATTGAGGGAGAAATAATGGAATGGAACTATGATATTTATGATGAAAATCATCAAAGAGTAGCAAAGATAGATAAAGAACTGCTACATTTAACAGATACTTATATTTTAGATGTTGCGAATTTCCAATATGCACTAGATGTTTTAATGATTGCTTTAGCTATTGATATTGAAAAATGTAGCCGACAAAAATAATCAAGAAAGTTTTAGACATTAATATCATTATTTGTTATGATATCCTAAGAAAAGGGAGAATATAATGGAAAAAAGTAAAAATTTAATTATCGATGTTAATGAAAAGCCTAATGGTTTACAATGGGTTTTCTTGAGCTTCCAACATGTATTTGCCATGTTTGGAGCAACAATTCTTGTTCCTATTTTGACTGGTTTTCCAGTATCTGTTGCTTTATTTGCTTCAGGTATAGGAACATTAATTTATACAATGTGTACTAAAAGAAAAGTACCAGTATATTTAGGTTCATCTTTTGCCTACATTACAGCAGTTCAATTAGCTGTAAAATCTATGGGTGGTGATGTTTCAGCAGCACAAACAGGATTAATGTTAGTTGGTCTTATTTATGTTATTGTTGCAATTATTATTAAATTTGTAGGGAAAGATTGGATTGATCGTTTATTACCACCAATTGTTATTGGACCTATGATTGCAGTTATTGGTTTAGGTCTTGCCAGTAATGCTATTACTAATGCTGGGTTTGTTTTAGGTGGTGAAGTTTCTTATATGATTGTTGCCATTGTTACATTTTTAGTTGCAGCATTAGTTTCAAGTCAAGCAAAGGGATTTTTAAAGATTGTACCTTTTTTAATTGCAATATTAGTAGGGTATGTTTTATCTTTATGTTTTGGTATTGTGGATTTATCAGGAGTATCAAAAGCTGCATGGATTTCAATTCCACAATTTAAATTTCCATTCCATGTACCTGGATTTGACTCATATCATTTACACTTTGGACCTGAAACATGGGCTGTATTACCAGTTGCTATTGTTACTGTTTCAGAACATATTGGCGATCATACAGTTTTAGGAAAAATCTGCGGACGTAATTTCTTAAAAGATCCTGGATTAGATCGTACTTTGATTGGTGATGGTCTTGCTACAGCTGTATCTGCATTTATTGGTGGACCTGCTAATACAACTTATGGAGAAAACACAGGTGTTATTGGTTTAACAAAAATTGGTTCTGTATATGTAACATGTGGAGCAGCATGTATTGCTATTTTACTTTCTTTTTGTGGTAAAATCGCAGCATTAATCAGTTCTATTCCAAATTGTGTACTTGGAGGAATGAGCATTCTATTATATGGTGTTATTGCTAGTAATGGTTTACGAATTCTTATTGATGAAAAGGTTGATTTTAGTAAACAAAGAAATCTGATTATTGCTTCAGCAATGCTTGTCATTGGTTTAGGTGGTGCGGTTTTCCCACTTGGTGGAAGTGCTACTTTATCTGGAACAGCATTAGCTGCTATCGTCGGCGTAGTTTTAAATTTAATTTTGCCTATGAATTCTAATTAAGAACTTTTTGAAAGTTCTTTTTTATTTATAGCACTCAAGTGTTGACAGTGCTAAATAAAAGTAATATACTGTTTTTAGCAAATTTAATAGCAGAGTGCTAAAGGAGGATAATTATGGCAGAAAAAAAACAATTTAAAGCTGAATCTCAAAGATTACTAGATTTAATGGTCAATTCCATTTATACACATAAAGAAATATTTTTAAGAGAATTAATATCTAATGCAAGTGATGCTAGTGATAAATTATATTATAAAGCTCTTACAGAAAATATTTCATCTATTAATAGACAGGATTTATCTATTGATCTAGCTATTGATAAAGAAAATAGAACTCTTACAATAACAGATCATGGTATCGGAATGGATAAAGATGAATTAGAAGAACATTTAGGAACAATTGCTAATAGTGGGTCATTTAAATTTAAAAACGAAAATGATCATGATGATATAGATATTATTGGTCAATTTGGTGTGGGCTTCTATTCAGCATTTATGGTTGCAAAAAAAGTCGAAGTTTCATCACGTAAGTATGGTCAAGATCAAGGGTATACTTGGGTTTCAAGTGCAAATGATGGCTATGAAATTTTTGAAACTAATGGATTACCTACAGGAACATCAATTAAATTATATTTAAAAGATAATACAGATGATGATAAATATGATGAATATTTAGATCAATATGAAATAGAAAGATTAATTAAGAAGTATTCAGATTATGTTCATTATCCAATTAAAATGGATGTGACTGTTTCTAAGAAAAAAGAAGATAGTGATGAATATGAAGATGTTGTTGAAAACAAAACACTTAATTCTATGGTTCCATTATGGAAACGTAATAAAAAGGATATTAAACCAGAAGAATATAATGAATTCTATAAAGATAAATTCAATGATTTTTCAGATCCTTTAAAAGTCATTCATACACGTGTAGAGGGTAATGTTTCTTATGATGCATTATTATTTATTCCTAGTCAAGCACCTATGAATTATTATTCAAATGATTATGAAAAAGGTTTACAACTTTATAGCCGTGGTGTTTTCATTATGGATAAAGCCAGCGATTTAGTTCCAGAACATTTTAGATTTGTTAAAGGTTTAGTTGACTCACAAGATTTATCTTTAAATATTTCACGTGAAATTTTACAGCACGATCGGCAATTAAAATTAATTGCTGATAAGATTGAAAAGAAAATTCAAAGTGAATTAGAAAATATGTTAAAAAATGACCGTGAAAAATATGAGTCATTCTTTAAAAATTTTGGTCTTCAATTAAAATTTGGTATTTATCAAAGTTATGGTATGCTAAAAGATAAATTACAAGATTTATTGCTATTCTATTCAAGCAAACAAGATAAATATATTACTTTAAAAGAATATATTGATAGTATGAAAGAAGGACAAACTGAAATCTATTTTGCAAGTGGTGAAACAAAAGAAAAAATTGCAACTTTACCACAAGTAGAAGTAGTTTTAGATAAAGATTATGATGTTTTATTCATGATGGACAATGTTGATGAATTTATGATTCAAATGATGAGAGATTATGATGGTAAAGCATTTAAAAATGTAGCTCAAGGTGATTTAAATCTTGAAACTGAAGAAGAAAAGAAAGAATTAGAAAAGATTAATGATGATAATAAAGATTTACTTACAGCTATTAAAGATTCGTTAGACAATAAGGTAGTTGATGTAAGATTTACAAATCGTTTAAAATCACATCCTGTATGTTTAGTAAGTGATCAAGGTGTATCGTTTGAAATGGAAAAAGTATTGAATGCGATGCCAGAAGGTGGCGATGTTAAAGCAGGACGAATTTTAGAAATTAATCCAAATCATCCTATTTTCCAAGCAATTTCTAATGTATTTAAAAATAAACCAGATACTATCGGTGATTATGCATCATTATTATATGATCAAGCTCTATTAATTGAAGGATTTACTGTAGAAAATCCAGTAGATTTTTCAAATAAAATTTGTGATTTGATGATTCAATTAAATAAATAAAGTGGATAAAAAACGGCTACATTGGATACTACTACCTGTCAAGTACACACTAAATAAAAATAAATACTAATTTGAA
>OLOG01000415.1_pt1 | contig 39490 bp, 29 predicted proteins | sample 1672351 | NCBI WGS metagenome assembly OLOG01 (sample SAMEA3136674, study PRJEB25190) | human gut metagenome | biome: human gut; feature: human-associated habitat; material: faeces | place: Austria | collected 2013 | reverse complement strand
GATTATTGTTGAAATGCGGAGACAGTGGAAAATTTGAATTATTCATACACAATATAGTGGATCGTGAAATGAAGTCCAGCCTGAAATATTTGGAAAAAATGAAGGAGGCTGGTGTAAAAATACCGGTTGTAGAGGAAAGCCTTATGCACATGACAGGATGCAAGTCATGAGGAAGTGGTGGCAGCGGCATTCCAAGAATTATAGACAAAGTAAAAGCTTCCGGACTGCAGGAGCCAGAGTTTATTGGTGGCGAAGTGGATTTGCGTATCAATATTTATCGAGGTCAGGTTGATACAAATAACGCCATAATTAACGCCAATGGCACTAAAAATGGCGCTAATGGCGTTAAATGTGGTGCCGATGATGGCACTAATGACGCTGAAGTGCCGCTTAATAAGGAACAGACGCAGATAGAAAAATTGTTGCAGATTATAGAGAAGAATCCGTCCAAGCAAATTTGCAGGGCGTTTATTTTCGCCATTTGCATGGCATGTAGATTTAACAAATTCTTCACAAAAAAAATTAGCACTCACCTATTGACAGTGCTAACAATCAGTGCTATATTAAAAACCGTAATAAGAAACTACCTATACAAAACGCAGCCCCTGCGAGTTACTTTTTTTAAGAGCCGCGGCAGCTGCGTTTTATATATAAAAATAGGTGAGTGGAATTATTTCCATTCACCCAAGCTGAAGGAGGAGAGCCTATGAACATCAGCAAATTTACGCAGAAATCCGTACAGGCTGTTCAGGATCTGGAGAAGGTTGCTTACGAATATGGCAACCAGGAAATCGAACAGGAGCATCTGTTATATACCCTCCTGACACAGGAAGACAGCCTGATTCTCAAACTGATTGAGAAGATGGAAATAAATAAAGAATATTTTCTGAACACAGTGAAGAACGCTCTGGATGCAAAAGTCAAAGTATCTGGCGGCGAACTCCGGTTTGGACAATATCTGAATAAGGCACTTGTAAATGCAGAAGACGAAGCTAAGGCAATGGGAGATGAATACGTATCCGTAGAGCATCTTTTCCTGGCCCTGCTGAAATATCCAAGCCCTAGTATGAAGAAAATCTGGAGCGAATTTGGCATTACCAAAGAACGCTTCCTGCAGGCACTTTCCACAGTACGTGGAAATCAGCGTGTGGTAAGCGACAATCCGGAAGCCACCTATGATACTTTAAATAAATATGGCGAAGATCTTGTGGAGAAAGCAAGAAGCCAGAAGCTGGATCCGGTCATTGGACGTGACAGTGAGATCCGGAATGTGATCCGTATTCTTTCCCGTAAGACCAAGAACAATCCGGTTCTCATCGGTGAACCTGGTGTTGGTAAAACAGCCGCTGTGGAAGGTCTTGCACAGCGAATTGTAGCAGGAGATGTTCCGGAAGCACTGAAGGATAAGAAAATTTTTGCCCTGGATATGGGTGCACTGGTAGCAGGTGCCAAATACCGTGGTGAATTTGAGGAACGTCTGAAAGCAGTTCTGGAAGAGGTAAAAAAGAGCGAAGGTCAGATCATCCTGTTTATTGATGAGCTTCACCTGATCGTAGGTGCAGGTAAGACGGATGGCGCAATGGATGCCAGCAATATGCTGAAACCAATGCTTGCCCGTGGTGAGCTTCACTGCATCGGTGCTACCACACTAGATGAGTATCGTCAGTATATTGAGAAAGACGCTGCCCTGGAACGTCGTTTCCAGCCGGTTATGGTGGATGAGCCAACTGTGGAAGATACCATTTCTATCCTTCGAGGTCTGAGAGAACGTTACGAAGTATTCCATGGTGTTAAAATCACAGACAGCGCACTTGTTGCAGCTGCAACACTTTCACATCGTTATATTACAGACCGTTTTCTTCCGGATAAGGCAATTGACCTGGTAGATGAGGCCTGTGCGCTGATCAAAACAGAGCTGGATTCCATGCCAACTGAGCTGGATGAGCAGCGCCGTAAGATCGATCAGATGAAAATGGAAGAGTTGTCTCTGAAGAAGGAAACCGATAATTTAAGCAAAGAGCGTCTGGAAGAACTTCAGAAGGAACTTGCGGAAATGCAGGATTCCTTCAATACCCAGAAGGCTCAGTGGGAGAATGAGAAACATTCTGTAGAGAAGCTTCAGAAGCTTCGTGAACAGATTGAGGATATGAACAAACAGATCCAGATCGCAAGACAGAACTATGATCTGGAGAAAGCTTCCGAACTGCAGTATGGCGAGCTGCCGAAATTACAGCAGCAGCTGGAAATTGAAGAGCGCAATACAAAAGAGAGTGACAGAAGCCTTGTCCACGAAGTAGTAACAGACGATGAAATCGCAAGGATCATTTCCCGTTGGACTGGCATTCCGGTAGCAAGGCTGACAGAGGGAGAGCGTGCCAAACTGCTTCATCTGGAAGATGAGCTCCACAAACGTGTTATCGGTCAGGAGGAAGGTGTGCGCCGTGTAACCGATGCCATCCTTCGTTCCAAAGCAGGAATCAAAGATCCGACTAAACCAATCGGTTCTTTCCTGTTCCTTGGACCTACCGGTGTTGGTAAAACAGAGCTTGCCAAAACCCTTGCACAGACTCTTTTCGATGATGAGCAGAATATGGTTCGTATCGACATGAGCGAGTACATGGAGAAATACTCTGTATCCAGACTGATCGGAGCTCCTCCGGGATATGTTGGATACGAGGAGGGCGGACAGCTGACAGAAGCCGTTCGTCGGAAACCGTACAGCGTTGTACTTTTCGATGAGATTGAGAAGGCACATCCGGATGTATTCAATGTACTTCTGCAGGTACTGGATGATGGCCGTATTACCGATTCCCAGGGACGTACTGTAGACTTCAAGAATACGATCCTGATCATGACCTCCAATATCGGATCTCCTTATCTGCTGGATGGTATTGATGAAAATGGTGAGATCAAGGAAGAAGCCCAGAAAGAGGTTATGGATGATCTGCGCGGACATTTCCGTCCGGAATTCCTGAACCGTCTTGATGAGATCATTCTGTTTAAGCCGTTGACAAAAGATAATATTGGTAGTATCGTTGATCTGATGGTAAAAGAGCTGAATGACCGTCTTGCCGACCAGGAGCTTTCCCTGGAGCTGACAGATGCAGCCAAGAAGGATGTCATTGACAATGGTTACGATCCTGTCTATGGAGCAAGACCTCTGAAGCGTTATCTTCAGAAGTACGTAGAGACACTGACCGCCAGGAAAATTCTTTCAGGCGAAGTCCATACCGGCGATACACTGGTATTGGATGTGGAGAATGGAGAGTATGTGGTTAAAGTGAAGTAAAAGAAAAGGAGTCCCAGTCTTATGATACCAAAAGATCCTATGATTCTGCTTAGTTATGTAAATACCCAGCTTCGGGATTATTACGATTCTCTGGAAGCCCTGTGCACCTGCCGCGGACTGAACAGGGAATCCCTGTTGGATAAGATGGATTCCATCGACTACCACTACGACGAAGAGACCAACCAGTTTATTTGAAATCACAATATTCAATACCGCTTGTCAAAGCTGTGAAAACCGCTTGGCAGGCGGTATTTTTTTGTAACAGGAAATTCCTGTTACGCATTACATAAAAAGCCTGCCGGGCAGGATTCTTTTTATCATGAAAACTCCGGACAACAGATACTGTGGTCTTATACATAATAATTAGCCGACAAAATAAATACATATTTTTAATTCAATAAAATTAAGCTATAAATCTAAAAAAAATATAAACTGCACAAAAAACACTTGCGTTTTTTGTGTAAAAGTGTAAACTATAAAATTAGTCGGCTAACTAATGCGAGAAAGCTGAACAGGAACCTGAAACTGTGGTACATATTCTAAAGCCTGTATCCTAGTTTCAGACAGCAAGTGAGGTGAGAATTTGGAAAACGACAATGAGAAAAGTATTCAACGTCTGATTATGGAAATCAGCCGCATGTATGTGGAAAAATGCTTTGGTAAATTAAAAGGTCTGGGAATCCATCCAAGACAAATGCCTATTCTGGCTGTTCTGTGGAAAGAAGACGGATGCAGCCAGAAAGAACTGGCCAGCCAGTTAGGCGTGAAGCCGCCTACTGTTACCGTAAGTATCCAACGCCTGGAAAAAATCGGTATTATAGTTCGAAAACAGGATGAAAAAGATCAACGCATAAGCCGGATTTATCTTACAGAAGAAGGAAAAGCAATAATTAATGAAGGTATGCAAATGGTAAAGGAAGGAGAAAAACAGGTTCTGACAGGATTTTCCGAAAGTGAGTTATGTCTGATGAAACGATTCTGCATACAGATCAAGGAAAATATTGCGGCAATGCCAGCACCAGAGTTTTCACCGGAAGAAATGTGCATGGGACATTTTTGCCATAATAAAAAGTAGTACAGGAAACTGAAAAACAAAGCAAAAGGCAGAAAAGCCCGGATGCTTTGAAAAAATGTAGAAAGGACAACCCAAGCATGATTAACTTAATGAAGTATCTGAAAAAATCAGCAGGCTACATCGTCCTGATCATTGGACTGCTGTTTTTGCAGGCATACTGTGATCTGTCCTTGCCGGATTATACCTCCAAGGTAATTAACGTAGGGATCCAGCAGGGGGGAATACCAGATGGTGTTCCGGAAAAAATGCGTCAGAGCACAATGGAAAATCTGCAGATTTTTATGGACGAAGACACACAGAAAGAAGTTCAGGACTCTTATGTCCTGGATGGAGACACCTATGAACTGAAAGATGGCATTACAGGGGATAAACGTGAGGAATTAAACGATCTTCTGTGCAAACCTCTGATGATGTACACCTCTTTTACCTCTGGCAGTGAAGAGAGCCGGAAAATGCTTTCCCAGATGCAGGTACCGGAAGGAACGGACCCAATGCAGGTTCTGTCAGCAATGCCGGAGGATGCGAAAAAACAGATGCTGGAGGCTGCAGATGAGAAGCTTTCCGACATGCCGGAATCCATTCTTACACAGGCCGCTGTCAGTGGTGTGAAAGCAGAATACGAAGCTATGGGCGAGGACCTGGATGCAATTCAGATGAATTACATCCGGACATCCGGAATCCAGATGGTTCTGATGGCGCTGGTGATCATGCTGGCCGCTGTAAGTGTTACCTTCCTTTCAGCAAGAGTGGCAGCAGCCCTTGGACATGATCTGCGAGATAATGTATACCGCAAGGTTATTCATTTCTCCAGTAACGAATATCATAAATTTTCTACTGCATCCCTGATCACGCGAAGTACCAACGATGTGCAGCAGGTACAGCAGGTTATGACCATGATGTTCAGAATCGTTCTGTATGCGCCTATCCTTGGCATCGGAGGCGTGATCAAGGTTCTCCAGACCGATTCCTCCATGACCTGGATCCTTGGAGCCGCAGTAGCCATCATTCTGATTGTTATTTTTGTACTGTTCCAGATTGCAATGCCGAAATTCACCAGGTTGCAGACTCTCATTGACCGTCTGAACCTGGTAACCAGGGAAATCCTTACCGGAATCCCGGTTATCCGCGCATTCAGCCGTGAGAAGCATGAGGAAGAGCGTTTTGAAAAAGCAAATATGGATCTGACAAAGACAAACCTGTTTGTAAACCGCTGTATGACATTTATGATGCCAATCATGATGCTGATCATGAACGGTGTATCTGTAGCGATTATCTATTTCGGTGCACATGGCGTTGACAATGGAACTATGCAGGTAGGAAATATGATGGCATTTATCCAGTACGCTATGCAGATTATTATGTCCTTCCTGATGATCACAGCTATTTCCATTATGCTTCCAAGGGCAAACGTGGCAGCCGGCCGTATCTGTGAGGTTCTGGAAATGGAGCCATCTGTAAATGATCCGGAGGAACCGGTAATGCCAGATAAGCAGGAAAAAGGAACGGTCGAATTTGACCATGTAAGCTTCGCTTATCCGGAAGCAGGGGAAAATGTCATTAACGACATTACCTTTAAGGCAGAAAAAGGCCAGACTGTTGCCATTATCGGAAGTACCGGAAGCGGCAAGAGTACGCTGATCAACCTGATCCCCAGATTTTATGATGCAACGAAGGGATGTGTCAAAGTAGATGGTGTGGATGTACGAAATATGACACAGCATGAGCTTCGTGACTGTCTGGGCTATGTACCTCAGAAGGGAGTCCTGTTCTCTGGAACCATCGACTCCAACATTCGTTACGGTAAGCCGGATATGCCAGAGGAAGATGTAAAACTGGCAGCTCAGATCGCGCAGTCTGATGACTTTATTGAAGCGAAACCGGAAGGCTACAAAGCACCTATTTCCCAGGGAGGAAATAATGTATCCGGTGGCCAGAAGCAGCGTCTTTCCATTGCAAGAGCGATTGCCAAAAAGCCGGAAATCCTGATTTTTGACGACAGCTTTTCCGCACTTGATTTCAAGACTGACAGCAAGCTTCGCAAGGCCCTGAAGGAAAAGACAAAGGATATTACCACGATTATCGTAGCACAGCGAATCAGCACCATCCTGAATGCAGATCAGATCATCGTGCTGGATGACGGAAATATGGCAGGCATCGGTACCCACAAGGAACTGATGAAGAACTGTGAGGTTTACCGCCAGATCGCCATGTCACAGCTTTCAGAGGAGGAATTAGCATGAGTGAAAACAAAGCCAGAGGCCCTGTGATGGGTGGTCATCGGAGCCGTGCAATGAACTCCGGGGAAAAGGCAAAAGACTTTAAAGGAGCAATGAAACGACTTTTGAAATACATGGAACGCTACAAAATCCGTTTCGTTCTCATGTTTCTGTTTGCAATTGCAGGAACCATTTTTAACATTGTAGGACCAAAGATCCTTGGAAAGGCAACAACAGAGCTTTTTAACGGCCTGGTAGCCAAGGTAAACGGCACCGGAAGCATTGATTTTGAAAAAATTGGCTATATTTTGTTATGGACATTAGGACTGTATCTGGCAAGTGCCTGCTTCTCCTTTATCCAGGGTTATGTGATGACCGGAATTTCCAACGACGTTACCTACAATTTACGTAAAGATATTTCAAAGAAATTCAGCCGCCTCCCAATGAACTATTATGAGAGCCGGACAAACGGCGAAATCCTTTCCCGCGTAACGAACGATGTGGATACCCTTCAGATGAGCCTGAACCAGAGTATTACCCAGCTGATCACATCAGTTACCACCCTGATCGGTGTGTTTGTGATGATGCTGTCCATCAATGTGTGGATGACTCTGGCTGCCCTTCTGATCCTTCCGCTGTCCATGTTTATCATCAATTTCGTTATGAAGCACTCCCAGAAATATTTCCAGGCACAGCAGAAGTATCTGGGTGAGGTAAATGGCCAGATTGAAGAGAACTACGGTGGACACAATGTAGTGAAGGTATTTAATAAAGAAGAAGACGTAGTTGCAGAATTTGAAAAAGACAACCAGAAGCTTTACGAATCAGCATGGAAATCCCAGTTTTTCTCAGGAATCATGATGCCGGTCATGCAGTTTGTTGGAAACCTTGGATATGTTATGGTAGCCCTTCTTGGAGGATGGTTCACGATCAAAGGTTCTATTGAAGTAGGTGATATTCAGTCCTTCTTCCAGTACATCCGTAACTTTACCCAGCCCATCCAGCAGATCGCACAGGTAACCAACCTGCTTCAGTCCTCAGCAGCCGCTTCCGAGCGTGTGTTTGAGTTCCTGGATGAGGAGGAAGAGGAGACCACCAAAGAGAATGCTGTTTCTATTGACGGGCTCAGCGGAAATGTAGAATTTGATCATGTAAGCTTCGGCTACAATCCGGAAAAGATCATTGTCCACGATTTTTCGGCAAAGGTCAGAGACGGTCAGAAAATTGCAATTGTAGGTCCTACCGGTGCAGGAAAAACCACAATGGTTAAGTTGCTTATGCGCTTCTATGATGTAAACAGTGGTTCTATTAAAGTAGATGGCCATGATGTAAAAGATTTCAACAGAAGCGAGCTTCATGAAATGTTTGGAATGGTGCTTCAGGATACCTGGCTGTTTTCCGGAACCATTATGGAAAACATCCGCTATGGACGGCTGGATGCTACCGATGAGGAAGTGATCGCAGCAGCAAAGGCTGCTCATATCCACAACTTTATCATGCAGCAGCCGGGAGGCTATAACATGGTTCTGGATGAGGAGACCAGCAATGTTTCCCAGGGCCAGAAGCAGCTCCTGACAATTGCAAGAGCCATTCTTGCAGACAATAAGATCCTGATCCTGGATGAGGCTACCTCCTCCGTTGATACCAGAACCGAGGTACAGATCCAGAAAGCTATGGATAACCTGATGAAAGGCAGAACCAGCTTTGTCATCGCTCACAGACTTTCCACCATCAGGGACGCAGATCTGATCCTGGTTATGAAGGATGGTGACATTATCGAGCAGGGCAGCCATGAAGAGCTGCTTGCAAAGAAAGGCTTCTACGCAGATCTTTACAACAGCCAGTTTGATAAGACGCAGACTGCATAAAAGTAAGTGAAACAGATAAAAAAATACAGCAGCTTTTTCGGAAAATATACGGAAAAACTGCTGTTTTTTTTGTCTTCAGAGAGAAAAAATCCAGGGATTTGCTGTCTGTACTTTTACCCGCAGATAATGTATAATGGAGCAAAGTTTCTGCCGGAAAGGAAGGCAGGGACAAAGTCATGACAACGAAAAAACTCATTTATTGCAGCAGCCCTGGGTGTTTTTTTACAAAGACTTGTAGAAAGGGCTGCAGCGCGAATGTTAAAGGAGTATACCCCCAATGACAATTGATAATAAAGACGGAGCAGCTTTTCTTGCATACGTTACAGATAAATTAGAAACCAGGATCGCCCATATCAGCCAGTCCATTCTGGAAGGACAGAAGGATATCGAAGGAATGCATGAGTATTACTGGGAGAACTATACGGAGATGGACCAGTATGGTTACGAAAATTTCGATAACCAGCAGGCACTTCTTCACCAGATCAACGCCAACGAGCAGCAGATCCATCTGCGAAAAAGATTTCGTAAAATGCTGGATTCCCCTTTCTTTGGAAGGGTGGATTTCGTATTTGAAGGGGATGAGGAGCCGGAGATTTTTTATATTGGAATCGGAAATTTCGCAGAAGAGGCAGGGCATACGCCGCTGATCTATGACTGGCGTGCTCCTGTCAGCGGGCTTTTCTACGACTATGATAAAGGTCCGGCGTCTTACCAGGCACCGCTGGGAACCATCTGCGGTGAAATTGCCTCCAAGTGGCAGTACAAGATTCGAAATGGCCGTATGATTTACCAGTTTGAAAGTGATGTGAAGATTGATGACGAGATTCTTATGGCAGAGCTTGGCAGCGGAGGCAGCACTGCGCTGAAAAATATTGTCCGCACCATCCAGAAGGAGCAGAATGCCATCATCCGAAACACCAGGGATAAGATCATGGTAATCCAGGGCGCAGCCGGAAGCGGCAAGACCTCCATTGCCTTGCACAGAATTGCCTATCTTTTGTATCACGACCGCAAGAACCTAAAATCCTCCAATATCCTGATCCTGTCTCCCAACAGCATCTTTTCTGATTATATTTCCCATATACTTCCGGAATTGGGAGAGGAAAATATTAAAGAAATGAGCTTTGATCTTTTTGCCTACAGACAGCTGAAGGATACGGTATCTGACTGCGAAGACCGCTATGATCAGATTGAGCGCAGCCTGAATTTCCCGGATATGCCTTCCTTATATAAGGAAAAACAGTCCAGGGAATTTTTGAATCGGATGGAGGGGTATCTCACCTCCTTAGAAGATGAGCTGATGGATTTTCATGATGTGGAATATAAGAGCTTTACGAAAAAAGAAGAGGAGATCATTGATCTTTTTTATTTTAAATTTCAGGATATCCCTCTGTTATCACGTATGGAGGCAGTTGCAGAGAATTTCATTGATGAGGTAGAGACGCTTCGGGACAATGATATGGATGAGGAAGAACGTGCCATTGTAATGGAGAAATTCATGAATATGTATGAGACACAGGATCTCTATGTGATCTACAGCCGTTTTCTGGAAAGCTGCGGCTATCCGGGACTTCCCCATGTACAGCTTCAGGAGCGAAAGCTCCGGTATGAGGACGTCTATCCGGTACTTTACATGAAGTACCGCCTTCTTCGCCAGACTAGCCACAATGGTATCAAGCACCTGGTAGTAGACGAAATGCAGGATTATTCAAGGCTTCAGTATCTGATCCTTAAAATGATGTTTCCCTGCCGCATGACCATTCTGGGGGACAAAGCCCAGACTATGGAAGATGAGGCTCAGGATGTCCTGGGATTTTTACCGAAAATTTTCGGAAAAGAGATCCGCAGGATCGTCATGAACAAAAGCTACCGAAACACTGTGGAGATTGCTTCTTATGCGAATCAGCTTGCAGGGATTACAGATATGGATCTGTTTGATCGTCATGGCCAGCCAGTGGAAGAATTATTTTTTAAAGGGAAAAAACAGCAGGCAATGGAAGCGGCTCTGGATGAGCTTGTGAACAAGCTTCAGCTGGGAGCGGAACAGTTTGAGACAGCTGCGTTGATCCTTCGCACGGAATCTGAGGCGAAAGAAGCCGCCCGCATTTTGAAAGAAAAACTGGAAAATACAGGGTTTGATATGGAAAACCGTTTCTCATACCTGCATCGTGACAGTACCAGCTTCTGCAAAGGCCTTACAGTTACTACGTTTTATCTTGCAAAAGGTCTGGAATTTGACCAGGTATTTTCCCTGTTCCCTGCAGCAGATCAGAGCCCGATTGCAAAACAGGGACGTTATATTGCTGCTACCAGAGCGCTTCATAAATTGCATATGTACGAATACGGAAAATAAATATTACAAAAGTATGACAAACAGAGCGTAAAATAAAAAAGAAATTCAGGTTGTCGAAACATGCTGCCAAATGCAATGTACATTTTGCTGATAGGATTTTACAAACACCCTCTGAAAAAATGTATAAAGTTCGTCACGAAAGTTTATAATATTTTCAATTTAGAGTTACTGTTCACTGGTAATATTCCGCGAGGTGTTTTTTGTGAACAAAGTTCACAGAAAACCCGAGAGTTGCGGCGCGAAATCATGCAAAGCATGATTTCTGTGCATCGCGAAGCGTGTTACTGTGAACGGAGTGAACAGTAACAATTTAGATTCTACAGTGGGAAATCCATTGACAGGCTTGTAATAAAATTGTAAAATACAGCTCGGGAGATTTTTATAAACGAGAAATATTTTCGTTTTGTTAATGAAATAGAATCATGTAGATTTACAAAATTTACTTATGAAAAGAAATAAGGAGGATACTATGAAGAACAAAAAGATTTTAGCTATCTTAACGATATCAGCAATTGTTTCTGCAGCTGCTACAGGCTGCAGTTTTGGCGGAGACGAGCCAGAAGAACAGGTAGTGGTAACTGAGACACCTGCTCCGGAAGCAACCGCTACACCTACTCCGGAGCCAACCATCGCGCCAGACGTACAGGACAGCACCTATACATCAAGCAATGGGGCTGTCTCCATTAAGCTTCCAGATGCTACCTGGTCCAATAAGGCGGATGAGGCAGATATGCTCAGCTTCGAATCCCCGGAGCAGGGTAAGATCCTGATCCTTCATGGACAGGGAGAAGAGGACATGTCTTCTGCTATGCTTCCGGATACGCAGGATCTGGCTGTGGCATTAGAGCAGGCTTCTGACCTTGCAGAAGGTACTGACTTTGAGATCCAGGATTATACCGCCAGTGATGTGGAGGGAGTAGGCGTTTATTCTTACACTGTGAAGTACACAGATGCTTCCAAGAGCGGCGGATATGTTTATGCGATCCATAAAATTTATAAGAGCTCTGATGAGTATTACAATATCTGCGGATCTGTTGTAGATGAGGCTTCTTATGCAGGAGTTAAGGCTGCAGTTGATTCCTTCGGAATTGCAGGAGAGTCTTCTTTGAAAGCTGCTGCACCGGTACAGTCTTCTGACAGTGCAGACGGAAGCACTGAGGGAAGTACAGATGGTTCCACTGACGGAACACAGAGTGCAGGTACTGATTCTGCGTCCTCAGGTGATGGAAGTAGTGATGGAACAATCACAAACTCCGGCGGATTTACCCAGGAGCAGCTTACAGACACCAACCAGACCAGAACTATTTACCGTAACTCCGATGGCCATCCCCTTGTAATTACTCCGGATGGAAATGGAAACTGGGTTGACTTTGATGGAAATACCTATCGTTTTGTAAATAATGAGGACGTTTACGATCAGAATGATGTGGATTATTACTGGCATGGAGAAGGTGCAGACGTATATTATATGCCTGTAGAGTAATAACAGAAAAAGCAGAATGTTGACTTACACGGACACAGCTACCCGGGATGGATGGCTGTGTCCGTGACAGTTGGAGGGAATATGGATAATTTTCAGGCTTATGGCGAATTTGCCAGAGTATATGATATGTTCCAGGACAATGTGGACTACCAGACCTGGGGCAAATGGCTGAAGCAGCAGCTTGCAGCGCAGGGAATCACAGACGGACTTGTGCTGGATCTTGGCTGCGGCACGGGAACCATGACTGAGATACTGGCAGAGGCTGGCTATGACATGATCGGAGTGGATAATTCCGGGGAAATGCTGGCAGAGGCCATGGAGAAGCGGGTAGAGTCCGGGCATGACATCCTGTATCTTCTTCAGGATATGCAGGAGTTTGAACTTTATGGAACCGTACGGGCTGTAGTAAGCGTGTGTGACAGTCTGAATTACATAACAGAGGAAGAGGAGCTGGAGCATGTATTTGCCCTGGTAAATAATTATCTGGATCCTCAGGGGATTTTTCTGTTTGATATGAATACGGTTTATAAGTATCAGACTATGATCGGGAATACTACGATTGCTGAGAACCGGGATGAGGGAAGCTTTATCTGGGAGAACAGTTATGATGAGGAGACCGGGATTAATACGTATGAGCTGGCTCTGTTTATTCCAAGAGAGGACGGACTTTATGAGAAGGATGAGGAGGTTCACTATCAGAGAGCCTATTCTTTGGAGAAGATCAAGGAACTTATTGGAAAAGCGGGAATGGAGCTTCTGGCAGTGTATGATGCTTATACACTGGAGCCACCGAAGGAAGATAGCGGCAGGCTTACCTTTGTAGTAAGGGAACATGGTAAATGATAATATAATAATAAGATAAATAGCTATAGGATTACGATTAACATTATAACAGTATAGATTGGAGAATACACATGAATGATTATATCATCCGCGCGACTGCAGCTAACGACCAGATCCGTGCATTTGCGGCAGTGACCACTGAGATGGTGGAGACTGCAAGAGAGCACCATAATACAAGTCCGGTGGCTACGGCAGCGCTTGGAAGACTTCTGACTGCAGGAGCCATGATGGGCTCCATGATGAAGGGGGAAAAAGATGTTCTTACCCTTCAGATCAAGGCCGGCGGTCCACTTCAGGGAATTACGGTAACTGCCGATTCCCAGGGAAATGTAAAGGGCTATGTAGGAAATCCAGATGTCTGCATTCCGGCAAATTCCAAAGGGAAGCTGGACGTTGCAGGAGCAGTTGGTCCTGGATTCCTGACTGTGATTAAAGATATGGGGCTAAAAGAGCCTTACAGCGGACAGGTTATGCTTCAGACCTGTGAGATTGCAGAAGACCTGACCTATTATTTTGCAACAAGTGAGCAGGTACCGTCCGCAGTTGGACTTGGAGTCCTGATGAATAAGAATAATACAGTACGTCAGGCTGGTGGATTTATTGTACAGCTGATGCCATTTGCAGAGGAAGAAGTGATTTCCAGGTTAGAGCAGAACGTACAGAAGATCAATTCTGTCACCAACCTGTTAGAGGAGGGACATACCCCGGAGAGTCTGCTGGAGAAAGTGCTGGAAGGCTTTGACGTGCAGATCAATGAGAAAATGGACACCCGTTTCCGCTGCAACTGCTCCAAGGAGCGAGTAGCGAAAGCGTTGATCAGCATCGGCAGAAAAGAATTAAACGAAATGATCCAGGAAGGCAAGCCAATCGAGATGAACTGCCATTTCTGTAATACCAACTACAATTTTACAGTAGAAGAGCTGAAAGAAATTCTAAGAAGATGCAAATAAGCTGAATTGAGACAGAATCACTATTTTCCGTCGTAGACGCACATCTTGCAGAAAGCCTTTTTCAAACATGCTCTAAGGCGTGGAAATGGTTAGATAAGAGAGGATTAGGATATGAATCAGGGATTTATTAAAGTAGCGGCAGGAACGCCGCAGGTTACAGTTGCTGATTGTAAGGCCAATACCAGGGCAATTCTGGAAGTAATCCGTGAAATGGAGACACAGCATGCCAAGCTGATGGTGTTGCCGGAGCTTTGCATCACAGGCTATACCTGCCAGGATCTTTTCCTTCAGAGAAGACTGCTGGACAGTGCCTGGGAGAGCCTTCTGACTATTGCAGAGGAGACTGCGGATGTGGATGCGCTGATCTTTGTGGGACTTCCTATGCGGATGAACGGCAAGCTCTACAATGTGGCAGCAGTATTGAACCACGGAAATATTCTTGGATTTGTACCTAAGACTCACATTCCAAACTATAATGAATTCTATGAGCAGAGACACTTTGCTTCCGGGGTGGATGTGTGGACAGATGTGACAGTTGGGGAGGAAAGCGTACCTTTTGCCAGCAATCTGCTTTTCTCATGTGAAGGACTGCCGGAGCTGACAGTTGGCGCGGAAATCTGCGAGGATCTGTGGGTTCCACTTCCGCCTAGTGTAAATCTGGCACAGGGCGGTGCCCATATTATCGTCAATCTTTCAGCCAGTGATGAGATGGTTGGCAAGGATTCCTACCGCCGTGATCTGGTGAAGGGTCAGTCTGCCAGACTGGTGTGCGGCTATATTTACGCCACAGCCGGAGAGGGTGAATCCTCCCAGGATCTGGTATTTGGCGGACAGAACCTGATCGCAGAGAATGGCACCATGCTGGCAGAGGCGAAGCGCTTCCAGAACACTGTGATCTACGGAGAAATTGATGTGCAGAGACTGGCAGATGAGAGAAGACGACTTTCCACCTATCCGGCATCTGATGATGCTGACTGCCAGATCGTACCTTTTGATGTGGAAGTGGAAGAGACCTCTCTTACCAGGAAGTTTGCCCCCTATCCTTTCGTACCTTCTGTAAAAGAAGAGCGTGATATGCGCTGTGAGGAGATTCTGAACATTCAGGCTATGGGACTTAAGAAGCGAATGAGCCACATCCACTGCCAAAAGGCAATGGTCGGACTTTCCGGGGGACTTGATTCTACACTGGCATTGCTTGTAATTGCACGTACTTTCCAGCTGATGGGACTGCCATCTGAGAATATCCGCTGCATTACCATGCCATGCTTTGGTACCACAGACAGAACTTACCAGAATGCCTGCAAATTAAGCCAGTGCCTTGGTGCTTCTCTGACGGAGGTCAATATTAAAGAGGCGGTAAATATCCATTTCCGTGATATCGGTCACGATGATTCCGTTCATGATGTAACCTATGAGAACTGTCAGGCCAGAGAGCGTACGCAGATTCTTATGGATATGGCAAACCAGGAGGGAGCACTTCTTGTGGGAACCGGTGACCTTTCCGAGCTTGCTCTTGGATGGGCAACCTATAATGGAGACCATATGTCCATGTATGGTGTAAATGCCTCTGTTCCCAAAACGCTTGTAAGACATCTTGTCCGCTATTATGCAGATACCTGCGGAGAGAAAGAACTGGAAGAAGTTCTTCTGGATATTCTGGATACTCCGGTAAGTCCGGAACTTCTGCCGCCTAAGGACGGCAAGATCGCGCAGAAAACAGAAGATCTGGTTGGTCCTTATGAACTTCATGATTTTTATCTGTATTATATGCTTCGTGCAGGCTTTGAACCGGATAAGATCTATCGCATTGCCTGCTGTACCTTTGAGGGTACCTATGACAAGGCTACGATTCTGAAATGGCTGAAAATCTTCTACCGCAGATTTTTTGCCCAGCAGTTCAAACGCTCCTGTCTTCCTGACGGCCCGAAGGTAGGTAGTGTGGCGCTGTCTCCAAGAGGTGACCTGCGTATGCCAAGTGATGCAAGCGCAGCGGTATGGATGGAAGCTCTGGAGAAGCTTGAAGTATAAAACGATTGTGCGGTATGCTTTCCATGTATTTTACAGCTGTATTTCGCGGAGCATGCAGCTGTAAAGGTGGGAAATAATTAGGTTTGTTTATTGCTCTGCCGGCGGAGAACTTACATGGTTCTCCGCCTTTTTTAATGCATCTTCAATGGCAGAAATAAGCAGCTGTGACGTATATTTCCTGTCTGTGGAATATTTCAAGTCGTCCAGGGACTGGCTGTCAACAATCTGGCTGGCCAGTGACTCCAGAGAAGGCTTTACCAGCGGAAACATGGCAGTGGTGCTTTCACTTAAATTTACCAGCTCAATAGACTGGATATTGTTTTGATCTACTGTAACTTCCACGTCAAAAGTATTTTTATTCAAAGTAAGGGAACTGCGGTAAACGCCAGGCGTATAAAGCCCCTCTCCAGCAGCAGAAGTGGTCTGGCTTTTTCCAGGCCCGAACATAAAGTAGATCAGGATTCCCAGAAGAACAGCAAGAATCAGAAAGGCGATGGTATATACCACTTCCTTCATATGTAACACGATGATCCTGGTTTTCGAACTCATGGACTGCGCCTCCTGTATCGCACTGATAATGAAAAAAATAATCCTGGCCGCAAAACCAGGCTCTAATCTTCTTATTCTATCCTATTATCAAAGCATGGAAAATATGATAGAATATAAAACAGAATGATTTTTTATCAGATACAGGCTTTTTTTATTCCATACAATTGGCAGAAGGAGGAAAAAACGTGTCCCTACAATTCATTATCGGCAGCTCCGGTATTGGCAAGACGCATTATGCATGTGAACAGATCATCCGGGAATCTATGGAAAATCCACAGCACCTGTACTATATTATCGTCCCGGAACAGTTCACCATGCAGACACAGAAAAACGTAGTCGAAATGCACCCCGGAAAGGGAATCCTGAATATCGACGTGCTCAGCTTTCAGCGCCTTGCCTATCGTATTTTCGAGGAGACAGGCGGTGCCATGGAAGTGCTTCTGGATGACACTGGAAAAAGTATGGTTCTTCAGAAGCTGGTGCAGCAGCATCGCAAAAATCTGCCCTATCTTGGCAGCCAGATGAACAAACCGGGCTATCTGGACGAAGTGAAATCTCTGATTTCAGAATTTATGCAGTATGATATCCGGGAAGAAGAACTGCAGGACATGCTGGGAAAAACAGGGGAAGACTCTCTTCTTCATATGAAAATGCAGGATGTGGGTGTCCTTTATCAGGCCTTTCTTCAGTATCTGGAAGGTCATTATATGACCGGCGAAGGCGTGATGGACGCTTTGAAAAAAGCCATTCCTTTTTCTGATAAACTGAAAAAATCCGTACTCCTTCTGGATGGCTTCACCGGTTTTACTCCGGTGCAGATGAACGTGATCCGGGAACTTTTAAATGTCTGCGATAAGGTTCTGGTAACTGTCACCATGGATGCCGGAGAAAATCCCTTACAGATGGGAAAACCACATCAGTTATTCTATATGAGCAGGAAAATGATCCACACATTGTCCGGTCTGACCAGCAATCTGGATGATCCCATTCTTCTGAAAGATGAGAGAAAGGGCCGCTTTGGAAATTTCACCTCCCTTGACTTTCTGGAGAAGCATCTTTTCCGCTACAGAAGATCTGTCTATGAGAAGAAACAGGAAGAAATCTGCATATTTGCAGCAGAATCCCCTGTAAAAGAACTGGAAGAGACAGCCAGGAGAATACGCCGTCTGGTCCGTGAAAAAAATCTGAAATACGGAGAAATCGCTGTGATTACCGGAAATCTGGAGGCGTACAAAAGTATTGCATCTCAGGTATTCGAGGAATCCCGGATCCCTTACTTCCTGGATGAGAAGCACACCATTCTGATGAACCCATTTATAGAATATATTCGTGCTGCTCTTGAAATGGTTACAAAGGGTTTTTCCTACGAAAGTGTTTTCCGGTATCTGCGCTGTGATATGTCAGGCCTTGCAAGGGACCAGGTGGATATGCTGGAGAATTATGTGCTTGCCCTTGGAATTCGCGGTTACAAAAAGTGGTCCGAGAAGTGGGTGAGAGTTTACCGGACCATGGATCCGGAGGATATTCAAGTCCTGAACGAATACCGGGAAATATTTGTGAGGGAGGCTGAGATCCTGGCTCAGGGATTTTCCAGTGGAAAGAGAAAAGTATGTGAATATTGTTATAGTTTATATCAGTTTATCGAAAGCTGTGAAATACAGAAAAAACTAAAGAAACAGGAGCTTTTCTTTAAAGAAAAAGGAGAAAAAGCTCTGGAAAAAGAATACGCCCAGATATACGGAATTGTTATGGAACTTCTTGACCGCATGGTAGAGATCCTTGGAGAGGAAGAAATTACAAGAACGGAATTTGTGCAGCTTCTGGAAACTGGTTTTGCCAAGTCAAAGGTTGCGCTGATCCCGCCCAGTATGGATCAGGTCCTTGTTGGAGATATGGAAAGAACCCGTCTGAAAGAAATAAAGGCATTGTTTTTTGTAGGTGTAAACGAGGGGAATATTCCGAAAAATACAGACTCTGGCGGAATTTTGACCCAGATGGACAGAGAATTCTTTGCAGATGAGGGAATGGAGCTTGCACCAGGTCCGAAAGAGCTGATGAACACCCAGCGCTTTTACCTGTACCTGAATCTGACAAAGCCAAGTGAGCATTTGTGCCTTTCCTACAGTTTATCAAATGGAAAAGGAGAACCTATAAGTCCTGCATATCTGATCCACAGTATACAGGCTCTATATCCCGGACTGGAGGTGAAAAATGCAGGTGATGAGGAATTCAGCCTGAACGCCATGGAGCTTCCGGGAACCAGTCTGGAATGCTTCCTGAAAGGTCTTGGAGAGGGCGCTGTGGGACAGGGAAGTCCTTTGTACAGCGAGCTTTACAGCTGGTATCTTAGAAGTCCTAAATATAGGACTTTAGCCCAAAAGCTGGTGGAGGCTTCCAGAACCAGAAAGCCTGCCGATATTATCAGTGAAAGTGTGGCAAAGGTTCTCTATGGAGAGGTGTCGCCCTACAGTGCCACCAGGCTGGAGCGTTATTCTGCCTGTGCTTTTGCCCATTTCCTCCAGTATGGTCTCAAACTTACGGAGCGTGCAGAGTATGAATTCCGCGCCATGGATATGGGAAATATTATGCACAAGGTGCTGGAGTCTCTGATAAAGGAAGTGAACAAAGAAAAGCTTTCTCTGGCAGAGCTTTCTGAGGAAGAGCGGGATGCGCTGGCAGACCGCCTGGTAGATGAAATAAGTGCAGATTATGGCAATACCATTCTAAAAAGCAGTGCACGCAATGAATATATGATTCAGCGCACCAAGCGAATGGTACGAAGAACTGTGTGGGCAATTCAGAAACAGCTGAAATCCGGGGAATTTGAGCCAGAAGGTGTGGAAGTTGTTTTTCAGGGCGGTCGGATCGATCGCGTGGATACTATGGAGACAGATGATGGGAAGCTGTATGTCCGGGTCATTGATTATAAGACCGGGAATACTTCTTTTGATCTGGTTTCTTTGTATCATGGTCTGCAGCTGCAGCTGATGATCTACATGGACGGTGCCCTTACCGTAGAGCAAAACAAGCATAAGGATAAAGATGTGATTCCTGCAGGGGTATTTTATTACAATATCAAGGATCCTATGATTCAGGAAAAAATAGATGCAGATATAGAGACTGTCCAGGAAAAAGTGCTGAAGGAACTAAAGATGAACGGACTGGTTCTGAAAGATAAAGAACTGGTACAAAAAATGGACAGTTCCCTTGTGTCAATTCCCGTATCCTTTAACAAAGACGGAAGCTTCCGGAAAAATTCTTCTGTAGCCTCAAAAGAGCAGTTTGATATTTTAAACCGTTATGTAAAAACAAAGATTTCTCATATCAGACAGTCCATTATGACCGGAGATGCCCAGGTTTCTCCATATATGCTGGGAAAGAAAAATGCCTGTACCTACTGTCCTTACAGCGGCGTATGCGGTTTTGACATGGACATTCCAGGCTATGAATTCCGCAGGCTGAAAAACTTTACAGATGAAGAGCTGTGGGATGCTTTTGTGAAGGAGGTGGATGAATAATGGCAGTGAACTGGACGAAAGAGCAGGAGCAGGTTATTAATTTAAGAAACCGGAATATTCTGGTAAGTGCAGCAGCTGGTTCCGGAAAGACTGCGGTGCTTGTGCAGCGAATTCTAAAAAAGGTGATGGATCCGGAGCATCCTGTTGACATTGACAGGCTGCTGATCATGACGTTCACAAGAGCAGCAGCAGGGGAAATGCGAGAACGAATTGCAAATGCCCTGGAGGATGCTCTCTGTGAGAATCCGGACAATGAGCATCTGCAGCGCCAGACTACCTTGATCCATACGGCGCAGATCACCACGATAGATGGCTTCTGTGCTTATGTGATCCGCAATTATTTCCATCTTATTGGTCTGGATCCTGGTTATCGGACAGGAGAAGAGGGAGAATTGAAGCTTCTGAAAGAGGACGTGATGAAGGAGCTTCTGGAGAACTATTACATAAAAGATGACAAAAAGTTTAAGTATTTTATCGAATGCTACGCATCAGGCAAAACAGATGATGGAATCAAAGAACTGATTTATTCTCTGTATAATGCTGCCATGAGCAATCCATATCCGGATACCTGGCTGGAAGAATGCATAGATAGTTATAGAAATACGGATTTAAAGTCTGTAAAATCATCAGAATGGATGAATTTGTTATGGAAAAACATTACGGAGGATCTTTGCCAGGCAAAGGAACTGATTACCCAGGCAAGAAGCTTTTGCAATGCGCCAGGAGGACCATACCTGTATGATGAAGCACTGCAAAGTGATCTCATCCTCATTCGTGCAGCAGAAGAGAAAGCCGCCGCCGGTGATTTTGACGGAGCAGGAGAGCTTCTTGGCAAACCGGCTTTTGCCGCTCTTTCCAGAAAGAAACCAAAAGATCCTGTAGATGATACGCTGAAAGAGCAGGTAAAATCTCTTCGGGAAAATGCAAAGGATATTTTAAAGGATATTGGAACACGGTATTTTTCCGTAAAGGAGGAGGAACTTCCAGTGCTTCTGGAAACCTGCCGGGAGCCTGTAGAAATGCTGGTGGAGCTTACCAGGGAATTTATCCGTATGTATGGAGAGAAGAAGCGGGAAAAAAATATTCTGGACTTTACGGACATGGAGCATTTTGCGCTGGAAATTCTGATTCAAAGGGTTCATGCAGCGGAAGAAAATGGCGAAAACGACGGTAATTGGACTGGAGAGAGCAAGTATATTTATCACATGAGTCCGGCAGCACGTGAACTTTCCCTGAAATATGACGAGGTCATGGTGGATGAGTACCAGGACAGTAACCTGGTACAGGAAATGATCACTAACTGTGTTTCCGGCTGGGCAGATGGAAGAAAAAATATATTCATGGTAGGTGATGTGAAGCAGAGCATTTACCGGTTCCGCCTTGCCAGACCAGAGCTTTTTATGGAAAAGTATGAACAGTACAGTTTAACGGACAGTACGGAACAGCGAATCGATCTTCATAAAAATTTCCGCAGCCGGTCTCAGGTATTGGATAGTGCAAACTTTATTTTCCGTCAGATTATGGGAACAGATCTTGGTGGAATTGCCTACGATAAAGCCGCAGCTCTTTATCCTGGAGCTGTGTTTCCGGAAGGAAACAAGGAAAGCTTTCTTCCTGCAGAAGTTCTTCTGGTAGAAAAGGATTCTGAAGAACTGGAGGATCTGATGGAAGGAAAGGATGCCCGGGAACTGGAGGCTCTTGCTATTTCCCACAGAATTAAGGAAATTGTGGGAAAAGAGCTGGTACTTGATAAAGAAACCAAAGAATATCGTCCTGCGAAATACGGAGATATTGTAATCCTTCTCCGCACCGCTTCCGGCTGGTCAGAAACCTTTACAGAGGTACTTTCTGCTCACGGAATTCCTGTGTATGCCGCTTCAAAGACGGGATATTTTTCAGCACTTGAGGTGGTTACGATTCTGAATTATCTGCAGGTCTGCGATAATCCTCTTCAGGATATTCCTTTGACGGGTGTGCTGAGGTCGCCGCTGGTGGGATGTACTACCCAGGAGCTTGCCGTTTTGCGGGAAGAACATCCGAAGGGGATGCTGTATGACAGCGTGTTGAATTTCCTGGAAGAATATGAGGGGCAGGAAAGAACTCTTTACCACAAATTACATGGTTTTATAGTCCTGCTGAATGAAATGCGTGATCTTGCGGTGTACACTCCTGTGCATGAGCTGATTCTTGAGATTCTCCGCAGAACCGGCTATGGTAATTATGCGAAAGCTCTGCCAAATGGTGCACAGCGGAGCGCCAACCTCGCTATGCTGGTGGAAAAGGCAATGGATTATGAGAAGACCAGTTACAGAGGCTTATTTAATTTTGTCCGATATATTGAACATTTGCAAAAATATGAAGTTGATTATGGCGAAGTAAATCTTTCTGGCGCAGGAGAAGGTTCCGTGGAAATCATGACGATCCACAAGAGCAAGGGACTCGAGTTTCCGATTGTTATCCTTGCCGGTATGGGAAAACAGTTCAATATGCAGGATCTGAACGCCAGACTTCTGATTCATCCGGATTACGGTCTTGGCGCTGACGCCATTTTGCCAGACCGTCGGATGATTGTGTCAACACTGTATAAGCAGGTGATCCGCCGTAAGCTTCTGGAAGAGACTCTGGGGGAGGAAATCCGAGTGCTTTACGTTGCCCTGACTCGTGCCAAGGAGAAACTGATCATGACCGGAACAATAGGAAATCTGGAAAAAAGGCTGCTTTCTTTATACAGATTTCGCGAAAATGACCAGGAACTTCTTCCAGCAGAAACGCGGCTGAATGGAAAAACTTACTGGGACTACGTGTTACCTGCGCTTGCAAGGCACCGCTGCATGGATGAACTTTTTGAGGAGTTTGGATTGTTGCCATCCCATGATAATCTGCTTTATGATGATCCGGCAGAGTTTCAGGTGAAAAGGATCACAGCGAGGACTTTAACGGAGGCTGAAGTGGTGGAACAGGCTGCCGGGCAGATGGAAGACGATATTCTGGATAACTGGGATTGTGAGAAAATCGTGGATCCTGAAATCAGAGCGGAACTGGAAAAGCGCTTTGGATTTGTATATCCTTATGAATATCGTAAGGACATTCCGGTGAAGGTCAGTGTATCGGATCTGAAAAAGAAGAGTTACCATGAAGATACGGATATTGAAGAAGCTGTATATTTCGAACCGGACATTGTTCCGCTGGTTCCAAGATTTATTGAGGAAAAGAAGGAAACGGAAGAGGCGTTCACAGGTTCGGCAAGAGGTACTGCTTACCATCGTGTGATGGAATGTCTTGAGTACAATAAAACGGATAGTGCACAGCAGCTGAAAGAGCAGATCAACGCATTGGTTCAGAGCAAAAAAATGCCTGAGGCAGAAGCAGAATGTATCAGAATTTCAGATATTCAGTTTTTTGTGAATGGGGCACTGGGGCAGAGAATGAAAGTCGCTGCATTATCGGGGCTTCTTTTCAGGGAACAGCCTTTTGTCATTTCCAGAAGTGCCGCTGAAATAGATGAGGCATGGGATTCCAAGGAACGTGTGCTTGTGCAGGGAATCATAGACGCTTATTTTCTGGAAGGGAATGAGATCGTGCTGGTTGATTACAAGACGGATCGTGTGCGCAGGGGGGAAGAGCAGAAGCTGGTTGATCTGTATCACACCCAGCTGGAGGATTATGCTCAGGCACTTCATAGAATGACTGGGCGCAGGGTGAAAGAGAAGTATATTTATTCCTTTACGTTGAAAAAAGAGATATTGTTAGGATGATTGCTTGTGTTCGCAGAAGGTGCGTGGATGTGGCACGCCAGATCCACGCACGTCGCAGGCGGAAGGGAAAACAAAAATTTGACAAACTTACACTCTCCACCCCGCTGGATACTTATTTTTCAATGTCCCATTCACAAGTTTTCCAAACCCAAGGGGATACCCTTCCACACAAAGCAAATGCCATCCTTTAGAATGAGCAGCCTCCTCAGGCTCAATTGTAAGAGTTTCCCCTTTCAGATACCGCTCCAGTCTTGGATCATCCACAGAAAGGGAAATCACAGCTTCAGCTTCATTTTTCCGGAAAGCCAGTGCAAGCGGCTGAGCCGGTTCAAACCGGTTTTTCTTCAGATCTCCCAGATAAAGTCCGTTCCGAATAAACGTAAGTCCTCTGAAATTATAGGAAACAGACGGCAGATAATAAACTTTATCTGCCCGGACCTCCACCCGGTTCCAGTCAAACTCCTGGCCATCTAAAGTTTTCAACCCGATTTCTCTGAAAAATTCTTCCATATACTTCCGGACATCTGCAGCCAGACGACTGGTCTTAGAAGTACCAGCGGAAGGTCCAGCCGTTCCCTCCTTTTGCAAGAGGGCTAGAAAATGCCCCTCCCCCTGCATCTTATGGGGAAAAATGCGCACACATTTTTTCAGTTGTGGATTCCCATCTCCCCATTCAGGATTTCCGGTGGAAAAGCCCTCATAATCCTCCATGGAAATCAGAGACAGTTCCGGCCGTTCCCTGAGAAGCCAGGAAATGATCTGCTCATCCTCACAAGGTGCAAAGGTACAAGTAGAATAAAGCATCTGTCCTCCCGGCTGCAGCATGTCTGCCGCATTCAGACAAAGCTGTTTCTGAATTCTGGAAAGCTCCTCAGACTTCTCAGGAGTCCAGTCTTTGGCAAGAGCTTCCTCCTTACGGAACATCCCCTCTCCGGAACAAGGTGCATCCAGAATGATCTTATGGAAAAATTCCGGAAAATTCTTTACCATTTTTTCAGGCTTTTCATTGGAAACAAAAAGATTGGGAATCCCAAACAGTTCCAGGTTTCGAAGCAGTGCTCTTGCCCTGGTAGTGCTGATATCATTTGCAACCAGAAGTCCTTCACCCTTTAGGGCGGAACCAACTGCAGTTGCTTTTCCTCCAGGAGCTGCACACATATCCAGCACATATTCCCCTGGCTCCACCGGAATACGGGAAGCGGGGGTCATGGCACTTGGTTCCTGAAGATAATAAAGTCCAGCCTGATAAAGAGCACACCGGGATGGCCTTACATCCTCATTGTAAAAATAACCATTCGAAACCCATGGGATTTTTTTCACTTCAAAGGGCACAATCTGTTCAAACTCCTCACAGGAAATCTTTGCCGTGTTTACCCGGAGCCCATAAGTACGCGGCTGTTCATAAGCTGCCAGAAAAGGTTCAAAATCATCCCCAAGCATATCCTTCATCCGATGAAGAAAAGCCTGAGGCAGAGCTGATAATCTATCTGAATCCATAGAAAAATCTCCTTAGTACTGAAATAGAATGATATGAGTGTCAGATTTACTGCGTAAATTTCACGAAAACAGTGAAACACATCTTGCAGAAAGCATTTTTTAAACACATTTTAGTATAGCGGAAGAAAAAGAACAAGTCAAACATAAGCAAAAGCAAAAGAATCCATTGGAATTTCCTGTCTTTTCCACTATAATTAAAAATAGAATGATCATTAGAGCGTGTTTGAAAAATTATTCCTACAAATCATACTCCGGAAACGGTGTAAACAGCAATATACTTATAAAACAAGAGAGTGAGGGTATGAAATGCCAAAAGAAAAAATCAGCCTGAATTCTATTTACATATCAGAACGTTTACAAAAATCCCTGCAGCCTGTTTCCAACAGCGCGCTGACAGCCATAACAGCCCCTATGGGATATGGCAAAACAACCGCCGTAAACTGGTATCTGTCCAGACTGGCGAAAGACACTCAGGCTTTGCTGATCCGGATCAGCATCTACTCCCAAAACCTTTCCATCTTCTGGAAAAGTGTGCAAAATGCATTTTCCTTCGCAGGTCTTAACTTTCTGGAAAACTACGACTGCCCGGAAGATGAAGCCTCCGCTGGATTTTTGACGGAAATTCTATGCTATCAACTGGAAAAATGTGAAAATTGTTATATTTTTATAGATGACTTTCATCTGTTAAAAGATGACCGGGCGGCCACTTTCCTGTGCAGAATGGCAGGGAGGATTCCGGAAAATGTGCATCTGATCGTAGCAAGCCGAAATCATTTTATCAGTGATGACTGGATTGTAAGGCTTGGAGGAAGACTTCACCGGATAGAAATAGACGATCTGCGTCTGAACTCTGGGGAGCTATCAGCCTATATCCGCCGCTGCGGAACCAGCATGACAGACAGCCAGCTTGAGCATCTTCTGAAATCCAGCGAAGGATGGTTCGCAGCTGTTTACCTGAATTTGTGTTCTTTTTCAAAATCAGGAGAATTGCCAGGAAAAACATCTGATATTTACCAGATGTTTTCCGCTTCCATGCTGAATCCTTTGCCAGAAGACAGAAAAGAATTTTTAAGTGCCATGGGGCTTGCAGATGAATTCACGGAAGAGATGGCAGAATTTATTACAAAAAGAGAAGACGTACACCAGATCCTGAAAACGCTCACCAGGCAGAATGCTTTTGTCACCTGCCTGAATGACGGGCAGACTTACCGCTTTCACCATATGATGAAAGAGTGCGCGTTTCGTGCGTTCAGAACACTGGATGATTCCAGACAGGCTTTCTATTATGAAAGATATGGTGCATGGTATGAAAAATATGGTGCCTATATCCATGCCTTGTCAGCATACCGGCGAAATCAGAATTTTGCAGCTATTCTCCGGGTGGTGCAAAAAGATGCCGGAATCTTACTTGCTTCTCTAAAACCGGAAGAGGTTCTGGAAGTTTTGAACAGATGTCCGGTTTCCGTTTTAAAAGAATATCCGCTTGCAATTCTGGTTCTTATGAGATGCATGTTTAACTGGAAAAATATTCCCAAAATGCTGGAACTGAAAGAACTTCTTCTGGCATCCATCAGAGAACATCCAAAGCTGTCTGAGGAAGAGAGAGGAAATCTTCTGGGCGAATGCGACCTGATCCAGAGCTTTCTTATGTACAATGATATTTCGAGAATGAGTCAGTTTCACCGCAGTGCCAGCGAGAAGATGACAAGACCTGCCATCAGTATCCGAAGTGACGGAGGCTGGACGTTTGGCTCCCCATCTGTACTTATGATGTTTCACAGGAAAAGCGGAGATCTTGACAAAGAGCTGGAAGAGATGAACCAGTGTATGCCTCATTATTACAAGATCACAAACGGACACGGACAGGGTGCAGAAACGATTATGAGCGCAGAGGCTCACTTTATGCGCGGAAATTTTGTTGATGCCCACATAGCATTGGAAAAGGCTTATACCCAGATTCAGGGAAACGGGCAGGAGAGCATTGCACTTTGCTGCGATTTTCTGGCACAAAGGCTGTCTATCTGCATGGACATAAAAATGAGAAATACATTTGAAGAACGTCGAAAAGAACTGCTGCAGGGGCATAATACCACCTGGGTCAATATTTTTGACAGCACCTGCGCCTATTACTATGCAGTCACCGGACAAACGGAGCGGATTCCGGCTCTCTTTGGAGCGCATATGCTTTCTACGGTGAATTTTCTGGCACCTGGGAGACCGATGATGGAAATGATCGAGAATCAGGTTTATCTTGCCCAGGGAGAATATTCGAAGGTGATCGGAAGAAGCGAATCCATTCTTGCCATGTGTCAGGCTCTTCACTACGATCTGGTGGCGCTTCATGTGCAGATCCAGCTTCTTGCGGCCAACTGGAAGCTGGGAAAAACAGAACAGGCGCTTGAACTTTTGAGAGGATCACTTTCCCAGGCTTTTCCAGATGGAATCCTTATGCCATTTGTGGAGAATTATCCATACATAGAGGAGCTTTTGAAGGGAAGCTTTTTCGGAATCAATGAAAATTTTCTTTTCAGGATCACCAGAATGGGGAAAGAATGGGAAATGCGGTGCGATCAGTTAAAAAAAGAGGAGGCGTATCCGCCGGTCTTTAAAGTACTGTCAGATCGTGAGCTGGAGATTACGGAGCTTATGGCGAAGCATATGAGCAACAAAGAAATCGCCCAGAGTCTGTTTTTATCCGAGGGAACTGTGAAGCAGTACATCAATCAGATTTATTCCAAATTACAGATTCCCGGGGATGTCCGGGTGAAGCGCAAGTATCTTTTGGAGATGATGGAAGGGAAAAGCTAACTGGAAGTTAATACTATTTTTGTCAGAGAAAACGTATAGTAAAGGTACAACATATTTCGACAGGAGGAAAATGGTATGAAGAGAAAAATAGTTACAGCGGTCATCGCGTTTATTTTATGTGCAGCAGTTGTTCCCACAGCTGGTATTTACAGCGTAATGGCAGAAAACGAGGATACGCTTCAGGTAGAGGACGGAGCTGACTATGCAGCACTTTCCGGTGTATGGAAAAATGAAGATGCACAGGCTGATGAAACTCTTACCTTAAGTGCAGACGGATTGTTTGTATATCACACCGGAGAAGGCGATGATGTTCAGGGATATCTGGAATATGTGGATGAATACAACGACGGAAATGGCAGATATGACATGTACAATCGCATGGGCATGTGGCTGGAGGGATTTTATCTGGACTCCGCGGATACTCTTCATATGGGAAATGACGGAGCTGCGGTTTTTACCAGAGCAGAGGAAGATCAGGCAGAAGAGAATTCGGAAGGTCAGACTGAAAACGAAGACAGCGTGGAAAAGAAAAGCTATGTCCTCATGTCAAATAAACGCTATACAGGACTGCGCCCTCTTTATAACAATTCCAGTTGGGAAGGAGGGTATTTCTATTCCGATATGACAGAGGACTGTATGACGGTGATCGTCAACTGCAGTGCTTTAAATGACAATGAATTCACCGGTACCCCGGAGGAATATATGGAACAGTTTGCAGGCTTTGTAAGTGAATCGGAAATAAAGGATTTCACAGCAGTACAGAACCAGGAATATACAGAGAAATTCACTTATCCGGCATATGAACTGGAATTTACCACCGGAGCAAACGAAGATACCTGCAAATGGAAAATGCTGTATTTCCAGACAGATACCAATACCTTTGCTTATGCTTACAGAGTTTCAGCGGATTTTGCTGAGGAGATGGAGGAGGAATACCGGGCTGCCATTTCTTCTCTGGAACTGACGGAGATTGAGGGCGTTGAAAATACAGAAACCACTCTCACTCAAGGAGAAGATTATGACCCAAGTGCCGAAGGTGAGAGCCTGGAAATGTTTATCTCTTATTTTGACAGCTGGTACCAGTATGGAGATTTAAATGCCATGAATATCCGGCTTTATGGAGAAGGAACCTGGGAAATCTACAACAGCCTGAATAGTGATAAAACAGGGGGATATTTTTTTGACAGCGGTACTTTTACCACACTTGGCACAACTGCCCTGAAACTGGTCAATGACAGCGGAATCTATGTGGCAGACGTTACTTTGGATGGAGATGGCGATCTGATGCTCAGTCCTGTGATTTCCGGATATGGAAATATTTATGCAGGTGCAGCTTTTTTACGAGAGTCCGATTCTATCGCCTACGAAGCCCAGACAGCTGATGATGGTGAAGGATGCGGAGACTACATTCCTGATGAAGATTATGTAGAGGAAAGTGATCCGGGAGATACCTATTACTGGTATGATGGGGAAGGAAATGTAATGTACTTTGATGGTTCCGACAGCTATTATATAGGACCGGATGACGTGTTCTATATTGATGAGGCTGGAAGGCTGATGGAATACTGATAAGCAGGTAAAACTAGTACCTCGTTTCGTAAATAACTATACCAATCGCGTAGGATGGGGATTCGAGTGTGCAGGTATAAAAACGCAGGCGTAGCGGGCTACGCCGAGGCTTTTATACCTGTGCAATCGGATTCACAGACAAGTGAGTGGTATAGTTATTTCGAAAACGATGTACTAGAGCGTGCAGATTGCAGAAAGCCTTTTTCAAACACATTCTGGAACGTGGACAAAAAGAATTTTTTGAAAAATATATGACAAATTTTGCAAGCCGAATACCTGTGTGTATTTCGGCTTGCTTATTATTTCCTGTTTTAAGATCATAGGGGATTTCATAAGTTTTCATTTTGTGATAAACTATGTGATAAAGCTAAACAAGCTTCGTGTTTTGAGCAGCGGAGCTTTCATTTTGAAAAAGATATGGGCAGGAGCTATCAAGGTTGCAGATATGGAAAGATATCTTGAGATAAGGATTACAGAGTCTGGAAAAGTAGGAGAGGTTTTGCGGGCTGAGGCAGGGCTTACGAAGAGGCAGATCAGTCAGGCAAAGTTCAGGCCGGGAGGTATCCTTAAAAATGGAAAACAGTGCCGTGTAACGGAAATAGCAGTGCCTGGTGATCGGCTTCAGGTATGTCTGGAAGCGAAAGGGATTGATTCAAAGCAACTGGTGTGTTCAGATACAAGTAGTTTTATAGAACAAGGAAAAAAACAATTATTGGATTTTGAAAGACAAGAGCTGGAAGACGGATTAAAACTTCAGAAACTTCAGATCCTTTATGAAGACCAGGATTTACTTGTAGTAAACAAGCCAGCTGGTATGGTGACGCACCCATCCGGAAGCCATTATCAGGACAGCATTTCTAACCTGCTCGCAGCCTATTTTCGTGAAAAAAATGAGACAACACGCATTCGGTCCATTGGACGTCTGGATAAAGAGACCTCCGGGATTTTACTTTTTGCCAGAAACCAGGTGGCGGCAGCCAGATTGCAGAAGCAGAGGGAAGAAGGAAAGCTGCAAAAGAAATATCTGGCGCTTGCAGAAGGAGATTTATCAGAAGCAAATGATTCTGTATTCTGGAAAGAAATTGCTATACCACTTGCCCCGGATCCGGAAAATTCCATGAAAATGACAATTTCTCCAGATGGACTGTTGCCAGGAAGCAGGAATGCAGTTACGTATTATAAAAACATAAAAAGTTTCGGTAACGTGACTCTTGTTGAGCTTCAGTTGGAAACCGGACGAACCCATCAGATCCGGGTTCACATGGCAGGGATAGGTCACCCTCTTCTGGGAGATACGATGTACAATCCTAGAGCGTGTTTGAAAATGAGTAACAGCAAAGAAAAAAAGAATACGGAAGGCAGAATAAATAATAGGAATGACTGCTTCAAAAGAGCTGCGCTCCATGCCTGGAAGTTGACTTTTTGTCACCCATTTACAGATGAAATAATCACTCTGGAAGCTCCCCTTCCAGATGATTTCTGCCGCTTTTTGAATGCAAACGAGGAGGAAAAAACATGACAGAAACACAGCAAACCATAAATAATGTTATCGCAAAAATGATCGCATATTCCGATGGAAACAAGCATGATATTGCCCATTTCTTGAAGGTATATACATATGCCAGAATGATTGGCGAGATGGAAAATTTAACCGAAAGAAAGCAGGAAATTCTGGAAATCGCAGCCGTGATCCACGACATTGCCTGCCCTGTATGCCGCGTAAAATATGGTAATACAAACGGCTCCAACCAGGAAAAAGAAAGTCCTGAGCTGGTAAAAAATTTCCTTAAGGATGTGGAAATTGATGATGAAATGAAAGAGAGAATCAACTATCTGGTCAGCCATCACCACACTTATACAAACGTAGACGGACTGGATTACCGCATTCTTCTGGAAGCTGATTTCCTTGTAAATGCAGATGAAAGTGAAATGTCTGAGAATGCTGTCGAAACAGCCAGAGAGCGCGTATTTGAGACCAATACAGGCAAAAATTTACTCACAAGTATCTATAAATTGCCTGCCAGGTAAAGCAATAGAAGGCGTTGAAAAAGAAAAAATTGGGCTTGTAGTGAAGGATAAAAAAGGCTTTCACCTGTGACGGAGAAATTTATCAGTTATTTGAAGTGAAAGAAAATATGTTGAAATATTGGCGTGGCATTGGCTGCGCCTTTTTTTGTGTAAATGATAGAAATATAGAAATTTGTTTTCAAAAATGGTATTGACAAAACTATATTATATATCATATAGTATTGTTAATTAAATAATATTGATGAATTATATAATATGATTGGAGTGATCAGATGGTATTTAACACAGGAGCTGCACTTCTGGACGCTATTGTCCTGGCGGTTGTGTCCAAGGAGCCGGAAGGTACTTACGGATACAAGATCACCCAGGATGTACGCGGAGTTCTGGATATTTCAGAATCCACACTTTATCCAGTGCTGCGCCGCCTGCAGAAGGATGACTGCCTGGAAGTCTACGATCAGGCATATGCCGGACGAAATCGCAGATATTATAAACTGACGGAGAAAGGGCAGGCACAGCTGAATTTGTACAAGATCGAGTGGAAGAATTATTCCACCAAGATAGGCAGTATGTTTGAGGACGCTGGCAGAAATGCGGACAGCGGCCACATGAGGGAGGAGAATTAACAGGTATGGACAGAGCGCAGTTTATGAAACAGCTAGAGAGGCTGCTGTCTGATATTTCGGAAGCAGAAAAGCAGGAGGCGCTGGCTTACTACAACAGTTATTTTGACGAAGCCGGTCCTGAGAATGAGGCTTCCGTGATCAGAGAGCTTGGAAGCCCCGGAAAAGTGGCTGCCATAATAAAGGCAGACCTTGACGAAAGCAATGAGGAATATGCACAGTATACAGAGAATGGATATGAGGACTTGAGGGAAAACAAGGCTTCTTATATGCCGGAGATTCGCCAAAGAGATGGGGAACATGCAGGAAAAACAGATCGTATCCACAGGGGATATCGCCCGAAAGAGAAGGGAAGCAACAGCAGATTTATCCTGATCCTAATTGCCCTGGTATTTCTTTCCCCATTTATCATTACAGCAGCCAGTGGCGTGTTCAGTATTTTACTGGTGGTGATCTTGTTTCCGTTTTTGGCGATTTTTGTATCCGGAGTTGTGGCGTTCGCATTTATTGTAGCAGCTTGCGCTTGCATTGGTGTGGGAGTTGGAACTTTGGTTACCAATACTGCTGTGGGACTTCTGGTAATGGGAATCGGCTGTCTTTTGTTTGCATCAGGAATTCTGTTCTGCATTTTAACAGGATGGCTGGGCTCCACAATTTTCCCATGGATCCTTCGCAAGGTGACAGACTTTTTCCAGAAAATCGTGTATCGGAATAAGAAGGAGGAGCAGGCATGAAAAAAGGAACAAAGGGAATGCTGATTGCAGCAGGTGCTTTCGCAGTGGCAGGAATTGGTTTGTGTATCGGTGGAATTTCTGTAGCAGCAGTGGAAACAGGAGGAAATGTGTTTGATCAGGCTGGACAGCTGATCCAGGATAATGATTATCCGCTGGCTGGTCTGATCCATTTGGGAAACAGGAAATATCATTCTTCTGACATAGATTGGGAGGCTGCAGATAGAAATACTGTAGACATGGATTTTGCCAGTAATCTGGAAATCAGTCTGAAGTATGATGAGCTCCTTATCCAGGAATACGATGGCGACAAGATTCGGGTAGATGTGGCAGATGACGCGAAGAACGATGTGGTGGTAGAGGAGACTTCCGGTAAGATCACGATCACAGATACCCGCAGCGGTAATGTGAAAAAGAAGAAACAGGTGAAAGTCAGTATCCCTTCCGGGAAAGAATTTGATACAGTAAGCCTGGGCGTTGACATGGGAACGATTGAACTGGATTGTGACTTAAAGGTACAGGATTTTTCCGTGGAAGTTGGTGCGGGGGAGTTCGATGGTTATGGAAATATCACAGCAGCGAACTGTGACCTTCAGGTTGGCGCCGGAACCATCGACATTGATCAGATTGATGTTCAGAAACTGAATGCGGACTGCGGTGCTGGTGAAATTGACATGGTGGTAACTGGAAAAGAGAAGGACTATAATTACGATCTTTCCTGTGGCATGGGTGAGATTGATCTGGAGAATTCTGAGTACAGTGGACTTGGCATTGAGAAAAACATTTCCAATGAAGGTGCCAAAAAAGATATGGTGCTGGAATGCGGAATGGGCGAGATTGATGTGGAGTTTACTGGGGAAAACTAAAATCTTGCAGAACACTTTTTTTAGACGCGCTCTGGTGTAAAGTTATGTAATGGATAAAAAATAAGACAGAAATGTCAGATTGGAGGAATCAATTATGAGCAATAAGCGTTTATACAAATCAACCGTAAACTGTATGCTGTGCGGTGTGTGCGGCGGAATCGCCGAGTATTTTGACATCGACCCAACCCTGGTCCGCCTGGCATGGGTAATCCTGACCTGCTTCGGCGGCGCAGGAATCTGGGCATACATCATTGCAGCAATTATTATTCCGAAGGCATAAGTTCTGTTTAGGGAAGTGATACTATAAGAAAAATCGGGTTCGACATATATTTGCGTTGAATCCGATTCTTTTTTATAATAACTGGTGATTTAGCGCAGCTAAATTGTGTGCGTTTTGAATAAATTTTCTTATCTTGTCCATACTCCCTATATACATCCAAACATTGCAAAAAAGGAGCATAGACATATGAACAAAGACAAAGAAATAGAAGCCTACAAATCCGGAAATCTCACTCCCGAAGAGCAGACAAAATACGAGATCGCCCAGGAACTTGGCATTCTGGATAAAGTTTTAGAAGGCGGCTGGAAAAGCCTCTCAGCCAAAGAAACCGGCCGGATCGGTGGTTTGATGGCTCGAAAGAAAACGAAAAAATAATAGTGTATTATTTGCCCCTGCAACTTGCCATTAGTTCAGGAGAATGTTAAGATTAATACAAATAACTTCTGAAAGGGGCGAGAAAATGACATACAGAAAAAAGCTTCCTATAGGCATAGATAACTTTGAAAAATTGATCCAGGAAGACTTTTACTATATAGATAAAACAGATATGATTGCTGATCTGTTGAAGAACTGGAGTGAAGTAAACCTTTTTACCCGTCCGCGCCGTTTTGGAAAAAGTCTTAACATGAGCATGCTCAAGACATTTTTTGAAACAGGCTGTGATAAAAAACTGTTTCAGGGGCTGAAAATTTCAGAAGAAAAAGAATTATGTGAAAAATATATGGGTCAGTTTCCTGTAATTTCGATTAGTTTGAAGGGCGGAGAGGGACGGACTTTTGATTCAGCGAAAGAAGGATTGAAATATATAATAGGGAATGAGGCTATGCGTTTTCAATTCCTTACAAACAGTGAGAAGTTATCTGAAAAAGAAAAGACAGCGTATAAGCGGATCACTGAAATGAATACAAACGCAGGAGCTGGTGGTTTATATGCTATGTCCGAAGATATACTGTCCGCCAGTCTTAAAACGTTGTCCGGGCTATTAGAAAAATATTACGGCAAAAAAGTCATTCTCCTGATTGACGAATATGACGTCCCTTTGGATAAAGCTTTCCAGTACGGTTATTATGAGGAAATGGTTTCTCTTATTCGAAATATATTAGGAAATGTCCTGAAAACCAACTCCAGTCTGTACTTTGCCGTACTCACCGGTTGTCTTCGCATTTCCAAAGAAAGCATATTCACAGGTCTTAACAATCTGAAAGTGATGTCCATTACCAACGTCCAGTTCGATGAATACTTCGGCTTCACAGACTCCGAAGTAAAAGAAATGTTAAACTATTATGGCCTTATGGATCACTTTGATTCCATGAAAGCCTGGTATGATGGTTACCGTTTTGGTAACGAGGATGTTTACTGTCCCTGGGATGTGCTCAGTCATTGTGACAATCTGCGCACCGACCCAAACGCCAGACCGGAGGATTACTGGTCCAATACCAGTGGAAACGCCATTGTACGCCGCTTTATCGACTTAGCAAACGGAAAAACAAGAGACGAAATTGAGCGGCTGATCGCCGGCGAGACAATCCAGAAAGAAATCCGTCAGGAACTGACCTACAGCGAGCTGGATAATTCCATAGAGAACTTGTGGAGTGTGCTTTTCACAACAGGCTATCTGACGCAGCGGGGAATGGCAGAAGGAGATAAATATTATCTTGCAATTCCAAATTATGAGATTAAGAAGCTGTTTATACGCCAGATTCGGGAATGGTTTCGCCACCAGGCAGGAAGTGACCGCAAAACTCTTGACAGATTTTGTAATGCTTTTCCAGAGGGCGATGGAACACTGATTGAAGAGCTTTTTAATGATTATTTGTGGAATACCATCAGCATCCGGGATACCGCTGCTCCCAATGAAAAGAAAGAGAACTTTTATCACGGAATCCTTCTGGGAATCCTGGGATTTCAGGATGACTGGATCGTGAAATCCAATGCGGAGTCAGGAATCGGCTACAGTGATATTTTAATAGAGACCCGAAAGAACCGCATCGGAATTGTGGTTGAAGTGAAGTATGCGGAAGATGGAAATCTGGAAGCTGCGTGTGAGAAAGCATTACAGCAGATTGAAGATAAACAGTACGCAGCCAGATTAAAAGAAGATGGCATGCGCAGCATTATAAAATGCGGAATTGCATGTTATAAAAAAGAATGTAAGGTGAAAATGGGGGACGCGTGAGCGTCTCCTTTTCAGAAAAAAATGGAGGAAAATTATGCGTATCCTGATGTAACCGATGTTTCCACAGATTTTATAGCTTCTGTTACACAAACAGAAGCAGAAGAATTTGCACGTAATGTGCTAAATGGAAAAAGACAACAAGGTTATTATAAAAACTACAGATTTCAGATATTTACAGAAGAAAATGATAATATTGTTATATTTTTAAATACTACAATGGAGCTTCATTCTGCATGGAATGTACTCCTCATTTCAGGTCTGGTAGGAATGGTATGTTTCCTGGCAGTTTTCTTTCTGGTAATCCTTCTATCCCAAAAGGCAATGAAACCTTACATCCGGAACATAGAGCGCCAAAAGCGTTTTATCACAGATGCTAGTCATGAGATCAAGACGCCTCTGACCTCCATTGCTACCAGCGTGGATGTAATTGAGATGGAACATGGGGAAGATGAATGGACAAAAAATATTCATAGCCAGACAGCAAAAATGTCAAGAATGGTATCTGATCTTGTAACCCTGTTACGTCTTGACGAAGAAAATCCTTTCCCGGATAAAACAGAATTTTCCTTAAGTGACGCTGCCTGGGAGGTGGCAGAGCCTTTCGCCTCCCTTGCCAAAGCTCAGGGGAAAAAGTATTCTCAGCGGATCGAGGAGAATCTGACTTTGTGTGGAAATCCAGATGCCACCAGGCAGATGATTTCTGTTCTTCTTGATAATGCCATGAAATATTCAGATGAAAATGGAACCATAAGGCTTGATGTGTACAAGGTTCATGGGAAGACAAAAATCGAAGTTTTTAATACCTGCGTGCTGGAGGAGACTCAAAACCTGTCCCGGCTGTTCGACCGTTTCTACCGCCCGGACAATTCTCGCTCCAGAAAGACCGGCGGCAGCGGAATCGGACTTTCCATTGCCCAGGCAGTAGCCGAAGCTTATGGCGGGAAAATTAAAGTCAGCAGTAAAGATGGAAAATCAATTATGTTCCAGGTTACCATATAAAAATATTCAAATACCTTCGCAAAAAGCAGTGGGGATTTTACGAAAAAACCATAACTTTAAATACTGTTTATTTTGTAAAGAGGACAGTTTGATAGAAAATACTTAAACTGTCCTCTTAAAATATATAAAAATTGGATATTTATAACAGCACAGTATTCCTGTATGCTTTCAGACAAATAAAAACGCAGTTGAAGAAAGGGCAGACTGTTAAATCAGTTCCCTGTTGTTGCTTTGCGTAAACCGTACAGGAGGAAAACAAAATGAGTCAGGAAAGATATGCATTAAATAAACAGCTTGCGCAGATGTTAAAAGGGGGAGTAATTATGGATGTTACAACTCCGGAGCAGGCAAAAATCGCAGAGGAGGCAGGCGCCTGCGCAGTAATGGCACTGGAGAGAATCCCAGCAGACATCCGTGCAGCAGGCGGTGTTTCCAGGATGAGCGACCCAAAAATGATCAAAGGAATCCAGGAGGCAGTCTCCATTCCGGTTATGGCGAAGTGCCGTATCGGACATTTTGTAGAAGCGCAGATCCTGGAAGCAATTGAGATTGATTATATTGATGAGAGCGAGGTACTTTCCCCGGCAGATGATGTTTACCATATTGACAAGCGTCAGTTTAAAGTACCATTTGTATGCGGAGCCAAAGATTTAGGAGAAGCTTTAAGGCGAATCGCAGAAGGCGCTTCCATGATCCGTACAAAAGGCGAACCAGGAACCGGCGATGTGGTACAGGCGGTGCGCCACATGCGCATGATGAATAGCGAGATCGCGAAAGTGGTTTCCATGCGTGAGGATGAGCTTTTTGAAGAAGCAAAGAACCTGCGTGTACCGTATGAGCTGGTTGAGTATGTACACAAAAACGGAAGACTTCCTGTGGTAAACTTTGCAGCAGGCGGTGTTGCGACTCCTGCAGATGCGGCACTTATGATGCAGCTTGGCGCAGAAGGTGTGTTTGTGGGCTCTGGTATTTTCAAATCCGGTGATCCGAAGAAGCGTGCAGCAGCTATTGTAAAAGCGGTCACCAACTATCAGGATTCCAAAATGCTTGCAGAGCTTTCCGAGGATCTTGGTGAAGCTATGGTTGGAATCAATGAGCAGGAAATCCAGCTTCTGATGGCAGAGAGGGGCAAATAAGATGAAAATCGGAATCCTTGCTGTGCAGGGAGCTTTTGCAGAACATAAGAGTAAACTGGAAAAACTGGGTGCCCGGTGCATGGAGTTGCGGAAAAAGGAAGACCTGGATGGAGACTTTGACGGACTGGTTTTGCCAGGCGGGGAGAGTACGGTACAGGGAAAACTCCTTCGGGAGCTGGAAATGTTTGAGCCTTTGAAAGAGAAAATCCAGGCTGGAATGCCGGTGCTTGCCACTTGTGCAGGGGTGATCCTTCTGGCTGACCACCTCTCTAATGATGGGCATGTGTATTTCGGAACCATGCCTGTGACAGTAAAAAGAAATGCCTACGGCAGACAGCTTGGCAGTTTTCACACCATCAGGGAAATGAAAGGAATCGGTCAGGTTCCCATGACATTCATTCGTGCCCCTTATATTGAAAAATGTGGGGAAGGCGCAGAAGTACTGGCTGAGGTGGATGGAAACATTGTAGCTGTAAAGTATAAAAAGCAGTATGGGCTGGCATTTCATCCGGAACTGGATGAGGATGACAGGATACATGAGGCGTTTCTGAATAGTGTAAAGAAATATGCAAAGAAAAATTCCCCAAATACCTGGCTATAGAATGAACCTATAACCAGATATTATTTTTACATATTAGACAGATAATCCCCAGTATGTTACTATGCATTCATCAACAAAAACAAAGCAACAGCAAAGAAAAACATCAAAAACAATAACAAAACTAACATTAACAAAAAATGATGAAAAATAGTAAACATACGGAGGAAAGAAAAATGGCAGATATCAGAGATTCTAAAAACTGGGGATTTGAAACAAAACAGTTACACATTGGACAGGAGAAAGCAGATC
>OLOG01000394.1_pt1 | contig 41207 bp, 30 predicted proteins | sample 1672351 | NCBI WGS metagenome assembly OLOG01 (sample SAMEA3136674, study PRJEB25190) | human gut metagenome | biome: human gut; feature: human-associated habitat; material: faeces | place: Austria | collected 2013 | reverse complement strand
CCGCCCGATGGGCGGCATTTTTAAAAAGTCAAGGTACGGATGATTACGTACTTACGAAGGAATCCGGCATTGACTATAAGAAAAATGGAGGAACGTTTGCGGAAGGTTACACGGCTCCGTCTAATTACGATGAGCCGGTGACAGAACTTCCGGGAGCGGAGCAGATCACAAAAGCGGGATATGAGTTTGCCGGCTGGTATGATAATGAGGAGTTTAACGGGGAGCCGGTTACTTCGCTTAGTACTGCGGATCATTCCGGCAGTGTTGTCCTCTATGCAAAATGGACGGAACGCTACTATTATGTGGATATTCCACAGACGGTCAATGCGGATGGGGATAAGCTTACGATAAAAGCGGATGCAGGTGGATTATATGACAAGGATCATGTGAGCGTGACAGTCCAGTCTGAAAATGACTGGAAATTAAAGAGTGGATTACATAGTCTTGCATATGAACTGAGAAATCCGCAGAGTGGTTCGGCACTGGAAAATGGTTCGGTTGTCGCAAGTCTTACGAAAGATGAGAGCCATAAGCAGCAGGAATATAACTGCAACATTCTGGACAAACCGAACTATACAGGTGATTATACAGATCACCTGACTTTTGACATTGCATTTCAGGATACAGCGTACAACATTACATATGAGACAAATGGCGGAACTATCACGAAGAAGAATCCTCAGCAGGCAGATCAGATGATCACAGTAACACAGGAGCAGTACCAGGCAGGAACCGTTCTGAAGAATCTGCCGGCACCGGTGAAAAAGTCCAGTACATTTCTTGGCTGGTGTTACGATGAAGCATGCACCAGATATGTGGACAGTAAGGACCGTCTTCTGAGTGATGTGACCTTGTATGCCTCTTATGCAGACAACCAGCCGATGGAAGAAGTGTCCATGGCGACTTATGCCAGAGCAAATGATGTGGCAACTGATTTTACGATTCCGATGACGGATACAAGTGCTGCCATGACGCCTGACCAGGTGCGGAAAAATTTCACGATAAAAAACGTGACAGATTCTTCCGAAACGGTTACGGTAGATGTGACCGAAGGAGCAGACCATACATTTACAATCAGCAATCCGAACGGATGGACACCGGGGGCAGCCTATAAGCTGGAACTTCAGGAAAAGGCGTTATATTTTACAGGATTTGACCCGACGATCCGTGTCTATGATTTTACGGTCTACCGCGAAGAAGTCAAAAATGTAGAGTTAAATAAAGAGATCAAGTATATTCATAAGAAAGAGCTTTCCAATCTGACTGTAAATGGAAAGAAAGTTAAGGAAGTTTCAATCGCGGCAATGACGATTGGAACAGACGGTTCCCTGACCGAAGAAGGCAGTGATACGACTGGAACATTTACTTATAAGAAGCAGTTAGAAGTCGGCGACCAGGTCGCAATTTATTCCGGTGATGTGATCCCGACCATGGATATGTCCTCTGGTGACAACAGTGATGTGTCATTTATCGAGATTACAGGAGCGGACGGGGACAAGTATACATATCGCGGCTCCAGACCGGAAGACGTGCTCTTTATGCCGGATGTGCTGCCGCTTTCTATGGACAAAGATCAGGACGGTGACCCGGATAATAACAGTGTAACGATTAATGTCAGTGACCTGACCTTTGGTGATGATGCTATGAGCCAGGCTATGGATCTGGACAGTGAGACAACCGTAGATGAGGGCGATTATCTGGCACTTTACACAGGTACAATGGGAGAAAATGAAAGCGGAACCGTGTCTCTCTATGGAGAGATTACGAGTGTTCTGTTATCAGAAGGGAAATACATAGTAAGCTATATACCTGTGAGCGAAGAAGATATGCGCCAGACTATGGACGTGTACCAAAAGGAAAATGTAGAAGGGGAGGACCTTCTGGAAGATACCGATGTGCAGGCGCTGGAAGAGGATATTGAGACACAGGCAGTAGACAGCGGATTTGCATCCGAAGTAGCAGAAAGAGTTGCCGATGCGGCAATGGAGACAGAATCTTTTGAGGAGCTTCAGGAATCTCTCAAGGAAGATATGAATGCAGACATCATGGTTCAGAGCCAGGGCTATGGCCAGTTGAGAAAGGCAAGAGCCGCAGGTGGGGCAGGCGGTTCCCGTGTGGAATTAGGAGTACCGACGGTAAAAGCAAATCTCGGCACGACACTAAAACATTTTGACGGAGATGTGAGTGGACTAAGGCTTGCACTGGAGATCGGCGTGCCGATTACAGTTCATGTGAACCGGGGCGCAGACATCGAGATCATGATCACGGCGACATTTGAACAGGAAGTGCGAGTATCCATCGATGTGGACGGTTCAGCCGTGTGGAAAACATGGGGATTTATTCCGTACATTGCAGATTATCGCGTAACGGCATCTCTGGAATTATATGAATACACAGGAATCGGACTGAATGTCAACTTCAAGACTGCAGAAACTGGAAACCCAGTATCTGATTCCAGTTCGAAATTACGAAAAGGTGTCAACAAGATTACCGAAGAGCTGAAGAATATGATGGAGAATGGCGAGGATTATCTAAATTCTGCATCAGGTCTCGTCAGTGGCGGAGATGAAATATCCGTATCCAAGTCTCTGGCAGAGAGGTACTCGGAACTTCTGGCAGACGAGGCAGACTGGGTGGAAATCTACAAGCGCCCGCTGGTAGACCAGCATTTCCGTGTGCTTCTGATCATTGATATTCAGGTGAAGCTGGAATTCGTTGTTTCCGCAAATGTGAACATTTCCATCGGAATGACGTACTGGTATAAGAATGCGAAAGAGTATGTCTTCTGTGTACGGGTCAAAGAGCGGACGGCGACCAATGATACGATAGATCTGGTAGAGGAGCAGTATGAATTTACGGCATATGCTATGGGAACTCTTGGCATCAAAGCCGGTGTGAGACTGACGGTGCGTGTGGGATTGTTATCAACGTCCATCGCCAGTGTCGGTATCTCGGCGGATGTGGGCGGTTATGCTCAGGTCTGGGGTTACCTCTACTACGAATTGAAATATACGGCATCGGCAGGACGAAGCAGCCGTGCTATGGGAGCTATGTATCTGGAAATCGGTATTTATCTGGAAGTGAAGTTCGAGGCACAGGCACTGTCCAATGCATTTACCTATAATCCGACACTTTACGAGAACGAGTGGCCGCTTTATAGGGTAGGTGTTCTGGAAAATGTACTGGATTTTGCTTATACCCAGGATAAGGTTGCCGAGATTAATATGAAGCGGGAGATTCAGTCGGTTCAGATCCCGGATGAATATTTCAAGATGCAGTACATGGATATGAAGACCGGACTGGACGACGGAAAATATTACGAGAAGATTTACGAAGATGATACAAAGTATTTCAACATTTCCATGACGAACAGTGCGTTTACGTATGATCCGGCGACCAATATTATCCGTGTAAATCCAGGTGATGAGCCGGAGCAGGACGGTGAGATGATCATTACATGGAAAAACCAGGAAGGTACCTTTAATACGAAGCCATGTGCAAGAAAGATCAAGCTTCACTGGGACCGCCTGCGAGATGGTTACTATATTGCATTCCAGAGTAATGGCGGATCTTTCGTCGATGCAATTACCGGAAAATATAACGCAGAGATCAAGAAGCCGGAAGATCCGGTAAGACTCGGATACACATTTGCCGGCTGGTATGAGGACATGGATCTCACCATTCCATATACCATTCCGGAAACCATGCCGGAAGAAGACAGACTTGTCTATGCAAAATGGGAAGCAGCCGATGTGGGTTATACAGTCGTAGATTATATAGAAGGAACAAACGGAACCTATGAAGCGCAGACTCCGGTGAAAATGAGTGGCAGGACGGAAGAGGAAATAAGCCCGGTTCCAAAAGAGCGTACGGGATTTGTAACACCGCCGCAGCTTACGGAGACTGTAAAAGCAGACGGCAGCCTGGTCATCAATTACTATTATGCAAGAAATAAATATACACAGACATTCAAGTCCGAAAAAGAGACGGAGAATGGAACGGAGACAGAAGTGATCGCAGACGGAAATTACCGGTATGGAACCATGATGCCGACACCGGCAGTCTACAGACCGGGATATGAATTCCTTGGCTGGGAGGACGAAGAAGGCGCTGGGGTTCCAAAGGAAGTTCCATCTGAGAATAAGACCTACATTGCAAAATGGAAAGCACTGGAAGGCATTACTTATACTGTGAAATACTACGTGCAGAATACGGATAACAGCGGATACAGCTTAAGCGAGACTGCGGCTCTGACCGGACAGATGGGAGAGGAAGTCACAGCAAAAACAGCAGATCTTGACGAGAAAGTCTATCACTTAAAAGGTGAACTGCCGAAGGGAACGATCAAGGCAGATGGCAGTCTTGTACTGAAAGTGTATTATGATCTGAATGAGTACAAGCTGACCTTTGATGCAAAAGGCGGAGAATCAGACCAGACAGAAGTGACAGCAAGATATGGTGACAAGATTGCATCACCGATGCCGACAAGAAAAGGCTATGTATTTGAAGGCTGGTATACAGACGAGGCATGTGAGAACGCATTTGGCCAGACGATGCCGGCAAAAGATATGACGGTCTATGCAAAATGGGAGAAGCAGAAAGTCAACTATACAGTCCGGCATCTGCTAGAAAAACTGCCAGATGCAGAAAAAGAAAAACCGGGTGGAGATAAAGAAGAGTATCCGGACACAGATAAACCGGTTGTGGAAGAAGATCCATATATCTTATATGAAGAGGAAGTCTTTGCGGCATATCCGGAAGATAAAGTGGCGCCGGACGTGAAGAGTTACGAAGGCTTTACTTCACCGGAAACACAGACCACGACAGTGGACGGAAACGGCAACACAGTTATTGAGTACAAGTATGCGAGAAATATCCATAAGCTGAAGCTGGTAGACCGCGGGGTCGATGAAAATAATATAGAAGGATTCGGAATGCCATTTGATGCGGCAATTACAGAAGTAGCGATCCGGGATGGATATCGCTTTGAAGGCTGGTATACAGATAAAGATTTCAACAATCGATTCGATGGAACCATGCCGGACAAAGATCTGACGCTCTATGCAAAACAGACACCGGTGATGAGCAGCTATACTGTCTATCATTATAAAGAATCTGTAGATGGTTCTTACTTTGGCCTGACGGACGAAGAAGTATTAAGCGGCCTGACAGAATCAGAAGTGACTCCGCAGCCAAAACAGTATGAAGGATTTACCTCACCGGAGGCCAAGACAGGACAGGTAAATGGCTGGGGCGGACCGGATATCTGGTATCGCTATACGCGGAACAGCTACAATCTGACTTATGTCCTGAATAATGGAGAAGATAACAAGACTTCAGAAGTCCGCTATGAGGCAGATATTACAAATACTCCGTCGCGGACAGGGTATGCATTTGCAGGCTGGTACACGGACGAAGCGCTGACACAGCCGTACGTACAGACGACCATGCCGGCACATGACCTGACACTCTATGCAAAATGGGAAGCCGGAATGAAGACTTATCAGGTGAGACATTATCAACAGTCTATTGGCAATTCAGAGCAGTATGATCTGGCAGAGACAGAAACTGTCACAGCTAAAACAGGAGAACATCTTACGCTGGCAGTAAAAGCGTATGAAGGATTTACAGCACCAAAGCCGGTTAGCTATGATGTGGTAGACGATGGAGAAATCACATATGTAGATTACAAATATACGCGTGACCGTCATCAGGTAACGATCCATTACAATAACGGTAATGACAGCGAGACAAAAGAACTTGCATATGGTGAGAAATGGGAGGAAAAACCAGATCGTGCCGGTTATGCATTTGCAGGCTGGTATACAGACGCAGAGTTTACAAAAGCATTTGACGGAGTGGTTCCAGATCGTGACATCACAATTTATGCAAAATGGGATGTGCAGAGTGTAAACTACACAGTCAAGCATTGTCTGCAAAATGCCAATGATGACGGATATTCACTGGGAGCACAGGAGAACTTTAACGCCGATACGGATACGGTTGTCACACCGGAAGTAAAGAACTTTGATGGATTTACAGCACCGGAGAAACAGCAGGTGACAGTCGAAGGTGATGGAAGAACAACAGTCATTTACCGTTACACAAGAAATGTGCATACGCTGACGCTTAAGAACTACGATGGTAAGACAGATAAGACGGTAGAAGCAAGATATGAAATGTCTATACCGAAGCCGACAAGAGCCGGTTATGCATTTGCAGGCTGGTATACAGATGCAAAATGTACGAAAGAGTACAAAGCGAATATGCCGGATCAGGATCTGACACTCTATGCAAAATGGGAAGCAAACATCGTCAACTATGTAGTAGAACATTATCAGCAAAATGTACAAGGTGACGGTTATACGCTGAAAGAAAGCAGTCATGCACGGGCGGCTGTGGATAGCGAAGTGACACCAGAAGTCATGAAATATAAAGGCTTCGAGGAACCAAAGACAGAGAAAGTTACCATTTCCGGAGACGGACAGACGACAGTGAAGTACTACTATAAGAGAAAGGTACATACAGTCACATTTGACGCAGATTCCGGAACATTCGCTGCAGAAAAGGGCGGGGACGACAGTAAGATTGTCGTGACCGGACGCTATGGTGCGAATATCACAGTGCCGAAAGCGCCGGCAAGAACCGGATACCAGTTCCTTGGCTGGGACGAAGAGGTGGAAATGACGGTTCCGGATAAAGATCTGACTTATAAAGCACAGTGGCTGAAGATGGAATATACCCTTCAGTTCAAGACAGGAGAAGGAACGTCTGTTTCACCAATCAAAGGAAATTATGGTGATAAGATAAGTGTACCAAAAGACCCGACAAGAACCGGATACATTTTCAAGTACTGGAGTGAGAATGGCAAGAAAGTGGACAAGCTTCCGACGACTATGCCGGCCGAAAGCCATATTTACACAGCAATATGGGAGCAGGAGACATACCAGATTACTTATGACTTAAATGGCGGAAGCATGAAGTCCGGGGAGAAGAATTCGACGACTTACAACGTGGACACCACTGTATTCAAACTGAAAAATCCAGTCCGGGCAGGATACACATTTACTGGTTGGAGCGGAACCCAAATTACAGGAGTAAGTGACAATGTGTCTGTAAAACAGGGTTCTACAGATAACCGGACCTATAAGGCAAACTGGAGAGAGAATACATATCAGATTACATTTATCTTAAGCGGTACGGAGGCAAAAGGCTCCATGGCAGCCAAGACGGTCAATTACACGGAAAATGTAACACTTCCAAAATGCGGATTTACATGCAAAGGTCATTCCTTTAAGAGATGGTACACCGTGGATAAGAAGGGCAAGAAGACTTATTACTCTGACCGGCAGAAGGTGTCGAAGCTGACCGATGTGAATGGAGGCGTTGTGACACTCTATCCGGAATGGGAGGCAAATGTGTACAATGTTACATTTGACTATGGTGACGGAAGAGCGAAGACAGTTAGAAAGACCAAATACGGTGATAAATACCAGTTCCCGTCAGATCCGACTCGTTACGGCTGGGAGTTCAAAGGCTGGAAAAAAGAAGGAGCCAACACAGCATTTGACATGAGTACGAAAGAGCTGCAGCTTCAGGACGCAAAAAATATTACCTTATACGCAAGTTGGAAAGCAAATTCTTTTTATCTTTACAAACCATCGGATTATGAAAACACTTACCGGGTAGATGATGATGGCAAGACTGTAAAATTTACTTTCTATGTAGACGGAAATCAGACGAAAGTGCCGACAACCGGAGATACTGGACAGAATCCGGCAGTTTATCATATGAATATGACCAATCTTTCCTACGATGCGATCCACCAGAATTACTCATCTATGGAGGTCATGGTGCTGTACAGGACTAAGAAAATTAAAGATGGTTATTCGGATCTTAAGATTTCTTATCATACAAGATCTGACAATAAAGATCATAATGACTGGCAGGTTCACACCGAGGATCTGAATAAGAATAATGGTAAGATGAGAATATGTGATTACTATCTGATGGTTGACGGTAAAATTGATGTAGACAGCCTGACACTGGAATTTGACGCTCACGGAGATAAAAGAGATGAATACGATCTTAGTAGCCTGAGTATGTATGTATTTTTCAGATAAGAGGGGGAAGAGCAGATGAGAGAAAAAGCAGGAAAAAATAAAATACTTATTGTCATTATCATCTGTCTGTGTGCGGTCATCATTGCAGGATTAATTTATTTCATGAAATTAAAAGGAGGTTCAGATTCGGCATTTAAGCCGGATCTGGATCCAAATGCGAAGACCCAGACGGCAGACGATACCGGGGAAAAGCCGACAGGAATCCGGATACCGGGCTATCCGTCCATTACGATTGAGGCAGACAAAAAAGACGTGCAGATGAACCTGATGAATCCGGAAGGAAACCCATGTTACTTTACATTTGAAATCGTGCTTAACGACACAGATGAGACGATTTACACATCGAAGATGGTGGAGCCGGGGAAGGCGATTACAGAGGTGACATTAGAGAAGGCACTTGCAGCGGGAGAATATCCGGCGACCATCAAGATTACGACCGCATCACTCACCGATGGTTCCGCCATGAACGGGGCAAATGTAGAGACGACAATCATTGCACAGTAACGGGAGGGAGAACGATGAAAAAGAGAAGTATAAGAACAGGAATTCTTTTCGCACTACTGACTCCGGTGCTGTTAATATGTGCAGAAAATCCAATTTATGCAGCCACCACCCAGACGGCAGGAAGTGCGACAGTCAGTTATCATGTGGACCCGGCTTACCAGGTGACGATTCCGGTAGATACAAGCATGCGGTTTAATGAGACAGAAACCTCTTACGGGAATATTGTAGTAGAGCAGGCGCAGATTGAGGATGGAAAATGTATCCAGGTGTCATTGCTATCTGATCTTAACTTAAAGAATTCCAACAATTCAAAGGCAGTGATTCCTTATCAGATTCTGGCGCAGGATGAGGCGGGAAGCCGGCCATTTACATCAGCACAGTATACAAAAGCCGGGGAAGAGACACCTCTTACTATCGCGATTAAAAAAGAAGACTGGAAGAAGGCGGCAGCCGGAGAGTACGCAGATACGGTGACATTTACGATATCATACGTGGACAAAAGTGAGTAAGGGGGCGTGCATATGAGGAAAAAGACAGAAAATTTGGATATCATTGTGGATAAAAAGACTGTCCGCATTACAACGGCAGTGTTTGTGACAGTGATGACTATGCTGGCTGCAATCGCAGCGATGTTTTTTACGACCATGTCCGTTCTGGCAGCAGATGCAGGAAGCTCATCGAATTCCCAGAGCACCATCCGTACAACCGTGCCGGACTCCCATAATATCCGTGTGGAAAAAAGTCACGCAGATGTAGTGATAGAAGGGGAAGAAGATCAGATAGAAGGCAACATAGATAACTTTGTTGTGGATCGTTTTGCCGAGCCGAAGATACGGATTACACCGGAAGAAGGATGGAAGGTTTCAAGGATTCTTCTGAACGGGGAAGACGTTACGGAACAGTTCCAGGACGGATATCTGACACTGGAAGAAGTCTGCGAGGATACGACACTGGTCATTGAGACAGCAGAAGATACCAGCGGCGGCGAAAGCAAAGACCCGGACAAAGATAAGGATAAAGGAACACCGGGCGGTGGAAACGGACAGGACTCGGGCAAGAAAACTCCGATGAATAAGCTGAAGAACCGGATGGCAGCAGTCACAGGAGACGAAGCAAGACCGATGCTTTATGTGCTGGCAGCAATTGCAGCGGCAGTTGTGATCAGTGTGACGGTTATAAGAAAAAAAATAAATAAATAACAAAAGGGCATATCGGTACAGATATCAAAAGATATTATCCCCCTCTCAGGTATAATACATCTGGGAGGGGGAATTTTATAACCACATATGTATTAAATTAATTTCTATATCACCTGAAAAAATATGGAAAATAATATAGTTTTTAGGGTTTAACCTTAAAAACTGTTGAATACATAATGGAATTTAGGTAATATATAATATAGAAACATTAAACATGGAAAAAGGAGGCGTTCTATGATTTACAGACCAGATTATATGGATGCATTAAAAGCGTTTAAAGATAAACCTCTTGTAAAAATACTGACAGGTGTGCGGCGTTGTGGTAAATCTACAATTTTTCAAATGTTTAAAGAAGAACTTATAAGAGAGGGTGTCTCACAAGATCATATTATAGAGAAACGGTATACGGATATGGATATACCGGAGAGTATAACTGCAAAACAGATGTATGATGAATTGGTAGAAGCTATAGGGGAAAAGGAACACTGTTATCTTCTGTTAGATGAAATACAAGAAGTGCCAGGCTGGGAGAAGGCAATTAATAATTTATTAGAAGCCGGAAAGGCAGATATTTATATAACCGGTTCTAATTCCAAGTTAATGTCAAGCGAGATTTCAACCTATCTGACCGGACGTTATATACAAATTCCGGTTTTCACCTTATCTTATAAAGAATATCTGGAATTTAAAAAAGAAAGTGATAAGTCAAAAACAGAGCTGCTGGAAGAGTATATTCGCTTTGGGGGATTTCCGATCATTGCTCTTGGAGAATATGAATCGCAGCAGGCGTATCAGATAATAAATGGAATTTATTACACGGTGGTTTCCCGCGATATTGTGAAACGCCATCGGATTAACAAACAGGATCTATTTGACAGAGTAGTAAAATATATTATTGAAAATGTAGGAAAAACATTTTCAGCAAACTCGATTTCCAATTTTTTGAAAAGTGAGCATCGGAAAATTTCTGTAGAAAGCATTTACAATTATTTACGCTGGCTGGAACAGGCATTTATTATATATCCGTGTGCCCGTTATGACTTACAAGGGAAAAATATTTTAAAAACCCAAGAGAAGTATTATCTTTCCGATGTTTCTTTGAAGTATTCGCTTCTTGGTTACAATCGGAAAATGTTAGATGGGGTAATGGAAAATATTGTTTTTCTTGAATTAAAACGACGCGGATATGAAGTATTTGTAGGAAAAAATGATACGAAAGAAATTGATTTTGTGGCAATCCGGAGAGAAGAAAAAATATATGTTCAAGTGTGTGTGCAGATTCCACAGAATTCAGACAGAGAAGTGGGAAACTTGAAGGCAATCCGAGATCATTATCCGAAATATGTGGTAACTTTAAATGAGATGGATAAGGGAATTGAAAATGGAATTAAGATTGTACATCTTTCCGAGTTTTTAGTGTCTGATTCTTTCTAATAAAAGCAGAACACATTTTCAAGCCATTAGAAGCCATGAGATGGTGAAATCTTGTTTGAAAAGATTACGGAACATGTGGTAAAATAATAAAAACAGATAAGAATTACGAGAGGTAAAAGGGGCGGAATTTTGGAATTTCGTCTTTTTATAAAAAACATGAACAAAAATTTTATCATTTATCTTTGTGTTATTAATATCATTACATTCCTGGCATTTGGCCAGGATAAATGGAAAGCGAAGAATGACGAGTGGCGAACTAGCGAGAAGACTCTTCTTGGGTTTGCCTGTATCGGTGGTTCTGTGGGAGCATGGATCGGAATGCATGTATTCCACCATAAGACGAGAAAGAATGAATTTCGATACGGGATTCCGGCAATTTTTGCAGTGCAGGTGATTCTTACACTGATTCGATATTCGGGAATCTTGAGGTGATGAAATATACCATTACAAATGGAAAAAGTTATGGTATATTTTTTCAAAAAGATTCGCTTGTTATCAGGCGCTTACAGTGGTATGATAAGTCTAATATGTAAATATCATAGTAAATTTTATAAAAAAGAAGGGAACAAAAAACGTGACCTACAAAGAAGCAAGGGTATATTTGGACGAGATGTCGAAATACGGAAGTGTACTTGGCTTAGATACGATTCGAGGTCTGTTGCATGAGCTTGGTGATCCACAGGACGATCTTAAGTTCATACATATTGCAGGAACGAATGGCAAGGGCTCTGTGCTTGCGTACACTTCGACTATATTAAGTGAGGCTGGCTGCAGAACCGGGCGATATGTTTCTCCGACCGTTATGTCTTATCTGGAGAAGATCCAGGTGGACGGGACATGGATCTCGGAATCGGATTTTGCACAGAGTGTAGAGAAGATAAAGGAAGCGATTGCCAGTCTGAAAGCAAAGGGAGAACCTCTCCCGACGTTATTTGAAGCAGAGACGGCAATGGCTTTTTTGTATTTTCGGAAAATGCATTGCGACATGGTCGTACTTGAGACCGGACTTGGCGGTGAGACGGACGCGACGAATATTGTGAAGAATACCATCTGTGCAGCATTTGCAACCATTAGCGTCGATCATCTTGGTGTGATTGGAGATACGCTGGAGGAGATCGCCCGGACGAAGTCGGGCATTATCAAACCTGGTTGTGCGGTAGTATCCGCGAGACAGACAGACGTTGTGAGAAATGTCCTGAAGAAAAAAGCAGAAGAGAAGAACTGCTCTTATGTAGAGGCGGAGCCAAAGAAAATGGAAATTCTGACGGACAGTTACGATGGAATCACATTTTCTTATAAAGAGTTTGAAAAGATGCATTCAAATCTTGCGGGGCAGTGCCAGAGAGAGAATCTTGCCACAGCGCTTGAGATTGTAAAGCAGTTAAGAACGCTTGGATATGAGATTCCGGACGAAGCAGTGCGGGACGGGCTTGCAAAAACCGTGTGGGAAGGCAGATTTACCTGCCTTAGAAAGAATCCGGTTTTTATCATAGACGGAGCACATAATGAGGACGCTGCAATCAAACTGAGAACATCCATTGAGCGATACTTTAAAGGAAAGGAAATCCAGCTTATTATGGGAGTATTTCAGGATAAGGAGTATGAAAAGATTACAAGTATCCTGTGCCCGCTGGCAAAAAAGGTTTACACTGTAGAACTTCCGAACAAAGCCAGAAGCTTAAGTGCCGGGAAACTTGCGGACTGTGCCAGAAAATATTGCGAAGAAGTAGAAGCAAAAGACAGTATTCAGTCGGCGGTGGAATCAGCGACAGCAGCATGTGGTGCAGGAATGAATAATCAGGTAATCATCGCATGTGGTTCACTTTCTTATCTGGGAGAAGTGAAGCGGATTGTGGAAGAAAATAGAAAAATAGAAAAGAGCGAATAAAAATGATAGATCATGAAAAAGTAGAACAGGCAGTTCGGCTTTTATTAGAAGGAATAGGTGAAGATGTGAACCGGGAGGGGCTTATTGACACCCCGGACCGGATTGCAAGAATGTATGAAGAGATATACGGCGGCATGGAAGAAGATGCAGCAACACATTTGTCCAAGACATTTACAGTAGACAGCAGTGAGATGGTTGTGGAAAAAGATATTACATTTTACTCCACATGCGAACACCACCTGCTGCCATTTTACGGAAAAGTACATATCGGATATATCCCGGATGGAAAAGTCGTAGGACTGAGCAAGCTTGCAAGAACAGTAGAAGTATTTGCAAGAAGACTGCAGCTTCAGGAGCAGTTGACGGGACAGATTGCCGATGCGCTGATGGAGCATATGCAGGCAAAAGGCGCAATTGTGATGATCGAGGCGGAGCATATGTGCATGACTATGCGCGGAATCAAGAAGCCGGGAAGTCAGACAGTGACGCTGGCAAGACGTGGAGTCTTCGAGACAGACCCGGCACTGGAAGAACGATTTTTCCGCATGTTGGAGAGATAGCGATGCTGATGGAAAAGTATATAGAGATGCCGCGCCTCAATGCAGTCTGGAATCATCCACTTTATCAGAAGTATTACCGGGAAAATGAAAAAATTGAGCATGACCGTGAATTTTGTTGTCACCAGATCACACACCTTTTGGATGTAGCACGGATTGCATATATTAAGAATCTGGAAGCAGGACTGGGGTTGGAGAAAGAACTGATCTATACAGCAGCGATTTTACATGACATTGGAAAAGCTTTGCAGTACACGGACAAGATTCCTCACGAAATTGCAGGTGCGAAGATTGCAGGCGAGATTTTAGATACACTTTCGGAAAATGATGCATTTTCAGAGACGGAACGGGCATGGATATTAGAAGCTGTGCGCGGACATCGCAGAAAATGTAACGGCATGTCGGAGGTGGCAAGACTATTTTATGAGTGTGACAAGCGTTCCAGAAATTGTTTTGCGTGTCCGGTAAAAGAGCAGTGTAATTGGAGCGAAGAAGAGAATAATATGGAGATAAAGATATGATTATTGGCGGAAAGAAATTTGACGTAGAGCATGAAACTTATGTTATGGGAATCTTGAATGTAACACCGGATTCCTTTTCTGATGGTGGAAAATATAATGGCATGGATCAGGCAATGGAGCATGCAAGACAGATGGTCGAGGACGGCGCAGACATCATTGATGTAGGAGGCGAGTCTACAAGACCGGGACATATAATGATCACGGATGAGGAAGAAATTGCAAGAGTGACTCCTATCATTGAGAAACTGAAAAAAGAGTTTGATGTGCCAATTTCCATTGATACTTATAAAAGTAAGGTGGCGGAAGCAGCAGTTCAGGCAGGAGCAGATCTTGTGAATGACATCTGGGGATTGAAATACGACAAGAAGATTGCAGGTGTCATTGCAAAATATAACGTTGCCTGCTGCCTGATGCACAACCGTGACAATACAGAATATAGCAATTTCCTGGATGATTTTATGGAGGATATGCGGGAGTGTATACGTCTGGCAAAGGCAGCAGGGATTGCAGATGATAAGATTATTCTGGATCCGGGAGTTGGATTCGGAAAGACTTACGAGATGAATCTGGAGATTATTGACAAATTAGAAATCATGCAGAAGCTCAATTACCCAATCCTTCTTGGAACTTCCAGAAAATCCGTCATTGGTCTGACACTGGATCTGCCAGTCGATCAGCGGGAAGAAGGAACACTCGTGACGACGGTATACGGTGTTCAAAAAGGCAGTGCATTTGTGCGTGTCCATGATGTAAAGAAGAATAAGAGAGCCATTCAGATGACAAAAGCGCTTATGCGTGACCATGAGGTATAGAGGATGGAATTAGATCAGATTAAAATTGAAGGTCTGGAAATATTCGCAAATCACGGCGTATTTCCAGAAGAAAATGTACTGGGACAGAAGTTCATCGTGTCCGCAACACTTTATACAGACACAAGAAAAGCCGGAAAGACCGATGAGCTGACGGCATCGATCCATTACGGAGAAGTCAGTGCATTTATTACAGAATTTGTAAAATCACATACATACAAATTACTGGAGCGCGTGGCTGAAGAACTGGTAGAAGATATGCTTCAGAAGTTTGACGGGCTTGAAAAAGTAACACTGGAGATCCAGAAACCATGGGCACCGGTAGGACTTCCGCTTAAAACTGTCAGCGTCAGAATCACAAGAAGCTGGCACACTGCTTACATTGCCCTCGGATCTAATATGGGAGATAGCAAACAAATCCTGGACGATGCAGTGTCAGCAATTGACGCGCTTCCTGCAAGTAAAGTGGAAAAAGTCTCCGGATTTATTACAACCCCACCGTACGGTGTGACAGACCAGCCGGATTTTCTGAATGGCTGTCTGAGAATGAAAACTCTTTATTATCCGAAGGAACTCCTTAGAGAACTGAACCGGATTGAAAAGGAAGCCGGAAGAGAGCGAATCATTCACTGGGGACCAAGAACGCTGGATTTGGATATCATTTTCTATGATGATCTGATCAGTCAGGAGGATGACTTATGCATTCCCCATGTTGAAATGCATAAACGTTCTTTTGTACTGGAGCCGTTGGAGGAAATCGCACCATACAAACGGCATCCGGGAAATGGAAAGACCGTACGACAGATGTTGGAAGAGCTTACCATTTCATAAAAGTAAGAGAGAATACGGCCTATGAGAAAAGAAAGACCACGTGCAGACAGATAAAAACAGATAACCAGATAAGAAAAGAGGTGGCCTTATGAGTCTGACAGAGAATCATACAATAGCGGAATTATTGTATGAAAATGGAAAGTTAAGCGCAGAACTGGAAGCGGAACGATTTATGCTTGAGCTGATTACAAGTCTCAGCAGTACAGAACTGATCGACGATGGAATCAATAACGTATTATGCAAAGTCGGTGAGTATACATGCGCAGACCGTGCCTATGTATTTGAAATTAATGAAGACTATACAACAACCAATACATATGAATGGTGCAAAGAAGGGGTAACACCACAGATTGATAATCTAAAAGGAATTCCATTCGAGAGTATGCCGAACTGGATACATCTGTTCCTGCAGGGGGAAAATATCCTGATTGAGGAACTGGAGGATATCAAAGCGGAGATGCCCCAGGAATACGGACTTTTAAAGTTCCAGAATGTTCAGACGCTGATTGCCTTTCCCATTTCTATCCACGAAAAATTAATGGGTTTTGTGGGCGTGGATAATCCGGATATGAAGAAATCCAGACTGATCCGAAGGCTGCTTTCCCTGTTGGGCTATCATATCGGAGTAGCAGTTGATGCTTATAAGAAAGAATGTACAAAGCTTGAGATGGCATCTATCAAGTCCAGGCAGAAATACCGCAGGAATATAGAAGAAATCTTTTGCGGAGCACAGATTGGTATCTGGTCGATTATCAAGCAAGAGGGAAAAGAACCGGTGATGGAGGCCGATGCAAATATGCGTGAGCTTCTGGGGCTGACGAAAGGTACCACAAGTGAAGAATGTTACCGTATATGGAGAGACAATATTCCACCGGAATATACGGAAAAAGTGGATAACTGTGTGAAAGAAACTTTGGAAAAAGGATATGCTGACGTCATTTATCCGTGGAATCATCCAACTCGTGGAAAAATCTGGATCCGATGTGGAGGAGTGCGGCCGAAAGATTATGAGGGAATCGGAATCTGCATACGTGGTTATCATCAGGATATTACTAAGAACATCGAGCGGGAAATGCGATTTCGAAGTCTAAAAGCTGCAACAAGTGAGATTTATTATGCAATCTATAATATAAATCTGAACACAGATTATATGGAGCAGATTTCTGAACCCAATAAAATGTACAAAATTGCAAATGACAGAGGAATTGCATCTGAAAAGTTGATGGAATTATGTACATTTCAGATTCATGAAGATTATCAGGAAGAAATGCGAAAGTTCTTTGACTTGTCAACACTGGAGGAACGGTTAAAAGAGAAGAACTTTGTCAGCCGGGAATATCCGAATAAGCAGGGAATCTGGAGACGTGCGGTATTTATCGCGCAGGAGAATGTTTCGGCAGAATCCGTAACAGAAGTGTTATATGTGACGCAGATTATTGATGATTATAAGCAGAAAGAGCTGGCTTATCAGCAAGAGCTGGTTAAGGCATTGAAAGAGGCAAGAATTGCTAATGATGCCAAGGCAGAATTTCTTCGGAAAATGTCCCATGATATCCGGACTCCGATCAATGGCATCATGGGTATGCTGGATATTGAAGAGAAAAACTGGGATGATCCAGAAAGATTGAAAGAATGTCATGAAAAAATGAAAGTGACAGCAGGTAATCTTTTGCAGCTTGTAAATAATGTGCTGGATATGAACAAATTGGAGACAAGCAGGCTGGAAGTAGAATATAAGCCATTTGATATCCGGGAAGTACTTAGAGGCTGTTGGACAGATCTGGAATCCCAGGCAGAGAAAATGGGACTGGAGCTGGAAAAAATCGGAGTGTCAGAAATTGAATGTCCACATGTAGTGGGAAGTCCGATGTATTTCCGGCAGATATTTGCAAATATCCTTAGTAATGCAGTAAAATATAATAAAATCCATGGTAAGATCACACTTCGCGTAGATATGGTATCACGGACAGAAGATGATGTAGTGTATCGATTCTCTGTTTCAGATACTGGAATTGGCATGAGTGAAGAATTTCAGAAACATATTTTTGAGACATTTACACAAGAGGATACAGGAGCGCGTACGGTTTATCGAGGAACCGGTCTTGGTATGGCAATTGCAAAGAAGCTGGTGGACGCTTTGGGCGGCACGATTAAGATAAAGAGTAAAAAGAATGTAGGAAGTACATTTATATTAGTTTTTCCATTTGCAATTGATAAGGATTATGAAAATGCAAGTGTACAGTCAGAGCCGGAGACACCCAATGTGGAAGGTATGCACGTATTGCTTGTAGAAGACAATGAGCTGAATATGGAAATTGCCCGGTATCTTCTGGAAGAAGCAGGAATACAGGTAACAGCTGCAAAAAATGGACAGGAGGCACTGGATATCTTTGAACAATCAGGGGAACAGGAGATTGACCTGATTCTGATGGATATTATGATGCCGGTTATGGACGGTCTCGAAGCGACCAGAAGAATCCGTACATGCACTCACCCACGGGGTGCAACTGTACCGATTATTGCAATTTCAGCAAATGCATTTGCTGACGATATTCAGAAAGCAAAAAATGCCGGTATGAATGAGCATCTGGCGAAGCCATTTGAGATGGAGAAGGTGCTTCGTACGATTTCAAGGTATCACAAGGTGTAGAGTGAAAATATAATTGAAGGCTTTTGTACTCAACATCATCTTATGACATATAAAGAGGAGGAAAGAACGATGTATATCACATGTTTAGACGTAGAAGGAGTATTAGTACCGGAAATTTGGATTGCTTTTGCCAAGGCAAGTAATATTCCGGAACTTAAGAAGACAACAAGAGATGAGCCTGATTATGACAAACTTATGAAATGGCGTCTTGGTATTTTAAAGGAGCATGGTCTTGGATTGAAGGAAATTCAAGAGACAATCGCCAAGATCGATCCGCTTCCGGGAGCAAAAGAGTTCTTAGATGAGCTCCGTACATTTAGTCAGGTGATTCTTATCAGTGATACATTTACACAGTTTGCAACACCACTGATGGAGAAATTAGGATGGCCTACATTGTTCTGTAACACACTGGAGGTTGCGGGAGATGGAGAGATTACCGGATTCAAGATGCGTGTAGAAAAGTCGAAACTCAGTACAGTCAAAGCACTGCAGTCTATCGGATTTGACACAATCGCAAGTGGAGATTCTTATAATGACCTTGGCATGATTCAGGCTAGTAAAGCTGGATTTTTATTTAGAAGTACCGATAAGATCAAAGCAGACTATCCACAGATCCCGGCATATGAAACATATGATGAACTGTTAAGTGCGATTAAAGAAGCAATGAAATAAATTTATAAGAATACCCGGTTGGTTTTATATATTATTTATCTTATTGCAATAAAAAAGATGCCAGGTTAATCTGCGTGATAAAACACAGATTGCTGGCATCTTATAAAATCAATAAGTATAAATTAAATCCAGATTCTTAATGTATTGATTAATTTCTGTTTTTCCAGATCATTCATCTGAGCTACAAGATGCATAACTTCATTGTCCAGAGCGTTCTCTTTATAAGCAGGCTCCAGAGAACCAACAAGAGAATCCAGTGTTGTATTCATAAGCTTTGCATAGTAGATCAGGATACGAAGAGACATTGCTGTACGATTGTTCTCTACGTTGCTGATATATCCTGGTGTTACGTGCAGGGCATCTGCGACCTCTGCCTGTGTCAGATTCATCTCCTGGCGTAATTTCTTCACGCGGGAGCCAAGGTTTTCTTCAAAATTGCCGTCTTTTTGATTTTTATTCATAATGACCTCCATGATCAAATTTTTTCTTTTAAGTACAATAATAAGTATACTTAGAATTATACTATAAATAATCAAGAAGTGCAACGTTGGAGATTAGTTGTAATCTCATTTTTTGCGTATTAAACCGAATGCCGAGGCATTCTTGAATAGGAAAATAAAACAAATTTCCGGGAAAAGAGGGAGTAATCACTCTTCATGGGTGCTTGCAGCAATCACGACACCGACCATAATCAGAAATGCCCCAATTGCTCCTTGCAGAGATAATTTTTCATGGAGAAAAATATAGGCAAAAATCATAGAAAATACTGGTTCCAGTGCGAAAAGCATGCTGGTATGTTCCGGAGATGTGTATTCTTGAGCAACTGGCTGAACGATAAATCCAAAAGCACTGCAGATTATCGCCAGACCAAGAATTGCACCCCACTGCGCGCCACTGCCTGGAAGTGAGGGAGTCTCAAATAAAAATGTAAAGATCACACCATACAGACCGGTAAATCCAAGTTGCCAGATTCCAAGAAGAAAGCTGTCAGTTTCTTTTGTAAAATGATCCATCAGAATAATCTGGATGGTGTAGGAAAATGCACTGAGGATACATAAAATATCTCCAAGATTAATTGTAAAGGTGGAGAGAAATGTAAGCAGGCAGATTCCAAGTAAAGCCAAAAGGACTCCAAGAGTTGTACGTTTGGATGGCAGTTTGTGTTTTAAAAAGCTGTGTACTACCGGTACGAATACAGACACAATACCAACCAGGAATCCAGCATTGGAAGCGGTCGTGTATTTCATTCCCGGAACAAGAAAAGCAAACACACCAAACAGAAGCAGTCCGAGAATACTTCCATATCCAAGAGTGCGCAGGTTCATCAGCTTCATTTTCGGCAAGAAAACCAGTGCAACGGTAATAAATGCAATGCAAAAACGCAGTGCGATAATAGAGAATGGCGGCATTCCTGTCAGCCCGATTTTCATCAGAAGATATGAACAGCCCCAGGTCATGGCTACGATGGCAATCAGAATATCGGCCTGTCCCTGTGATAGCCCTTTTTTCGTTGTTGTATTAGCAGTTGCAGATTTTGTTATAGTGTTTTTACGTTCCCCAGACATAATAGGCACTCCTTTAACAGTTGTATATCAGCCGGGAGATGACTCCCTCCTATAGGTGGTGAGAAACAAGCTGGTATCAGTGGTGGGAGTCAATCCCCCAGCTGATATAGCCTCCGGCAGGATTGCAGAGATGCGCGAGGCATTCTTGAATTGGTAAATCTCTCAATGAATGATAATACCATTATTCTTATTGTACATGGTTTACGGAAATTTGAAAAGAGTAGATATGAAAGGAGTGTTCTAGACACAGCGAAGCCCCGCGGGTGCGTTCCCGGCGAGGCTTCGTGTGCTGTTATAGTTATATAAAGGAATGAGAGTAAGTGCTTTTCGCACTTCTATGAGGGGGTGATAGCTGATGTCTTTCTCAACTATCTGTCATTTAGTATAAGAGGAAAATGTGACGAAAGTATGTTGAAACTCTTAAACAAATCGAAAATTTATAAAAAACCACTTAAGAAATAATAAAGTTATGGTAGAATAGTACTTACGGAGGTGGAATATGAAAAAAAGAGTATTGTTACTGGGACTTGTAGTGCTTATGGTACTTACAGGCTGTGGGACAACAGAAAAAGAAACGAAGACAAAGGAAAAAGATCCAGACAAACTGGTATTAAATATAGAAGATAAAAAAGAAGACAATATACAAGAGGAACAGACAGATATGCAGGAACAGGCTTCACAGCCAGACGGACAATCACAGGCAGAAGAGGCGAATGAACAACAGCCGCAGAAAAATGGACATTTGATTGCGATTGATGCAGGACATCAGGCAAAGGGGAATAGCGAGAAAGAACCGGTCGGTCCAGGTTCTTCTGAAATGAAAGCAAAGGTGGCTTCCGGGACAAGTGGCAAGACATCAGGGCTTCAGGAATATGAACTGACATTGGCTGTTTCTATGAAGCTGAAAGAAGAATTGATGAACCGTGGGTATGATGTTTTGATGATACGAGAGACGAACGATGTAAATGTATCGAATGCGGAGCGTGCACAGATTGCAAACAATGCCAATGTCGATGCATTTATCCGTGTTCATGCCAATGGTTCAGATAGCAGCAGTGCCAATGGCATGATGACGATTTGTCAGACTGCTTCCAATCCATATAATGGAAATCTATATTCCCAAAGTCAGGCACTTTCTACAGATATTTTAGATCAGATGGTGGCAGCAACCGGAGCAAAAAGAGAGCGTGTCTGGGAGACAGATACCATGAGTGGAATCAACTGGGCACAGGTTCCGACGACCATTGTGGAGATGGGATATATGAGTAATCCGACGGAAGATCAGAAGATGGCGACAGACGAATATCAGTGGCAGATCGTAACCGGGATTGCCAATGGCGTGGATCAGTATTTTGGAATTGCGAGATAAAAACTGAAATATATCACAGTAATTCAGCTTTTTATCTAGATATAGAGGAGAGACAGAATGAATAAAGCAGCATTATTTTTTGATGTAGATGGTACATTGATTGACGAACAGACGAAGATAGTGCCGGAAAGTACACTTCGTGCATTGAAGCAGGCGAGAGAAAACGGACATCTTGTGTTTATCAATACAGGTCGTACATCTTGTAATACATTGGATTCCATGAAGCATATTCCAGTAGATGGTTATGTGTGTGGGTGTGGAACGGAAATCATTTATCAGGGAAATGTGCTGATGCACAGTACACTGACCAAGGAGCAATGCAGACGTTACATACAGGTGATTCAGGAGTGTCGTATGGAAGGAGTTCTGGAAGCCAGTGACGATCTATATTTTCCCCAAAATAGTTCCCGTTTTCCGGAAATCGAAGATATCAGACAGCGCATGGGAAAAGCCTGGGGATTAGGCTGTAAGAAATATATAGAGGATGGCGGATTCATTTATGATAAAATGTTCTTACTCTCTGATCAGACAAGTGATGTAGTAAAATTCATAGAGGAAGTCCGTGACGATCTGGCAGTCATCGATCGGAGACATGGAAGCTATGAGTGTATTCAAAAGCAATATACAAAAGCGACCGGGATTGAGTATATGAGGAAATATCTTGGCTATGACATGGATCAGATATATGTATTTGGAGATAGCAGCAATGATCTGGCGATGTTCGAATACGCCACACATACAGTAGCGATGAAAGAGCATGATTCTGTATTGGATCCATATACAGAATATGTGACGGACAGTGTGATGAATGACGGAATTGAAAAAGCAATGAAACATTATCAATTAATATAGAAGGGACTGTATCATATGGGAGAACAACTGACAGAAAGTGATGTAAAGAAAATAAAGGAAGAAATTGAGTACCGAAAGATTGTTGTCCGTAAAAAAGAGCTGGAAGCAGTAAAAGAGGCAAGAGCACAGGGAGACTTGAGTGAGAACTTTGAGTATAAAGCAGCGAAGCAGGATAAGAACCGCAACGAAAGCCGTATCCGTTATCTAGAGAGAATGTTAAAAACTGCCAACATTGTGTCTGATGATTCAAAAGAAGACGAGATAGGAATTAATAATACCGTGGATCTTTATTTTGAAGATGATGAAGAAGTGGAGACATACCGGATTGTGACAAGTGTCCGAGGGAATTCCCTGGCAGGACTGATCAGCATCGAGTCACCGCTTGGAAAAGCAGTACTTGGACATAAAGTTGGTGACCGCGTGAAAATACCGGCAGGAGATGACGGATATTATGTAGTAGTAAAGAGGATTGATAAGACTACCGATGACAGTCATGATACGTTGAGAAAATATTAGTAAAAGTGAAAAAATATTTTTGAGAATATTGCAAAGGGAATTTACATATGCTATAATGCCAGTAAGCAGAAAAGAAATAAGAAGGTCATTTATTGTGACAAACCCCCGGAAGTCTCGTACACTTTCGGGGGTTTTTAATTCAATTCCGGCATGGGAGAATCAAGACCATAGGTATCAGAGGCGGTAACGTAATAATTATAATATATTATAAGAGTAAAGTGTATTATAATTAATAAACTTGTAAAATTTTGTCTATTATGTATAATATATATGAAACGAATAACGAACAACAGGGGGCTTGCGTATCAAGCAGGCTGAGAGTGGGATGAATGCCTTGACCTGCAACCTGATTTGGATAATGCCAACGTAGGGAAAGAGATGCGTAAATGTTAGCAGGTATATCTTTTATTAGGTATATCTGCTATTTATGTTAGCAATATAAAAATCAGCGAATGTTCACAACACAAAAAGGAGAGAGAATTATGCTAGGTACATGTTTACAGAACGTTAGAGAAAAAGGACCGCTTGTCCATAATATTACGAATTATGTTACGGTCAATGATGTAGCAAATGTGATTCTTGCGTGTGGTGCAAGCCCAATCATGTCAGATGAGCCGCAGGACGTGCAGGATATCACTGCAATTTGCGGAGGTCTGAACATCAATATTGGAACGCTGAATGTAAGAACGATTGAAGGAATGTTGGCGGCAGGTCATAAGGCAAATGAATTAAATCACATGGTTCTGCTTGATCCGGTTGGTGCAGGAGCAAGTTCTCTTAGAACGAATACAGCTGTCAACTTGATGCAGGAAATAAAGTTTGATGTAATCCGTGGAAATATTTCCGAAATCAAGACATTAGCCGCAGGAAGCGGTACTACAAAGGGTGTTGACGCTGATGTAGCTGACGCAGTGACAGAAGATAATCTGGACGAAGCAGTTGCATTTGCAAAAGCATTTTCTGAAAAATCCGGAAGTATAGTTGCAATTACAGGAGCAATTGATCTTGTCAGCGACGGCAGAAAATGTTACGTGATCCGTAATGGACGTCCGGAAATGGGAAGAATTACAGGAACAGGCTGCCAGTTATCTGGACTGATGACAGCATATCTTGTTGCAAATCCTGAGCAGAAGCTTGAGGCGGCAGCAGCGGCAGTTTGTACGATGGGACTTGCCGGTGAGATTGGCTGGAGTTACATGCAGAAAGGTGACGGTAATTCTACCTATAGAAATAGAATTATTGATGCTATTTATAACATGACAAAAGAGCAGTTAGACGAAGGAGCAAAATATGAAGTGCGATAAAAAAGATTTGCTGCTTTATGCAGTGACAGACAGAAGTTGGCTGAATGGAGAGACACTTTACAGTCAGGTTGAGAAGGCACTGGAAGGTGGAGCTACATTTGTACAGCTTCGTGAGAAACATCTCGATCACGATGCTTTTCTTCAGGAGGCAAAGGAAATCAAAGAATTGTGTGCAAAGTACCAGGTACCGTTTGTGCTGGATGATGATGTGGAGCTTGCACTGGAAGTTGGCGCGGACGGAGTTCATGTAGGACAAAGTGATATGGAAGCAGGAGATGTCCGGGCAAAGCTTGGTGAAGATAAGATTGTCGGAGTTTCGGCACAGACAGTGGAGCAGGCACTTCTAGCCCAGGAGCGCGGAGCAGACTATCTTGGAGTCGGAGCTGTATTTCCGACCAGTTCCAAAGATGACGCAGTAGAAGTTGACCATGAGATGGTAAAAGCAATTTGTGAGGCTGTAGATATTCCAGTTATCGCAATTGGCGGCATCACAAAAGATAATGTGCAGGAGTTGTCAGGCTGTGGACTTTGTGGAATCGCAGTTATCAGCGCTATTTTCGCAAAACCGGATATTAAGAAAGCAACAGAAGAGCTGAAAGCAGCCACTGAGAAGATGGTGAAAGCATGTTAGAAAATAAATCTGACGTGGAGAAAAATGCATCAGAGCAGAAATGTTGTGGAAAAGTTCCTGTACAGAATATGGGTGGTGTTATCTTAGACATAGACGGGACAGTTCTGGATTCTATGTCCATCTGGCAGGACGCGGGTGTGAGATACCTTGCGAGTCAGCAGATTGAAGCAGAGCCTGGACTTGCCGAGAAGATTTATTATATGTCTATCCCGGAGGCTGCATTATATATGCGGACACGCTATGGGCTTGAACAATCTGTAGAAGAAATCAGTCAGGGAATCAAAGATGTAGTGAGAGATTTCTATTATTACGAGGCACCGTTAAAAGCCGGAGTAAAAGAATTTCTACAAAAAATGTCAGATAGAAAGATTCCGGTCGTGGCAGCGACAGCCAGTGATGAAGATCATCTGGAACATGCATTTATCCGTCTTGGAATACGTCAGTATTTTGAACATATTTTTACATGCGCGCAGGCAGGAGCCGGAAAGCAGAGCCCGGCAGTCTATCATATGGCAGCAGGATATCTGGACAGGAATCCGGAAGAACTGTATGTTTTTGAAGATGCATTGTATGCAATCCGGACAGCAAAACTGGCAGGATATCATACGGTTGGCGTGTATGACGAAGAAAGTAAAGAAGATCGGGAAATGATCCGCGAAGAAGCAGACATTTATATGGAAAGCTTCAAAGAGGCAGATATATTTTTCAAATAGAGTAAAAAAGGAAAGGTAAAATAATGAAAACAGCAGTAACAATTGCCGGAAGTGATTCCAGCGGTGGAGCAGGAATTCAGGCAGACATTAAGACAATGATTGCAAATGGCGTTTATGCGATGAGTGCAATCACAGCGTTAACCGCACAGAATACAACAGGTGTGACAGGGATTATGGAAGTGACACCAGAATTTCTAGGTGAGGAATTAGACAACATTTTTACAGATATTTATCCGGACGCAGTGAAGATCGGAATGGTATCTTCCAGTGCGCTGATTGAGAAAATTGCAGATAAATTACAGGAGTATCAAGCAGAAAATATCGTTGTTGACCCAGTTATGGTAGCAACAAGTGGAGCGAAGCTGATCAGTGATGAGGCAATCGGAACTTTAAAGAAACGTCTTCTTCCAATTGCCAGTGTTCTGACACCGAATATTCCAGAAGCAGAAGTTCTGACGGAAATGGAGATTCACTCAGCAGATGATATGATCGAGGCTGCAAAGAAAATCAGTGATACATACCACTGCGCAGTTCTCTGCAAGGGCGGACATAAGTTGAATGATGCAAATGACCTGCTTTATCGTGACGGTGATTATCGTTGGTTCAACGGAAAACGTATTGATAATCCGAATACACACGGAACCGGCTGCACACTTTCTAGTGCCATTGCATCGAACCTTGCAAAAGGATTTGATATGGACACATCCGTAGAGCGTGCAAAAGATTACATTTCCGGAGCGCTGGCTGCGATGCTGGATCTCGGAAAAGGAAGCGGACCTATGGATCACGGATTTGCAATTACGGGAGAATATAAGAAAGAAGCATAAAGAGGAAAAGACATCATGGAAGAAAAAAGAACAGGTTTATTTGAAAATGGACTGATCTGGTTTGGAGCAGGCGTTTCTATCGCGGAGATTCTGACCGGAACTTATCTGGCACCACTTGGAATGGGGAAAGGACTTCTCGCAATTATCGTAGGACATATCATCGGCTGCCTTATGTTATTCCTGGCAGGTGTGATCGGTGGTAAAGTCAGAAAAAGTGCAATGGAAACTGTAAAAATGAGTTTTGGACAGAAGGGAAGTATTCTGTTTGCAGTGTTAAATGTGCTGCAGCTTGTGGGCTGGACGGCAATTATGATTTATGATGGTGCACTGGCAGCAGATGGTGTCATGAATACCGGACGCTGGATTTGGTGCCTGGTCATCGGAGCGCTGATCATTCTGTGGATTGTTATTGGAATTACAAATCTTGGAAAAATCAACACCGTTGCTATGGCAGCATTATTTATCCTGACACTGATTCTTTGTAAAGTTATCTTCACAGGAAGCGGAGCTGGCGTACCATCGGATGACAGCATGACATTTGGCGCAGCAGTTGAACTTGCCGTTGCCATGCCATTATCCTGGCTTCCGTTGATCAGTGATTATACAAGAGAAGCAAAAGAGCCGGTAAAAGCAACAGCAGTCAGTGCAATTACTTACGGTATCGTAAGCTGTTGGATGTATGTGATTGGAATGGGAGCAGCAATTATTACCGGAGAGTACGATATTGCACAGATTATGCTAAAAGCAGGTCTTGGAATCGCCGGACTTCTGATCATCGTATTTTCAACAGTTACAACAACATTTCTGGATGCATATTCCGCAGGAATTTCCAGTGAAACCGTTGTGAACAAATGGAATGGAAAACATGTGGCAATCGTGGTAACTGTGCTTGGAACGATTGCAGCAATTGTATACCCGATGGATAATATTACAGATTTCCTGTATCTCATCGGTTCCGTATTTGCACCGATGATTGCAATCCAGATTGCAGACTTCTTCCTGCTGAAACTGGATAAGAGTAATCAGGCAGTGCATGTACCGAATATGATTATCTGGGTGATAGGATTTATCGCGTATCGAATTCTGATGAATATCGATATGCCGGTAGGAAATACACTGCCTGATATGGTGATCACGATTATTTTGTGCCTTATAGTAGGCAAACTATTTCCGGTAAGCAAAAAGCGGTAAGCCGTTTTCTTCCGGCAAGACTACTTTTCCTTGGATCAGTGGTCTTGCATACTGTATAAATGCTTCTGTGACATCACAGCCGTCTTCGGTGATCCAATCAGATGGTACGGCTTTTTCCATGTTACAGATTTCATTTACATCGGCAGTTTCGTAGGAGAGCTCGTAAGGAAGATCACAGTTTCGGATAAATGTGATCATCTTGCCTGTCTCTCCTTTTAATGCAGCCTGAACACCAACGATTCCGGCATTTTCAGATTCATTTAAATCTGTAGCTGACAGGTATTCGCTGGAGCAGCGCTGGCATACATTTAACTCAATGGAGCGGACTTTTACGCCGATTTGCTCTTTGACCAGATTTTCCAGATATTTTCCAGAGCCGGTCAACATCTTATGACCAAAGGTATCAGTTCCAATATCACCGGACAGTTCGCAGACAAAGGTTCCATTTTTATCATGAATTCCTTCAGAGATGCATACAACTAAGTTTGGGGTTGTTTCCAGCATTTTCTGTACTTTTTTAAGAAATGCTTCCTGGTCAAATGCAGTTTCCGGCAGATAAATAAGGCGTGGGTTATCACCATCATATTTGCGGGCAAGGGCACTGGCGGCAGTGAGCCAGCCGGCGTGACGTCCCATAATTTCTACAATCGTGACAGATTTTTTGTTGTCATAAACACTTGCATCAATAGCAACTTCGCGGACCATGGAAGCAACATATTTTGCAGCACTTCCAAATCCCGGAGTGTGATCTGTGTGGACCAGGTCATTGTCAATGGTTTTCGGAACACCGATAAAGCGGATATCGCTGTTGATCTTTTTGGCATATCGGGATAATTTACTTACAGTATCCATGGAATCATTTCCTCCAATATAGAAGAAATAACCGATACCATGCGATGTAAACTTGTTGAATAACAATGGATAAACAGGATCATTTAAATCTTCGGGAAGCTTGTAACGACATGACCCGAGGTAAGAGCCGGGTGTTGTACGGAGTAAGGAGAGTTCGTTCGTTTCAATGAGCGAACGCATATCCATCATATGTCCGTTTAAAAATCCTTCAATTCCATTAATCATACCGTATATTTCGTCGATTTCCTCAGTGTGTCTCATGGCTTCAGTGACTACGCCATACAGACTTCCGTTAATGACCGCAGTCGGGCCGCCGGATTGTCCGACAATCAGATTCTTTTTCATATGTGTACCTTCCTTTTGTTGAAAAATTATCAATTTTATCTCTACTATATCGAATCATAGCATTTTTTACAAGGAGATTGCAAAAAAGACACAAAAATTTTGGTTGGAAAAAGTGCATAGATGCTATATACTAAAAAAGATTCCTAAGGCTCTGCTTTGGGTAAGTAGTGACATAATAAGAAAGAAACTATAAATTCAAAAAGATGTGATATAAGGAGAAAGATGCATGAAATATATATCTTTTGCAATACCAAGTTACAATTCACAGGAATATATGTCTCACGCCATTGAGAGTATTCTTGTGGGCGGGGAAGATGTAGAGATTATAATTGTAAATGACGGATCTTCCGATGATACTTCTAAGATTGCACATGAGTATGAGGAAAAATATCCGACGATCATCAAGGCGGTAGATAAGGAGAATGGAGGCCACGGCGATGCTGTGAATTCAGGACTTACACATGCCACCGGAAAGTATTTTAAAGTTGTGGACAGTGATGACTGGGTAGATGCCGAGGCTCTTCGGAAGATTCTGGAATTTCTTAAGAAGCTGGAATCTGAAGATGAAGAGGTGGACATGCTCATTTCCAATTATGTTTATGAGAAAGTAGGAGCAACCCATAAGAAATGTATTCACTACCGTAATGTGCTTCCGCAGAATAAGATTTTCAAATGGGAAGAAATCGGACGGTTCCATCTGGATCAGTACATTCTGATGCATTCTGTTATTTATCGGACAGCGATGCTTAAGCTCAGCCAGTTAGAGCTTCCAAAACATACATTTTATGTAGATAATATTTATGTGTATTATCCGTTGCCATTTGTGCGAAAAGTGTATTACCTGGACGTGGATTTTTATCGTTATTATATTGGAAGAGAAGATCAGTCTGTCAATGAGAAAGTTATGATATCCAGACTGGATCAGCAGATTTTTGTTACAAAGACAATGATTGATATGTACCAATTAAAAAATGTAAAATGTAAGAAACTGAGAAATTATATGCTTAATTATCTCGCAATCATGATGACTGTTTCTTCCATTTTATGTATTCGGTCTAAGAAAGCAGAGAATCTGGAGAAGAAAAAAGAACTGTGGATATATTTGAAACAGAAGGATTTCAAGACATTTATGAAGATTCGCTACGGAATACTTGGACAGACCATGAACATTCCGGGAAGATCCGGACGAAAGATATCCTCTCTTGCGTACAGTGTGGCAAGAAGAATTATAGGATTTAATTAGGAAAAAGTATGAGAATGACACAAAAACAAAACATATTAACAAAAACAGGTATTGTAGCACTTCTTGCGTGTGTATGCTGTATTTTGTGGGGGAGTGCGATTCCGGTAATCAAGACAGGCTATCGTTTCCTGCATGTAGATTCTTCTGATATTGCAAGTCAGATTGTCTTTGCAGGAGTACGATTCACGCTGGCAGGAATTTTGGTATTGATTTTTGCATCTATTAGAGAAAAGAAAGTGATGATTCCTGACAAAGAGATTTTAAAATATGCAGTTCCGGTATGCCTAGCTCAGACGGTAGGACAGTATTTCTTCTTTTACATAGGTGTTGCCAATACATCAGGAGTAAAAGGAGGAATCATTACCGGACTTGGAAACTTTATTGCAATTTTGTTGTCTTGCCTTGTTTTTCGAAATGAACGGATGACAAGAAGAAAAATTGCAGGATGTGTTCTGGGATTTGCCGGAGTTGTGGTAATTAATTTGCTGGGGAACTCTCTGGATATGGGATTTAAGCTGATCGGAGAGGGGTTTGTTCTGATCGCGCAGCTATCCTATGGAATTTCTACAGTGTTGATCAACCTTTTTTCCAGAAAAGTATCTCCGGTTGTATTGAGCGGAACGCAGTTTACGATGGGTGGAATCGTTCTGATGCTGATTGGAGCAGGAATGGGTGGTCATCTGGAAAATGCTACTACAGGGGGTGTGGTAATTATATTTTATCTGGCAATGGTTTCGGCAGTGGCATATACGCTCTGGTCCGTACTGCTTGCCTGGAACGATGTTTCCAAAGTTGCTATCTTTGGATTTGTGAACCCGCTTTGTGGCGTGATTTTATCAGCACTGATACTTGGAGAGGTGAAACAGGCATTTAATGTTGGGAGTCTGGCAGCATTGATTTTGGTGTGTGCCGGAATTTATATAGTGAACTGTAAAGAGAATAAGAAGGAATAATTGTACAGCCATGGAGCATACTACTTATAGAAGTAAGAAAGGAGTATGTACCATGGCTGTTGATTTTAGTAAAAGTAAGACAAGAGAAAATTTGATGCGGGCATTTGCAGGAGAGAGTCAGGCAAGGAATCGTTATACAATTGCGGCAAAGCAGGCGAGTCGAGATAATCTGTATTCCATTAGCCAGATTTTTTTATTTACTGCAGATCAGGAGCGGGCACACGCGGAAGTGTTTTATGAATTATTGAGAGGTCAGACAGAGCAGACGATTGAAATTTGTGGCGGGTATCCAGTAAATCTTGCAGAAAATGTGACAGATCTTCTGAAAAGTGCAGTGCATAATGAAATGCAGGAGTTTGAAGACGTTTATCCGGAATTTGCTAAAATTGCAAAAGAAGAAGGTTTTGACCAGGCAGCAGGAGCATTTGACATGATCGCAAAGGTAGAAGCTGTGCATGGACGTCGCTTTGCATTGCTTGCAGAACTGCTTGGGAAAAATCAGTATTTTGAAAATCCAGATGGAGGAGAATGGATGTGTATGAATTGCGGACATATTCAAAAAGGGAAAATGGCACCGCCTGTATGTCCAAGTTGTCATTATGATCGAGGTTATTTTATTCCGGTAGAACTGGCACCATATTTGATGCCTGAGCTCATTTAAGGGAGTAGAAATGCAGAGTCAGAAATTAGAAAATCTCTTGAATCAGGCATTGAATGCCACGGAAAGTGAACGTGAACGATCTCAGGAATTGAATGTAGGATATAATCCTGTGGACCAGATGTGGGAGTTGATTATCAAATATTCCGGTAATTTGGAGACAGTCCGACAGATTTCTGAGAGAGTCACAGAGCTGTTAAATGAATATGCTATTATCCATATACGTCAGTCACAGATACCGAATCTGGTACAGATTGTAGAAGTAGAATATGTGGAAAAACCAAAACGATTATTTTTCCAGGTACGAAATGGGAAACGGGTGTCTTGTATCAATGAGGTACAGGATGCCCGTTTTTCGCTTACGGGACAGGGAGTACTTGTGGCAGTCATAGATTCCGGGGTTGATTACACACTACCTGATTTTCGGAATGAAGACGGGACAACAAGAATCCGTTATCTGTGGGATCAGTCATTAAAGGCGGTGGAGGGGGAGCATGTGCCGAAAGAATATGGAATGGGAGTGGAGTATACAAAGGAAGAGATAGATGCTGCTTTTCCAGATTTTTATCATGTAATAACACCGAAAAATATAGTGACACAGGGAGCGATAACTATCCGTACGCGTGATATTTCAGGACACGGAACGGCGGTAGCCGCTATTGCGGCTGGAAATGGAAGAGGAAGCGGCGGTGTTTATGCAGGAGTTGCCCCTCAAAGCGAATTCATTGTAGTAAAACTTGGAAATCCTATGTCTGGGGGATTCCCAAGGACGACGGAGCTTATGCAGGGAATTGATTATGTTATACGTAAAGCACAAGAGCTGCGAATGCCGGTGGCTGTGAATATCAGCTTTGGCAATACATACGGAGCCAGAGACGGAACGTCATTATTAGAGCGATTTATTGATGACATTTCTAATATCTGGAAGAGTTGCATTTGTATCGGAACAGGAAATGAAGGGGCAACCGCAGGGCATACATCGGGGAGATTACGAGAAAAGACTGTGGAAGAGCAAGATATAGGGAACAGGAATCTATTAGAAAATGTCAGAGCAAATACAGAACAGGAGATTGAGCTGGCAGTGCAGGAAAAACAGCCATCGTTAAATGTTCAGATTTGGAAAAGATATGTAGATCAGATAGATATTTCAATTGTATCGCCTACAGGTACACGTATCGGACCAGTCAAGGAGCAGCTTGGAACACAGCGATTTACTGTCGATGCAACAGAAATACTTTTATATTACGGGGAGCCAAGTCCATTTAGCACAAACCAGGAGATCTATCTGGATTTCCTCCCACGCGGGAGCTATATAAACAGTGGAGTGTGGAAAATGGTTCTGACACCGAAAAAAATTGTGGACGGACATTATGAAATGTGGATTCCAGGCGAAGGAACATTGAATCCGGGAACCGGATTTCTCAGACCAGTAAACAGCACGACACTTACAAATCCGGCAACCGCGATGCGGGCAATCACAGTAGGAGCATATGACAGCCTGACATTTTCCTATGCAGATTTTTCCGGGCGTGGACCACTGACCGGAGAAAGTGCAAGTGCAGTCAAACCAGATCTTGTGGCGCCGGGAGTAAATGTGAGCACGATATCTGTCGGAGGAAGCGTGATGCAATTCAGCGGAACGTCTTTTTCCACACCATTTGTGACGGGGAGTGCGGCACTTTTAATGGAGTGGGGAATTGTAAGAGGAAATGATAGCTATCTGTATGGGGAGAAGGTCAAGGCTTATCTGAGAAGAGGGGCTAAGCCGATGCCGGGATTTGAGGAGTATCCAAATGAGGCAGTAGGGTATGGGAGGTTGTGTCTTGCGGAGAGTATTCCGGACTAATTGCTTTGGGGTGATAATATAATAACAAAAGAAAAAATATGCCTTTATGTGAAAAATAAATCGAAAAAACGGTCTTTCACGAGTATAATAACATTACAAGATAAAACAAAAAATCTATTTCATCTTAAAAAAAGTATAGATGGTAAGTTTTGAACAGAAGGGAAGCGACAGCATTTGTTAGAGAAATTACGGGAACTTGGAATCAGAGATGATTTGATTGATGAGATAAAAAAATTTCGTGAAAGTTATCCGGCAGAAAAATCTTATGAGGCAAGAATTCCAAAGCTGGAGCAGTTTTATTATGGAAAAGATGTGTGGGAGCAGGCAATTACAGCTATTCTATGCGGGCAGAATCTTCTGCTTGTCGGACATAAGGCGACAGGAAAGAATCTGTTCGCTGAGAATCTGGCCGGAGTTTTTATGCGGCCGCGATGGGATGTGTCTTTTCATGCGAATATGGATGCTGCTTCCCTCATAGGGATGGATACATTTCGCGGCGGTGAAGTGACTTTCCGGCCTGGTCCGGTATATACAGCGGCAAAAACAGGTGGTTTTACGGTATTGGATGAAATTAACATGGCAAAAAGTGAAGCTATGGCAGTGTTGCATGCAACATTGGATTTTCGTAGGACCATTGACGTTCCAGGGTATGAAAGAATAGAACTTCATCCTGCAACGCGGTTTATTGCAACCATGAATTATGGATATTCCGGCACAAAAGAACTGAATGAAGCATTGGTGTCACGTTTTGCCGTCATTCAGATGCCAATGATTGCCAAAGAAAGCCTGATAAAACTGATAAGAAAGAACTCTCCGGCAATCCGGGAAGATGTGGCAGAAGAGTTAGCAGCATTATTTTTAGATTTACAGAAAAAATGTGAAAATGCTGAGATTTCTTCTAAGGCACTGGATCTTCGAGGCCTTTTGGGAGCAATCGATCTGATGGAAAAAGGACTTGATATTCATACAGCGCTAGATATGGGAATTGCGAACAAATCGTTTGATCCATATGAGCAGACATTGATTCGGGATACGATTCAGGCAAGGATTTCAAGAAAAATCCAAAGAAAGGATGTTTTTCGCAAAAAATAATAAAATATGCAAATATTTACAAGGTGACAGGAATGGAAGAGCAGGAATTAATAGAAGCGAAAAGAGCACGTAATTTTATATGGACTGCAGCAGAAAAGTATGAATTTGAACCGATGTTTCTTGCCTTTTCCCCGGATGGAACAGCAGATATGTATTTGAACCTGATTATCGGATTGGCATATAAATGGTACGATCAGGAAAAAATAGACGCATTTTTTAATCAGTTAGGAGGAAAGAACCAGGAGTTATATGAAGGGCTTCTCTGGATTGGCCTGGAAAATGCATTGTATCCAAAAGAAGAGAAGATAAGATCGGCACTTAGGGATATAAGGAAGGAGTATGCAAGGGAAAGCCTGAGGCGTTATCGGAAATATAAAGAGTATTCCAGAATTGATCAGATACGAAACGGACATTGCAGAGAAATTTTGGGACAGTCATCAGGGTTAAAAGAGGAAGATGAGCAGATTTTACATGCGTTTTCTTTTTCAGAAGATATGTCAACGGATCAAATTCTGGAACAGACAAGAGAAAATCTGTGGAAATATTTTGCGTATCGTCCGACTGAAAAGAAGAAAGGAAATTATTTTCTGCAGAAGGTATCCGGAGCATTTCAGCCTTTTGGAAAAGTAAGTGCTACTTATGTACGTGCCAGAAATTATGATGACCAAAATACATTTTTTGATGGGAAATCGGGAATAATGGAGCGAGGCAGACACTATATATTCCAGTTGTCGCTACAGAGAAATCCGGAAGAAACAAAAAGATATGTAGAGGCATGTTTTGGGAAGAGTATCTATTCGCAAGAATACCAGGAAAAAATAGAACAAAAATTGTGTGTGGGAAATCATAAAAATTGTCATCTTTTATTTACAAAAGGGAATTCAAGAGCAGGGGAGGATGGCCTGAAAGAGTCGGAGACAGAAAAAAACAGAAATAAGATATATACCGGTGAAAATGAATTATCCAAGATAAAAGGAAAAAGAGAAAAAAAGGAAATTAGAGAATTTCTGGCAGAGTCTGCCAGACAATATGAGAAGAATAAAAAACATTATGAACAGAATTATGTGATTTATCAGAATGCCATTCGAAGACTTACAGAAAAGCTAAAGATTTGTCTTGAGGAACAAGAAGAGAGATTTCCAGAGAAAGCAGCTCACGGAAAACTAAATCCACGGGAAGTGTGGAAAGCAGTCTATCTGGACGATCCAAGAGTATTTGAGAGAAAAGAAGAGGTAGAAATTCCTGGATTTTCTGTTGATATTCTCATAGATGCCTCTTCTTCGAGAAAGGAGATGCAGGAGCAGATTGCGGCTCAGGCGTATATTTTATCCAAAAGTCTGAAACAATGTAAGATTCCGGTACAGATTTATTCTTATTGCAGTATCCGCGGCTATACGATATTGCACATTTTCCCTAATTGCAAAGAAGAGAGAGAGGATGAACTGTTCCGGTATGTTGCGGCGGGAAATAATCGCGATGGACTTGCACTTCGGGCAGCAGGACACTTGATGGAGAACGGCGAAAAAAGAAAAAGAATTTTACTCGTACTGACAGATGCAAGCCCACAGGATGATCAGGATAGTGGAGAAGGTGCTTTTTATAAAAATAAAGAATACACAGATCTGCTTGCGATTCAAGATACTGCAAAAGAAGTGCAGAATCTGAAACAAAAAGGAATTCAGGTGATCGGAATTTTTATGGGAAGTGCGCGCTCTGGAGAAGTAGCAGGAAAGATTTTTGGGCAAAATCTGATAAAGATTCGAAATATCAGTGATTTTTCACAGGCGGTCGGAAGAGTATTGCAGGAAATTGTTTTTTCATGAAAAGTATTTGCACAATATATTGAGATATAGTATGATAGTGCAGAGCGTTAAAGTGACAAAGAGCTCAGAAAGGATATTTCTGAAATGGTTGTATCGTTAATTGAAAGAATTTATGCATTATTGTGGGGAGATTTGATACATGTTCCATTGCCGGGTGGAGGTAGTGTGGGAATCTCATTGCTGATTATATTATTGATTCCGACAGGGATTTATTTTACAGTGCGGACAAAAGTATTACCTTTGCGTTTGTTCCCGGATATGATTCGGGCACTGATGTCAAAGAAGGAGAATAAAGACAGTCTGTCTACGTTTCAGACGTTGATCGTATCAACAGCGACGAGAGTCGGCATGGGAAATCTTGTCGGGGTTGTAGCTGCAATTTCCGCAGGAGGTGCAGGAGCAGTCTTTTGGATGTGGGTAACAGCCCTGATTGGCTCTTCAACAGCATTTGTAGAGGCAACGCTGGCACAGATTCACAAAGAAAAAGATCCACTTTACGGAGGATACCGTGGAGGTCCGGCTTACTATATTCATCATTATATGGAAGAAAAGACAGGAAAGAAGAAAAATCATACCTTGATTGCAGTCCTGTTTGCAATTTCCGGTCTGATCTGCTGGTGTGGAATCAGCCAGGTGATCAGTAATTCAGTTGCATCTTCTTTTGAAAATGCATTTCACATTCCACCGCTTTATACAACGATTGTCCTTGTTGCAGTTGCGGCAGTGATCGTCCTTCGTAAAAACGCGACGGTAAAAGTTCTGGACATGATCGTGCCGATTATGGCTGTATGTTATTTCTTCATTACGATTTTTATTATTCTCATAAATATGAAAAGTATTCCAAGCGTATTTGGTCGGATCTTTGAGGAGGCATTTGGAATCAGACAGGTTGTATCTGGAGGTTTCGGAGCAGTTCTGATGAATGGCGTGAAGAGGGGATTGTTTTCTAACGAAGCAGGATCAGGGTCAGCACCATGTGCAGCTGCGGCAGCAGAATGTGATTTTCCGGTAAAAGCAGGACTTACACAGGCGCTGGGAGTATTTATTGACACCATTGTGATCTGTAGCTGTACTGCAATGATCATGCTGTTGGCACCGGAAAATGTAGTTGCCGGAAAGTCTGGAATGGATTTACTACAGTCAGCAATGAAATATCATCTTGGAGAATTTGGTGTAATCTTTATAGCACTTACATTATTTTTATTCAGTTTCTCGACATTTTTAGGAATACTCTTTTACGCAAGAAGTAATGTATCCTATCTCTTTGGTGATAAATGGTTCTGGCAGACTGCTTATAAAGTACTTGCACTTGTAATGCTGTTCATTGGTGGAATTGCAGCTTATACATTTGTTTGGGATCTGGGGGATGTAGGAATTGGTCTTATGACCATATTTAACACTGGAATTCTATATCTCATGGGTGGTCAGGCATTAAAAGCATTGAAAGAATATGAAAGTAACAAAGAGAAAAAATAGAAATATTGAACGAAAAAAAGGCAACACATGCGTCGTGTATGTGTTGCCTTTTTTGTATGCGTTTAGTGGAAATCTTTGAATTAATGTCGGCGAATATATTCTAGAAATTGTCGCTCAAGATTGGATTCCTGTTCGGCAGTATTCTCGTCAAGTTCATATTCTTTTTGTATATTATCAGAATCTTGTGCCGCATCGGAATCTTGTGCCGCATCGGAATCTTGTGCTGCATCGGAATCTTGTGCCGCATCGGAATCTTGTGCCGCATCGGAATCTTGTGCCGCATCGGAATCTTGTGCCACATCAGATTCTTGCGCTGGAACGTCTTCTTTTTCAAAAGTTTGATTTGGCTGAGGTGTTTGTTCTTGAGGTTCTACGCTTGCGCGCTGAAGTTCTAATCGTTCTTCAAGCTTTCGACGATGTTTCTGTAACTTATCGAAGACTTCCGGATGTTCACGTAGAACACGGTCCCTTAAAATACGTCTTCGTTTTTCAATTAACTGAAGAACTAATGGTTGGTTTTCTGCCAGTGCCTGTGACAACTCATTGAGATGAAGCTCGATACGGCGAAGTAATTCGTCCTCATCAAAGGCACCAAGAGAATGCCAATTTTCAAGGTGGTCTACAAGACCGTTTTCAAGAATCTCTTCAATATCCTTTAATCCGTGAATATGATTTAAGATGTGGTGAACTTCATGTTCCATTTCCTCGACTACCTGATCACCATAAGCCCATGCAAATTCCTCCAGTGTATCTTCATCTTCTGCAGGAAGAAATGTCAGGTTTAGTTTTACGCTTTCTTTTTCAGAATCCGGGATATCCAGTTCATATGGAGCGTAAATATCTGCGTCGTGAAGAGCAGCCAGTATTGTCCGGCGGACATGTCCCTCGCGGATCAGATGTTCAACACCTAACTGACGCATTTGCTGGTTCAATTTTTCAGTATGTTCAGTGATATAAAAATGTATTCCAAGGTCTGTCAGACGCGAAGATAATTCCGCAAGGCGGTCTGCAGCAGTAATGTCGATGTTGTTGATTGCTCTTGCGTCAATGATTACGACTTGCGTATCTGGACTGACTGCATCTTCAAGATCTTCCTGAAGAATCTTTACATTTGCGAAAAACAGGTTTTCATTAAACTGGTACATGACAACACCTTTGATAGGATACGCATGTACATTTCTTATAAGGTCATAATATCCATCTTTTCCGGGAATCACACCAAGAAAAGAACGAGTTGGATTCGCGGATTTTGTGATAACAGCAAAGAATGAAAGTAATACACCGATGAGCACACCGTAAATTGTTCCTAAAAATAATACACTGATACAGGCTGCCATGAAAATGTAAAAATCCTGTTTGCTTAGTCGGAAGAGGCGGATACATAAATGAACCTCTACAACGTCCATAAGTGCGGATATCACAATTGCGGTCAGAACCGGAATCGGCAGGTATCCAATGAAGCCTGTGAAAAATAACAGTAGAATTGCCATAGTAATGCCTGCAGTAATGGAAACAACTTGAGAGTGCCCGCCATATTGTTCGTTCATAGATGTCCGGGAAATGCTTCCATTCACCGGGCAGGAACCTACAAATGCAGAGGCAACATTACCGGCAGCACAGGCTAAGATTTCCTGGCGGTCATTCAGATTGTAACCATTGCGGAAAGCAAAATTGTTTTCTGCAAGCAAAGTTTCAGCCATTACGACCAGTGAAATCATCAGTCCACGCCCAACAGCCTGAGTCAGATCTACCTGACTAAAGTCAGGAATGAAAAATGGCGGAAGTCCGGTTCCAACAGAATCAAGCAGTGCCACACCCTTTGCGTCAACATGGAAATACACAGTAGATACTACGCCTGCAGCCATGATAAGAATTGCAATTGGAAATTTTGGAATCCATTTTTTGCATATTCTTATAATAAGTAATGTACCAAGTCCTAATCCGAGAGAAAGCCCGTGGAAATCCTGACCGGCGGCATAAATGTGTTCTGCAAGTTCGATTATTTCACCAGATCCTGCAGAGCTTCCCATAAGTTTCGGAATCTGCATGAAGATAATAGTTAAAGAGATTCCACTGATGAATCCGCCCATAACAGGGGTTGATATAAAGTTTACAATCCGATCGGCTTTTATAATGTAGAAGAAAAGAAGCCACAGACCAGTAAAAAGTGCCAGAATCGGTATATAATTCAACGCAGCTTCAGACCCGGGAACAATCCCAAGAGAAAGCAGCGCGCTGCCTGCAAGAGCAGCGGGAGCAGCATCTACACCAAAAATAAATTGTTTTGATGTAGAAAAAATTGCGAATAATAATATAGGAAGAATAGAACCATACAAGCCATAAGCCGGAGGAAGCCCGGCAATCTGTGCATATCCCATGGAAATGGGAATAGATACAGCGGCTATAATGATACCAGAGAAAATGTCCTGTTTTAAATAATCCTTTTTATATTTTTTTAATGTTGATAAAAGCTGTATTTTCATAAGTAAAAGAACCTCCGTCTAGCAATTATAACAGTAAGTAGACAAAAGAACAATATTGGAGACGTAGTGTTTTGTTAAAATGTAAGATCGGAAATTGTGGCTCGAAGTGCATTCTTGAAACTGTAGTTATGATAGAAAGTAAAAAAACTGAATTGTGTGAATTGCGCGAATAAAATAAAAAATAAAAATAATATTGACAATTAGAAAAGGACATGGTATATTAACTAAGCTGTTTCGAACGACAGAGATGATCGAAGCGGACAGCGAAAAAGAAAAATAA
>OLOG01000389.1_pt1 | contig 41296 bp, 39 predicted proteins | sample 1672351 | NCBI WGS metagenome assembly OLOG01 (sample SAMEA3136674, study PRJEB25190) | human gut metagenome | biome: human gut; feature: human-associated habitat; material: faeces | place: Austria | collected 2013 | reverse complement strand
CACCACAGTCTCCACATGGGAACTATGACTAAACTGATCCACAGCACAAACCTTCTCAACTTCATACCCTTCCCCTGACAGTACCTTCAGATCTCTTGCCAAAGTTGCTGGGTCGCAGCTGACATACACGATTCGTTTTGGTGCCATCTTTACCATCGTCTCTAATAACTTTCCGTCGCATCCTTTTCTTGGTGGATCAACGACGATCGTGTCTGCATAGACTCCATTTTTCTCGTATTCTCTTGGAAGTACTTCTTCGGCTTTTCCTACGAAGAATTCTGCGTTGTCGAAACCGTTCATCTTGGCGTTTAATTTTGCATCGTCGATGGCTTCTTTGACGATTTCTACTCCGTAGACTTTCTTTGCTTTCTGGGCTAGGAATAAGGAAATGGTTCCGATTCCGCAGTAGAGATCCCATACGGTTTCTTCACCTTTCAGGTCTGCGTATTCCATTGCTTTTTCGTATAATACTTTTGTCTGTGTTGGATTGACCTGGAAGAAGGATAATGGTCCGATCTGATATTTTACATTGCCGATGTAGTCGTAAATGTATGGATTGCCATAAACTTCTTCTATTTTACTTCCTAGGATTCTGTTTGTCTTTTCTTTGTTGATATTTACACAGATGCTTGTCATTCCTTCGATTTCAGTCAGGGAATCTACGAGCATTTCTAAGTTTCTTAAATTCTTTTTGCTTCCATTTACAACAAGACAGACCATGATCTGGCCTGTTTTGAATCCGACTCTTGTTACGATGTGGCGGACTAATCCTTTGTGAGTCTTTTCGTCATAGGCTGTGATGTTGTTTTTCTTCATGTAGTCTAAGACTTTTAGTAAAATCTGTTCGTTCACTGGATGCTGGATCATGCAGTGTGTGCAGTCGATGATGTGATGTGTTCTTCCTGCGTAAAATCCAGTGATAAGATTTCCTTCTTTGTCGTATCCGACTGGGAACTGGGCTTTGTTTCGGTAGTAAAATGGTTCTTCCATTCCAAGGATTGGTTCCATTTTTTCTTCGATGTTTTCTAGGCCTCCGATTCTTTCTAAACAGTTTTTTACTTTATTAAATTTATATTCTAACTGTTTTTCATAAGCTAAATGCTGTAATGTACAGCCTCCGCACTGTCTTGCTTTTGGGCAGCGTGGTGTTACTCTGTCTTTGGATGCTTCTAAGACTTCTTCGACTCTTGCGAAGCCGTAATTTTTCTTTGTTTTGATGATCTTTGCTCGAACTTTGTCTCCGATGACCGCATCTTTTAAAAAGAGGGCATAACCATCTATATGGCCGATGCCCTCTCCTTCGTTTCCAATGTCATCGATATAGAGTTCTACGATCTGATTTTTCTTAAATTCCATACGCACCTCTGTATCTTTTTCTTGGTTAAACTGTTGTATTTCTTCTTGAATTATATCATTCTATTTTACACTGACATATATCTTAAATTAAATAGATGTCTTACGGATTCTTGTGTCTAATAGACGCTGGAATCCTGACCATTCCTGATCTTCTTTCTGTTTCTCCATGATCTCTGCAAATGTTTCCATCTTTGCATCTAAGTTATCTGCCTGGCTTAGAGCAATTGCTTCTAATAATGCAGGTTTCTTTGGAGAACCGAATTCTAATTCTCCGTGATGTGCTAACATGCAGTGTTTTACTTCATTTGCAAGTTTTGGTGGAAAACCTGGAATCTCGCGGATCAGGCGGTCTAATTTAATCGCTCCCATCACGATGTGTCCGACTAACTGTCCTTCATCTGTGTAGTCATTCTCTGGGAAACCTGATAATTCTTCAACTTTCCCCATGTCATGCCATAATGCACACATTACGATCAGATCTCTGTTTAACTGTGGATACAGATTTGCATAGCTTTCGCACATCTTTGCTACGGATAAGCTGTGCTCTAACAGTCCTCCAATATATCCGTGGTGTACGCTTTTTGCTGCGGAATGTACTTTGAATTCTCTTGCAAAGTTTTTATCTTCAATGAAAATCTTCTCTGCTAACTGTTTTAAATACTGATTCTTTGTCTTGCTGATCATTGCAAGAAGTTCTTTGAACATGCCATCAATATCCTTCTTTGTACTTGGCATATAATCTGCCATGTCAAACTCACCTTCCTGAGCTTTGCGGATCTGCTGGATGTTTAACTGGTTAGAACCCTGATAGCTTGTTACCTGTCCTCTGACTAAAATGTAATCCATCGCTTCGAAATGTCCGATCGCATTGGTAAGTTCCCATACCTTTCCGTCGATCATTCCTGTCTTGTCCTGTAATGTCAGGGAATAATATGATTTTCCAAATTTGGATGTTCCCGGGGATTTTGTCTTACATAAATAAATCTCGGAAACCTGATCTCCTTCATGTAAATCACTAATATATCTCATGTTATTGTGCCTTTCTAATGCGTGTACGCCAACATCTTCTCTGGCGTTTTTTAAATCCTCTATTTTTTTACCTATGTTATTATGCCATAGTTTGCTTGTAAAATCTAGGGGAATTTCGTTTATATTCGCACGTTATGACGGATTGTTCACAAAGGAGATTCCTGCCTTTCCATCCTGTTTCCAGAAAATTTTATAGATTTACATTTCCAGCATTTCTATAAGCCTGCTCGTAAAAGAATTCCTGTGAATTGAGCGGTGTATCCTGATTTTTTGGAATCTTATAGTTTCCTTTATTGTCTTCTTCTCTTGCTTTGACATTATCACTTAACATTGTAATAAACATTTCGATCAGCTGCATTTTGATTTCTGGATCGTATACTGGTGCTGCAACTTCAACTCTTCGTACTGTATTTCTTGTCATAAAGTCTGCAGACGCAATATAAACTTTTTCTCTGCCCTGCGTTCCGAAAATGTAAATTCTGGAGTGTTCCAAGTATCTTCCTACGATACTTCTTACCTGTATATTTTCAGTCTCTCCCTTGACTCCCGGAATCAGACAGCAGATTCCTCTTACGATCATGTCAATTTTAACGCCTGCTTTTGAAGCTTCGATTAATTTTTCCATGATCTTCTTATCACTTAAGGAATTCATTTTTAATCCGATATATGCAGGTTCCCCGATCTTGGCGTGTTCAATTTCACGATCGATCATGTGGATCACTTTGTTCTGCAGGCAGTGTGGTGCTACTAACAAATGATCCACAGATTCTATGGTTTCTCCCATAGAAAGTGCCTGAAATACTTCGGCTGCTTCCATTGCGATATCTACGTTTGCTGTCATTAAGGACAAGTCTGTGTAGAGACGGCTTGTTTTTTCATTATAGTTTCCTGTTCCGATCTGTGTTATGTATGCAACTTTTCCCTTTTTCTTTCTTGTGATCAGACACAGCTTGGAATGTACTTTGTAGCCATCCAGTCCGTAAATGACACGGCATCCGGCATCTTCTAATCTTCTGGACCATTCGATATTATTTTCTTCATCAAATCTTGCCTTTAATTCTACTAAGATTGTGACATCTTTTCCATTTTCAGCGGCTTCGATCAGTGATTCGATGATCTTACTTTGTTTTGCCACGCGGTATAATGTCATTTTGATGGATACAACATTTTTATCTTCTGCTGCTTCCTGCAGTAATTTTAAGAATGGACGCATGCTTTCATATGGATAAGACAGCAGCTTGTCTTTCTTGGCAATCTGATCCATAATGGATTCTTCTTCATTAAATTGTGCTGATTTTTGCGGCACTCGTCTGTCGAAGAACAGGTCTGGTTCTCTTCTTAAAATATCCTGAATTGTAAAGACAAATGACAGATCCAGTGGTGTATGATTATAAAATATATACTCTGGATCGAGATCTAAATATCCACATAAAAGATCGATAATCTCTCCATCCATTTCTTTTGACAATTCCATTCTCACTGGTGCAAGTTTCTTTCGTTTCTTAATGATTTCTACCATAAAGTCTCTGTAATCAAGATCTTCATCATACATGGAATCTGCATCAATATCTGCATTTCTTGTAATTCGGATCAGAGATTTTGCTTTTACATGGTATCCTTTAAAGATTCTTGGCACATAGTGAAGGATCATTTCTTCTGATAACATATAAGCATCTTTGCCCGGAATATTGATCAGCCGTTCAAACACTTCATTTCCACATGGAATGATCCCTAATTTTTCTTTTCCATTTTTTGTTTCCAGCACTGCTACCGCATAGATTTCCTTATTCTTTAAAAATGGAAATGGCTGTCTTTTTCCGATGATCGTTGGGGAAATCAATGGCGCGATCTCTGCCTGAAAATAAGCTCTTAGGTATTCGCTTTCTTTTTTAGATATTTTCTGGAAATTGACAAGATTAATATTGTAGTCTTTGAGTGCCTCCATCATTTCTTCATATACGTTGTCTTTTCTTCGGTTTAACTTCCGAACCTGTGGCATGATCGCATCCAGCTGCTCTTTCGGTGTCATTTTTGTCTTGTTTTCTTTCATATTTTTATCTAGCAGCATCTGGTCGATCAATGATCCTACCCTTACCATAAAAAATTCGTCTAAGTTGCTCTGGTAAATGGATGCGAATGTCAGTCTCTCACACAGTGGTACTTCTTTGTTCTCAGCTTCTTCTAATACTCTTTCATTAAATTTGAGCCAGGACAGTTCCCGGTTCATAAAAATCTTTTGCTGTGTTTTCATCTTTTCCTCCAAATCTTTATACGGTGTAATTTCTATTGTACTTGCTCAATGTAAAATTGCATCATGTCTTATGTTAAGTTCTTGTAAATTAACGTCTGGAATTCCCATTTTCCCTGTGTTTACAGCAAAAACAATCTATGATAAACTCTTTATATATTGGAAAATTTTAATGAATTTTCGATATAATAAGTAAGAGTTGCAATAATTTAATGTAAATGAGGAATTTATCATGAATCAGAAAGTATTACAAACACTTGAATTTGATAAGATTATAAATATTTTAACCGGATATGCGACAACCGAACTTGGGAAGTCGATGTGTGCTAATTTAAAACCGATGACTGAGGAAGCTGATATCTTAAATGCTCAGGATCAGACACAGGATGCATTGACACGTATCTATAAACGTGGAAATGTATCTTTTTTTGGGGTAAGTGATCTTTCCCCTTCTCTTGCACGTCTGAAGATGAGAGGTACGCTTGGAACTGGCGAACTGCTTGATATCGCTCGTGTTCTGGAATCTGTAAAGAACGCTGTTTCTTACGGAGTCCGCACAGAGGATGATATTGAAGCCGATTCTCTGGATGAGTTATTTGAAAGCCTTGTGCCTTTAGATGATCTCCTGCACGAGATCCGCCGCTGTATCATTTCTGAGGAAGAGATCAGTGACGATGCTTCTTCTACTTTGAAGCATATCCGTCGTGCAATGAAACAGACAAACCAGAAGATTCATACACAGTTAACTGCACTGGTAAGTTCTGCTTCCAATCAGGATAAACTGCAGGATGCGATCGTTACCATGAGAAATGGCCGTTACTGTATTCCAGTTAAACAGGAATACAGAAGTTCTTTCCAGGGTATGATCCACGATCAGTCAGCTTCTGGAAATACATTGTTTATCGAACCAATGTCTGTTGTGACATTAAATAATGAATTAAAGGAATTAGAGGGAAAAGAACAGTCTGAGATTGAGCATATTCTTTCTATGTTAAGTGAACAGGCTTCTTATGGTGTTGACGATCTTGCTCACGACCAGAAAACACTGGTGCTGTTAGACTTTATTTTTGCAAAAGCAAAGTATGCCAAAGATATCGATGCATCCAAACCTATTTTCCGTGAAGATGGCATTATCAATATCAAACAGGGATGTCATCCTTTATTAGACCGCAAAAAAGTTGTTCCGATCAACGTATCTCTTGGAAAAGACTTCTCCATGCTGATCGTTACCGGACCAAACACTGGTGGTAAAACAGTGTCTTTAAAAACCGTTGGCTTACTATCCTTAATGGGACAGGCAGGACTTCATATTCCTGCATTCCAGGGATCTTCTCTTGGAATTTTCCGTGAGATCTTTGCGGATATCGGAGATGAGCAGAGTATTGAGCAGAACTTAAGTACGTTCTCCTCTCATATGACAAATATCGTATCCATCGTTCAGCAGGCTCATAGAGATTCTTTAGTCTTACTCGATGAGTTATGTGGTGGTACAGACCCAATCGAAGGTGCTGCACTTGCAATCTCTATTTTAAGTGATCTGCATGGACGCGGTATTAAGACAATGGCTACAACCCATTACAGTGAACTGAAGATGTTCGCCCTTTCCACCGATGATATTGAAAATGCTTCCTGTGAGTTTGATGTGGAAACTCTTTCTCCAACCTACCGTCTGATGATCGGTATTCCTGGAAAGAGTAATGCGTTTGCAATTTCACGTAAATTAGGATTAGACGAACATATCATTGAAGGTGCTGCTGATCAGATTGATGAGTCTGTCAAAGACTTTGAAACAATTTTAGCTGATCTTGAAAAAAGTAAACAGACAATTGAAAAAGAACAGGAAGAGATTCTTGAATACCGCAAAGAAATCGAAACACTTCGTAAGAGTCTCAAATCCCGTCAGGATAACATTAAAGAAAAACGTGACAAGATGCTTCGTGAAGCACGTGAAGAAGCTCACAACATCATTTCCGAGGCGAAAGAAGTTGCAGATTCTACGATCCGTGAATATAACAAGTTAAAGAAACAAAACAAGAATCCAAATGCAAATAAACAGATGGAACATATGCGAAGCGATCTTCGCGGCCGCATGACGAAACTTGAAAACCAGATGGCTTATAAGACAAAGAAAAAGAATAAGAAACGTCACGATGCAAGTGATTTCCATGTTGGTGATGAAGTTTATGTAACAAGTCTTTCCCTCGCCGGAACTGTTTCCACTCTTCCAAATGCAAAAGGTGACTTATACGTTCAGATGGGTATGATGCGTTCTCTTGTCAATATCAAAGACCTTGAGATCACAAAGACTGCCAAAGATGTCAAACGTGAAAACCAGAGAAACGAAAGCCGCAACCGCGGACGTACAGCGATCAACAAATCCGCTTCCATCCGTCCTGAAATCAATGTCATGGGAATGACCGTTGATGAAGCGATCGCACAGCTTGATAAATATATTGACGATGCGTGTCTTGCAAACTTAGCACAGATCACCGTTGTCCACGGAAAAGGTACTGGTGCCCTACGTAAGGGACTTCATAATTACTTTAAACAGTTGAAGAAGCAGAAACGTATCTCTGGTTACCGCGATGGTGAGTATGGAGAAGGAGATCTTGGTGTAACAGTTGTTATGCTGTAATTGTCGTTACACTGTAATTACTGTTATACTGTAATTGCTGTCACACTGAAGTTTAAAATAAAATTTTTTCGATACAATAAATGAGGTATTCGTTCCATGAAGAAACAGATTTTATTATATAATATCAAAGATAAAAAACGCGCCATCGATATCCGCAGAGTTTTGATGCCTTTAAAGATTCGCATTAAACAAGTCGCTGCTGCTGATTTTGGACAGCCAATTGGGTATTTGGCAGATATTGATGGCTTTGATGCTTGTGAAGATCTCTCTGGAGACTTCTCTTTTGATGATGAGATGATGATTATGGTTGGACTCACTAGTTTTGAGATCGATCAGGTGATCAAAGGATTCCATAAGAAACGAATTGCTGGAATTCCTTTGAAGGCGGTTTTGACGGATGAGAATCGGAAGTGGGATTCCCGGAAGTTGTATGAGAATCTTCGGGAGGAAGATTCTAAGATGCATTCTTAAATTCTGATTTGCGAAGGTAGTCTTTCGTATATGTGACAGAAATAAGATAACAAGAAAGGATCCTGCTTTGCAGGATTCTCCTATAAACTAAAAAACTGTGGTATAAAATATCATACCACAGTTGAAAGAGTGTTACTCCATATTCGCAAATGTCTTCAAAATATAATCGACATCTGTTGTCTTCTTTAATTCTTCTAAAATCTCTTCTTCTGTCACTGCTTCTGTGATCTGTCCAAGGATCTCCAAATGTTCATCTCCAACCCCTGCAATTCCGATCACAAGTTGTGCTGTTCCTCCGTTAAATTCAACTCCATCTGGGTACTGCATTACGATGATTCCACTCTTCTTTACATTTCTTTTTGCATCTTCTGTTCCATGTGGAATTGCAAGTCCTAATCCCATATATACGGATGCTTCTTCATTTCTTCGGATCATTGCTGGAATATAATCATCATCTACATATCCAAGATCTCTTAACAGTTCCCCTGCTGCCACGATTGCTTCTTCCATACTCACTGTTGGAAGTCCAAGCTTGATTCCTTCTCTTGCCAGAATCGCTCCTTCTGTTGTCACAGTCTCAGTTATTACCTCTGGCACCTGTGTCACTGCCTCTTCTGCTTTGTTTTTTTTCTTGTTTTTAAAAAAGAATCCCATGATTATTTTCCTCCTGATATATCGTCCATTTTATTGCTGTTTTTGTACGTTTTTCCTTGATTTCTTTACATTTATTATATCAGCGTCTTCTTTCATCGTCTATTTATCATAATACTAATTTTTTCAAAAAAAAATTGTCATTGTTTTGTTTTGTAAAAAAGAGGCAGCAAAGCTATATCTTAATTAAATAAGATTTGCCTTGCTGTCTTTTACATACAAAAATCCTTCATAGGTATTTTTTGAATTCTCATCTTCTGGTACGATTTCTAAAGTTACTGTTTTATAATCTGTACCTTCTTTCACTCGATATGTGATCGTAACAAATTCCTTTTGCTCTGCAAATTGTTGTTTCAGATATTCAAGATCTGTCTTTTGCTGATATTCTTCTCTGTCATCTGGATGAATGAACTGGATGTCTTGAAAATTATCAAACCATTCTGTTAATGTTCCTTTTGGAAGCTGTTTGTTTTTATGAATAGTTTCTTTCCAATTCAAAATCTTGTAATGATCCTTTTGCAGATTGATTCTCAAGATTTGTGAATACAATCTGTAAAGAGCCACATATGAAGCCGGCTGTCCCTGACGGTCTACTCCATTTTTCTTATAGTACATTGCTTTTTCTTCGTACATGCGGATATCTGCGACATTGGCGATTTCTTTCATGGATGCCCATTTGCGCTCGCCGCTTGAAACGTATCCGCAGGAAATAGATATCTCTTCCACCTGATTTCCTGTCCAATATCTGATATCACCGTCAAATTCTGTCTTGATCCATAAAAACTGCTCTAATTGAACGAATAAAACTGCGACAAATTCATCTCCACCGATCCTATAAACTTTTCCGTACTTATCAAAGCAGCTCCGCATACATGCTGCAGCTCCGCAGATTAATTCATCTCCTGCTGCATGACCATGACTATCATTAATGATCTTTAATCCATTCACGTCCATCGAAACATAAATAAACTGGTCATTTTCCGACATATTGGAAAGATCTTCTTCATATGATTTTCGGTTAAAACAACCTGTCATCTTATCTATGTTAGACATTTCTGAAATAGATAACAGCATTGCTGACTGTTCTTTCTTTTCTTTTCTAACCTTGGATAGTATGATTATTACAAAAAGTATAACCCCTGCTGCAATACTTAAATATACAGCCATGATCAGTATTGCGATCATATTGCTCGCATTATCCGAAGCTATTTCAAATGTGACACCAACGATATATTTTTTTGTTTTCTTTATAATGTAAAGACTCTGTTCTCCATCAATACGCACTGTCCCTGAAACAAAATTTTCTTTTGTCATCTTCTTTCGTTGTTTGCCAAGTCCTATATCATCTAACGTCTTTCCAATTTTTTTAGAATCCGTTGCACCATAGATCTTTCCAGATTTCTTGTCTGTAACATATAAACTGATTCCTTTATATACTGGCATATTAGCAACAACGACATCTGCCTCATTTTGCCTGACTTCCTGAAGTAGTCGTACTGGCTCAATGCCAACCTGTATCATACGATTCCCTGCTTCATTCCATACAAGTGCATACATCATCTTCTTTCCTTCTGATGTATTTGGAGTGACATCCTGACACATGGTAAGTTTTTTATTTTTCAGCATCGGCTTAAAATATGCCATCTGCTCGCCGGAATCAAAACTATAACCATAATATTTTGGTTCTGATCCACTATATATCTTTCCCTTTTTATTAAAAATGTGGATTTCATCGATCGACATAAGATCTGCGATCTTTTTCAGTTCCGTTGTATTTTTTTCTGCTTCTGGTTTAGCATCAATAATATAAGAAACTGCTTTGGCTCTAACAATATAATCTTCCTTTAATGACTGTATCATATCATCTTCATTTTTTTGATTCTTATCAATAATATCAACCGCTTGATCTAACAGTACTTTTGATATTTGGTATACATTCTTATTATTGACGGTATAAAGAATTGCTGCTTCCAAAAATACCGCTGTTCCAATGACAAAAATCAATAGACAGACCAGCTTCAATATTTTATTTTTTGTTTTTTTCTTTTTATGATTCATCTGTGATTTCCCCTGTATATACTCCTGCATAAAAATAAATAATTTACTTAATCATATCATATTTAAATCAATTTTTTACATTATATTTTACTTTTGTATAGGTACGAATCCTTACATAGTATTTCTTTTTGGATTTCAGACTTTTTATCGTTGTTGTGACTGTTTTATTCTTGGAAATTGTTGCCTTTTTCTTTCCTGCAGTTACTTTGGATAGTTTTGTTGTCTTTAGAAGAATGTCGAATGTTTTTGACATCTGCCCTGTGTAGTTTCCTTTGAATTTCACAACTACGTTATAGCGTCCTGCATTCTTGCTGTATGGATATGTAACAGTGTAATTGGATGCACTGATCGTTGAGCCATTCTTTGTTGTGATCTTAACTTTTGGTGTCTGTTTCTTAGCGTTGTATGTATAACTGCTTGGACTTAATGTCATTGTCTTTGGTGCTGAGATTGTTTTGTTATTTCTTGTGGCACCGCATTCATCGCATCGTTCATAGGTTTTACCGTCTTTTCCTGGGGATGCTTTTACTGTTACTTTTTTGAACGTATGGTTATGAACTGGCGGCTGTGGATCTTCGTTGGAATCATCATCGCTTTCTATATCGAAAATGACTTCTGGAATCTTTATTCTGGAATTCTCATCGGTATAATAGTCTCCAAGGTCATAACCTGGTATCATATCTCCAGCCCTGACTGCGTATAATTCATACGAAATTGGATTTGTCTCCCATTTCGTCATATAATCATACTCAACACCTTCTACATTACCTATCCTATCATACAATATTACTCCTTCGAAATCATAATAACCTTTGAATGCTTTCTTTAATTCTCTTGTATCATAAGTAAATGTATATGTCGTCTCATCAATTGCTTCACACTTCTTACTCTTTAAAACAGCATCTTCCCACGATCCTGATCCGTCATTCTTGCAATAACTATATTTAAAATCCATGCTGGAAACAGGATTTTTTGCAAATTGTTTCGCTATCTTCATACATAAACTTTTCCAGTTTAATGTCTTTCAGAACTGGTCCATCAAAATCATCCACTGGATCTGTATCATTTATGACAATGACATCTGGACTGTCTATCGTACCTGTTTTGCCTATTTCTCCATCTTTATATGGAATATCTTTATCAAATTTAAGGACATTCTTTGGTCTTTTCGTATCTTCAAGTTCCACATATATTTTATCTGGTCTGGCATACCCAAGTCTCTCTTGATCGATTCCAAGTGTCAGCATCATCCCCTGTTAATTTTGTCCCAGATTGATTTAATGTATAAGTTGTTGTCTTATCACTGTGATCAGTAATCTTGGCTTCTTTTAATTTGTAAGTACCTACTTTGAATGGCTTATCTTCTCCGCTTTTTGATACACGCATCGTTCCATTGCAGGATTTTTCTTCTTCGACATTTCCATTGAATGTCACTTCACTTTCACCATTTACAAATGTTAATTCTGCTTTTTGTGCTCCTGACAGATCATCTTTGTAATCTATGTCATATTCCATTTTCCCTATCAATTGCTTTAACACTCTTTTGCATGATTCCTGTCGTAAATACCATCTGCATTACCAGAATAAGTGAAAGTACCACTGCTGTCATTCTTTTTTTCATCTTTTTCCTCCTCGTATATTTATTTTGACCACGACACTCTGTCATTTTCCCCTTGGTATTCGAATACACCGTCATTCTTTTCTTCCAGTGCTTTGATCATATGGTAAGTGTATTCGTTGTATGGGGTTGGTATTGCTAGTTCTTTTCCCATTCTCATCATTGCCCCTGAGAACATATCGATCTCTGTATGGCGGCCGGCATCAAGATCCTGTAATGTGGAATATCTTGCGGATGCTTTGACTGCGCTTCCTCTGCCGGATTTTGCGTTGATCGTGCTTAGATCAATGCCTTTTGCTTTGGCAACGGCTTCTACTTCTCGTCTTAGTCCTTCTCGGATCGCTGCCATATGTTCGCTGTCTTCATAACATCCAACACCGGCTCCTAAGATTGCCTGTGGAAGATTGTTGCAAACATTGAGTTTAAATTTTCCCCAGATTTCTGCCTGAATATCATCTGTGATGATCCAGTGGAGTCCTGTGTTTTCAAAAATATCATTGACCGCTTTGACACGTTCACTTTCGTATGGTTCTTCTAATTCTCCAAAATAGATTCCTACCGTTGTTTCTGGATCAAAATGATATCCGTCCTCTTTTCTCTGGGATGCTACTTTGATGAAGGAATATAAAATATGGGATTTATCAATTCTCTCTGCGATAATTTCTTCACTGTCAACTCCATTCATCAAGCTCATGATGGTTGTGTTTTCTCCGGTAATTGTCTCGATGTCATCTAATGCTCCTCTTAGACTTCCGTATTTCAGAGATACGATAAGAAGGTCAACATTCTTCGCCTCTTCCGGAGTCCAAACTTCTGGAGTATATTTGATTCCGTTGATCATTATGCCTTGATTTTTGAGGCGTTCGTTTCTTTCGCCGCTGGCTATGACTCCCAGTGTGATGTCTTTATTATTTGAAAGTCCCCAGATGACGTAAGAACCTACGGCTCCTGCTCCTAAGACTGCTACTTTTTTGATGTTCATTGTTTTGGTGTTTCCTCCTGATTGTCATTTTTGTCTATTATGTTTATTTTAACATCTTTGAGATGTTTTTTGGTGGATATTCTTGTTTTATTTTCTTTCATTTATTATAATAAATACAAATAAACATGAATAAACATATATCATTATAATAAACATAAATAAACATGGAGGTGCATCACTGATGGAAAATCCGTTTACTTTAACATTTGGACAAAAACCTACAGAATTTATATCCCGCACAGATCAAATTGGCAAGATCATTCATACATTTGATATGGAAAACCCTTCAAATAAAGTTTATATGGTTGCCGGTATCAGGGGTTCTGGGAAGACGGTTTCTCTTGCTGAGATTGCTGATCATTATTCTGCAAATGATCAATGGCTTGTTTTAAGATTGAGTGCTGATACAGATTTGATCGCTGGCGCAGTTTCCGAACTTACACGTATTTCACAATTTCATGATCTGGATCTTGGATTAAATCTTAATCTTGGAATTGCTGAAATTTCGGTAAATAAAACGAAAGATTCTTTGGAAAAAGAAGCCATGCTGCGTAATATTCTCGAGGAATTAAAAAACAAAGGAAAGAAAGTTCTTTTTATCATTGATGAGATTATTAATAATTCTTATGTCAAAGTATTCGCAAGTAATTTTCAGATTTATATTACACAGAATTACCCTGTTTATCTTGTGATGGCTGGTCTTTTTGATAATATCAGCAATCTTCAGAACGAGAAGAGCCTGACATTTTTATATCGTGCTCCGAAAATCTTTCTAGAGCCACTTAGTATTCCTGCAATCACTACAAGTTATCGTTCTGTATTTAATATTTCTCCAAGTGAGGCGGTTGAGATGGCGAAACTTACAAAGGGGTATCCTTTTGCTTTTCAGATTCTTGGTTATTTAAAATGGGAAACAAATGATGATCTTGAGAAACTACTTCCTAAATTTGATGAGGAATTAATCGTTTATGCTTATGAAAAAATCTGGAGTGAACTTTCTGAACTTGATCGGAAGATTGTTTATGTGATTTCTACCGGAGTTCATAAGACTGGAGAGATTCATGAGAAATTATCGATATCTCCGCAATTGTTGAACACTTATCGGAAGCGATTGATGGAACGTGGAGTTGTGAATGGTTCTGTTCGTGGAGAACTGACTTTGGCACTGCCTCGGTTTGAGGAATATATTGAGATGTATTGTGAAGTGAATCTTTAATTTTTGCGTAATGTTGTATTCAAAAATAAGCCCTGTTTATCTTTCTTATGATAATTCAGGGCTTATTTTTATTCTGTATATTCCATCAATATGTGTGGTATTCCATCTTCTAGAAATGGTTCGGATTTCTGAACAAATCCTACTTTCTCATATAATTCTTTTGCATATACCTGTGCTTCTATTTTAATTGTTTTTGCGTTGAATTCTTCTTTGGCTGTTTTGATCGCTTCTTTGACAATCTTGGTTCCTAATCCGCAGCGTCTTTTCTTTGCAATGATCCTGCCGATGGATGCTTCTTCGAAGGTTGTTCCGGGTGGCAGGATACGGGCATATGCCTGAATGCCTTCTTCGTCTTCTAACCAGATGTGGTATGCCTCTTTGTCTGCATCATCTACTTCTTGGTAGGGGCATTTATTTGATTTCTCCTTGTTTAGTTATTATCATTTACGTTTTTTGTTTTATTAATAGTAATATTTTATTTTTTATAGTATAACACCTTATTATTACTTTTAAATATTATCAGATAAAATTGCTTACAATACAAGGAGAAATTATGTTAAACAAAATAGATAAACCTAAACAATCTTCTACACAGATAATAAATAAAATGAAAGATAACGGAATTAAATTTAATTATATTACCGAAGCGAAGGCTCTGGAATATCTTTTAACAAAAAATAACTATTTTCGTACTGCTTCCTACCGTAAAAATTATCAAAAATATTGTAATGGTTCAAATATTGGAAAATATATTAATCTTGATTTTTCATATCTTCAAGAACTCTCTATTTTAGATATGCATTTTCGATTTCTAATATCAAAAATGTGTTCAGACATTGAGCATGACCTTAAAGTCCGCATGTTAAGTGATATAGAAATGGATTCAACAACCGATGGCTATGACATTGTAAACATATTTTTATGTCAAAACAATTATATCATACATAAAATAGAAGCAACTAGTGCTTCTCCATTTACAGGTAATTTAATTCATAAATATTTTACAATTCAGCGAAAATATGATTTGAAAAAACATAAATCAAAAAATCAAATTATAGCATATGATGATTGTCCTGCCTGGGTTCTTCTTGAAATTCTTACATTTGGAGATTTTATAAGATTTTATGAATTTTATTATTCAAGACAGCAATATAGTAACATTCCTATCGCCGTCTTGAATCTTGTTAAAAGTTTGCGAAATGCAGCTGCCCATAACAACTGTATATTATCGAATCTATCTCATGGTTCTTCTAAAGCGCCCAAAGAAATAAGTGATATTATATCACAAATTCCTTCTATTAATAAAAATCAACGGCGTAAAAAACTTTCTTGCCGACCAATGTTGGAATTTGTGAGCTTGCTTTATGTATATAATTTAATTGTCTCTGATAAAGTCAAATTACATAGAATTAAAGAATTAAAAGGATTATTTTTTGACCGCATGCTTGATAAAAAAGAATTTTTTAAAAATAATCAATTAATTAAAAGCAACTATGATTTTATATGCAAAGTTATAAATTTCTTTTTTTAAGAATATATTGACTTCGTGATTATATATATATATAATATTAACAGAATCAAAAAACAATTAATGTTTTTGTATGGACGGCGTTGCGACGGCGTTCTATTTTTTTTGTAAAAATTTACTTATTTTATATCTTTAAATACATATATTAGTCATTCCTATATTTTTATACTTCAGCATAATGTCCTTCTTACTACTCCGTCATGTCATCTCAACTCCGCTTCGTTTCGATGTGGGCTTTCGCCCTATAAGAATAAAAATAAAAAGACACGCTAGTGAACATATGTCCCTTCTCACCACCCCGTCATGCCATCTCGATTCCGCTTCGCTTCATCTCGATGCGGGCTTTCGCCCTATAAGGCTAAAAATAAAAAGACACGCTAGTGAACATATGTCCCTTCTCACCACCCCGTCATGCCATCTCGATTCCGCTTCGCTTCATCTCGATGCGGGCTTTCGCCCTATAAGGCTAAAAATAAAAAGACACGCTAGTGAACATAAATGCTCCCTAGCGTGTCTTTTTATTTTCATCCTTGCATGACTCATTGCTTATTCAAATTCAATAGTTCCAGGTGGCTTAGAAGTTAAATCGTACATTACTCTATTAACTCCCTTAACCTCATTAATAATTCTGTTCATTACCTTATTCAACACTTCATAAGGAATCTCTGATGCTTCAGCTGTCATGAAGTCGATTGTCTTAACAGCTCTTAATGCAACTGCATAATCATATGTTCTGAAGTCTCCCATTACTCCAACGCTACGCATATTAGTTAATGCGGCAAAGTACTGGTTGATTTCTTTATCTAATCCTGCTTTGGCAATTTCTTCTCTATAGATTGCGTCTGCGTCCTGGACGATTTTTACTTTTTCTTCTGTGACTTCTCCGATGATTCGGATTCCTAATCCTGGTCCTGGGAATGGCTGGCGGAATACTAGTCTTTCTGGGATTCCTAGCTGTAATCCTGCCTGTCTTACTTCATCTTTGAACAGGTCACGTAATGGCTCGATGATTTCTTTGAAATCTACGAAGTCTGGCAGTCCTCCTACGTTATGGTGGGATTTGATGACTGCTGATTCTCCACCTAGTCCACTTTCTACAACGTCTGGGTAGATTGTTCCCTGTGCTAAGAAGTCTACTGCACCGATCTTCTTCGCTTCTTCTTCGAAGATTCGGATGAATTCTTCTCCGATGATCTTACGTTTTGCTTCTGGTTCTGTGACTCCTTTTAACTTGTCATAGTATCTTTGCTGTGCATTGACGCGGATGAAGTTTAAGTCGAACTGTCCGTTTTCTCCGAATACACCTTCAACTTCATCTCCTTCGTCTTTACGTAATAATCCGTGGTCAACAAAAACGCATGTTAACTGTTTTCCAATGGCTCTTGATAATAATCCGGCTGCTACGGATGAATCTACTCCTCCTGATAAGGCAAGTAGCACTTTTCCATCTCCGACTTTCTCGCGGATTTCTTTAATTGTGCTTTCTACAAAAGCATCCATTTTCCAGTCTCCTGCACATCCGCAGACTCCTAATACGAAATTAGACAACATTGTCTTTCCTTCAACTGTATGGAGTACTTCTGGATGGAACTGGATCGCATATAAGGACTTGTCTGCATTCTCAGCTGTTGCAACTGGGCAGTCTGCTGTATGTGCAGAGATTTCAAATCCTGGAGCTACCTGTGAAATGTAGTCTGTATGACTCATCCAGCAGATTGTTTTTTCTGATACATTTTCAAATAACTTGGAATCTTTCTTGTCGATCAGCACTTCTGTTTTACCATATTCGCTGACTTCGGCTTTCTCTACTTTTCCTCCAAGGACATGCTGCATCAGCTGTGCTCCATAACATAATCCTAAAACTGGAATTCCAAGTTCGAATAATTCCTTGCTGTATGTTGGGGAATCTGGTTCATAACAGCTGTTTGGTCCACCTGTTAAGATGATTCCCTTTGGATTCATTTCTTTGATTTTATCGATACCGATCTTGTAAGAATAAATCTCGCAGTATACATTACACTCGCGGACACGACGTGCAACTAATTGATTATACTGACCACCAAAATCGATGACGATCACTAATTCATTTTTCACTCGATTTCCTCCTGAGTTGCCTAGTGATGTGTTTCGTTTTATTCGCCTTTTAACAGATCAACTTTGTCAAGTCTCTCCCAAGGAAGGTCAAGGTCATTTCTTCCGAAATGTCCATATGCTGCTGTCTGTTTATAGATTGGTCTTCTTAAATCTAACATTTTGATGATTCCTGCTGGACGCAGATCAAAATGTTTGCGGATCAGGTCTACTAATTCCTGATTGGATTTCTTTCCTGTTCCAAATGTATCAACCATGATAGATGTTGGCTCTGCTACACCAATCGCATAAGATAACTGAATCTCACATTTTTCAGCTAATCCGGCTGCTACGATGTTCTTTGCCACATAACGTGCTGCGTAAGCTGCAGAACGATCTACCTTTGTACAATCCTTTCCGGAGAAAGCTCCACCACCATGACGTGCGTATCCACCGTATGTATCTACGATGATCTTTCTTCCTGTTAACCCTGCATCTCCGTGTGGTCCACCAATTACAAATCTTCCCGTTGGATTGATGAAGAATTTTGTTTCATCATCTACCATATCAGCTGGAAGAATCTTATCGAACACTTCACGTTTGATATCTTCATGAATCTGTTCCTGTGTGATATCAGGATCATGCTGTGTAGATAATACGACAGCATCAAGACGACTTGGTTTTCCATCATCGTATTCTACAGTTACCTGTGTTTTACCATCTGGTCTTAAATAAGATAATGTTCCGTCTTTCCTTACCTTTGTTAACTGTCTTGCAAGTTTGTGAGCAAGAGAGATTGGGTATGGCATGTACTCTTCTGTTTCATTTGTAGCAAATCCAAACATCATTCCCTGATCTCCAGCTCCAATTGCGTCGATCTCTTCATCTGTCATGTTATTTTCTTTTGCTTCTAATGCTTTATCAACACCCATGGCAATATCACTTGACTGTTCATCGATTGTTGTGATAACACCACATGTGTCAGCATCAAATCCATATTTGCCTCTTGTATATCCGATCTCACGGACTGTATCACGAACGATCTTCTGGATATCTACATATGCTTTTGTAGAAATTTCTCCCATGACCATAACAATTCCTGTTGTTGTACAAGTCTCACATGCAACACGGCTCATCGGATCCTGCTCTAACAGTGCGTCCAAGATCGCATCGGAAATCTGGTCACAGACTTTGTCTGGATGTCCTTCTGTTACGGACTCTGATGTGAATAATACTTTATCCATTCTGTTATCCTTTCTTAAAATAAATAGCTTATATCTGTTTTATCTATAAAATACCATGAAAAGACCCGAAGGATTCCGGGTCGTTTTTTACCTTTTTAATACAACCGGTGCATTCTTGCTCCGGATGACTTCAATCTGTGTTATCTTACCATTCTTTGTTTTGGCAACACGTAAGGCTCCCCCTTCAAAGAAATAACACTGACCTACCTGAAAACTTCCACTCTTAATTCCAATTCGTTTCTCAAGCAGTTCTCCTAATGTCTGATGCTGTGTCTCCCTTGGAATCTCCACATGAACCAGTTCATTGATACTTGCGATCTTCTGGCTTGGCAAAAATACTGTCTTATCTATATCATCAAACTTTCCAAAGAGGAATTTCTTGATTGCAAATAAAATCGCAATCGCAAAAACTACAAGTAGGTTCTGCTGTGGACTTGTATGTTCCACGATCATCTGTCTTGCAATTGCAAACATCATAACTTCTACTAATGTATCTGGTGTATGTTTACAAAGCATCTTTACAAACTCAATACAAATGACGAGATTAAATGCTACGCCAACAAACTTGTAAATGTCTCTGGATGTTGGGTAATTGGTCATCAATTCTATCACATCTTTTACTAAATAAATTGTTCCTCCAATAACCGCAATCATAATAATGGCTGATATAAATAATTCTATCCACTTGGATACTTTGAACACTTCGTTTTTCAGGTATTGTCTCATTCAGGCAATCTCCTTTTATCCTATCTTCAACTTAAACTTTGCAACTTCTTTTTCACTGTTAACCAGCTGAATCTCTCCACCTAATTGTCTAAGCTTCTGTTCAAACTGTTCGTATCCACGGTAAATATATCCAATATCGCTGACAGTTGTAAATCCTTTTGCTGATAATCCCGCAATAACAAGGGCCGCTCCAGCTCTTAAATCTGGGGCGTGTACGTCAGCTCCTGTAAATCCTTCGACTCCACTAATGATAGCCGTTCTTCCATCAACCTGAATCGTTGCTCCCATCTTAGTCAGTTCATCCACATAACGGAAACGGTTCTCAAAAATACTCTCTGAGATCACACTTGTTCCATTGGATAATGCCAGTGTTACTGCCATCTGTGGCTGCATATCTGTTGGAAATCCAGGATATGGAAGTGTTTTAATATTTGTAGATTCCAGACGTTTTGTTGCTGATACACGTACTGCATCGTCGAATTCTACAACCTCTGCTCCTATTTCAATTAATTTTGCAGAAATTGCTTCTAAATGCTTTGGAATGACGTTCTTGATCATAATGTCACCCTTTGTCGCAACTGCTGCTGTCATAAATGTTCCTGCTTCAATCTGGTCTGGAATGATAGAATACTGACAGTCTCCAAATCTCTCAACACCTTTGATACGAATCACATCAGTTCCTGCTCCACGAATCTTCGCTCCCATACTGTTTAAGAAGTTTGCTACATCAACGACATGTGGCTCTTTGGCTGCATTCTCGATGATCGTATTTCCTTTGGCAAGGGATGCTGCCATCATTACATTGATTGTCGCTCCTACAGAGACAACGTCCATGTAAATATGGGCTCCTCTTAATTCTTTGGCTGTTGCACTGATCATACCATTCTCAATCTCGATCTCTGCTCCAAGCATCTTAAATCCCTTGATATGCTGGTCGATCGGACGGCTTCCGATTTCACATCCACCTGGAAGTGCAACTCTTGCTCTCTTGTATTTACCAAGTAAAGCACCAATTAAATAGTATGAAGCTCTGATCTTACGGATAAATTCGTTGTCTACATCACATTCTGGATGAATTCCTTTTCCGCTGATCGTTACTTCGTGTTTTCCTGTTCTATCTATATCTGCTCCGATTTCCTGCATTGCCTGAAGTAAGACGTTGATATCTCTTACATCTGGCATATTATCTATCATACATTTTCCGTCTGTCATTACTGCCGCAGCTAAAACAGGCAGTGCTGCATTCTTCGCACCGCCGATTACTACTTCTCCTACTAACGGGTTACCACCTTTAATGATATACTGTTCCATGATACACCTCAATTATCTATCTATATTATTAAACCTAATTTCTATCTTTCGGTAATTATTTAAAATCATACAGATTATATTATAGCATACTATTATAGGTTTTCCAACACTTTTTCTAAGGAGTCTCCAATGGATAATTTATCCAATTTCACTGTAATGTCTGCGTATTTTTCATAATAAGGGATTCTTTCGCAGTATAAGTCATGCAATGTCTGACCTTTTTCCAGCACAACACCTCTTGCTTTGAGATTTCCAAGACGGCGTTTGACTGTCTTGTAGTCCAGTTTTAAATAGATCACTGTTCCGATTTCTTTAAAATGTTTCATTGCCTTATCGCTGTAAACAGCACTTCCTCCCGGTGCGATCACGGATTTATTCACATCAATTGAAGCATTTACATCTTCTTCTAACTGTTTAAATCCATCATTTCCGATTCTTGCAATGATCTCTTTTAATAAACCGCCGCCTCTTTGCTGAATCACAAGGTCTGTATCCACAAAATCATAACCAAGGGCTTTGGCAAGAAGTACACCGATCGTACTCTTTCCAGAACCCGGCATCCCGATCAATATGTAGTTATTACTTTTTTCTGCCATTTGGTTTTTTCCTTTTCTTTTTCTTTCTTACTGAGTAGCCAAAGGTTCCTAATTTCTTTCCTGTTTCATAATATCCACCGTGAGAATAGATCAGTGGATTGGTCTTTTCCAGTGCGAAACGTCCGTTATCTTCCATATAATCATCATCTACCATGATATTGACAACTTTCGCCATGAACATATGATGCGAACCAAGTGGCACGATCCTTTCCACTTTACATTCGATATTTACAGGACTTTCTGCGATCACTGGTGCATCTACAACCTGTGCTTCTTCTTTTGTCAGTCTTGCTTCTTTGAATTTGTCTACATCTCTTCCTGAACGCACTCCGCAGAAATCTGTTGCTCTTGTTAACTGTTTTGTCGTCAGGTTGATCACAAACTCACCGCTGTTTTTGATCATTTCATACGAATGTCTCTCTGGACGTACGGAAATGTATGTCATCGGCGGATTCGTGCAGATTGTTCCTGTCCATGCGATCGTAATGATATTATCCTGCCCTTTATCTCTGCATGTTACCATAACTGCTGGCAGAGGGTAGATCATATTTCCAGGTTTCCATGAAGTTTTTGCCATATTTTTCTCCTAGAGTGCCTTTTTAATATCCTGTCTTAACTGTTCCATATCGATATCTTCTGTGGAATGTTCTTTCCATCCGATCGTTACATCATCATCTTCGTATCTTGGAATCAAGTGCATATGGAAATGATATACTGTCTGGCCTGCGATCAGTCCATTGTTCTGTAATACATTTAATCCATCGCAGTGAAGTACTTCTTTTAATGCTCTTGCAACAACTGTTGCTAACTGAAATAATTTTCCTGCTGTGATTGCATCGATCTCATAAATATCTTTGAAATGTTCTTTTGGAATGATCAATACATGCCCTTTTGATGCCGGTGCAATATCCATGATCACTTTGAATTCTGAGTTTTCATAAATTGTGTTAGATGGGATGTCTCCACTTGCGATCTTACAAAAAATACAATCTTCTTTCTTCATATTATATGTCTTCCTTTCTGTGTATCTTTATCCTGAGAGTTTAATTTTTTCTCTGTTTAGATGTATTTTATCCCATTTACTATTGTTTTTCAAGGAAAGACCTATAGTCATATTATTCCAATTTCACAAAAAATGTGTAGTTTGTTCACAATTTGGACACATTTTTATGAGAAAATAACAATCGTAAAGTAGTTAATACTTTCAAATCCTACCCCTCTTGAGGATGAAAATCCTCTCCTTATTGTTTTAAAAGAGAGAACCGACCTAGCTAGTCGGTTCTTTCTTTTTGTTTTGTTTTTGTTTTATGATTATATAATGTAAAAAAAGAAGCTTAGTTAAAATATTCAATGTTGTTTATTGACATTATTATTTTAACTAAGCTTCTTTTTTTTATTTATATCTCGGTACGTCCTTCTAATGCACGAAGCAACGTTACTTCATCAATATATTCAAGATCTCCTCCAACCGGAACTCCGCTTGCGATCTTGCTGACTTTGATGCCTGTTGGTTTGACAAGTTTGCTGATATACATTGCTGTTGTCTCACCTTCCAGACTGGAGTTTGTCGCTATGATCAATTCTTTGACATCTCCCTGTAGTCTCGCCATCAGTTCTTTCAGACGGATATCATCCGGACCGATTCCAAGCATTGGAGAAATAGCTCCATGAAGTACATGATAAACACCTTCGTATTTTCCTGTCTTCTCATATGCCATCAGATCTCTTGTATTCTCAACGACCATGATCGTACTGTGATCCCGCTTGTCACTTGCACAGATTGGACAGATTTCATTGTCTGTCAGTGTGCAGCATTCCTTGCAGTAATGTACGTTAGTCTTTGCGGAAATGATCGTATCTGATAATTTCTTTACCTGATCCTGCGGCATATTGATAATATGAAATGCCAGTCTTCCTGCAGATTTGGGGCCGATTCCTGGGAGCTTTCCAAGTTCCTCGATCAGTTGTGTGATCTGATTACTGTAATAATCCATATTCTCTCACTCTAGAATGGGAATCCTCCACCCATTCCTCCTAATCCACCAGTGACTTTTCCCATCTTCTCCTGGGAATCTTCTTCCATCTTACGAAGTGCTTCATTTGTAGCAGCTACGATCAGATCTTCTAACATTTCGATGTCATCTGGATCTACAACTTCTTCTTCTAAATGTACAGAAACTACTTCTTTTTTACCGGATACAACAACTTTTACGACTCCGCCTCCTGCTGTTGCTTCATATGTGGATTCTTCTAACGCTTTTGTTGTTTCCTCCATCTGTTTCTGCATCTTCTGTGCCTGCTTCATCAGCTGATTCATATTTCCACCCATACCTGGAAATCCACCGCTTCTTTTTGCCATTGTTCTTTCCTCCTGAAAATTTGTTTTTATAAGTTGAATTTTAATCTTCTATTTTTACATCCATATGAATGCAGTCTAAATTGATCATATCGCTGTCATCATTGTCTGTGTTCATCACACTGACTTCCAATTCTACGTCTCTGCCAGACTGTCTGGATAATTCCTGTTTGAGCCGTTCTATGCGTTCTGGTTCTTCTAAGAAATACCCGCTTTCTACGTTCATTTCTTTTGGAAACAGTACTCTTAATGCGGTTCCTTCTTCATTCACCGATAATGTTGCTCTTTGTAAACAGTATTTCATCTGTGGTGACAGATTGCGTTTGACATCTCGCCAGTGATCCACAAGATCTATAAGTTCTTCCACCTTCGCTGGAGGGAACTTTTCATTTAACTGTTCAACTGGATCTTGTTCTGGCTGCGCTTCTGGCTGTTGAGCTGCTGCCTGATTCTGTCCTGCTGGCGCTGTCTGTTGGACTGGAATTCCTGACTTCAGCAGTTTCTCTAACTGCTGTTCTAACTGTCTCACCCTGTCGGCCAGACTATTCGTATCTGCTTCCATCTGTGGTCTGCACATCTTCATCATCTCGACTTCCACAAGAACTCGCTTCGATGTCGCATAACGGATACGCTCTAACAGTTCTGATAAAATTCGGATATAGCGGATCAGCGTATTTTCTTCCACCTGCTGTGCTTTCTCCTGCAGTAGTTTTAGCTGGTCTGTGGATACTTCCAGTGCTTCTTCTGCTGCATTTCCCTGTCCGACTAACAAAAGATTTCTTAAATACCACAGGAAATCTGTGATAAATTGTGACCATTCTCTTCCTTGTCTCGCCACATCTTCCAGAAGATCCATCACTCCATTAATATCCTGTGAAATGATCATGTCGAGCAGATTACTGTACACCTGGATATCAACCGTTCCGAGAACCTCTAAAACATTATCATAGGTTAACTTCTCTCCAAGATAAAATGCAATACACTGGTCTAACAGACTCAAGGCATCACGCATGGAACCATCTGCCATTCGAGCCACATATTCCAATGCTTTATCTTCAGCATCAACCTGTTCCTGTTTCATCAGATCTGATAACTGTTTCTTGATCGTTGCTGCTGTAATACGATGAAAATCGTATCTCTGGCATCTGGATAAGATCGTGATCGGTATCTTATGAACTTCTGTTGTCGCAAGAATAAAGATAACATATTCCGGCGGTTCTTCCAATGTCTTTAACAGTGCGTTAAACGCTCCTATAGACAGCATATGCACCTCGTCGATGATATACACTTTGTATTTGCCCGTAGCAGGTGAATATTGTACCTGTTCCTTGATCTCTCGGATATTATCAACACCGTTGTTCGATGCCGCATCAATCTCGATCACATTCATGGAACTTCCTTCTGCGATTGCTTTGCAGACTTCACATTCTCCGCATGGTTCCCCATCGACTGGATGTTCACAGTTCACTGCTTTTGCAAGGATCTTGGCTACCGTTGTCTTACCAGTACCTCTCGTCCCGCAAAACAGATACGCATGACCAATACGCCCAGTCCTCATCTGATTCTCGAGCGTCTTTACAATATGATCCTGGCCTTTGACTTCACTGAATCGTGTCGGCCGGAACTTTCTATATAAAGCCATGTAAGACATATCGTATGCCCCTTTCTATTTTGACGTACGACATATAGCCATACTTCATTATATTTTACCATGAGTATCTATCGTTTTTCAATGGTTGTTTTTTAGCGGAAATCATCGAACTTTTTCCTGCGTTTTTTCTTGCCCTGTTTCTTGTTTTTTCCGATAATAAAAGAGGAAATTTTAATTACAAGAGGAGCCAAAAATGAACGATTTACAGGAACTTTCTACGTTTTCACATGAGATAAACAATTCACTGACTCTCATCTATGGACAGATTCAGTATATTGAAAAAACAAACGATACCCTTACTAAGAATGAGCATTGGAACCGTATGAAAGATGATTTCTCTTCTTTGTTTGACTTCATCCATCAGTTCCTTGCACCTGCGGATACAACTTCTGCCGCTGCGATCGAACCTTTGGATCTGATCAATCTGATCAGTGAGATCCGTTCTTCCTGGTCTTACTATCTTCACAAAGAACGAATCCGGTTCTTTATTCAGGCAGATCCGGGAACCGCATTCTATGTGTACGGTGCAAAAAGCAGATTATTCCAGTTATTTCATAATTTAATCTCCAATGCTGTTAAAGCAATTCAGCAAAAAGAGGAGATCAACCGATCTCCTCATATCACTGTACACCTAAGCAAAGAACAGGGGCACATCGTATTAAATTTATCTGACACAGGAATCGGAATGACTCCCGAACAGCAGTCTCGTGCATTTTACCGTGGTGTCTCCTTCCAGCCTGGCGGCAATGGAATTGGTCTGTCTATTGTCCGCAAGATCGCACATGAACTTCACATCAAAATTCATATTGATTCGGCTCTAAATCAGGGAACAACTTTTACACTTATTTTCCCTGCCTATGAGCAGAAATTAAATTACCTGACACATACAGAAGCATTGACAAAATAAATCCAGCAATACATCCTCCAATGTGAGCGGCATTATCGGTTGTTCCACTCTCAAATCCATGATACAGACTTCCTGCGATCATAAGAAATATTCCAAATCCGTCAAATCTCTTTCTCTGCTCTTTGCAGAATAAAAGTACTGCGGCTAATGCACCAATTAATCCAAAGATTGCTCCGGAAGCTCCTGCTGACAGAACATCCTGTCCCATCATGCTGTAATATATTGTAGAAACAATACTTCCGATAATGCCTGCCCCTGTATAAAGGACTGCATAGCGAAAACTTCCGATCACTTTCTCTAATGATGTTCCTAAAATCAAGAATACCACCATATTATTAAAGAAATGTTCCCATCCAAAATGAAGATAATTTGATGTTAGTAATCGATAATATTCATGCAGATTCTTTACCATATGTGCATTACATGCATATAAATTATAAATCTTATCTCCATAAATCTCTGTCAGAATAAAACCTGCCAGATTCAACACGAATATAATAAGTGTGGCTTTATAATTCCATATAAATTGTTTTATCTCATTGATACTTTCAAAATCATTTGGCAGCTCTTCCTGTTCATCTATCTTATTTTGCGAAAGAATCATGATCAATGGCTTAAACAGATCTTTAAACTGGTCGTCTGGATCAATAAACATAGGATCATCATCTTCTGACAATACTAACAATAATACCGCACAGTTTCTGCCAAAATTTTGTTTCGCACAATCTTCCATCTGATACAGATCTTCTTCTAATATGGCACTTCCATCTGGATTTTTATCAAACATCACATACACACATTTGTTTCTTCTCTTTGTATTTTTTACATAGCAAGGTCCTTTTGTCGTATCTTGTTGCAGATATCCATGGATTCTTAACAGTTCTATGATTTTCTGATACATAATCTCCTCCATATCTGTTTTATGTATCACTTATTATATCACACTGTCATTCTTCTTTAAAAAGGAACTCTTCCAGACCTATTTTAATCCGGTCACCATCATACAGCAGACATTTACTTATCTTTCTTCCATTTATTTTTACTCCATTGGTGGAATTAAGATCTTCACAGCAGACCTTCTCCTCTTCTTTATAAAACTTAAGGTGTCTTCTGCTGATTCCGGTACCCTCAATCTGATAATCCGTCCCTTCCGCAGAACTTCCTATGATAAATCCATTATCACTGATCACTATTTCTGACAATTCGTGATTTTCTGGAATCAGTCTTCCTATTGGCTGTTCCATCAACAAAACTGTCTTTTCATTGTCTTCTAACAACGTTGTTTTTTCATCCAATAAGGTTGTATGATCTTGTATTTTTTCATAAGAATCCACATTTAAATTTTTATTTTGTTTATTTCTCCACAATTTATAAAAACCATACACACCCAATCCAACTGCGCCGAACGAACAGAGACATCCGATCAAAAATAAATAATAAAATCCATATTTAAAAATCTGAATAATACTATAGATCGTTCCGCCAAAACCGGCTGTACATAGTATTCCATAACAAATTTTCCATAATCTTTTTCTTACGATATTTTCTTTACTCTCATAATTTTTTCCATAATCTTCATAGATTTCTGGTTCACATTTCTGCTCTTCCTGAGCGGTCTCTGGCATTGTTTCTTTCTTCGATTGTTCTTTTCCTGCTTTTTCTTTTGGCCGGATTTCCAGATAATCCCGCATCTGTTCTATATTTGGTTTTTCTTTCACTAGAAAGCTGTAAAATTCATAATAAAATCTGACTTTCTTCTTGTCTTCTACTGAAATAACCTCTATACATTCCTCCAGAAAATCCCGAAACTGGTCTAAAATATTCTTTTCATATTCTGGAAGATAGCAAAGAACCGGATGATCTTCCTTGTCAAGGAATAACAGTTCCATTTCCAGTTTTAAATGATCCAGATTCAGAAGATATGATTCTGTTTCTTCAAAGGATTCTATCAGATATGCAAAAAACAACTTCGGATCGATCATATTGATTCTTTCTTTTAAAGTCGTGTATATCCCAGTCTCATAATAATAATATTCTTTTTCATCCTGCAGCCGGAATTCACACGGCAAAAGACATCTGAGTGTATGGCAGCGCAGGATATTTTTTTCATATGTAAGTTTCTGTTCTTTATCCACAACATAATAACTTGAAAAACCTTCCCTAATCCATTGCTCCTTCAATTGCATTCCACCCCCTGATCTGTTCCATCTCAAAATCCCCCAATGCTGCCTCACTTCCCTGATACTCAAATAGTCTGATTCCAAATGCACTTAGAAACTGAAATGATACAACATTCGACTGCATACTCACTTTCACTGATGTCCTCAATGGTGTTGTTGATACATTCACCGAACTGGCTTTTGCCATAAATAAATGCTGCCCTAATTTCTGCCTGATTTCTTTTTGTGCTTTTACATCCCCATTTTTGTTCGAGGAAATGATATTTTCCATAATTACTTTCTTATTTAATTTGGCATAGGATATTTTACCTGTATCATAATCAGCTCCTGTCACTCTTGCATTCGCTGACTTCTGCACAGCTTCTTCCATAATTCCCTGTGTGATGCCACAGTTCATAAAATAAAACAAATAACTAAAAAACAGCCATAATACCATAAGCACTATCGGAAGCAATGCACTGACTTCCACGGTCATGTATCCCCCTGTTTTCCGCATCTTTGACATGGCTTCATCCCCTTTAATGTACTTAAATCCACCTGTTTTACAGTTCGTTTCAAGCCACTGCATGATAAATCCGTATGATAAGATTCTCCTTCTTTTGCAATATATACACATGAAACATCACTGCCTTGATAACGTGTGCATTTGCTGCAGGCTTTATAATGCGTCTGCCCTTTCTGATACTTGGCAACATCTTCATCTACAGAAATATTCAACGCCAGATGTGTACAGGAAAGATCTTTGTGATAAACCGCTTCGTGTGGTGTAATATAAACAAATCCTTCCTTTAATTCATCTCCGTCTGGTACATAACCTGTCATGGCTTTCTGCCTGATCTTTTGCTCAAATGATGCTCTATACATTGACAAAAATGGCATCTTCTTTTGAATATAATAACGGACTGACACAATATATTCGCCCTTGGATGTCAATGTCAGCTTACAAGCTGCTGCCGCTGCCGCACTTCCTCCAATCAATGCAGAATGATCTAAGAATTTACGATTCACCGATGCCAGAAATGCAGCTTTTGAACTTAGTCCGGACAAGCTTTTCCCTGTATTCTTTTTCTGCTGCATCTGATATTCGTTAACTGCAGCTCTTTTCGCAGCTTCGCAAACCCCATGTGCAATCTGCTGGTGAATCATAAAAATCTCACCTGCACCTGCCAGCATAATAAGCACGATCAAAAAAACTGGTACGATCAGACTCGCCTCCAATGTCATCGCACCATCTACTGATCTCAATAATTTCAATATCAAAATATTTGAGGCAGAGAAAGATGCTCTCTTGGATTTTTTTGCGTCTGTTATATTGTTATTATTTTTATCATTTTGAACCAACTTGTTTTTTGAGAAATGTTTTTGACAAGAGAACATCTTTCTCTGCCCCCTTTCTTTTGGTTTTAATAGGTTGTAAAGCGTGATAATTTTACATCGGTATAGGATGCAAATGGCAAAGTTATCCCTCCAAAGCCTAATTTTTTGAGCTTCAGATTCTGTGTTATTTTGTATGATGAAATACACTGATCCAGCTTAAAATCAGGTACTTTTCTTTTTGTGTTTTGTTCCATCAGATCCATCATACGGAAATATTTTTGTCGTTTATCTTTCTGCATGATCAGCAGCAATAACAGATAATCTTCATATTTCATTCCCTGTTTTACCGGTTTCTGCCTGCAATTTAATGTTGCAAGCCCTGAAAATGATAACTGCCAGTCTGCAGAAGTCTTTATGATCGGCACTTTCTTACCTTCTGCAAGATTCCTTACATCGATCACTGATTCTCCATAAGCTAACGCAAGAAGCAGAAGATTCTTAGCAACCGCAACAACCGGCGGCAGACCAGTAATCCCAAGGACAGACGCTGCAAGCAGCATCGCTTCTTTTTCCTTTGTAGGGTCTTGATATACACAGGCTGCATTGGTCAAAAACCTAAGTGCGATCATCTTCCAGAACACAGCTCCAAGATTTTCTTTCTCTGAATCTTTTCCAGCGATCAGATATTCTATCTCGTATTTTGTTCCTTCTTTTTTTGATGTATCGGTCAGACAATGAAAATATTTTTGTGCATAAAATATGGCCGGTAATTCGCTTGCAAATGAATCTGCTGACGATGTTTCGTTTAACTTGTCCATCTCTTTTTCCATCGTTTTGCGGTTCATAAAATTCCATATTTTCTGCTTTGTTGTGTCCTCTTTGCCATACACAATATCGATTGGAAGATCTGATACTTTTTTCTTTCCCATAACTAATGAGACGGATCCTTCTTTTAATAATTTCATAAAACCTTTTCTTGGATCTTTTTTTGCAGATGGCTCGATTTCTTCCTTGTCCTTTTTCTCATCTTTTTGATCATTTATTGTATTTTCCTGCTGCCTTTGCGCTTCTTTTTCATCCTTGCTGATCTGTCCTTTGATGTCTGTGATTTTCTTTTGAAGATCCGTGCTTGTCCTTATATTATTTGTCCACGTTTTCAAAAGATCACTGCCCATCTCATACTTCATCTGCTGTCTGATCTGATACTTTAAAACTTCTCCATTCTGTGCTGTCAGATCCACTTCATCCGATAACTTTGCATTTCCCGTCCGAAAGGAAAAAGAATCTTCTGCATTATCAAGACTCTCTTTCATTCGATCAGAAAAATCTGTCTCCACTTTCTTTTTATATCTTGGGTCCATGGCATAAATATGATACATATCCGCAAATTCCTTCTGATAATTTCCTTTTGTATGAGAAAGTCCCGACATGTAGACAGCCATTGCTTTTCCCTTTGCTGTATACATATAGATACCTTCCGCACATACACTGATCAGCAGCAGAAATACAAGAAACAACATTGCCAGAAATGCACTCATGCTGCCACGTTCATCCCGGATCATTTTATTTTTCCTGTTTTGGAGGTAATCGTCTTGAAAATATTATTTACTACCTTTGTGATCTGTGTCTGAAAAATGATAACTAAACCAATCAGAACGACAATGATCAAAATTACTTCCACAACACCCATTCCTGATTCATCTTTTATAAACCGTTTAAAAAAATCCCTCATATGTACCGCCTCCTCATATCTTTTATGAAAATTGTGACAATGCTGGAAACATCAGCAATACCAATATGACCACCAGCATAACCATCATTGGAGCAAGGAGCTTTGTACTCGCTTCTTCTCCCTTTCTTTTCGCCTGTTCTTTTCTTTGAAAAAAAGCTTCTTCTTCCTCTTCCTTCAGCCTTAAAAATAAATCAGCTGATCCTCTGGTAATGCTTTGTACAAGAAGAACGGAAAGCTTCTGATAAGATGGAACCCCAATCTTTTGTCCCATCTTTGCAAATGCTTTTGTCTGCGATACTCCAAACGAAATCTCCCTGCATGTTTTTTTGATCTGTTCATACACAAAGATCTTTTCTTTATTTCCTCTCATCCGTTCTTTCTCATACTCTGCTGTTACCGCTTCAAATGCTGATGTCACACTCATTCCCGTTCCAAGAAATAACATCAACTGTGTAACGATCTGCGGGTACTCCTGTACAGATTGATCCCTTGTCTGCATCTTTTGTTCCCTGTACTTTTCATTCTCGTGGTACCATAGAAACACAATCACTGCGATTCCAAGAACTATTATTGCAGGAATGCGGCTTTCTTTTTCCGCAGGTAAAAGCCTTCCCTGCCGGATCACATCTGGAAGATAAAACTGCTCCTTCGTAATATATTTTTCTTCCAGTTTCTTAAGATCCGCAATGATCTTTTGTTTCTCTGATATTTTCTTTCCTGAATTCCCGGGAACTACGCACACTGGAATCTTCAAGATTCGTATCTCTCCCTGACATTCCATTCTGGCACTAAGATTTACAATATAATCTTTCTTTACATTTTTTGAAAATACATTTCCTTCTTCATCAATGACGGACGGATCATCACTCTGCCATTGCACCGTAATATTTTCTCCTTGTATTTTCGATGGCATTTCCAGAGACTGTGAAACCTCATTCGTCGATTTATTTTTTGCCACAAGGTGTTTCTTTAAATACTTTTCCCCTCTGTCTAATGCCTCTGTGATCTGGCTTTGTGTATAACCTTTCGGCCGGACTGTTAATGAGTAGATATCTTCATCTTCTTTTGTTTTGATACGAATCTGTTTTTCTGTCGTTTCTCCTCCTGTATCATCTCTTGTGATCAGAATTCTTCTATCCTGACTAAGATATAATATGACTGTCAGAAGAAGGATCGTAAGAAAAATCAATGTCGCTGCTGCAACGAACTTTACCTGTTCATACAGACTTTCCATTACTTTTTCTTCTAACTGTTTCTTTGTTCCTGTAAAGTAAGCTTCAATCTCTGATTTTCTTCTTTCTTTGACCTCTTTTGGCAGCTTCTGTGTTAAATATCTGATCCATTTAAACTTCAATTTCAATCACCCTCTCTGCCCATGAATCCGCAATCCACAGACATATAAGAGAAATTGTCACAACGATCATTCCCGCAAAACTTTCATACAGTACGTCAAAATATCCAGGATTCGCTGCTTTTACATAGAACAGAATAAAGTAAGGCATCACCGTCATGATCCTTTTTTCCATTTGTTTTGCAGCCGTCATCGTTTCAATCTCTTCTTTTATCTGGATTGTCTGGCTTAAATGTTCTATCGTATTCGCTGTGATCTCAATCAGATTCCCTCCACTTTTCTTGGCAATCGAAATGATCTGTGCGAACTGATATAATTCTTCTAACTCCATCTTTTCTGCCATATCAAGAAACAGCTTGTCCACAGGTTCATTCATTTTCATACGATTTATCAACAAATGAAGTTCTTTTGCCAACATACTGTTCTCCTGATACATCAAAAGATCATCCTGTGCGGTCTTTAATGAATTCTCAATCGAATACCCAGCAGATAAGCTGTTTCCGATCGACAACATCATCTCACGAAATTCTTTCCGTAAAACTTCCTTCTTTTTATATTCACATCTTGCTCTTTGCCGTCTCATCCACAAAAACAAAAATGGACTAAGAAAAACTGCAAATACCACGCGGTTATAAAAGAGCCATGTGATCATCCCAATATATAAAATTCCCTTGATCAGCTCTTTCTTCTCATTCTTCCACAGGCTGATCTCTTGCTTTAAAATACCCCATAAGTTTCTGATATACTTCATATTGACCATACTCCTTTAACTTCTTCTGACTCGTCAGCTCACCTTTCATCTGCAGCTGATCTTCCTCATTTAATTCAAATAACTGGTGAACTGCCACCTGTCCTCCTGCCATTCCAGTAATCTCTGAAATCTCTAATAATCTTCGATTTCCATCATAACTTCTTCCCAGATGTATGATGATATCAATTGCGGAAGCCATCTGTCCCCGGATCGCTTCTACCGGCATATCAACTCCCATCAACACCATCGTCTCAATTCGTTTCAACATATCTTTGCTGCTGTTTGCATGGCCTGTTGAGATACTCCCGTCATGACCTGTATTCATTGCATTTAACATAGACAACGCTTCTTCCCCACGTACCTCTCCAACGATGATCCGGTCTGGTCTGGAACGCAGGGCTGCCTTGATCAAATCTTTCATATCAACTTTATTCTCCCCCGCTGCATTCGCATTTCTCATCTCAAGACGTACCAGATTCTCGATTCCATTTAATTTCAATTCTGCAGAATCCTCGATCGTTATGATTCGTTCTTCTTTTGGTATACAATTGGACAACCCATTTAACAATGTCGTTTTTCCACTGCCTGTCCCTCCAGATATAAAAATGTTGTATCTCGCTTTCACAAGTATTTTTAAGAATTCTGCCATTTCCTCTGAAAATGCTTCTCTTTCACAAAGCCACGCGAGTGTCATTGGTTCTTTTGCAAACTTTCGGATCGTCATCGTTGCTCCATCAATTGATATCGGAGGTAAAATAATATTCACCCTCGAACCATCTTCCAGCCTTGCATCAACGATCGGATTTCTCTCATTTACCATACGGTTTGCACCCGATGCTACCTGCTGAATCACCTGATACAGCTTCTCTGCATCCGAAAAATGCCCCGGATAACGATGTAATTTCCCATACTGTTCAATAAAAATATTTTCCGCCCCGTTGATCATAATCTCCGTGATCGAATCATCTTCCAAAAGATCCTGCAGAATATCAAGTTTTCGTAACGCATAAAAGACTTCCTGATTCAAACGGATCTTATCTGATAAAAGCATCGGATAATCTTGTGATACCTTCACAATCTCCTGCTGTATCACCTCTTTTAAGTATTCATCGGAAATTTCCTGTGAAAAATTAAGCCTTTCCATCACTCTTTGCTTCAGTAATTCTTTCAAGGCCACTGCCCCCTTCCCCATTTATTTTCCCAGCTCTCAAGCATTGCTTCTTCCCAGCTGGTCTGTGTCCATACTCCGTGTTTTCGCATCTGCTTTTTAAATCTCTGGTACTCAAATGAATTCAGGTCTTCCCTCATCAACGGTACAAAGATCCTGTCAAACAGCCCAAAGAATTTAAGATCAGGAGGTGATGCAATCCCAATATCAAAGACAACCCTTAATCCTGCTTGTCTTAATTTCCCAAAAAACCATTCATAATCCTGCATTGATAATTCCCTGTAATCCAGATAACATGCAGCCCCCGCAAATCCCATACAGCCATCCAGATTCTTCTGATTATTCAAGAAATATTCCACTATATCTTCCTTATGTTCTTTGATATAAAACAGCAAAAGATCATCTGCCGCATCATCTTCGAAATGTCCATATGGCTGCATTCCAAAATAAATCCATCCATTCATCACCGCCATTTCTCTTGCAAAGGCGGATACTTCCAATCTTGGAACGGGTGAATAGACCCCAAAAATCCTTTCATCATCCAATTGCGGACTGACATTTAGACAATGGTAAATGCCCGCTGCTATTTCCTTTCCACTCTGACAGTACATTCCTCCCATAGAATCATTGACTCCGATCCTGCAGACAGGCGAACTTCCGTGATAGTCCGTCTCTTCCGCCAAGACCAGACACTCAAAATCTCCTTCTTCTTCCTGTCTGAAGAAAGCATCTTCATCTGAGATAAAAGACGCTGTCATTGGAAAATCCTTCTGGTGATTTAAATATTCCATCAATCGTTTTCCATACTGATAGTCTTTATGATAGATACCAATTGAAATATCTCTCATACCACACCTCCTGACAGATATATGATATATGCTGCCAGAATACCATATGAAAAATGTATGATTCCTTCTTTCATGGAATCTTCTCTGCCTGTCTCATATACCAATAATCTTTTGTTCTTTATACATTGTGTTACATATTGAAATAATCGAATAAATCGAAGATGGAAGTTCTTTCGCTTCCACAAGAAACCTACGGCATAAACACCGTTACATATAAATGATAAAATTAGAAACTGGGGCATTCCCCATCCTATAGAAATTGCGCATACCATAAGCAGCTTCACATCTCCACCGCCAAGGCATCCAATATAAAATAATAATCCACAGCTGACAAGTACGATCAGTACTCCTGCAGCAATCTCTGTCACTTTCACTCCACAGATCCCTGCCAGAATCAGAGTAATACAAGCTCCTGTTCCATTCAGCCAGTTTGGAATCTGAAAGTCTCTATAATCATAGATTGCTGCAAGGATTATAAATAACAGAATCCATATCTTCATCCTTCCTCCTTTCTTTTGTTCCATTATTTTACATCCATTCCAAGTATTTGTCTAGTGATTTTTCTACTTTTTTACAAAAAATACAAAATTCTGTATTTTTATTATCTATCGAAACAGCAATACAGCTGCTGCATACAATACAACAATTCCTGGAATTCCAAGTAACGCACCTGTCCCGATAGACAGAAAATTCAAACTTACAGGTGCTGTCATTCCTTTTTTTGCACAGAAAATACAAAGTCCGTATATGATCAATGAACAAAAAACACCTCGCACCAGAAGCACTAGCAAATATGCTGGCTTTCGCACGATTCCTATCATCAGACAAGCCATGCATCCCGCTGCCATAATATAAAATAACATTTCATTTTGTCCCATAAAAAAATCCCTCCTTACATAATCTTATGTTATGCAAGAAGGGATATTCTTTTAATTTAATTTCCAAACAGATTTCCGATCCATTCAACAACAGATCTGAAAAATGCAGAAATCTTTTCTAAAATTCCACTATTATTTAATTTGTCATATAAGTCTTTTGCCTGTTCTTTTAACTGTGAAACATTCAAGTCAAGATCAGAGATCTTATCCATCAGGCTCTGAATTTTCTCTTTATCCGCATCAGAAAGACTGATATTTAAATCTCTTGCAGATTCATCAATTGCATTTCCGATGTCCTCTGCGGATGATAAATTATCTTCTGCAACTTTCTGTTTTACATCTGCGATCAGTTTTTCTGCATCGTCAGAACCAATATTCTCTGCGACTTCTCCTGTCGTGATCAGCTCATCTGTCGCTGCATCTTTGCTCTTTTCAGAAATCTTCTTTCCTGTCATCTCCTCGTAAGCTTTCATCACACCAACCAGTGCTGCAGTTCCAGAAATCTTAAATGGTCCAGCTACTTTTACGTCCGCATTCTTGATTCCTGCTGTGATCAGAGCGTTGCGGTACATACCTGCTGTACAATAGGAAATATTCTGTGTCGTAACGTTCACTCCATTTCCATCATCTTTCTGTTCTACAGTAACAGAGGATAATGCTCTTGTTCCGATCACACTCTTTGACAGATAACTATCTAAATATTCGTGTTCATCTTTGTTGGTTACTGTGATCACTTTATAATCGCTGTTATCATCCAGATTCAGAAGTTCTAATACCTTCTTCTTCTGGGAAGCTGTTAAATCTGCTCCCAATGCCAGATATTTCTGATCGACACTGTCCGCTTTGACTGTCACTGAAGATAATGCCATTGCGAGACAAAGTCCTGCTGCAAGGAATTTTCCAAAAATCTTTCTCATAATTATTCCTCCTTATTATTGTTACCACTTATATTCTGCGGTAATGTTTCCTTTCTTAAGATATCATAATTTTCTTTCGAGTTTTGCTCTATATTACTTATTTTTTTCTTACGAAATAAATACAAAATCAACAAAAAGATGACAAATCCTACAATACTTAGCACTGCCCCTTCCTTAAATCCCGGAGAAACATAAGTCAAAGTAACTTCATGCTTCCCTTCCGGAACCTTCACTGTAAGAAATGCTTTCCCCAGTGCTTTTGTCTTCACTGCTTTCCCGTCAATTTTCACTTTCCATCCTTTATCATATGGAATAGAGAAAAACAAAGTCTTGTCTTCCTGCGCATTGATCGTTCCGTTCAGCTGATTTCCTTTTGCACTCGTAAGTTCCCATGCATTTTCCTGCATTCTCTGTGCAAGTTCTTTCATTACATCTTCATCAAGTTCTGCCGCTGTAAGCCTTACAACTCCAGACATCACATCATCTTGTTTCAGCTGCATTCTGATTTTGATCGTGTCTCCTTTATTCTGCCTTCCCAGATAAATGATCTGTGAATCGAGACGTCCATTCAGAATTTCTTCTCCATTCTTCTCGATCACGGTATGTTCTACCTGACTTCCATCAAAATGAACATACAATTCTCTCACTTTGGAAGATTTGATCGTAAATACCATATTGTCTGGATCAGCAGCACTATTTTTAAATACATATTCTCCATCACCATTATCTGATGTTATCTTACAGTCATTTAATTTTGGTTTCTTTGTCTCGATCATATGGAATAATTCATCCACATCAAATGCGCTCATTGCCAGATCATTTTGCACATAAAACGGATTATAGTCCTGATAATCCCATGTTTTCACCAGATTATCCATCGCATAAGCAAGTGCTGTTTGATCTGTATTTTTATAAACAGTTACATTTCCTACGCTCTCTTTTAATTTAAATTCTGTGCGTTTCGTATCGTATGGACGATAAATCTGATATTTCATGGAAAACAGATCATTTGTAAATGGGGTTGCGCCTTCATATAAATATTCATTGACACCTGTATAGAATCCAAGCTGATCCATCATGTCAACGACATTTCCCTGTGCTGTTGAACCAAATAATGTCATTCCATTTAAGGTGTGCCAGATGCTTTCATCGAGCATTCTTCCGCTTACAAGTTCCATTCTTGTTTCAACATTTTTCTGATATGTTTTCTTCACTTCTGTGATAGCTTTTGTATCTTGAAAATAGTCGTCAGTATCAACAGTTCCATTTTCCTGAAATCCCATAACGGCCATTGACACAGTTTCTATCATAAATAAGAAGCAGATCAATGTTGTAAATACTTTTTTACGCAGTATCTTTTTCTGATACAGTCCAAAACAGGCCATATATACAATGATCGCTGCTAATGTTGCATACACTGTTTTCATTTCCATTTTCACGGTTACGGTCTGTATTGCCGCTTCAATCAATACTCCACATAGAATGACAGATGTATAAATTCCCATGGAAATCTTTCTTTGTCCACGTGCCAGCACACAGTATCCTTCATACGCCATTGCAAGCAGTGCAAAAATATACAAAAATGCATAACGGTTTGGAATTCCATACTGATCATGGAATCCATGCCATATATATCCCAGAACCGGCATATTAAAACTGAAAAATAAAAATACCAGTAATAACAATCTTCGAATCTTATCGATCAGACGAATTTCTCTAACTGCCAGATAAAATCCTGCCATTAATAATGTTAAGATTCCGCAGTATAAGTTAATCTTACTGTCGTCCACTGCCATTGTAAGCGGCGTTGTTCCAAGGAGATGCCTTGAAAAGATATTTCCAAATGTTCCATACCATAACTCTTTTGGAAAATCTAATTTTGCTGACGATGTCTGCATGATTCCAAGATACGCCGGCAATAATACAACCGCTGCCATTGCCCCGGACAACAGGGAATATCCTGCAAATCTTAATCCATTTTGGAAAAATTCTTTGATATTTTTATGTGGATAAAGTAAATACCACAAAATCAAAAACAGGCATGTCATATAAGACATATAAAAGTTGCACCATAATGAAATAAATAATGTAATACAATAAAATCTTCCATCATGTTCTTTGATCAGTTTATCAACGCCGTACAAAATAAGCGGAAGCATCATCATAACTTCCATCCACATGATATTCCAGCTGTATCCTACCATATAACTGCAAAGTCCATATGCCATTCCAAACGCGACAACTGAAATTTCATCTTTGCCGCGGCGTTTTCTAAAATAAAATGCTGCGGTAAAACAGCAAAGTGCTATCTTTAAAATGTATACATGACTCAAGACCATTGTAAGCATTGATTTCGGCACAAGTGCGATCACAAGATTTAATGGACTTGCAAGATAATAGGCCCACAGACCTAGAAAGTTATATCCTAATCCTGCATGGAAAGAGTAAAACATTGAATCCATGTGTTTTAATTTTTCCTGATAATCTGCAAAAAATGGCAGATACTGATGCAATGCATCGACGATCAGAAATGATTCGCTTCCAAAGGGTTGTATTTTTTCTGCAATTGCAATTCCTTCTAATATAAGAAACGGCAGAAAAAATGAGAGTAACAGATACTTATGAGTTTTCAGTGTGTCTTTTATTTTGTTTGTCATGTTCACTCCATTCTTTTACACGTCTGTTGATTTCCATGATCATATGATATCTTTTTTTGATCATGGATGTGATCGAACCATGGGTTAGTTCAGTGACATTCCCCCCATGTCTTCGATAATAAATCAGTGGTTCTTCTATAAATACCACTTTTCCGAGCTGTTCTGCAAGCAATCCGATCCACTGATCATGAATCCAGATATTATCTGGAATCGGAAGAATTCTCTTCAGCGCTGACCTTCTCACGGCCATGCAGCATCCGATATAGGAATTCTTTTTCATGTTCTTCCAGAACCCTGCTTTGCTGTCTCTCCACTCAAAAGTTGTTTGATTTAAAGATGAAAGTTTTTCATCTACGATCTGGGCATCATGAACAACTGCCATCACTTTTGGGTCTTCAAATACATGCTCGATCTCTGTCATTTTATTTTTTTCCCACACATCATCCTGGTCAGATAAGAAGATAATATCCCCTCGACAATGTTTGATCGCATTCTCAAAATTTTTTACAACGCCCTTCCCTGGACCTTTGATTATGCGGATTCTTGGGTCATTCTGGGCCCAATTTTGTAGTATTGTTTCTGATCCATCACTGGCATCGTCCACTGAAATAATAAGTTCATCTGCATCTTCCATATTGGCAAGAATTGATCTTATTTGTTCATCTATATATTTTGCACCATTATAATAGGCCATTGCCACAGATTTCATACTAATTTCCTTCCTGAGTATTGATTTTCTTGAAATATTATACCATATCTTATATAATAATTCTAAGACAAAGGCGTCGATTAGAAGAAGAGGCGTATTTTGCACCTCTTTTTATTTTATCTTTCCGGGTGTGCC
>OLOG01000388.1_pt1 | contig 41299 bp, 45 predicted proteins | sample 1672351 | NCBI WGS metagenome assembly OLOG01 (sample SAMEA3136674, study PRJEB25190) | human gut metagenome | biome: human gut; feature: human-associated habitat; material: faeces | place: Austria | collected 2013 | reverse complement strand
ATAAGATAAAAAAACCTATATCTTTATGTAAAGGTATAGGTTTGTCAACAATCTGAGATAACTTGTTAAACAAGTTATCCTTTTAAACAATTATTATTCTTCTTCTAATTTCTTTAATTCTTTATCACCAGTAATATATTTTAAGATTGCTTCAGCAGCTTCTTTTGGTCCATTATGTTCATTACCTTTAATTCCTAAACGAGTACGTAATTGACCAACTTTAACGCCTTGTTTAAACATACGTTTAAAGTAATCTTGTAAGATAACTTCAGTTTGTTCTTGTCTTTGTACTGGTCCAAATGGATTTGCAAAATAACTTCCAACTAAACCATATTCAGTTGTTGTTCCTTTTGCCATACGATTACCAGCTCTAAACACCTCTAGAGCTTCTTTTTCACTATTGAAGAAGTGTAAAGCATCGCCACCTTCTTCATAATTGTTAGCATATAAGAACATGTCTACATCATGTTTAGCTACAACATCACGATAATCAGTAATAGGAATAACAATACGTGCATTCACTTTATCTGGATTCATAAATACTGAACGGTCTAATTCTTTAAAACTATATCCTGCATCTAAATCATCCAAACGAACAAAGGCACCAATTTCTGTACCAGATGTTTTAACTACACCTTTATCATCTAATGATAATACTCCCATATCATCATATACAGTAATTAAATCACGAATGTAGGCTGCACCAAATACTTTAATTTGTTCAATTGTTTCAGATTTACCAGCACCACTATCCCCCATAACAACAATATTTTTTACACTACCATCATGTAATGTAATCTTTACCATTGCTCCGTGGATTGGTAATTGTTTTTGATTGATTTTTCTAACATTATGTAATGTTAACATCATTTTCTTCATATATCCAAAATAATCAAAATCATCACATGCAGAAAGTAAAGCAACCATCATATCATTTTCATCATCTTGATAGAATGATTGATGTTTTTTACCATCTTCGTATCCATATACATAAATCATATCTGGTTTACGATTACGATATTCTTCTTCTGTCGCTAATTCAAATAAGTTACATAATGTAACTCCTTGAGCCATAAACGCAGTATTAAAGTATACAAAGCATAATAAATCGCCAACTTTAGCAGGATAACAGAACCATTGATCTGCATCAAATTTTAAATCCTCAATTGGATTTCTCTTTGTTTCAGGGAAAACACCATCACGTTTATTACGTTTAGAATATGTAATAAATGGTGGATGAATAATGACCGTTTCAATAAATGGAATATCATCTAGATTACGATATTCATATGGTAAAAATGAACGCATATTTGTTACACGTAAACCAGCATTAACCCCCGCAGTGATTTGACGTAAAACGTGTTCTTTATAACCAATACATTTTTCTCTAATTGAACGATATACTGATAATACAAGTTCTTCAAATTTTACTTGTGCATCAGCAAATTGAACATTTTGATATCCTTTACTTGATTTTTCATTATATACGATACTATAACGTTGTAAACGACGCCAGAATAAATAAATATCTTCAACTACTTTTGCAAATTCATCAGTATTTCTAAAGTATGGAGCAAATTCAGGATAAGTTTTTGATAACTCATCACATCCCATAACTAATAATAATTTAAATACAGTTCTTAAATCATTAACAATTTCAATGCTTTCTTTCTTTACTTCACTTAAATAAGCATATGTTGTTGTTTCTTTTCTTTTAATATCATGAATATATCCCTTTAAAACACGCGCAAACGATTCACTTTCAATCAATTCACAACGTGATTGACAATATTCTTCTGAAAAATTAAGAATTGCATTACCTCTTGTAATTTTAAATTTGTAAGCCATCTTACCACCCTTTCTATATCTCTCAACAAGTAAAACTTCCCCCACCCATTGATTAAAAAATAGTTTACCACAATTTTGTATACAATCAAATAAAATAATAATTTTTTTACAAAAAAGTTCCGTTTTCTTAAAAAAACGGAACCTTAAAAAATACTTTTCCAATAACATCTTTTTTAAAACTAAAACATCCTAGTCTTCTTGAATCGAGAGATACATTTCGATTATCTCCCATTACAAATATTTGTCCTTTTGGTACATCAATAGATAAATCATCACAATTAACCATCGCTTCTTTAATATAATTTTCTTTTAATAATTGACCATTTCGATAAACTTGATCATCTTTAATTTCTATATGGTCGCCACCTAATGCAATGACTCTTTTAATAATAAAAGTTTCATCACCACTATTTTGATAATCAACAACAACAATATCATTATAATGAGGTGAAGATTTTTTATAAAAAACCTTATCTACAAGAACAATATTCCCTTCATGATAAGTATTTTCCATTGATGTCCCATATATTTTAGAAACTTGTACAAACTGTAAAATTAAAACTGTCACTATCACAGTAACAACAACAACTCTAACAAGTTCTAAAAAGCCTTTTAAAATATCATCTTTTTCATTCACATTCATCACCTGTGGGTATTATATCATTTAATGACCATCATTCAAATGATTTCTCAGTTTCATAATGATTTTCTTTTCTAATCTTGAAACCTGAACTTGAGAAATATGCAATCTCTGTGCAACTTTTTCTTGATTATATTCTAGTTTATAACGCATCAATAAAATAAGTTTTTCCTTTTCATCTAGCTTCTCTATTTCTAACTTTAAAGCCATTTTTTCAAACCACATATGATGATGTTTATCTTCAATTCTTTCTTCCATTGATATTGATGAACCATCTCTTTCATATATTGGTTCTGATAATGATGTAGGATAATAAGATGCATCAATAGCTTCAACAACACTTTGTTCATCAACATCTAACTTTAATGCAATATCTCTAATTGTTGGCTGTCTATCTAATTGTTTGGTTAATTCTTCACGTGCCTTATTGATTTTTAAGTTTAATTCTTTTAATGAACGTGATACCTTAATAGACCCATCATCTCTAAAATATCTTTTAATTTCCCCCATAATAATGGGTACTGCATAAGTGGAAAATTGTACACCATAATGACTATCAAAATGATTAATAGCTTTCATTAAGCCAATACATCCTATTTGAAACAGATCCTCTTTATCATAATATGTGTTTTTAAATCGATGAACAATCGACCATACAAGACCTAAATTTTGACTAACAACTTGTTCTTTTGCTCTTTCATCCCCTTGTTGAGCAAGATTAATTAAATCAATCGTGTTTTGTTTCATCATATTGTTGTAATGACTTAACCATAATTAATTTTGTTCCTAAATCTAAAGTTGAAATAATTTCTAAACGATCACTCAATGCTTCAATAATCGTCAATCCCATCCCCGCATGTTCTAATTCTTTTTTAGAAGTAAACATCGGTTTTTTAGCCTCCTCAATATTTTTTATTCCTTTACCAAAATCTTGAACTATCATTTTAATTGTTTGTTGATTTTCAATCATAACACTTAATAAGACTTTACTTACACCGTCATTGTTATAACCATGGATAATCGCATTACTCACCGCTTCACCAATAATTGTTTTAATTTCTACTACATCATCAATACAAGGATTTAAAGGAGTCAAAAATGAAGCAACACATGTCCTTGCAAAAGACTCATTTTCGATTTTCGCAGTAAATGACAAGTCCATTTCATTTTTCATAGTTTAACCTCCTGTAAATAATCCATTAATTCAAACAATCCTGATAATTCAAATACTTTATAAGCCGTTTTAGACAATGCACATAGACTTAACTTTCTTTGCTGCATTTCTAAACTTTGAAAACGTCCTAATACTAGACCAATACCAGCACTATCTATAAAAGTTGTATTTTTGAAATCAAAAATAACATCACCATCATCCAATAAAAAAATAGTTTGAATCTTACTACGATAATACCCCACATGATTAATATCTACTTCACCAAAAAAATGGATAACTGTTTGGTGCTGTACAATCTCATATGTGATCTTATTTTCCATCCTTTCATCTCCTTTTTTTGTATCATATACTTTTATTTTTTTAAAAGAAATAGATTCGACAAAACTAGAATTAATAAAACAAAAGAGTCTAAATTAATCTTTTATAGATTTCATAGACTCTTTGAAAATAGTTCTGTTTTATAATTGTTTGTTTGCTATATAAAGGATAATCTGCTAAAACTTGAGAACCCTTTTTTATTTCAAGTTTTCCAATAACTTGTCCTTTTCTAATAGGTAATGTTAAATCATAATATTTCTTTTGACATGTTACTTTTTGATGATCTGATTTCATTTTCAAATATGAGATATTATCTTTGACAATGACATCAATTTGACCATGCATATAGTGTTTTATATTTTTTTGATCAATTACAGTTTCTTTTTTAATAAGTTGTTTCCTTTGATAATGACTATAACCATAATTCAGCATTTTACACATATCTTCATTTCTTTGTTTGGGTAATGCTTCATTCATTAAAACACCTAACAATCGCATATTGTTTTTTTTACAAGTTGTCACAATGCAATAACCCGCTTCCTTGGTATAACCTGTTTTTAAGCCATCAACTCCAGGATATTGTTTTAATAGCTTATTTGTATTAACAAGCCAAAATTTCTTATTTGTTTTTTCACGAATATATGAATCATATAGCGATGTCACAGCAAATAACCTTTTACCTCCTATTTTAATTAAATAGGCTCCCATTGTTGCTAAATCTTTAGCACATGTATAATGACTAGGATCATGTAATCCTGTTGCATTAACAAAATGCGTATTGACCAGTTGAAGTTCTTTAGCTTTTCTGTTCATCATTTCAACAAAATGTTCATGACTTCCACCAATGGCTTCACCAACTACAACACAAGCATCATTAGCACTTGCAATAGCTATGCTTTTAAATAAATCTTTGACACTCATTGTTTCATTAGGCTCTAGATAAACTTGACTCCCTCCCATGCTAGAAGCATATTCACTACAAGTTAATACATCATTCCATTTTAAGGTATGCTGATCAATTGCTTCAAACAATAAAATCATCGTCATAATCTTTGTTGTTGATGCGGGATATAATTTTTTTGTTTCATTTTTTTGATAAAGAACTTGTTGACTTTCACAGTCAATTAAAATAGCACTTGATGCATCTTCTATTAAGGAGAGTGCTTCTATTTTTTGTACATGACATATCATCATAAAAGATACAACCAAACTACAGAATATCTTTTTAAACATCTTTTATCGCCTCAATATACTGTATGTTTAATTTTAACTTTCATGATAAAAAAAAGAACCCGCAGGTTCTTATAAATCACATATTCCTTTGCCTTCACCATACACTGAATACCAATCAGCGTTAAAATCATTCACTGCTTTTTCAATACTTGGATTAGCAAAAATAGCTTTTAAAACATCTACTGGTGCTGTAATAGCTTGACTTCCATAGTTAAACGCATCTCTAACTTGTTGAACTCCTTTAAAGCTAGCAGCAAGAATTTTGCAATCATAACCATCTTGAACAATACGATTAGATAATTCATTAATAAGTTCCATTGGATCATTTCCTAAGTTTCCAATACGATTAACATATGGAGCAATATAATCAGCACCTGCTGCTAAAGCCATATAAGCTTGCATTAAATCATAAACAGCTGTTGCTGTTACATTAACACCTTGTGATTTTAAAATTTTAATAGCTTTAACTCCTTCATATGAAACAGGAACTTTAATATAAACTTGATCATCAATTTCTTCTAAAATACGATGCGCTTCTTTAACAATCGTATCACAATCTTTTGAAATGACTTGAATATGTAAGCTTCTTTCTTTACCAATAATTTTTCTCACTTCTTTCATATGAGCAAAGAAATCTTGAGGGCTTGTCTTTTTAACAATTGAAGGATTACTTGTTACTCCTACAATTGGCATATGTTCTACTGCATCCTTAATTTCTTCTAAATTCACTGTATCAATAATAAATTCCATTTTCTTTTTCTCCTTATTCTATTATTAAATTTTTTAATCCTGTTTGTAAAACAACATTATAGAAATGTTGCATTTTTTCTTGAGTAAACATTTTATATTGTTTACTTACACCATATGTAAAATTATATAATTCATATTTTGATGAAGCAAGGGGGTTATAGTTTAATAACTCATATTTTACATTTGGATATAAATCAATAAGAAACTGACTTATTGATTTTATATTTTCATCAGTTGCATTCATCGAAGGAATCAAAGGCGTTCTGACTATCACTTTATCTCGATGAATACTCCTTAAAATATAACTCAAATTATCTTTTATTCTATTAACTGAAACACCTGTATATTGTTGATGTAAATCATCATCGAAAACTTTTAAATCAGCATAAATAAGATCTAAATAAGGTAAAGCTTCCTTAATTAAGTCTAACGACGTATAAAGTGACGTTTCTAATGCAGTATGTATCTTTTCCGCTTTACATTTTTTTAATATTTCTATTAAAAACGGTCCTTGCATAAATGGTTCACCACCCGAAAAAGTGACCCCACCGCCATCTCTAAAGAAAACTTCGTCAGCTTTTATTTTTTTAAATAATTCATCTATCGTGTAATATTGACTATCATACGTTATTGCATTTGCTGGACATGCTTGAACAATGTCTTCAAAAGATTCGTGATGATTATGAATATGTATGATTCCATTTTTATTATCTATTTGTCCATGACGACTTAAATTTAAGCATTGGTAACAATGAATACATTTATTTTTAAAATAGATAGGTTCTCTTTCCATAGATAATCCTTCAGGATTTTGACACCACTTGCATCTTAAAGGACATCCTTTAAAAAAGACCGTTGTTCGAATACCAGATCCATCATGAACCGCAAAACGCTTAATATCAAAAACAAGTGCTTTAGATGTTGTCATACGTTGTCCTTTCAATTATTTCATCTTGAAGTTTACCTGCTAATTCTACAAAATAGGCAGTATATCCAGCCACTCTAATCGTAAGCGAACGATGACGTTCAGGATGAACTTTAGCGTCAAGTAAATCTTCTTTTCTTACGACATTAAATTGGATATGTGGTATTTGAAGATCAACAAATGCTCTTAATAAAATTTCAAATTTATTCATTCCAGATTCTGTTTTAAAGAATTCTGGTAAAAATTTCATATTTAATAAGCCACCATTTGTAGTAAGTGAATTATTCAAACGAGATACTGATTTCAATACAGCAGTAGGACCAGATAAATCTCTTCCATAAACAGGAGACATACCACCATCAGCTAAAGGTGTAAGAGCATTTCTACCATCTGGAGAAGCACCTACATTTTCACCCATTGGCACATGAGCAGAAACAGTATACATTCCCGTATGATATGGTCCTCCACGATAGTTAGTATAATCTTTCATCCGTTCTCTAAAATACTCAGCCCATTTACATCCCATTTTATCTACCCATGCTACATCATTTCCATATTTAGGTACTTTATTGAGTAACATTGTTTGAATAACTTCATATCCTTTAAAATCATTTTGTAAAGCTTTTAAAAGTTCATTTTGATCAATCATTTTTTCATCGTAGACTAATTTCTTTAAAGCTGCCAACGAATCCGCCAAATTAGCAATTTGTATCATCTGGATACCAGATAAATTATATTTGGCACCACCTCGAGTTACATCTAAACCTTTTTCTAAACAGTCATCAATCACCGTTGAAAGAAAAGCTGTTGGTAAACATTCTTGATGTGCTTTTTCAACTACTTGTTCTGCCTTCATCATTTCTTCAATAAAATAATCTATTTGTTTTTTAAAAGCTCTTTCTAAGTCATGATAAGTTTGATAGGTATCTAGCCCACCTAAATCAAGACCAATTTGTTGATGAGTTAATAAACATTTCCCATGATTCAATGTTAATTCTAATGCTTTATTAAAATTAAACATCGCAGCATCAGACCATCCCAAATTATTGCCATGAGTTGTTAACTCAACACAACCAACAATAGCATAATTATACGCATCTTGAGGCTCAATATTTAAATCATGTATCATTGTTTGAACAATTGCTTCGTCATTAAAGAATTGTGGCATGCCACTTCCTTTAGCCACCACTTTAATTGCTTCTTGCATCAATTCATGACTTGTTCCTTTATTTAATCGTACTGATAGATTAGGCTGTGGCAAACCTAAATGATATTGTGCTTTTAAACAAAGTAAAGATAACTCATTATAAGTACTCTTTCCATTTTGATCCAATCCACCAATAGCAATATTAAATCCAATAGGAAATCCTGCAAAATATTTAGCACTATTTTTATTTCTTAAATACACAATTTCATTAAATTTCAACCATAAACATTCAATAAGTTCTAATGCTTGTTGATCATCAATAATCTCTGCTTCTTTATCCTTTTTATAAAATGGATAAAGATATTGATCCATTCTTCCTGGAGAAAAAGATGATGCATTGGATTCCATATGTAAAATAACAAATAAAAACCACAAAGATTGTAATGCCTGATGAAAATGACGAGGCGGATTTTTTGCTAGAAAATAACAATGATTTCTTACAACCTTTAAAGATTCTTGATTTTGTAAACTTTGTTTATCTAAAATAGAATCAATATATTGTCCATAGCGATGCATAAATGTACATGCTCCTTGTAAAACCATAATAGTACATTCATAAAATTCTCTTTGATCTTCTCGACATGTTTTTAATTTTTCTTTGGCTTGATCCATTAGTCCTTGCGGACCTAATTTTAACCATAACGATGAATCAGGACAAATATGTCCTTGAGCATGATCCTTTTGATTGATCTTTACTACTTTGCTCATCGCGTCAATTTCTTTACCATATCTGTTTTTTATTTTATCTTCCATTGACTTTCCTTGCCAAAATGGAAAAATATTTTCTCTAAATTCTTTAACATCTTCATCATGAATTAAAAAACGATCTTGAGGTCGAGTAGGCAAACTTTCAAATTCTTGATTAACCCACGAGCAACCACTTTCTGGAAAAACAACGCCATAACGAACCCCTTTAGTACGATTACCAACAATTAATTCTTCTGGTTCAACACCAATTTCTATTTCTTCTAAAACTGTTTTTAAAGATAAAGCTCTTTTTTTTGCAATCGATAAATCCGGGTTTTCTTTATAAACACGAGTAATAATTCTAGCTTGTTCAATAGACGCATAGCGTGGAGCATTTAACATTTTATCTTTTAATAAAGAAATACGTTTTGTTTGATACAAATGATCCATTTTCATCTCCACCTTTTATTGTTTTTTATTATTACATCGCTATTATACGGCTATATTCAATAATTATCAATAATTATTTTATTGTTTTTTATTAAAAAATAGAAATCAATCAATGATTTCTATGCCATATTCTCTTATTTTATTATTAATATTATCATTTAAAGTTTTTTCACATATATATCCACTAAAATCACTTAGATGTGCATAAACATAATTACCATCTAAATTAAGTTTAGCCGATTCAGCTACAACATAACATTTCTTACTTGAATTGATGACTTCTTTTTTAGTAATACCATCTTCTACATCATAGGTTGTCACTTTACCATCATGAATATTAATACCAACAGCCCCTAAAAAAGCAAGATCAAAACGATATTTTTGAATTTGTTCGATCGCTAATGCACCTAAAAAACCATCTCTTGCCCGATTAAATGAGCCACCAATAAATATTAGTTTTGCTTTACAATCACCATGGGTAAAAATTTGCATAATGTCAATCATATTTGTTACTACTGTGATATTTAAATTTTTTTGATAGATTAATTTAGCAATTTCTAAATTGACGGTAGAAATACCTAAATATATCATCGTTCCTGATTCTATTAAATCAATAGCTTTATTAGCAATTTGTTTTTTTTCAGGTAAGCGTACTGATATTCGCTCATTTACATTAAAAATATGCAAATTCTTTCTTACTTGCGTTGCGCCACCATGAATTCTTTTTAATAAACCCGCTTTTTCTAGCATCGCTAAATCTTTACGTATACAATCCTCTGTCACTTTAAAATCGCACGCCAATTCTTTTACTTTAACCTGTCCTTCTATATTTAATCTAGCAATAATTTGATCATGTCTTTCCTGTGGTAGCATTATATCATCCTTTCTATTTTTCGTTTATGAACTCATACCCTGATACTTTATCATCTATTTCTTTAGCAATTTCAATTCTTCTATCTAGATTATTTTGATAATCCAATGAAAAAATACATCCATACAAAGTATCTAGAATATATTTAATGGATTGGGTTGAAGCAAACTCACCAATCTTAGTATGTAACATTTCTCTAGATGAAATAGGTAAAGTAACTTGAGCCAACTTAGATAATTCATTATCGGCAATTGAAGTAATAGCAATAATAGGAACTCCTTTTTGTCTTAATATTTTAGCTACTTTAATAATGAAAGAAGTTTGTCCAGAATATGAAATTAAAATGGCACAATGAGTTTGATCTGACATAATGGCTTGTCTTTGTGCTGCTCCTGTTAAATGACAAATCTTTACAGATTTATCAATGCAAAACATCTTCTCTGCAAAATCCTCTGCTTGTAACATAGCTAAAGAAACACCATATAAATCAATCGTTTTGCACTCTCTTAAATACTTCATTGCTTGATAAAGTGCATCATGACTTAATAACGATAATGTATCTTGTAATGTTTCCTGCTGTAATAAAGCTATATTTTTTGCTATTGTCATATAATCATCGCCTAACACAAAAGGAATGCTGGCATCAATATCACTCGTTGCATACATATAACTCAATTCTTTAAGATAAGCTTCTTTGAATTCATTCCATCCTGAATATCCCAATTTTTTAGCAATACGAATAAGTAGTGGTGGTGAAGTATAAGTTGCTTGAGCTATTTTAGCAACCGTCATGTCTTTTATTTTATCTCCTTGATCTAAAATATATTGAACAATGACCGCTTCACTTGATGAAAAATGTGTTTTTTCTATTTTATGAATAATAAGCATATTATCATCTCACCTCTTTTATCATATTTTAAGTATACAAAAAGTTCTTCCAGAAGTCATTGCCTTTGGAAGAACTTTTGTTATTTATTTAATTCTTCATTTTTTAATTCTTTAGCCATTTCCATTTGATGTTGTTTTTCTTCTTGTAAATGTTCATACATTTGATCAGTAGTCATTTTTTCATGTGACTGACTATGATTTTCTTCTTTTCCAAATGTTTCTTCAAATTTATCTTCAGCTTCTACTGTTAATTTATCTTTTAAAACTTCTAATGATTCATGTCTCTTTTCTTCATTTTCTTTTTGTTTATTAATATCTTGAGTTAATTTTTCTTTGTCTAAAACGATATCTTTACCTTCTTCTTGATGATGAAAATCATTGTCACTTCTAAAATTCTTTTCATAAGATTCCTTTGATTCATTAATAATTTCTTCTTTTGTTTTCATATTTGATTCCTTCTTTCTTAATACATACATAAGATAATCTTAAAAACATAAGATGTAAATATAAAGGTATCATTTGTAAATGTCATTAACAAATTTAAAGTATAATCGCTCTATAATTTGTTAATGAATTAAAACAAGTTTAATAGAATCATATAGGTTAATGTAGATAATGTAATACTTAATAATGTATTTCTTTTAATGTGATATGTCATCATAACAACAATAATGGCAATAAAACTTGGTATCCCTAATTGCAAAAAAGATGTTTTCAAATCTTTTAAACAATAAATAATTAAAATAGCCATAATACTCGCTGGTAAACGTTGTCCCAATCGGTCTAACCACGCTGGCATTTTTCTTTGTTCATTAAAAAACAAAAAAGGAAAAGCCCTTAAAAAGAAAGTAATGATTGTTGAAATAACAATGACTAAAAATATATATCTATCCATTTTTCGTTTCCTTTCCTTGATTTAATAATAACAACAATGAAACAATAATTAATGAAGGTAGCATAAATTGTTGACTGCTAAAAATCAATAAGCATATAAAAGCAATAATAACTCCCGATAAAGCAGGAAAATGATCTTTTGTCTGAGTCCATTGATCCATAAAAATAATAACAAAAAGTGCTGTCATACAAAAATCAATTCCCTTTAAATCAACAGGAATCAAACTACCAGCAACACTGCCAACAATCGTTCCAAACAACCAATATATTCTTGAAAACAAAGCAACATAAAACATCACTGCATCTTTATTATCCTCGCCTAAAGTACAATTAACAGCATAAGTTTCATCCGTCAAAGTATGTATCATATACCATTTTTTTATGCCCATCTTCTTAAAATCATGAATAAACGTTAAACTATAAAATGTTTGACGACTATTCATCAATAATGCAGTAATAGCCACCGTAAGCAAGGAAACATGACTTGTTAAAAAGGAAATCAGAACAAATTGAAAAGCACCTGTATAAACAAAAAAACTAATAAAAAAGGCAACATACCAAGCAAATCCAGCTTTTTTCATCATTAATCCATAAGCAAAAGCAATAAAAAGATAACTACACATAATAGGAATTGATTTTTTAAAAGCAGTTTTTATAATTTTTTTATCTAACATCTTTATTATCCTCTAATACACTTTGAATTTTATGGGCTAATGCTTTTCCTAATAAACGATGTCCTTGTTCATTTAAATGTTCATAATCATCATCTCCTGCATTAGCAAAATCACTTGCAGCTAAAAAATCTATATCCCATTTATAAGCAATATTTTGATAGGCCTTTTTTAATTGATAAGACAATCTTATAGAATGTTGATCAAAATCTAAATCATGAAGATAGACGTCATCACCTAGTGTAATTGGTGAAACAAGGAGAATCTTAACAGTATTAGAAAAGTCTCTTATTTGTTTTAATAAAACTTCAATTCCTTGACTAATTGTATCTTGATTAGTTTGAAAACATTTCTTACAATCATTTGTTCCTAACATAATAACAACTAAATCTAAAGGTGCATGCGATTCTAATAAAACCGGTAAAACAGCACTTCCTGCTCTTGTTATTCGATTTTCCTCATTAAACACAGTTGTTCTTCCACACAATCCCTCTTCAATCACTTGCGTTTTTTTGTTTAATCCATATTGGTGTAATAATGTTGTCCAACGTATCCCACTTGGATAACGAGACTGTTTAATAGGATTATATCCCCATGTATTTGAGTCTCCAAAACATAAGATTCTTTTCATTTATTTCACTCCCTCTCAATTTTTTCTTATTTTACCCTATTTCATATAGAATTACTAGGTTTATTTTACATAAAAATAAAAAATTCAAGATGAGATATCTTGAATTCTAATCATAATCTTCTAAAAAACTGTGATATTGACCTTTGACTTTAGTTCCAAGCACACAATTTAAATTAACATTATTTAATGCAGTAAAAATATTCTGATCAATATTAGGATTTATTTTTTTCATATTTTTTATAAGTTCTTTCATTTCTTTTCGTTTACTTGTACCATCATTTATTCAAGAACATCCTTCACTAAAACGACATGCACAATTAATAAATGTTAAGTCATTATATTTACGCCAAGAAATAATAGATTCTTCTTTAACTAAATAAAGTGGTCTAATTAAATCAATACCTTCAAAATGATCACTATGTAATTTAGGCATCATTGTTTTAATTTCAGAACCATAAAACATCGATAGCAATGTTGTTTCAATAACATCATCAAAATGATGACCTAAAGCAATTTTATTACAGCCTAATTCTTGTGCCTTACTATATAAATATCCTCTTCTCATTTTTGCGCATAAATAACAAGGACTCTTGTCAACTGAAGCAACAACATCAAAAATATCACTTTCAAATATTTCAATAGGCACATGAAGTAATTCTGCATTATCTTCAATAAAATCTCGATTATACTCATTATATCCTGGATCCATAACAACATAATGAGCCTCAAAAGGAACACGTCCATGACGTTGTAATTCTTGAATACACTTTGCCATTAAAAACGAATCTTTACCCCCACTAATGCAAACCATAATTTTATCATTTTCTTGAATCAATTCATAATTTTTAATCGCTTTAATAAATTTAGACCATATTTCTTTACGATATGTTTTAATGATTGTTCTTTCTATTTCTTGATATTTTTCCATATTATAAACACTCCTTGTAGCATTGATCAAAAATTGTTAAAAACTCTTTTATTTCATCTTCACTCGTTAAATGTGAAAGACTTATTCTAAATGAAGATAAAGATCGTTTACGATCTTGAGTTAAAGCATACACCATTTTGGATGGTGTTTGGGTAGGACAACAGGATGTTTTTGAAGATAAGTATACCTGATGTTGGTCTAACATCCTAACAAAATCTGTTGCTTTGATATTCATTAAAGATATATTTAAAACATGATCAATAGAGTAATCTGTACTATTAATCATCACTTCTTTGTATTGACTAAGTTGTGTCCTTAATAATTGATTTAATTTTCTTACATGTTTTACTCTGTCATCTTGGTTGATTAACGCTATTTCCAGTGCCTTATTAATAGAAAGAATAGCACATAAATCTGGTGTCCCACTTCTAAATGTCGTTGTGGATTTACCTCCATCTATTTGACTTTTTAACCCTACTCTTTTTTTCTTAATCAATAATCCTGTAGACAATAATCCATAAAACTTATGAGGCGCAATCGTTACTAAATCAACATTGCTAAAATCAATACTTACTTTACCTATAGCTTGCGAAGCATCACAATGAAAAAAACAATACGGATAATTTTTTAAAATGGCAGCAATTTCTTCAATAGGCTGTCTAATTCCTAATTCACTATCTACTCCACACACACTAACCAAAATAGTATCTTTACGAATCAACGAAACTAATCGCTCTAAATCAACTCTCCCATCTTTATTGATAGGAATAATATCAACCTCAAATCCATATTCTTGCATTTTAGTAGCACTTGATAAAATAGAATTATGTTCAAGCGCAGAAATCAAAATATGTTTACCACGATGTTTATATCTTTCTAAAGTTCCTTTTATCGCTAAATTATTTGCTTCACTTGCTCCCGAAGTATAAATAATTTCTTCTGGCAAAACATTAAGTTTTTTTGCTATTTCTTTTGTTGTTTGATCAATCATTTCTTGAGCTTGTAAGCCTAATGTATGCATTGCATTAGGATTAGCAAAATATTTTAAAGATGCTTGATAATAGACATCTAAAACTTCCTTTTCAACCGGACAATGAGCCGCATAATCTAAATATATCATTTATTTGACCTCTCTTTTCCTACTCATATTATAGGCTTTATCTTATAATGTCAAATAAAAAAAGGACTTAAAAAGTCCTATCTAAATCCATATTGTACATGTGGTACGTAAGGTTCTTCTAAATACTCAATTTCTTCTGGAGTTAATACAATATCCATAGCTTCTATTGCTTCATCCAAATATTTTGTCTTAGAGCCACCAACTAAAGGTGAAGTAATATAAGGTTTAGAATAAAGCCAAGCTAATGCTATTTGACTCGCTGATTTATGATGTTTTTTTGCTATTTCGTAAGTTCTTTTAATAATTTCTTGATCATGTTCTAAGATATAATCATTTTGTAATTTTCCACAGTTGTCTACTCTTTTAGCGTCATAAGGTTTATTGAAAACACCGTGAGCAAGTGGAGAAAATGGTGTAAGCGCAATTTGATTATATTGACACATTGGGATCATTTCTTTTTCTTCTTCACGATATACAAGATTAATCATATTTTGCATAGATACAAATTGTGCCCATCCATGAGCTTTTGCAATAGCATTGGCTTTTTCAAATTGCCATGCATACATCGCACTTGCACCAATATAGCGTACTTTTCCCATTCTTACCAAATCATTAAGTGCTTCCATAGTCTCTTCTATTGGTGTTGTATAATCAAAACGATGAATAATGTATAAATCTATGTAATCTGTTTGTAATCTTTTTAATGAATTCTCAACTTCTGCAAAAATTGCTTTTCTTGATAATCCCTTGGCATTAGCGCCACCATGCATTGGGTAATAGAGTTTTGTTGCAATGACAACATCATCACGATTGGCATATTTTTTCAAAGCTTTTCCTAATATTTCTTCGCCTTCTCCTAAAGCATAATAATTTGCAGTATCAAAGAAGTTAATTCCTAAATCAAGAGCATGTTTAATAATTTCAATAGCGTGTTCTTCATCCACTTTACCAGGGATTCCACCTCTTTGGCTGGTACCAAAAGACATCGTTCCTAAACAAACTTTTGATACCTTTAATCCTGTTCTACCTAAATTAACATATTCCATTCTATCTCCTCCTCGTCTATTATTGTATGCTTTCATGCTTTAACAAACAATTTTCATTACTTATTCAAATAATAAGTAAATCTTATAAAACTATTTAACTAAGTGATAGATATCTTTTAATGCAAGGTGATGATCTTTAGCTAATTGTTTAGCACTTTCATATTCAGGATAAATATACTCCTGATGATCGTTATATACTTTTTTTACTTTCAATAAACCGTATGGTGTTTCTATAGTTGATAATTCACGTTTTAAAATGGTTCTTGATTCATGGCGATAGCGTACACCAATAGTAGATGTTTCTTTAAAAATAATATTTTGAATTTCTTTTAAATCAGTTTCTTTTAAAATCACGCTTAAACGATAAGCAGGTCTATTTTTTTTCATATAAATAGGTGTATAAAAAACATCTAATGCGCCATGTTCAAATAAACATTCCATTGTGTAACCTAATACTTCTCCGGAAATATCATCTATATTACATTCTAATACAATGACATCTTCATTTTGTGCTTCTGTTTCGCCTAAACTTACTTTTAAAACATTAGGGATTTTAAAGTCTTTTGTTCCACAACCCCAACCAATTTGTGAAACATTCATTGTTGGCATTGTTCCAAAACTTTCTGCAAGTTCACTAATAATTGCAGCCCCTGTTGGTGTAACCATCTCACCTTCAATATCAACTTGTTTCATTTTTACCTTAGGATCCGTAAAAATTTCACTCGTTGCGGGTACTGGAACCGGGATTGTCCCATGAGCGCATTCGACATAGCCGTATCCATCATGAACCACACTACTATAAATAACATCAGGATTAATTTGTTGAATTAAAATAGCACATCCTACAATATCTACAATACTATCTATCGCACCAACTTCATGAAAATGAATTTCATCTAATGATTTTTGATGAACTTTACTTTCTGCCTTAGCAACTCTTAAAAAGATTCTTTTAGCTAAGTCTTTTACTTTTTCATCTAATTCACTTTGATCAATAATATGATTAATATCATGTAAATTACGATGTTCATGATGGTGATGATCATGATGATGTTCGTGATTTTCTAAAATAACATCTACATATGTCCCACTGATTCCATTTTTTACTGTTTTGTTAATCGTGATATGATAACCATCTACATGTAATTTATCTAATTCTTGTCTTAAATAATTTTCATCTTTTGTTATTTCTAATAATGCCCCTAATGTCATATTTCCACTAATACCACTTTGACAATCAAAATATAAAGCTTTCATTATTTCTTGCCTCCAATACAATTAATTGTATGTGCCATATAACCAGCACCAAATCCATTATCAATATTGACAACACTCATCCCACTAGCACAACTATTTAACATAGCTAGTAAAGCTGATAATCCTTGAAAGTTTGCCCCATATCCTACTGAAGTTGGAACAGCAATAATCGGTTTATCCGTTAATCCACCAATAACAGAAGCTAAAGCACCTTCCATACCAGCAACAACAACAATAACCTGTGCTTGTTTAATAACATCCATTTTATTGAATAAACGATGAATTCCAGCAACACCTACATCACAAACGAAATCAACATCATTTCCTAAAAAACGCGCCACATTCACCGCTTCTTTTGCAACAGGAAGATCAGATGTTCCGGCACAAACAACTGCAATTCTTCCTTTATTCTTTTCAAATTCTTGTTTTTGATAGATAAATGTTTTAGCATCTTGATCATATATAAATTCAGGAAATTGATTTTTTAATATTTCGTATTTTTCTTGATTTACTTTTGTAACTAAAATATGCATAGCTTGATGATCGAACATATTTTGAATAATGCCGGCAATTTGAGCAGCTGTTTTCCCAGCTCCATAAATAACTTCAGGTACACCTGTTCTTTTTTCTCGATTATAATCAATATTTGCATAGTCAATAGGATTTTCTATTAACTGTTTAGCTTCTTCTATTGTTAATTGATTATCTTTGACTTGTTGGAGAATATCTATTACTTTCATATGCTTGTAACCTCAAAGGAAGCTCTAAACCATATCTTTCTAATAAAACCTTATCTTGTAATATTTCTAATGTTGGAGCTTGCTTTATAACCTTTCCTTGATTTAATAGTATAATTTCATCACAAATATCTAAAGCCATATCTAAATCATGGGTCGCAAAAATAATTTGTTGCGACAATGAAGACATCACTTCAATAAGTAATCTTCTGCTTTTAGGATCTAAAAATGATGATGGTTCATCCATTAAAATAATATCCGGTTGCATCACCAATACAGTTGCCAGTGAAACAACTCTTTTTTGTCCACCTGATAAATGAGCAGGATTCCTTTTTAATAATTCTTCAATATTTAACTTACGTGCTATATCAAAAACAGCTTCATTAATGTCTTGTTTATCATAACCTTTATTTTTTAAACCAAAAGCAATATCTTGATAAACTGTAGACATAAACAATTGATGATCTGGATTTTGAAATACTAATCCTATCTTTTCTCTTACTTGTTTAATATTCTTTAAAATATTTTCATTATCTAATTCTATTTTTCCATCATATTCAACTAGATTTAATAATGATAATAATAATGTTGACTTCCCTGATCCATTTTCACCAATAATTCCTATACATTTTTGCTTATTAATATTCAAATTGACATCATCAAGTGCATGAACTCCTTGTGTATAATCAACGCTTACATGTTGAAATGAAATCATATAAACACCACCTTTATCATTATAAATAAGCCTATAATAAACATCATTAAAAAATAATCTTCACTGTTTACTCTTTCATAATCATAAACTTGATTTTTTAAATCAAATCCTCTTATTTGCATACACTGATACACTTCTTGGCTTCTTTGAAAGCTTCGTAATAACAGACTACCTAAAAAACTTCCCATATCCTTTAATTCAATTCCTTTTTTACCTGGATTTCTAAGCATATAAGCACGTGACATCTCATTAGATTCATCAACCAGTAAAAACAAATAACGATAAGTCATCAGTAAAATCATAACAAATAATACCGGCATCTTTAATCTTAGTAATTCTCTTACAATGCTTTCAAAACCAGTAGTCGCAATCAATAAAAAAACAATCAACACTGATAAAAATGTTTTTAACATCACTGCAATCATGGCTATAAACCCAGTTGTTAAAACAAGATGAAAAAAAACAACATGTTCCCTCATCATCAATAGATCAGATAATCCAATACATAACGAAAATGGTAAAGCAACGATACTTTTTTTTATAAAAAACAAAGCTGATATATGAGATAAAAAAATAAACATAAACAAAATCAAACAATAAACTAATAGTTCAACAATACTATGACTTGTTATTACACATACAATATATATAAATGTTGTAATAAGTTTAATAAAAGGATGTAATCTATGAATAAATGAATCAAAGTCAACCATTTCTTCTAAATGATTGACTTGTAATAAAGCATTAGTGATTTTTTTCATTTTTCTTTTTTAATACTACATATCCTACTAAACCGCCAAGCATACAAGTTGCTGCTACACCAAATATTCCTGATACAGTCGTTCCTGAAAGCGAATCTTTATTCTTAAATGAATAATCAGGTAATATTGTTATTTGATTTTGGATTTGTTTAATTTTATCTTTTGTTTGATTACTATTATCTATATCTTCTTTGCCTGTTATATTTAATATTGACCATTCTAAACCATCAGGTTGACTAGAAGCATATAAAGAAAGTCCCCCACCAACTAATAATGCTAAAACAATAAAAATAGTCATTAGCTTTTTAACTGGTGAAGATGTATATTGATTATTTAAAGCTTGAGTTAAAATTTGATGATTATCACGGTAAACATATAAACAAATAAGTGATGTGATGACTCCTTCAACAAGACCAATAGCAAAATGAATCGGTAACATTAAAAGAACAAACTGATGAAATGGTAATTGTGTAACTTTTGAGCATACGGTTTGTAAAACAACAGAAAAAGCACCTAGTTCTAATGCTACAACAACACCTAGAATACTTGTTAAAGCAATCGTTATGGGATTATAGTTTTTCTTTAAAATTGGCTTGATAATCAATGGATAGACTATAAAGCATGGTATAACACCCATATTGAAAATGTTACATCCAAGAGCAAGTAATCCTCCATCACCAAATAATAAACATTGAATAATTAAAACACAGCTTAATGATATAAAAGCCGGAAAATGACCTAAAATCATACATAATAAAATAGCCCCACCAATATGTCCACTACTTCCTGTACCAGGAATAGTAAAATTAATCATTTGACATGCAAAAATAAATGCTGCCATGACTGCCATCATGGGAATCTTTTTTTCATCTTGATTTTCTTTCATTTTTTTCATTGAATAAACAAGCATAATCAATGAAATCACAGTAAAAACGACACCTATGTTAATGGATATTAATCCATCAGACATATGCATTAAAATTATATTCATAAATTCCTTTCCACAGTTCTACAAAACTCTTCATCCACTTCATGTGTTGGAATTATTTAAGTAAATCAATTAAATCATTTAGATAGTCATTCATTGTTTGGTTTTTCACACCCACAATTTTAGCTTTACTTTGAGCCATTGGAATAAAATATTTTACAGCTTCACTTTCATTCACTGCATGAGCCATCATTGGTGATATTTCACCATACATTGAATTAGCAAACGCAATTCCTATTGGACCAATAATAATAGATGCCTTTTTTGCATTATAAACAACTGCATTTTCACCAGTAGCAATAGCATCCGCACCACCTTTTTTTAAACTACTTGTGGCTGTCGCATTCGTTCCTACCCCAATAATAAAACAATCTGGAAAATGCTTTTTTATTGTTTCAATAATACTTTTACCAAGACCTCCACCTTGTCCATCAATGACTAATATCTCATTTTTGATCATAGCTACCACTCTTTATTCCTTCTAAATCTAGTGTAACAAAGCGAAATCCTAATTTTTTTAATTCATCAATTAATTCAGGATGTTTCAATACAACATCAAAGTCTTGCTTTTCAACTTCGATACGTGCAAGTTCATCTTGCACCCTTAATCTCATATGTTTGATACCTAATTGATGAAATAAACTTTCTCCTTTATTAACACAATCTAATTTTTCTTTCGTTAGTATTGTACCATAATCAAAGCGTGATGCTAAGCAAGAATTAGAAGGTTTATTATATGTAGGAATATGAAGTTGTTTTGAATAATAGCGTATATCTTCTTTCGTCATCCCTGCTTCATACAAAGGTGAGCATATGCCTAATTCTTTACAGGCTTGTAATCCCGGACGGTATTCATTACCATCATCAACATTACGACCATCTACAACATAACAAATACCATGTTTTTTTGCTTCATTAATAACTTGACTCATGACATTTTTCTTACAAAAATAACATCTTCTTTTATCATTAGTACGAAATTGTTCAACATCAAATACATTAACCGGTTTTATAACATGCCAAGTCTCTTTTAAATATTGATAAACATCATCTTGATCTTCGTCAGACATCATTCTTCCCATACAATTGACAGCTAAAACATGATCCTTACCCAATGTATCTATTGCTACAGAGAGTAAAAAATTCGAATCACAGCCACCACTATATGCAATCGCTATATCTTTATATGATTTTAATGTTTCTTTTAATCGATCAAGTTTATCCATATTATCACCTCGCTACAATTCTATATCCTCAAGTTAACTTGAGGTCAAGTTTATTTTATAAAAGTTTTATAATCTTCTAAATTCTTTTTTAATAATTCTGGTGTATCTAAATGGTATGGACAATGTTGTTTACATTTTCCACAATGAACACAGTTTTCAATTTTTTTCATCTCTTCTTGCCATTTTGAAGATAGCCAACCTGATGTAGGCGCTCTTCTTAACATGAGTGACATGCGCGCACATTGATTAATGACAATACCCTGAGGACAAGGCATACAATAGCCACATCCTCGACAAAATTGACCTGCTAATTCTTCTTGATCTTTTTGGATAACTGCTTTTATTTCCTCATTGATAACTGGTGGTTGTGTTTGATATGATAAAAATTCATCTAATTCTCTCTCTTTTTGAATTCCCCATATTGGTAAAACATGATCATATTGAGCTAAATAGGCATAAGCGACATCACTACGAGTAATCAATCCCCCAGATAAAGCTTTCATACAAATAAAGCCAACATTTTTTTCTTTACATAATCTTACAAGTTCATGTTCTTCTTCACTAGCTAGATAGTTAAAAGGAAATTGTAAAGTTTCATATAATCCTGATTCCACTGCTTCATGAGCCACTTTTAATCCATGATTAGTGATTCCAATATGTTTAATCTTTCCTTGTTTTTTAGCTTCTAACATTGCTTCATATAACCCTGTTCCATCCCCTGGTTTAGGACAAAATGAAGGATTATGAAATTGATAAATATCAATATAATCTGTTTTTAAGCATGCTAAGCTTGTGTTTAAGTCTTGCCAAAATTGTTCGACTGTTGTAGCCATTGTTTTTGTAGCAATAATGATTTGACTTCTCACATCACTTAAAGCATATCCAATCTTTTCTTCACTATCACTGTATGCTCTTGCGCTATCAAAAAAGTTAATCCCATTTTGATACGCCTTTTGTAATATTACTTTTGCTTCTTCTTTATTTACTCTTTGTACAGGTAAAGCCCCAAAACCATTTTTATTGACTTCTATTCCTGTTTTCCCTAATTTTACTGTTTCCATTTTATTTCTCCCTTATTTTATCAATATCTTAATGCTTTTTTCACCAACTTACAATATACATTTTCATACATCCACTTTTCTTCTACATATTTTTCAAGTTCTTCAATTTTAATCCATTTTAATTCATTGTTTTCATCTTCTTTAACAATAAGTTGTTCCTTTGATGATGCTTCAAATAAATAAGTTACATTATAATGTAGATGTGATGAAACATACTGACCATGCTTGATATGTCCAAAAACAGGTAAAATTTCTAATGAAAAAATATGTTCATCAAGAACTTTAATATTCTGCAAACCACTTTCTTCTTTTACTTCCTTAAGTGCTACTTCCAAAAGATTACTATTTCCATCACTATGACCACCTAACCAAGAAAAAGATTGATAAATACGATGATAGCACATTAAAACAGCATCATGGGTTTCATTTAAAATCCATCCCGATGCACAAAAATGACCCAAAGTATTTTTTCTAGTAAAAACATCTGGCAAATTGAGGACATTCAATATTTGAGTTTGGTCTTGTTTTTCTTGATCATTTGTTGGCTTGAATTCTCTTAATTGTTGATATATTTTCATTTTTACCTCCATTAAAAAACGAATAGATAACTATTCGTTAAATTTGTTGATAAGTTTGATAATAAATAACACGTATCAAATCAAAGATTGTCATAATTTGATAATTAAAATTGATACTATCAAATTTACCAGGTACACGTAATGTTTTTTTAGTAATCATTCTTTTTTCATAAGTTTGATTTTGAGTAATGAGTAATGATTGAGGGTTATCTAATGAAAGATGTTGTTTTTGGTATAAAAAGTTTTCCATCGCTCTTCCTGTGGCTGAAATAAAAATGACATAATCACCCTCTTCAAAAGTCAATTCATTATCGTAAGAATGATATTGAATAACTTCTTTCCCAAAAGTAATTAAATCTGTCTGTAATTCAACTGATATTGACATTGGATAAAGAGCACCAACGAGTATCACTCTTTTACTTTGATGAATATCATGACAAATACCTTTAATCATATCCAGTATTCCATCATTTTCTAAATGAACTCGATCAACCAATTCTTGTAAATCAATACCAATCATCCTAGCTCGAATTTGATCCATTCTTAAAATAACATCTTGATACAATCTTGTTTGAAAATCATCAAAGCGATAAAAACCTAGATGTGTTAAAAACTCTAAAATGGCTTCTTCACTTATTCCCGATTGTTCACTTACTTGTGATAAGGTCAATTTATAAAAACCAACATAATTTTTGATAAAGAAAACACAAAAACGATATCCATCATCTAAAAATAATGTTCCATTCAAATATTTTAAAATTCTTGCCAAAAGCACATCTCCCATATTTATACCCTCTTTCTATATTATATTTAGTTTTTTTAGGCTAAGTGCTATACCATCTTGATCTGGATCGATAAAAGTATCATTAGCTACTGCTTTTACCTTATCTGGTGCTCCTTCATAAACAACACCATAATTGACTGCTTCTAACATTTGGTAATCATTCATACTATCACCAAAAGCAATAGTATCTTTCATATCACCATGATAATATTCAACAACTTCCTTCAAAGCATCTGCTTTAGTTCTATTTTTTATAATAATTTCACCATTAATAAAATCATCATTATATTGAGAAAAAGTAACAACATTAAAAAACTCACTTAAATAAGGGACTGTATCTAAAAATGCATACTTATCTTTAGCAATAAATACAACCTTTGCTACTTTATGATGTCCTATATCAAATTGACTTACTGGTTTTCTTACTTCTTCTTTTTGTCTAGCTTCTAAAAAACGTGCTAGTTCAGGATTGTTTTGTGAATCTCTTTTGTGTCTTTTATTAAAGAATTCTAAAACACCAGGAGATTGATACAAACAATCTTTGGTTTCTAAAGTATAAAGAACATTTGCATTCGTAAACAATAATATGACTTCTTGTAATAAATATTGATTAATAAAGTTTTCACAAATATATTGTCCATCTATTTCAATAAAACTGCCGGCTGATGAAATAACTCCATCAAATCCTATATTTCTAATACTTTTCATAATTGAAACTGGAGCACGTCCAGTACATAGAAAAACTTTATTACCATTAGCACGTGCCTGTCTAATAGCTTCAACTGTTTTAGGTGTAACTTGTCTGCTTTTCCCTGTTAAAGTACCATCAATATCAAAAAATATAAACTTCATACATCCTCCTCAATACTACTTCATATTTCTATTCATTTATTATATGTATATTATAGCATGATTCATTGCAAAATGAGTTTCTAATCAAGAAAAGAAAAAAATACAAAGTTTTATTCAAACTTTGTATCGACTTCAAACATACAATGCCCATTTAAATAATCTTTAACCGACATTTTTTTCTTTCCTGGAATTTGTAATTCAGTAATCAAATATACTCCATCATGTACCTTTACACCAATAGCATCTTTAAATATTTTAACAATTGTTCCATTTTCTTGATGTTGATGATGTTTAATTGCATTTTGACATTGATGCACTTGACCAGCCCAAATTTTAATATTCTTTCCTTGATAAGTCGTATAACTTCCCGGCCATGGGTTAGTTCCTCTTACCTTATTATATATTTGCTCTGCTGATAAATCCCAATTAATTTTTTCATCTTCACGAGAAATAGTTGGTGAATATGTAACTTGGCTTTCATCTTGTTCTATCGAATCATTCGTTCCTTCAATGATTGATGGTAAAGTATCAATTAATAATTCTGCACCAACATCTGATAAACGATCATATAAAACACCTACCGTATCAACCGGTAAAATATCTACTGTTCTTTGACTAATAATATTTCCTGCATCCATTTTTTTAGCCATATACATAATTGTTACACCAGTTTGTTGATCACCATTAATAATAGCATAATGAACTGGAGCGCCCCCACGATAACGTGGTAATAAAGAAGCATGAACATTAATGCAACCAAGTTGAGGATAATCAAGTATAGCTTGAGGAATGAGTTGTCCATAAGCAGCAGTAATAATCATATCTGGCTGCCAATCTAAAACTGTTTGATAATCTGTTTTAATTCTTTCTGGTTGAAAGACAGGAATATCATACTTTAAAGCCACTTCTTTGACTTCCGGCATTTTTAATTGTTTTTTACGTCCTACAAGACGATCTGGTTGGCATACAACACCAACAATATGATATTGATTTTCTATTAATTTTTCTAATACTGCTTGAGAAAATGTTGCAGTACCCATAAATACAATTCTTGTTTTATTCATTTTTTCACATCCTTACGACAAAAGTGTACTAATAAAATTAGAAATAATCAATACAATTGTTTTAATAAATGATATACAAAAATCACTTATTCTTTTTATTATTTTAGAGAACTGATTATCATCTTGCTGGTAATTCATTCCTTGTTTTTCTTCACTGACCTCCTGCTTTTTTATTTTTTCTTCAAAGGAAGTTAAATTTTGATTAAATAATTGATGCTCAATTTGATTATGCCCAAATAAACCATTTATAAAGAATATCAATAATGCAACCAAACAAATATCTACTAAATATTCTTTCACTGTAAATAATCTCTAATAGTTTGAGCAACAATTTCAATTGTTGCTTGCACTTCTTCTTTTGTATTATCTTGAGCACCAAATTCTATTAAAACTGTATGATCACATATCCCTTGATTGTAGTGATTTTGTTTAACCATAATTCCTTTTGATATTCCATTAGCATAATGATTAGCACGATTAGACAACTGTTGACTTAACGCTTGTACTGCCTCAAATTTACCACTACTTTTCCCTACTACAAACAAAATTTTTGCATAAGCATGATTATTCAATGTTAGTGTTGAATAATTTTTAGGAATGCTGTCTCGATGAAAATCAATCACTAAGTCATAATGACCGTGACTTTGAATTGCATTTTCTAAATAAAGCTTTGATACAAGGTAAGAACGATCATAAGCTATCTTGTGTACTGCTTTATAGTTTTCAAAATCATTATTTTCAACGTCACAGCTATATCCCATTTTATTTAATAAATTACTTAAATGTTTAGCCCCATCAATAACACTATACCCTTGATACTTTTCACCTTGATGAGTGTTGTATATATGAATCTTTTTTTGACTTATTAATTTTTGTACTGGCTGTGCAGGCTTTGGCACTTCAATAGCCTTAAACACTTTTGCACTTGATAAAGTATAAGTTGGTAAATACCATAATAATGCCATAATAATGCTTAGTTTTATGATAATTTGTATTGATGTTTTTAATTTCATATGATCACCCTGTACTATTATACAATTCATCATATGCATATTTTGTAGGATTAGTACGTCAATAGATTAATACTTTTTGCAATAATTCTAGATAATACTTCATTTTGTTCATCAATTTTTTTATCAGACAAAACATAATTAGCATCTATCGGATCTAATATCTCATTGAAAAGATTTAATAGTTCTTGATCATTTAATAAGCCTATATCACCTAATAATTGTGTTTTTTGTTGATTACTTAAAGAACCTTGATATTGCTTTCTTTTCCCTACTTTTAATTTGTTTACAGGATTCAAGGCATCTCCAAAATAACCCTTTAGATAACCTAAAAGATCTTTGAATAACGCTCCAGCATATATAACAGTAGGCACCCCTATCGCTATAACCTGACAACCAATACTATCCTTATTTATTCCTAAACGATGATTACCTACGCCACTTCCAGGATAGATACCTGTATTATTAATTTGTATAACATGTCCTAATTTTTCATAACTACTGGCACAAAGTGCATCAATTACAATAACTAAATCAATATTTTCCTGTTTGACTAAAGATTGAATAATTTTAGAACTTTCCATTCCCGTTTGATACATCACCCCTGGTGCTAAAGCCAAGATGTCATAGTAATGATGTCTTTGTCTGACTTCTTGATTTAAATAATGTGTAATCTTAATATCCCGTAAAGTTTGTGGACCAATTGCATCGTTAGTTAAGTAACGATTCCCTAAACCAACTATCAATATTCTTGGTATGTTTATAATAAATGATTTTAAAGATTGATGTAAGACGTGAATGATATCCTGTTCTTTTAAGTAATCTTGAAAAGATATTTCAATGTACTGACCTTTAGGATGATAAATTTGTCCTTCCTTTAAAATATGAATTGTTTCTACTTTAACTTCATTAAACTTTTTTTCTTCTCTTGTATAATATTGACCTTCTTTTAATTGGGTTAAAACTTCACTTGCTAGATCACTATGAATTTGATTTTGTCCCATTATATCACCATAATGAGTATGTTCTATTTTTCTTTTTCTATTCTATTAATATAATTGAAAAAAACATTGCAATTACACATTTTTTTATATATAATGTAAAGGCAAGTTGCAAAGCGAGGTGAAAGATCATGGCAAATATGAAACAACAAATCAAACGTTACAAAAACGATAACAAAAAAAGAGCAAAAAATGCTTCATACAAATCAGCATTAAAAACTGCAATCAAAAACGTATTAGTAGCAGTTGAAAATGGAAATAAAGATGAAGCTGTTAAAGCATATAGCGTAGCAGCAAGTAAATTAGATGCTTCTGTTACAAAAGGAATTCATCATAGAAACTATGCTAGTAGACAAAAATCTAGATTAGCTAAGTTAGTAAACTCTATCTAATTGATAGAGTTTTTTAGTTTAAAGGAGAAAATTGTATGGAAAGAAAAGATATTGAAGAAAAATATACTTGGGATTTATCCACAATATATCAAAATGATAAAGAATTCTATCAAGATATTGAAAAATGTAAAGATCAACTTAATGAATTAGCTTCATATCAAAATCATTTATGTGATGATTTTGATCACTTCTATTCTTTTTTAAAAACTAAAGACGAAATGAGCATTATATTAAACAAAGCTTATTGTTATGCCCATTTAAACTGTGACGTTGAACCTCAAAATCAACAATACCAAAAAATGATGGCAACAGTCATGACACTATTACAAGATACAAGTGTAAAACTTGTCTATGTAGATAATGAAATATGTAAAAATGAAAGTAAAGTCAACCATTATCTAGAAGATCCTCGTTTACAAAGTTATCAATATTCAATTTCACAAGTTTTAAAATACAAACCTCATTTACTTGATGATCAACAAGAAACTCTCATTGCTAAAGTAGATGGTTTAGCTGATATAAGTGAACAAGTATTTGATTCTTTACGATTAGAATATGAAGATGTTGAAGTTAATGGTAAAAAAGAAACTTTAAATAATGCAACATTAAATGAATTTTTAAAAAACAAAGATGTTAATGTAAGAAAACAAGCCTATCATCATTTTTTTAAAGAATATAAAAGATTTGAAAATACTTTTGCAACAACCTTAGCTGGGGTAATGAAAAAAGATGCTTTTTATAGTGATGTTCGTCATTTTGATTCACCCCTAGCGTCAAGTGTATTTAATGATGATGTTCCTACTGATTTATTCTTTAAAATTTTAGATAAAGCAAATCATCAGTATCGTCATTTATTTCATCGTTATAATAAATTAAAAAAGAAAATATTAAAAATTGATGATTTTTATAATTATGATTTAAATATTCCTTTAGTCAAGGATGTGACTAAAAAATATACAATTGAACAATGTTTTGATATTATTGATCAAGCACTTCAACCTTTTGGTAAAGACTATTTAGATATTATTCATAAAGCAAGAAATGAACGTTGGATTGATTTCTATCCAACAACAGGAAAGAGAATAGGCGCTTATAGTAGTGGTAGTTATGGAACTAATCCTTTTATTTTAATGAATTTTATTGGTGACTATAATTCACTTTCAACAATGATTCATGAATTAGGACATAGTGTACACACTTATTTATCTAATCATAACCAAGAGTTCGTAAATAGTCATTATCGTATCTTTGTTGCTGAAGTGGCTTCTACTGTCAACGAAACTTTGCTTATTAATTACATGATCAATCATGCAAAAGATAACCAGGAAAAAGCTTATTACATTTATGAACAATTAGAAAATTGTGTTGGTTTAATTTTTAGACAACCTATGTTTGCTGATTTTGAACATCGTTTACATGAAATGGCAAAAAATAATGAACCGATGTCTTCAAAAATTATCACTGACTTATATGCAAAACTTAACCAAGATTATTTTGGTGAAGATGTAAAAATGGATGATCTCGTTGGCTGGTCATGTTATTACGTTCCTCATTTCTACTATGATTATTATGTTTATAAGTATACTTTAGGAATGACCGTTGCTTTAGCGGTAGTTAACCGTATTTTAAAGGGTGACCAACAACAAGTGCAAAATTATCTTGCATTCTTAAAATCCGGTGGTAGTCAATCACCTGTAGATTTACTTACAAAGGCAGGCGTTAACCCTCTAGAGGATGCTATTTACGATGATGCTTTCCACTATTTTGAAGATTTACTAAATCAATTTGAAACACTTATTTAAAAAGGAATTTATTCCTTTTTTTCTATACAATTAATTTAAACATCAGTATAATAAAAATAAGAAATGAGGTTAAATTATGTTAAGAAATGAAACAAGATCAATTCATGTTGGAAATTTAACTATAGGTGGTAATAATCAAGTTATTATCCAATCTATGACCAATACAAAAACAAGTGATGTTGATCGAACTGTTGAACAAATAAATCAATTACAACGTGCTGGATGTCAACTTGTAAGAATGGCTGTTTTAAATCAAGATGATGCAAAAGCTATTAAAGAAATAAAAAAAAGAGTATCTCTTCCTTTAGTTGCTGATATTCATTTTGATTATCGTTTAGCATTGATTGCTATTGAATCAGGTATTGATAAAATTCGCATTAATCCCGGCAATATTGGAAGTATTGAAAAAGTTAAAGCTGTTGTTGAAGCCTGTAAAGAGCATCATATACCTATTCGCATTGGAGTGAATAGCGGTTCTTTAGAAAAGGATATTTTAGCTAAATACGGTAAACCTACTGCACAAGGAATGATTGAAAGTGCTAAAAAACATATTGATATTCTTGAATCTTTAGACTTCTATGATTATTGTATTTCTTTAAAATCTTCAGACACTTTACTTACAATAGAAGCTTATACTCTTGCTAGTAAAACTTTTTCATGCCCACTTCATATTGGTGTAACAGAGGCAGGAACTCGTTTAGGAGGAACAGTAAAATCATCATTAGGAATTGGAACTTTACTATATCAAGGTATCGGTAATACAATCCGCGTATCATTAAGTGATGATCCCATCGAAGAAATCAAAGTTGCCAAAATTTTACTTAAAGAATTGAATTTAATTGATCATGTTCCAACATTGGTGTCATGTCCAACTTGTGGACGTATTCAATATAACCTTATTCCCGTTGCTCAAGAAATTGAAGATTTTCTTAACACCATTCATAGTGATATTACAGTTGCTATTATGGGTTGTGCAGTTAACGGACCGGGTGAAGCAAAAAATGCTGATATTGGTATTGCCGGTGGTGTCAATGAAGGACTATTAATCAAAAAAGGTGAAATTATAAGAAAAGTAAAGCAAGAAGATATGGTTAAAGTATTAAAAGAGGAAATACTTAAGATGGTAAAATAGTTCTATTTTACCATCTTTTTCATATTCTCTATTATAAGGAGATATGAAATGGAAAAATTAACGATATTTTTAGCAGAAATTAATTATCAAGAATTTAAAAATAAAGAAGAAATTAAAGAACTAAATATTGAAGAACGTCATCTAAAAATTATTTTTGATATATTAAAAAATAATTTATTTGCTACAACAGATAGTCATTATTATCCCGTTTTATTTAATACTATAAAAAATAAGACAAGTCCTAAGACCTGTCTTAAAATTAAAAAGTTATTTTTAAATGATTATTTTAATATATCTTCAAATGTCTGATTCTTTAACATAGCTATTTCTTCTTTATATGGTGGTTTTTTATCAATGTAAGGTGTTTCTAAAATAATAGGAACATCTTTTAACTTTTCATGATGACAAATCATATTCAAAGTTTCAAAACCAATATAACCTTGCCCAATATTAGCATGTCGATCTTTTCTTGCATGACATATATTTTTTGAGTCATTAAGATGAACAACTAATAAACGATCTAAACCAATCACTTGATCAAATTTATCTAAAACATCATCAAAATGAGTTAAATCATATCCTGCATCATGAATATGGCATGTATCTAAGCAAACAGCAAGTTTTTCAGGATAATCACAATGGGAAATAATGTATTGAATTTCTTCAAACGTTTTTCCTAATTCGCTTCCTTTACCCGCCATCGTTTCTAATGCTATCTTCCCTTGATAAGTTGTTTCTTTTAAAACTTCATTTAATCCTTTAACAATTTGATTTAAACCAACTTCTTCTCCAGCTTTTACATGACTTCCGGGATGTAAAACTAATATAGAAGTCCCAATTTCTTGACATCTTTCTAATTCTTGTTTTAAAAAATCAACTGCTAATTGGAATGTTTCTTCCTTTACAGTATTAGCTAAATTAATAATATAAGGTGCATGAACAACAACATGATCAAGTGAAATATGATTTTCTTTCATTAATGCTTTTGCTTCATCTACTTTAAGTTCACTAACAGGTTTACGTCTTGTATTTTGTGGTGCACCTGTATAAAACATAAAAGTATTTGCTCCATATGATAAAGCTTCTTTAACCGAACCAAGTAACATATCTTTACCTGACATAGATACATGACATCCAATAATCATTAATCTTCCTCCATAGCTCTTTTAGCAATTTGAGCTTGTCGTGCTCTTTCTTTTTTCTGACGTTTAATATCTTCTCGAATTAAAGCACGTTTTTGTTTTCTAACTAATTGTTCAACTTCACGTTTTCTTTTCTTTTTATACCCTGGTTTAACTTTTTTAGGTTTTCTAACAATCATTTGAACTTGTTTTTCTAATTCAGTAGGTTGCTTAATTCTTTTCTTACGTTTTTCACGTTCACCTAAATCCACAAATTGTCCTTTTTTTAAGACAACATTTTTGAATTCTATACCTTTTCTTTCTAATACAGCAATGTTTTTTTCATCATTTGAATCATACATTGAATAACAAATACCTGTATAGCTACCTCTACCACATCTTCCTGAACGATGAATGTAAAAATCAGGTTCCATTGGTAATTCCATATTAATGACATGACTTACTCCATCAATATCAATCCCTCTGGCTGCAATATCTGTCGCTACAATATATTGATATTCCATATTTTGAATTCGTCGCATCATTTGTTTACGTTCACGTGGCTCTAAGTCACCATGGATTTCCCCCACTTTATAGCCATCTTCTCTTAAACGACGTGTAATTGTAGAAACTTCGCTTCTTCTGTTAGCAAAAATAATACAAATGTATGGATCAATTGTTGCCATGATATCTTTTAAAACACGATAACGTTCTTGATGTTTAGTTGCTAGTAAAATATGTTCAACATTTGCTGTTGTTACTAGTTGGCTATTAATTTCAACAGTTTCTGGATTTTTCATATATTTTTTTAAGAAAGGTCTTAAATTTTGAGGAATTGTTGCCGAAAAAACCATCATTTGTAAATCGTCTGCCATTTTACCGGCTACAGCATCAATGTCTTCTAAATATCCAAACTCTAAAGTCATATCCGCTTCATCAACAACAAATATTTTAGCTGTTGTAATTTTTAAAGCCTGTGCTTCTAAAGATAAATCCTTAATTCTTCCAGGAGTTCCAATAACTAAATGTGGTTGCGTTGTTAATTTTTGTACAGCTTTATTTCGATCACTTCCACCCACTATTAAAGATACTCTTAATTGAGGATTATATTTCATAAATAATTTAGCATTTTGATAAATTTGAGAAGCAAGTTCTCTTGTTGGTGCGGTAATAACTGCTTGAACACTATCATGTGCAGTATTGATATTATTCATTATTGGTAATAAAAAAGCATGTGTTTTTCCTGTCCCTGTTTGAGAAATACCAATAATATCTCTTTTTTTATTAATTAAAGGAATTACTTTTTCTTGAATTGGAGTTGGTTTATTAAAACCCAATTCATCTATAACTTGATAACAAAACTCTTTAAAATGAAATGATGTAAAATTATTCATATCTTTCCTCCTTTTAAGTCAAATCATTATAACATATTCATTATACTTTTCAATAATTATTCACTTTTCTCAATAAGTAATCTTTTTAAAGCACGTCCTGCTACTCCTAAAGGATGACTACGATCTTCTACCAAACAAACATATCTTTTTGGTATTTTTTCTATAAGAGGAATTTCTACAACTTTGCCATGTTTGATTGCACTTTTTGCAATGCTTTTAGCTACAAAACCAATTCCTAATTCATTTTCAATCATCGGAACAATTTGATCTGTTGATGCCGCTTCAATATCAACATGAAATTGAGCGTGATTGCTAACAAATAAATCATGATAAAAAGCATAAGTCATCGTATCTTTAGATAAACAAATAAGGGGATAATCTTCCAAATCATATAAATGTCTTGGCTTGTCAGCAAGTGACATATATTTTTTCCCAGCAACTAATATTTCTTCGTAATCACATAATTGAGTTTGTCGTAATGGATATTCAACCGTAGCTGGCGTTGTAATAATTGAAAGTTGCGATTCACCATTTTTTAGCGATTGTAACGCCTGAGGTGTTGTATGAGAAGAAAGCTGTAAATGAATATGGGGATATCTCTTTCTAAATTCATTCATAATAGGTAAAAAGTAAACTCTTAAAGCTGTTTCACTTACACACAAATTAATTATTCCCTTTTCTAAACTTTTTGTATTGGCGAGTTCACGTTCTGCCGCCTGTAATTGTTGATATGCAATAGCTACATGATCATATAATTGTTTTCCCTCATTTGTAAGAATAATTCCCCTGTTTGATCTTATAAACAAAACACAACCTAATTGTGATTCTAAATTATTCATTGATCTCGTAATATTAGGTTGATTACTTGATAAAACTTGAGCTGCTCTTGAAAAACTTTTATATTTTGCTACATAATAAAAAATACGATAATAGTCATAACTAATTCCCACGATAATTCCTCCATAAGTTACCTCATTATATCACGTTTTTACATTTTTTTCATATTTTAATATGAGGAGGTAAGAATATGAATCCTTTCAATGATGAAAACTATTATTTTCAATCTCAACCTTATTCATATAATCCCTATTCATTGCCTAATTATCAAACTATGCAAAACAAAATGAAACTAAAAAGAACAATTAATATTGCAATTAGATCAATTGCAACAATTAACCAAATTGTCCCCATTATCAATCAAGTTAAACCTTTAATTTATAATACTAAAAACGGAATTTTTATTATGAAAGCATTACGTCATATAGATGATTTAAATTTTGATGAGATTGTTGATTCAATTCACCCAATAGATACAAATAAAGATGATGTTGAAGAAGAAATATTTGAAAATATGCTATAATAAAAATGAGGTGATTGAATGAAAGTAATAGGAATTGTTCCTAGAGGATATTGTAAAGGTGTTGTTAGAGCTATTAATATTGCTAAAAAAAATACACCCAAAGACAAACCTGTTTATATTCTAGGAATGATTGTACATAATCAATATATTGTGCAAGCATTACAAGATAAAGGAATTCAAACAATTGATCAAAAAGGAAAAACACGTTTAGAATTATTAGATCAAATAGATGATGGGTGTGTTATTATTACAGCTCACGGAGCAAGTGATCAGGTTTTTATTAAAGCCAAAGAAAAAGGATTGGATGTTATTGATGCTTCATGTCTAGATGTAATTAAAACTCACGATTTAATTAAAAACAAATTAAATGAGGGGTATGATATTTTATATATTGGAAAAGATGGTCATCCTGAATCTGAAGGAGCCATATCTATTGATCCAAAACATATTCATCTCATAACAAAAAAAGACGATTTTCTTCAATTAGATCAGTCAAAAAAATACGTATTAACTAATCAAACAACGATGTCACTTTATGATGTCTATGATTTATGTGAATATGCAAAACAACACTTAAAACATGTCGAAATTGCTAAAGAAACATGTACTGCTACTAAAATCAGACAAGAAGCTATTCATGATATACAAGATGATGTAGATGTTGTCTTTATTGTAGGAGACCCTCGTTCAAATAATACAAAAAAACTAGCAAGTATTGCTAGTGAAAAACATGAAGTCTATATGATCGAAAGTGTTAAAGATATTCAAATTGATATGTTAAAACATAAACAAACCGCAGCTGTTTCATCCGGTGCTTCTACCCCAACATATCTCACTAATCAAGTGATTGAATATTTAAAACAATTCGATTACAATGATAAAAACACTTATCAAAAGCCAATAATTGATAAACAGCGTATATTAGACTAATGGCTGCCAGTTACTCTGGCAGCCATTTTGCATGACGATAATAAATCATTGTCATAATTGCACATGTGATCCATGTAAGTGGCCATCCCATAAAGACATAAAAGACTTCTGCTTTAAACTGAGTAATAATAGCCAAATAGATTTGTCTTAAAATAACAAAATTGAAGATCATAATATACATTGGTATAGAGGATTTTCCTGCCCCTCTCAGTACACCTGCGTAAACTTGGTTAATAGGAAGTAAAATATAAAAAGGTACAAAGGCTAATTGCATGGTTCTACCTGCTTGGATAACATCTGCCTCACCATTGAATACAGCAATAATACTTTCACCAAAGAAGAATAAAATAAGCGAAATAGCTGCAATAACAGATGTAGCCATAATCATGGTTGTACGCGCTCCTTTTTTTACTCTATTATACTGTTTAGCACCTATATTTTGTCCTACAAAAGTTGTAATAGCCATATTGAAACTTTGAAGTGGTAGGTTGACAAAACCATCAATTCTAACACTTGCCGAATAACCAGCTACAACACTAGAACCAAAATCATTAACATAAGATTGAACAACAACATTAGATAAAGAAACAACACTTTGTTGAAGTCCAGTTGGTAATCCTATAAGAATAATCTTTTTTAATATTGGAAAATGAAAATGAATATCTTTAATTCTAATTCGATAACTTTGAGAAGTTGTAAATAGTATGTAACAGACCATGATACTACTTATTGCTTGAGCCACTAACGTTGCATAGCCAGCACCACATACACCCATTTTAAATGTTTTAACAAAAAGAAAATCTAAAATAACATTTATAATAGAAGCTATAATCAAAAAATATAAAGGTCTTTTGGAATCACCAATAGCCCTCAATATTCCTGCACCCATATTGTAAATCAAAGTAAAAGCAATCCCTCCAAAATAGATTGTTAAATACTGAGATGATTGATGAAAAACATCACTAGGAATACGAATAGCATGTAATAATGGATTTGTAGCAATAACACCAATAACAGTTAAAAAAATAGACATAACTATTGTTAAACAAGTTGCACTATGGACTGCTTTACTTAATTTTTCTTGATCATTTGCTCCATAATATTGCGCAATAACAACACCAGCACCTGTAGCTAATCCCATAAAAAAACCAATCAACATATTGATAACAGGAGAAGCTGCACCTACAGCAGCTAACGCTTGTTTTCCAACGTAATTCCCTACAACATAAGAATCCACTGTATTATAAAGTTGTTGAAATAAATTTCCAATTAATAAAGGAATCGAAAAATAAAAAATTGATTTTCCAACAGAGCCATGTATTAAATCCGTTGTTTTTACTTTCATCTTTTTCCACCTCCATGTGCCTATTCTACTCTTAATAATAAAGAATTACAAATACTGAAAATCCATAGTTACAAAACAAAGGTTTGCTATAATACGATCAGGAGGTAACTATGAAAAAAAATATTATCTTTTTCGATGTTGATGGAACCTTAGTAGATGTAAGACCTTCCCAAGAATATGTTTCTGCATCAACAATCAAAGCAATACAAGAAACGCGTAAAAAAGGCAATTTATGCTTTTTATGTACCGGAAGAAGTTTACCAGAAATTTTTGATCACATTTTAGATATTGGATTTGATGGTATCATTGGCGCAGGTGGTGGTTTTGTTTTAATCGGTGATAAAATGCTATATCATAATAAAGTCAGTGATGCTGATGTAAAAAGAGTGGTTGATTTTTTTGAAGAAAATCATTATGACTATTATTTAGAAAGTAATGGTGGATTATTTGCTAGTAAACACCTTATCCCACGTCTTGAATATATTACTTATGGCGATTTAGAAAATGATGAAAATGCCAAAAAAATAAAAAAAGAAAAACCAAGCCATTTTATTAATTCATTAAAAGAAGGCTATTCAATGTATCGAAGTGATGTTAATAAAATATGTTTTCTTGAAAATCCAAATATTCCTTTTTCAATGATAAAAGAGAACTTCGATGATGCTTTTCAAGTCATTCATTGTACAGTACCTTCATTTGGAGAGGACAGTGGTGAACTATCTGTTGCTGGTGTTAACAAAGCAAGTGCAATTCAAGCAGTTATTAATCACTTAAAGATAGACATCAACAACACCTATGCTTTTGGTGATGGATTGAACGATATAGATATGTTACAATTTGTTCATCATGGTGTAGCTGTTAGCAATGCAAAGCAGGGATTAAAAGATATTGCTAATAATGGTATATATAATACAATGAAAAAACATTCACTTATTTAAAAAAGTATTGAAATAATTTCAATACTTTTTATTTATGTGCTTTTTTTATAATGATAACAATTCCCAATAACGCTATAACAGCAATAATACAATATAGAACTATTTGAGTTTGATCACCTGTATTGATTTGCATTTTTTTATTTTGATTTGAACGAGTATCTGAAACAATTTGAATTTGTTTTTTTAACTCTTCATCTGATATAAAAACCCATTTACCAACAAATTGCAATGCATCATTTGACATAATTTTGCTATTATGATCCCATCCAATAAAACGCCATACTCCTTTATTTGTATCATCACGAATATCTTTGAATTTTCTATTTTGTAAATCGACACTTACTTGTTGACCATAATAGTATTCTTTTTCATCTATAGGGACATATTCATATATGCTATTAGGAAGTGTCATGTTTGGTGTACCACTTTCAAATTTATATTCAACACGTTTTCCTATATTTAAATTGGTCTGGATTTTGCAGTTACTCGCTGTAGTATGCCTTTCTAAATAGAAAAATTGTAGATGACACTTTTCACCATTTTTTATACCCTGTTCTTTAGCAAAATCTTCAATGTTAACTATTGTATTGGCAGCTTTATGTGCTCCACCTAAATCAGCAACAAGATGACCATTTATAAAGACATAAACATCATCATCTCCTGTAAATTCAAAAAACTGTTTTGAACTTTGTTTATAAATGAATTCACCATCTACTTTCATACCAAAATGAAAATTGTGGTCAACTTGTCCATCACTATGTTTCTCACTATTTGATAGATAATCAAGTGGGAAAAAACCACTCTCTAAAATACCATTTCCATCATTATAGAACTCACCATTTTTGTAGGTAACAGGTTTTGATGAATCAAATACATACTCTTCTCTACCATTATTAACTGTCTTATTTAAAATCATTTTTGAATAAGTTGTATCTATTTTATTCAAATAAAAATGAGTATTGTAGAAATTTGTTAATCGTAAAAAAGCATAGTCCATACATGTTCTACAATCATCGATAACATTTAATTGATTATTATTATATTTATTTAGTGTTTCTTGATATTGTCCTAATGGGAGGACTTGTCCCATTGGAGTGACTGATAGTGCAGCTATTCTTGGCGATACACCTTGACCATTAATTCTTATTTTAATATTACCTTGTCCCGAAGGAATATCTAATAAAAATGTTTGCCACCCTCCATTTTTATCTACTTTTTTATTTATTAATAGATGATTATTTTCATCTAATATATCAATTGATAAACTACCGTTGTTATTTTGTTCATTTAACCAATAATTAAATTTTATATATTGATTGGTTGGTATGTCGGTATCAAAATAGATAGCAGAATCATTTAAACAAATAATACCATCACCCTTTTGTTGCCAATAATTTTTACCATCTACTATTTTTCCATTCTCTTTAGATGCTTGATTATATAATTGAGATTTCCATCCTTTATCAATGAAATTACTTGTTGAAGATGATTCGATATTGCCTAAATAATTTTCTGTAAATGTGTTATCATCTCTAATTAAACACACATTAGAAAATTTAAGGACATCATTTGTTTGACCAACTCGATAAATATCTATCGTAATTGTATCTGTTGAAGATTTAAATACTGTATCAATAGGATTATTATCAAGTAAAACATTGCCATTTTTATCTAATACACGATATTTCAATTCATTACTTGCACCTTCTTTTTCTGTTATCCAATAATGAAATTTATATTCTGTATTAGGAACTACGTCGATTTCCTTAATCAAACAATCCTTGACACCATAATTAAGAACACCATCCGTTTCTTGTTGCCATACAACTCCATTACCAGAATGTAAATATTCTCCATCACCAGATCCGTCTATATTTTCAAGTTTCCAATTTTTATAAAATGGATTTGTATCACTACCAGAAAGACTAGCATATGCAGAACCACTCGCATTCGAATAATTGGAAAATTTTTTAAAAATATCATATTTATTTAAATTTTGATCATCTTTTAAATTTATAAGATTCTCATGAATTGTGCTTGCTGCACTTTCAATGGCACTTCTTTTATAAACAGGATTTCCATCTTTACCTAGCGTCTTTTCAACTAAACCTTTTGTAACATCTTCATTATTTGAAGTTCCTAACCCAAATGTATCCATCCCATTATAAAGTGCATACTCGTAAAACAGTCCATCTGCATCATAATCGAAAAACTGTACTGGCAATGACATACTATCATTAGCCCTTACTTGTAATTGAAAAAGTGGTACTATCATCGTCATTACCACAACACAAATTATAAACTTCTTAAACATAACCTTTCCTCCAAATAAAAAACCATAGAAAACCGACTTACAATAAATGCAACTCAGCCAGCTTCTCTATGGTTCAGCTCTGTAGCTTTGCGTCACTATTTTTCAATAGTTTTGCCAATATTTACCTACATGTATTATAAAATATATACAATAATATATCAAACAAAAAAAATAGAAACTATTTAGTAGTCTCTATTTATAGGCTCTATACTAAAACTGGAGGGGGAAATATATCCTACTCCAGTTTTCTTATATT
>OLOG01000386.1_pt1 | contig 41356 bp, 35 predicted proteins | sample 1672351 | NCBI WGS metagenome assembly OLOG01 (sample SAMEA3136674, study PRJEB25190) | human gut metagenome | biome: human gut; feature: human-associated habitat; material: faeces | place: Austria | collected 2013 | reverse complement strand
TGAGCTTTTTGGCCAGCCCCAGCCGCAGGGCCAGGGTCACAGCCAGCAGGATCGCGCAGCTGAGTAGCCAGTTACGCATGGTCCTCGTCCTCCAATCCTTTCAGCAACTCATAGAGCTGGTCGAACTCTTCCTTGGGCAGGGCCTCTTTTTTGTTCAGGCAGTTGACCATCAGGGTCACGCTGCCCTGGTAGGCCCGTTGGAGCAGGTTCTTGGCCTCCTGCAAGGAAGCGTCCTCGCGGGTGAGCAGGGGGGTGTACTGCTTGCGGCCGCCGATCTTTTCCGCCTTGACGTAGCCCTTGTTTTCCAAGCGGCCCAGCAGGGTCAGGGGCGTACTGCGGGACCAGGTGGTGCGACCCTGGAACCACTCCCAGACCTCCCGGCCCGTGCAGGGCGCTTTCTCCCAAACGCACTCCATCACCTGCCACTCGGCCTCGGTGAGGTACTGGCCGGCTTTCTTATATGCCATGTGGATCCCTCCTTTCTGTCTGTTGTTGTAATCACAATATACCATAGCTGTCTACGGATGTCAACAGTTTTCTGTCCATGAAAGGCACCCTTCCCTCTCTTGCAATCCCCCTCGAAATACGCTATACTAAAGTATCTTAAAATCCACCAAAAAACGGAGGCAGCGGCTATGTTTGGACGCAAAAAGAAACAGCAGAAAAAGGAAGAACACCGTCAGGCCGTGCGAAAGGGCCTGCTCTTCTGGCTCCCCGGCGGGTCGTCCCGCATCGACGTGTATCTGGACTACTGCGTGGTCCGGTGCCTGGGTAAGACGAAGCTGCCGGAAAAGGAGCGGGTCATCCCCTTCACCGACGTGAAGGACGTGATCTACACCCCCGCTACCCCCTCCCGGATGGCCAGCTTGCAGCTCATCACCAAGCAGATGCCAGACGTGAAGCGGAGCTATTGGTACGCCTACGAAAACAACCTCATCGTCGTCCACCCCAACAACGAAAAGCTGGCCAAAAACATCCGCGCCTATATCCTGAACCCCAAGGGGTCCGACGTGGTGCCCCCGGAGTATCTCAACCTCCTCTGGAAAGAGGAAAAGCAGCGCCGCCGCGAAGAGGCCGAGGCCAAGGAAAAGGCCGCGCAGGAAGAGAAGGAGAAGGCCAAGGCCGAAAAAACCGCAGCCGCGCAAGCAGAGCCGAAACCCGAAACGGAAATCGAAGAACCCAAAGAAAAGGAAGCTGAGTAACGATGCCTTACCCCCACCTGTCCTCCCCCGGCCGCATCGGCGGCGTGACCCTGAAAAATCGGATCGCCATGACCGCCGCCTCCGCCTCGCTCTCCGAGCCGGACGGCAGCATGACCGAAGCCATGCTGGCCTATTACGAGGCGCGGGCCAAGGGCGGCGTGGGGCTGATCATCACGGAGATGGTCTGCGTGGACGAGCAACGGGGCGTCCTCTTCCCCCGTGAGCTGAACGCCGCACGGGACGAGAACATCCCCGATTTCCGCGCCCTGGCCGACCGCCTGCACCCCTACGGCACGAAGGTCTTCGCCCAGCTCTTCCATCCCGGCGCCAACGCCGACCCGAAGCTCAACTCCCTCCCCCTGGTCTCGGCCAGCGCCGGGCGGGGGAAGAAACGAGGCCAGGCCGAGGAAGCCAGCCGCGAAACCATCCACACCATTGTGGAATCCTTCGGCCAGGCCGCCCACAGAGTCCAGCAGGCGGGCTTCGACGGCATCGAGATCCACGCCGCCCACCACTATTTTCTCCACAGTTTCCTCAGCCCCGTGACCAACCATCGGACGGACGAATACGGCGGCAGCCTAGAACACCGCGCCCGCATTTTGCAGGAGGTCGTGCAGAGCATCCGCGCCCACTGCGGCCCGGATTTTCCCGTGATGGTCCGGGTTTCTCTGGAAGAGTATATCGGCCCCAAGGGCTATCATGCCGACACGGGGCTGAAGCTCTGCCAGATGCTGGCGTCCTGGGGCGTGGACGCGCTGAACGTCTCCGCCTCCGGCACGGACAGCAAGGGAAGCCAGAGTGTCGAGCCGATGCCCTACCGCCAGGGCTGGCGGAAGCATCTGCCGTGGCTGGTGAAGCAGACCGTTTCTATCCCTGTTCTCGCCGTGGCCCTCATCCGGGATCCGGCCTTTGCCGAGCAGCTCCTGGCCGACGGGGTCCTAGACTTCGCCGCCTCTGCCCGGTCGCATCTGGCCGACCCCAACTGGGCCAACAAAGCCTTTGCCGGGCAGGAAGCAGATATTCTCCCCTGCATCTCCTGCATGGCCTGCTTCAGCAAGTTTGATGGGGAGGGGCACATCACCTGCGCCGTGAACCCGGAAACAGGTTACGAAGCCCAGCTCCCCCCGCTTCCCCAGGATGGGGACAAGCGTCTCGTCGTGGTCTTAGGCGGCGGACCGGCGGGGCTGGAGGGCGCTTGGATCGCCGCCCGGCGGGGCTTCCGGGTGATCTTGTTTGAGAAACAAGCGGTCCTGGGCGGACAGCTGAACCTCGCCGCCCTCGCCCCCGGCAAAGAGAAAATTCACTGGTTATTGGACAGCCTCCCCCGCCGCTGTCAGCAGGCAGGGGTCGAGCTGCACCCCGGCCACGCCCCCACCCTGGACGAACTGAACGCCTTGCATCCCTATGCCATCCTGGACGCCACCGGCGGGTTTCCCGCCGTGCCCGCCCGCATCCCCGGCGCACAGGACAGCCCCCTTGTCTGCACCCCGCCGGATATTCTCACGGGGAAGCTCCAGCCCACGGGAGAGGTCATCGCAGTGATCGGTTCCGGCATGACGGGCCTGGAGACGGCGGAGATCCTCTCCGCCCCGGAGAAGGACAACGCCGTCCTGGTCGTGGAAGCCGCCCCGCGCCTGGCCCCCGGCGTCTACGGCTCGAACCGCAACGCCGTGACGGCGGTCTTAGATCAGAACAACGCCGTCTGCCTCACCAGCCGCGCCTTGACCAAGGTCGGAACCGACCGCATCTCCCTCACCGACCCCCAGACCGGCGAGGAATATACTTACCCCTGTCAACGGGTCGTCTTAGCCCTGGGCACGACCCCGACAAAGCCCTATGGGGAAGCATTGGAGACGGTGTGTTCCCGTGTGCTCTCCGTGGGAGACGCAGCAAAGAGCGGCATGATCTGGGACGCAGTGCATGGAGGATACCACGCCGCGAGAGAACTTTGACCCAAACAATTTGGACAGCAAAACGCAGCCGTTTTTTCCACGGCTGCGTTTTTGTATCCTTATGATCTTACCAGAGCTTCCACTCCGTCACGTCACACTGCCCTGCGCTGTCATCTCCGACCGCCAGAACCCGGCCGTCGGCACACAGCGCGACGGTATGCCGCTCTCCGGCGGCGACGGTGCGGACGTTGGTCCACGCCTCCACCTGGCACTGGCCGTGCTGGATGTCCCCGGAGGCCACTACCGTCCCGTCCTGTTTCACGGCGACGGTGTGGTAGGGGCCGACGGCCACGGCGGTGAGGTCCGTCCAGTCCAGGACACCGGGAGCGATGAAGCCGTCGGCTTGGAGCAGACGGCCGTCCTTCCGCAGCCCCAGGCTATGCATGTGTCCGGCAGCGATGGCGGTGATGTCCTGCCAATGCTCCACGGCGCAGGTGCCGAACATGCCCTGCCCGGCGGCAACGACGGTCCCATCCTGGCACAGGCCCAGGGTGTGGTCCATCCCGGCGGCGACGGCGGTGACGTTCTCCCACTTGCCGACTTGCGCCTTGGCGTCCCGGCCGGTGGCGAGAACGGTGCCATCGGAGCGCAGGCCGACGGTGTGGGTCTCCCCGCAGGCCACGGCGATGAGGTTCGTCCAGCCGCTCAGGTCGCATTGCCCGAACTGGTTGTTGCCCGCCGCCAGCGCAGTGCCGTCGGCACGGACGGCCACGGTGAAGTCTTTCCCGCAGGCCACGCCGACCACGTCAGACCAGGAACTCACGTCGCACTGGCCGAAGTCATTGTTTCCGGTGGCCAGGACTTTGCCGTCCGCCCGGAAGGCAACGGTATGAAGCTGCCCGGCGGCGATGCCGCCCTTTTTGGCCTTGGGCCGGGAGACGGGGACGGCCCTCTCCAGCGGAACGCCGCACAGGTCACAGAATCTTGCCTGGTCCCGCAGGACAGCGCCGCAGGCCGGACAGATTTTTTCTACTTTGGTCCCGCACCTATCGCAGAACCGCGCCCCAGGGCGCAGGTCCATGCCGCAGGCTCTACACTTTACCATAAATCGTATCCTAACTTCGCGGTACGCGATCAGATGGCCGCGGCGATCAGGTCACCCATCTGGGCGGTGCCGACCTGGGTGCCCTGCCCGGCGTACAGGTCAGGGGTGCGGTAGCCCTGATCCAGCACAGACTTGACGGCATTCTCGATGGCGTCTGCCTCCGCGCCCAGACCGAAGGTGTAGCGCAGCATCATGGCGGCAGACAGGATGGTGGCCATGGGGTTGGCCTTGTCCTGGCCGGCGATGTCGGGGGCGGAACCGTGGACCGGTTCATACATGCCAAAGTTCCCCTCAGCCAGGGAGGCGGAGGGCAGCATGCCAATGGAGCCGGTGATCTGGCTGGCCTCGTCGGAGAGGATGTCACCGAAGATATTGCTGGTCACGATCACATCAAACTGACGGGGGTTGCGGACCAGCTGCATGGCGGCGTTGTCCACATAGAGGTTATCCAAAGTGACCTCAGGATAGTCCTGAGCGACCTCGGCGACCACACGCCGCCACAGGCGGGAAGACTCCAGCACGTTTGCCTTGTCCACGCTGGTCACGTGCTTGCTGCGCTTCATGGCCATGTCGAAGGCGACCTTGGCGATGCGGCGCACCTCGCCCTCGGCGTACTGCTCGATGTCGTAAGCAGCGGGGCCAAGGTCGGTGTCCCGGTGCCCCTTCTCGCCGAAGTAGATGCCGCCGGTCAGCTCACGCACGACCACGATGTCCAGGCCCCCGGCCAGGATCTCCGGCTTCAGCGGGGAGGCGTCGGCCAGCTGCTCGAACAGCAGGGCAGGACGCAGGTTGGCGAAAAGGCCCAGGGCCTTCCGCAGGCCCAGCAGGGCGCGTTCGGGGCGTTGGTCGCCGGGCAGGTTGTCCCACTTCCAGCCGCCCACGGCACCCAGCAGCACAGCGTCCGAGGCCTTGCAGATGTCGATGGTCTCCTGGGGCAGGCAGGCGCCGGTGGCGTCGATGGCGCAGCCGCCTGCCAGGACTTTTGTGTAGTTGAAGGTGTGGCCGAACTTCTCGCCCACCTTGTCCATCACTTTCAGGGTCTGTTCGACCACGTCGGGGCCGATGCCGTCCCCCGGAATGACTGCGATCTGATAGTTCATGGCTTACTTTGCCTCCTGTCTGTTTTTGATGTCCGCCATGAGGCCCCCGGCCTGGATGATCTTCTTGATGAAGTCGGGGAAAGGGTTGGCCTGGTAGGTCTCGCCCTTGGTGAGGTTGGTGATGACGCCGGTGTCGAAGTCGATGGCGACCTCGTCCCCGCTGTCGATCTTCTCGCTGGCCTCGGGACACTCCAGAATGGCCAGGCCGATGTTGATGGCATTGCGATAGAAGATGCGGGCAAAGGTCTTGGCGATGACACAGGAGATGCCGGACTCCTTGATGACCATGGGCGCGTGCTCACGGGAGGAGCCGCAGCCGAAGTTATAGCCGCCGACCATCACGTCGCCGCCCTTGACGACCTTGACGAAGTTGGTGTCGATGTCCTCCATGCAGTGGGTGGCCAGCTCTTTCTTGTCGGCGATGTTCAGGTAGCGGGCGGGGATGATGACGTCGGTGTCCACGTTGTCGCCGTATTTATGTACAAATCCTTTTGCGTTCATGTCTTATACCTCCCGGGGGTCTGCGATTTTCCCTGCGATGGCCGAGGCGGCGGCAACAGCGGGGCTTGCCAGATAGATTTCCGAGGTGATGCCGCCCATACGACCCACGAAGTTCCGGTTCGTGGTGGCAACGCACTTCTCACCGTTGGCCATGACGCCCATGTGACCGCCCAGGCAGGGGCCGCAGGTGGGGGTGGAGACGGCGCAGCCGGCGTCGATGAAGGTGGTGATATAACCGCGCTGGATGCACTCTTTGTAAATGCTCTGGGTGGCGGGCATCACGATACAGCGGACGTTGGGGGCCACTTTCTTGCCCTCCAGGATCTTGGCGGCAATGGCCATATCCTCCAGACGGCCGTTGGTGCAGGAGCCGATGACCACCTGGTCGATGGTGACGTCACCCACCTGGGAGATGGGGCGGGCGTTCTCCGGCAGATGGGGGAAGGCGACCGTCGGCTCGATCTGGCTCAGGTCGATCTCGATGGTGCGGACATATTCGGCGTCGGGGTCAGCCTCATAAGCGGTATAGGGGCGGTTCACGCGGCCGTCCATATACTTGCGGGTGATGTCATCCACGGGGAAGATGCCATTCTTGGCCCCGGCCTCGATGGACATGTTGGCGATGCACAGGCGGTCGTCCATGGACAAGGCGGCCACGCCCTCGCCGCAGTATTCCAGGCTCTGGTACAGGGCACCGTCCACGCCGATCAGGCCGATCAGGTGCAGGATCACGTCCTTGCCGCTGACCATGGGGGGCAGGGTGCCGGTCAGATGGACTTTGATGGCCTCAGGGACCTTGAACCAGGTCTCGCCGGTGGCCATACCCGCAGCCATATCCGTGGAACCCACGCCGGTGGAGAAAGCGCCCAGGGCACCGTAGGTGCAGGTGTGGGAGTCGGCGCCGATGATGCAGTCGCCGGCGGCGACCAGGCCCTTTTCAGGCAGCAGGGCGTGCTCGACGCCCATCTGGCCCACGTCATAGAAATTGTCGATGTCGAAGCGGTGGGCAAAGGTGCGGCACTGGAGACACTGCTCAGCGGCCTTGATGTCCTTGTTGGGGGTGAAGTGGTCCATGACCATGGAGATCTTGCTCTTGTCAAAGACCCCGGTGAAGCCTTCCTTGTCAAACTCCCGGATGGCGACGGGAGAGGTGATGTCGTTGCCCAGCACCATGTCTAACTTGGCGCGGATGAGCTGGCCGGCCTTCACTTCCGGCAGACCAGCGTGGGCGGCGAGGATCTTTTGTGTCATTGTCATTCCCATAGGGGATTCCTCCTCTTGTCTTGTGTCATATAGATTACGGAATGAGCCGCGCCCCCCAAAGCCTTCCCCTGGTGGGAAGGCTTTTTGGCGGGTGGCTCAGTCGTTGGTGGGGATAAACTGGTTGTCCTTGTTGGCCCGGTTCACGGCGGTGATGAGGGCGTAGACGGACGCCATGGTGATGTCGCTGTCCACACCGACGCCCCAGTAGCGGCGGCCGGACTCGTCGGCGATGACGACGTAGGCAGAGGCCTTGGAGTCGGAGTTCGTCTCCAGGGCGTGCTCTTCATAGTCCACGAAGTGGTACTTGATGGCGGGGTTGGCGATCTTGAGCACGTTGCTCACGGCGTCCAGCGGGCCGTTGCCCTTGGCGCTGAGATAGAACGTCTCGTTGCGGATGGCCAGGGTCACGTCGGCGGCAGTATAGCCGTTCTCGCGGACCCAGGTGACGTCCTGGAGCGCAATGGGCATGTCCTTGTTCTGGTACTCATGCTGGAAGGACACCAGGATCTCGGCGGGGGTAAGCTCCTTGTGGGCGTGGTCGCTGATCTCCTTGATGAAGTAGCCGACTTCTGCGGCCATTTCCTTGGGCAGGGTGTAGCCGAAGTTGTGCTCCAGGATGTAGGAGATGCCGCCCTTGCCGGACTGGCTGTTGATGCGGATGACGTCGGTCTCGTACTCCCGGTTGACGTCGTGGGGGTCCAGCGGCAGGTAGGGCACGGTCCACTGGTGCTGCTGGGTCTCCTCCCGGAACTTCATGCCCTTGGAGATGGCGTCCTGGTGGGAACCGGAGAAGGCCGCAAAGACCAGCTGGCCGGAGTACGGCTGACGATAGCCCACGGACATACCGGTGAGATGCTCATAGAACTGCACGATCTTGGGCATGTCGGAGAAGTCCAGTTCGGGGTCTACCCCGTGGGTGAAGAGGTTCATGGCCATGGTGATGATGTCCACGTTGCCGGTCCGCTCGCCGTTGCCGAAGAGGGTCCCCTCGATCCGGTCGCCGCCGGCCAGCAGGGCCAGTTCGCCCGCCGCCACGGCGGTGCCGCGGTCGTTGTGGGGGTGGATCGACACGATGACGTTCTCGCGGTCGTGCAGGTTCTTGCTCATGTACTCGATCTGCTGGGCGTACACATGGGGCATGGACATCTCCACGGTGGAGGGCAGGTTGATGATGACCTTGCGGTCCGGGCGGGGCTTCCACACGTCGATGACTTCATTGCAGATGCGCAGGGCAAACTCCATTTCCGTGCCGGTGAAGCTCTCCGGGGAATACTCAAAGCGGAAGTTCGTCTCCGGCATCCTGGCGGCATACTCGTCAAAGGTCTTGGCACCGGAGACGGCGATGTCCACGATCTCGTCCTCGCTCTTGCGGAAGACCTGCTGCCGCTGGGCGAAGGAGGTGGAATTATACAGGTGGACGACGACGTTCTTGGCCCCCTTGATGGCCTCAAACGTCTTTTTAATGATATGAGGACGAGACTGGGTGAGGACCTGGATCCACACGTCGTCGGGGATCATGTGCTCCTCGATGATGGTCCGCAGGAACTCAAACTCCGTCTCGGAGGCAGCGGGGAAACCCACTTCGATCTCTTTGAACCCCAGCTCCAGCAGGAATCGATAGAACTCCAGCTTCTCCTCCAGGTTCATGGGGGTGATGAGGGCCTGGTTGCCGTCCCGCAGATCCACGCTGCACCACAGGGGGGCTTTTTCGACGCGTTCCTTCTTGGTCCAGTCCAGGCAGGTCTCAGGGGGCATGTAGTAGCCAGGGCGATACTTGTCAAAATTTTTCATGTGGGACACGATCCTTTCCATTTGGCGGAGGAAAATGCCATAAAAAAACCTCCGCCTCTTAAATTCAAAGAGACGAAGACCATAAATTTCTCCGCGGTACCACTCTTATTGGCGTCCAACAACGCCCACTCAAATAGCGCACGCTCCGGGGTGAGACGCCGCCCCACTCCCCACGACCTTTCACCGACCGGCCGCTCTCTGCATGGGAGATCTAGGGAGGCATATTCCCTTCATCGCATGACGGTATTAAATTTTTCACTGCATACAGGATAGCCGATTGCCGGGGGTTTGTCAATAGGGAGAGGGGAGGAAATTTTGAACGAAACTGCGCCAAGGAGGACCCCTTGTCCGCTTCGCAACCGGCTCCCCTTTCCAGAGAACCCGTCAATGCCGCCGCGTCACCACACCGGCAACGACCAGCACAATCCCTGATGCCGCCAAAAGCACCAGCGGCACCCGATCCATGCCCTTCTGAGAGGGGATGTCCACGCGCACCGCCCCGGCGTCTGCCGTCTGCACGTCCGGCTCCGCGGCCTTCTCCTGGGGCGTGCCGCTGCCCAGCTGGCCCATGGCGGGAGACCCCCAGGCTTGCACTTCCCCGTCGGTCAGAAGGCAAACGGTCTGGTCCGTCCCGGCGCTCACAGCCTGGGCGGGGACCAGCTCCACGACCTGCCCCGGCTCCCACACCTGCGCTCCGGCCTCGGTCAGGCCCAGCTGCATGGCGTCGTTGCGGCCCCAGGTCCACAGGGTCCCGTCCGAGAGAATGGCGGCGGTATGCCCCGCCCCGACGGTTACGTTGGAAACGGCAGCGGGCAGAGAGACCACAGTGGGCGTCAGCTGCAACATTGCCCCTGTCCCCTCATCCGTGGTATCGCCCAGGCCGCCGGTGCCTAATTGCCCATCGAGGTTACTGCCCCAGGTGTAGAGCGTCCCGTCCGTCGAGATCGCGGCGGCGTGGTAGTCGCCCATGACGGCAAAGCGCACGTCGGCCAAAACCTGGTGGGGCGCAGACACGCTGTCTCTGGTCCCATCCCCCAGCTGACCGTAGAGATTGTCCCCCCACGTCCACAGGGTCCCGTCGCTGCGCACGGCGGCGGTGGCGTTGGCCCCGGCGCTCACAGCCGTCACGTTGTCCAACACCTGCTGGGGCGCGGAAACACTGTTCAGGGTCCCGTCTCCCAGCTGACCATAGAGATTATCCCCCCACGTCCACAGGGTCCCGTCGTCCCGGATGGCGGCGACGTGGTAATCCCCCGCGCTCACGGCGGTCACTTGATCCAGCACCTGCACCGGCTGGGCAGCGGAGACAACGGTCCCGTTCCCCAGCTGCCCATAGTCGTTGCCGCCCCAGGCCCAGAGGGTCCCGTCGGTCTTGAGGGCCACGGTGAAATCGCCGCCGGCAGCTACGGAGCGCACGTCCTCCAGCACGGCCAGAGAGGTCCCGGAGACGGCCACCTGGTTACCCTCCCGGTCCACGCCGGTCTCCTGGGTCTCGGCCCCCAGCTGCCCTTCCTGGTTGCTGCCCCAGGTCCAGAGGGTGCCGTGCTCGTCCACATAGGCCGTGTGAGACAGGCCCGCGCTCAGGCGGTTGGGCTGGTCCGGCGTCGCGCCGTCGTAGGCCAGAGCAGGGGCGGGCAGAGCCAGCAGCAGGGCCAGAAGCGCCGCAGCGGAGAGGCAGATCTTATGGGTCATCGGGATCACTTCCTAGGTGTCATTTTGTAACATTTCTTGTTTACTATACAGGAAACTCCAAGATTTTGCAAGGTTTTTCTGCTGGAAATGCAAAAAAGGCCTTCCCCGAAGAGAAGGCCCTTGCAAAAAGTTACTTCAGCGCACGGTAGAGGAAGGTCACGATCTGGGCTCTGGTGCAGGTGTCCAGAGGGGAGAAGGTCGTGAAGGAGGTGCCGTCCGTGATCTTCTGCTGCACCGCCCACTGGACGGCCTTGGCATAGGTCGCGTTGCCGGGAACGTCTTGGAAGTTCGTTGTGCCGGAGACGTTCGGCGAACCCGCCAGCTGCCAGAGATAATAGACCGTCTGGGCGCGGGTGCAGGGGGAATTCGGCTGGAAGAGCGTTCCATTCACCAGTCCTTGGTTTCTGGCCCACAGGGCGGGCTGGTAGTAGTAGGCCGAGAGGGGGACGTCCTGGAAGGGGTTCGTGTTGCCCGCCGCCGGTTCGCCCTTGGCCCGCCAGAGGAAGGTCAGGATCTGCGCCTTGGTGCAGGTGCTGTTGGGGCTGAAGCTTGTGGCACTGGTGCCGTTGGTGATGCCGCGGTCCACCGCCCACTTCACCGTGTCATAGGCCCAGTGGGAGGTGGGTACGTCGAAGAAATCTCCGTTGTTGGTCGCCGCTTTCTGGGCGTAAGCAGCCAGCGCCGCACGCATCAAGGCCCCGTCTGTCCAATGCCCCAGCAAGTAGGACTCTCCGGTGGTGGCTTCGATCAGCTGGCTCTTGCTGGCGGTAAAACGGGCGTTGTCCGCGGCCAGCCAGCTGTCCTGGGCGGCGTAGGTGTCAAAGAATTGGTACAGGCCGTCCACGGACACGAGCTGATAGGCGTTGTAGCCATCGATCTTTGTCCAGCCCGCATTGACCAGGGCGGAGACAGGTGCCTTCTGGTCATAGATCTTACCGGTGGCGTTGACCAACGGCAGCAGCGTCCCGGTGGCCGTGGTGCCGTTCCAGGCGTCGGCGGTGTAGGTCATGGTGTGGCGGATGATCTCCAGCTGGCCGCGGTTCACGGCGTAGTAGAGATATCCACCGGCATCCCCAACGGCAATGCCCACGCCGTCGCCCACGCGCAGGGCGGCCTCGTTGCCGTCGTAGGTGCCAAAGTCATAGCCGAAGGTCCAGCCCAGCTCGGTATCGTCTTCAAAGTCATAGGGCATCGCAGAGATGCCGTTCCACGTCCAGACCTTCAGCGTGTCCGTCAGGTTCCCCGTGAACTGGAAATCCACGGTCAGCAGCAGGGGCATCCCATCCCCCGCAGGGTCGGCCAGGGTAGCCATGATTCCGTTGTTCGCCAGGCTGTCCAGCGCTTGCACATAGGCGTTTGCCATGTCATAGGGCATCTTACAGTTCGTGTAGCTACCGCCATAATAGGTGATGTCCGCCAGCTCCTCCGTGGGGGCGGCCGGAGCCGCTGCCGCCGGGATGGCCAGCAGGCCCGCCAGCAATGCCAGAGACAGCGCCAGGGGGACGAGGCGTTTCCGCAGCAATGTTTTCATACAAATCCTCTCCTATCCAGTATTATTTACCATCATTATCCAGGAAACGGTATCCGCTGTCAAGACCGATTCGACATTTTCCCGGCAATGTATACAAACCCGCTCCCTTCCACCGGATAAAATTTTTTCACGGGATCTTTGGTTTTTTCGCCGCAGCTCTTTACTTTATCACGGTAGAGTGGTAATATACTAAACAACCGAGTGAATACAAGAAAGGGGATCGCACATGGATCTGGACCAGAACATCCTGCGCAGCGATGAACAGACGATTTTCCGCCTGCGGGGATTGTATGAAAACTACGGCTACCGCCGCTTCAAAATGAGTAAATTCGAGGCCTATGACCTCTATGTAAGAAACAAAGACTTTTTGGTCAGCGACCGGATGATCACGTTCACCGACGCCCGCGGCGTCCTCATGGCCCTCAAGCCCGACGTGACCCTCTCCATCATCAAGAACACGAGAGAGAACGAGCCCGGCCCGCGCAAAGTGTATTATAATGAGACCGTCTACCGCTCCGGCAAGGGCGACGAGGGCTTCCAGGAGATCATGCAGACCGGCCTGGAGTGCATCGGCGACCTGGACCTGTACCACATCTACGAGGTCACGGCCCTGGCCGTGCGGAGTCTGGCTGCCATCAGCCCGGACTATGTGCTGGACGTATCCCACGTGGGCCTGGTCTCCGGCTTCATGGAGGCCGCCGGGGTAGCCGAGGAGGACTACCCGGAGGTCATGGCCGCCGTCCGCTCGAAGAATCTGGCGGCGCTGGACAGCTTCTGTCAGAGCCGGAATCTCAGCGGGACCGTCCGCGCCCTGCTGGAGCGCCTAGTGACCACCTACGGCACCATGGAGTCCGTCCTGGCCGACCTGGCCCCCCTGTGCGTCGGCGGCAAAAAGACCCGCGAGGCCTGGGAGGAGCTCAACAGCCTCTGCGCCCTACTCAAGGCCAACGGCCTGGGCGACAACGTCTATCTGGACTTCTCCGTGGAGGGCAACATGGATTATTACAGCGGCATCGCCTTCCGGGGATTTTTGAAAAATCTGTCGGCGGGGGTGCTATCCGGCGGACAATATGATAAAATGGTCGAGAAAATGGGCAAGCGCTGCGGAGCCATCGGCTTCGCCATCTACCTCAATGAGCTGGAGCGGCTCGGCCCGGCCCAGCCCGCGTTTGACACCGACGTGCTGGTCCTCTACGACGGCACCACCGACCTGACCGCGCTGACCACGAAGCTCTCCGACCTGGCCCGGCAGGGCAAGCGCACCCTGGCCCGCCGGCAGGCCGGAGGCGACCTGAGAGCGAAAGAGATCCTGGACCTGAGAGGAGGGGCAAAGGCATGAGTGAGTTTTTGAACGTGGCCCTGCCCAAGGGCCGCCTGGGCGAACGGGTGTACAAGATGTTCGCCGAAGCCGGGTTCCCCTGCGACGAGCTGCTGGACCCCAAGCGTAAGCTGATCTTTGAAAATCCAGAGGCCAAGGTCCGCTACTTCTGGGTCAAGCCCTCGGACGTCCCTGTGTATGTGGAGCGCGGCGCCGCCGACGTGGGCGTGGCCGGCAAAGACATTCTGCTGGAATACGGCCCGGACATCTATGAGCTGCTGGACCTGAACGTGGGCAAGTGCCGCATGTGCGTGGCCGCCAAGAACGGCTTCCGGGACGACCCCGACCGCACCCTGCGGGTGGCCACCGAGTTCCCCCATATCACCCAGGCCTATTACAGCGCCCGCAGCCGGGACATCGACATCGTCCGGCTCCACGGCTCCATTGAGATCGCCCCCATTTTAGACCTGACCGATGTCATCGTCGACATCGTCGAGACGGGCACCACCCTGCGGGAAAACGACCTCTCTCCCATCGAGACCATCGTTCCCATCAGCGCCCGGCTCATCGCCAATAAAGTGAGCTTTAAGTTTAAGCACGCGGCCATCCAAACCCTCTACGAGGGGCTCAAGACCCAGGTGGCCGCCAAGGAGGCAGAACAGAAATGATCCGCATTTTGAAGGAATCGGAGACCAAGCGCGAGGCCATCTTCGCCCGCGAGGACCCCGTCGGCTCCGTAGAGGAGCCGGTCCGGGAAATCATCGCCCAGGTCCGGGCCAAGGGCGACGAAGCCCTCAAGCGCTATACGAAAGAATTTGACGGCGTGGACATCACGTCCGTAGAAGTGGGCCAGGGGGCCATTGACGAGGGCTTCCGCATGGCCGACCCCATGCTGGTCGATATTTTATACCGCGCTTCCGAGCGCGTAGCCGCCTTCCACCAGCACCAGGTCCGCAACAGCTTCCTTGTCAACGAGGAAGACGGCATCCTCATGGGCCAGAAAATCATCCCTCTGGAGCGGGTGGGCCTCTACGTCCCCGGCGGCACGGCCGCGTATCCCTCCAGCGTCATCATGAACTGCATCCCCGCCAAGCTGGCGGGCGTCAAAGAGATCGTCATGGTCACGCCCCCCGGCAAGGACGGGAAGATCCCCCCCAATATCCTAGCCGCCGCCCGCATCTGCGGCGTCAACCGTGTCTTCCGCGTGGGCGGGGCACAGGCCATAGCCGCCCTGGCTTACGGCACCGAGAGCGTGCCCCGTGTGGATAAGATCGTCGGCCCCGGCAACCAGTTCGTGGCCGAGGCCAAGAAGCAGGTCTTCGGCAAGGTCGGCATCGACATGGTGGCCGGTCCCAGTGAGATCCTGGTCATCGCCGACGGCAAGTGTGACCCCCGCATCGTCGCCGCCGACCTGCTCAGCCAGGCCGAGCACGACAAGAACGCCTCCGCCGTCCTCGTCACCGACAGCGAGGCGCTGGCCGTGGCCGTTCAGGCCGCCATCGAGGAGCAGCTGCCCAAGCTCCGCCGGGAGGAAATTGCCCGCGCCTCCATCGACACCAATGGCAAGATCATCGTGGCGGACAACCTGGACACCGCCGTGGAGATCGCCAACGAGATCGCCCCGGAGCACCTGGAGGTCTGCGTGGACCAGCCCTTTGACTATCTGGACAAGATCAAAAACGCCGGCTCCATCTTCCTGGGCCGCAACTGCCCCGAAGCCTTGGGCGATTACTTTGCCGGACCCAACCACACCCTGCCCACCAGCGGCACGGCCCGCTTCTCCAGCCCCCTGTCCGTGGACGATTTCGTCAAGAAGACCCAGTACACCTACTACACCCGTCCCGCCCTGGAGAAGGCCCAGCCGACCGTCTCCATCTTCGCCAAGCAGGAGGGCCTGACCGCCCATGCCCGCAGCATCGACATCCGCTTTGACCCCGCCGTTGTCGGGAAGGAGAATCCATGAGCAGCTTCCTTCACACCAAATACCAGGCTTTAGAAGCCTATACCCCCGGCGAACAGCCCAGGGACAAGCAATACATCAAGCTCAACACCAACGAGTCCCCCTATCCCCCCTCCCAGGCCGTTCTTACGGCCCTAGGTGAGGAGGACATCCGGGACCTGCGGCTTTACTCCGACCCGGAAGGGAAGGAATTGAAGCTGGCCCTGGCCCGGCTGTACGGCATGGGGGCTGACCAGGTCTTTCTGTCCAACGGTTCGGACGATATTCTGAACTTTGCTTTTATGGCCTTCGGCCAGGACGGGGCCGTGTTCCCCGACCTGACGTATAGCTTCTACCCCGTCTTCGCCGACCTGCACGGCGTCCCCTACGCCACCGTCCCCCTGCATGAGGACTTTACCGTGGACGTGCCCGGCCTGTCCGGCACGGGCAAGCTGACGGTCCTGGCCAACCCCAACGCCCCCACGGGCATCGCCCTGCCCCTGTCCGAGGTCGAGAAGATCATCGCTTCCAACCCGGACCATGTGGTGGTGATCGACGAGGCCTATGTGGACTTCGGCGCGGATTCCGCCGCCGCCCTGGTCGATCGGTATCCCAACCTGCTGGTGGTCATGACCTACTCCAAGTCCCGCTCCATGGCCGGGGCCCGCCTGGGCTTTGCCCTGGGCCAGCCGGAGCTGATTGCCGACCTGGAAAAACTCAAGTTTTCCACCAACCCCTATAACGTCAACCGCCTGACCCTGAAGCTCGGCATCGCCGCCGTGGCGTCCGATGACTACTTCCGGGCCAACGCCCAGCGCATCATGGCCACCCGCGAGACGACCACCAATGCCCTGCGGCAGATGGGCTTTTCCATCCCGGATTCTCAGGCGAACTTCCTCTTCATCACCCACCCCCAGGTGGACGGAGCCAAGCTCTACCAAGCCTGCAAGGACAAGGGCGTGCTCATTCGCCACTTCTCCACCCCCGCCCTGGCCCCCTATAACCGCGTGACCATCGGCTCCGAGGAGGAGATGGCCGCGTTCCTCAGCGTGGTGGAGGAAATTCTGGCCGAGGAGGGCGTGTAAGATGCGAGAGAGCCACATCCGGCGCAAGACCGGCGAGACCGGCATCACCCTGACCCTGAACCTGGACGGGACGGGAAAACACGACATCCAAACCGGCGTCGGGTTCTTCGACCACATGCTCACGGGCTTTGCCCGCCACGGGTCCTTCGACCTCACCGTGACCTGCTCCGGTGACACCTGGGTGGACGACCACCACACCGTCGAGGACGTGGGCATTTGTCTCGGCGACGCCTTTGCCCAGGCCCTGGGCGAGATGCGGGGCGTGGAGCGTTTCGGCCATATCCTGCTCCCCATGGACGAAGCCCTGGTCCTGGCCGCGGTAGATCTCTCCGGGCGCGGCATGCTCTGCTGGGACGTGCCCATGCCCACGGAAAAGGTCGGGACCTTTGACACGGAGCTGGCGAAAGAATTTTTCCTGGCCTTCACCCGCCGGGCCAACTGCACCCTCCATCTCCGCAAGCTGGCGGGCGAGAACAGCCACCACCTCATCGAGGGCACGTTCAAAGCCGCCGCCCGGAGCCTTAAGCAGGCCGTCGCCCTCACCGGCGGCGACGCCATCCCATCCACGAAAGGAATGTTGGTATGATCGCTGTGATCGATTGCGGCGTGGGGAACCTCTTTTCCCTCTGCCGCTCCCTGGAGGCCATCGGGCAGGAGCCGGTGGTCACGGGGGACCCGGCCCTGCTGCGACAGGCAGACAAGCTCTTTCTGCCGGGTGTGGGCGCCTTCGCCGACGCCGCCGCCAAGCTGCGGCAGACCGGCTTGGATCAAGTTATTTTAGAGGAAGCCGCCAAGGGTAAGCCCCTCATGGGCATCTGCCTGGGCATGCAGCTCCTCTTTGACGAGAGCTTGGAGTTCGGCCAGTACAAGGGCCTGGGCCTGATCCCCGGCCGGGTGGTCCCCATGGAGGGCGTCATCCCCGCCGACTATAAGATCCCCCACATCGGCTGGAACGCCCTCCACTTCCCCGCAGACAAGCCCCGGCACAAGCTGCTGGAGACCGTGCAGGACAACGAGTGTGTCTACTTCGTCCACTCCTTCTATGCCACGGACTGCAACGACGCCGTCATTGCCACCACGGAATATGGCGCGGAACTCACCGCCGCCGTGGCCCGCGGGAACGTGATGGGCTGTCAGTTCCACCCGGAAAAGAGCGGCGACGTGGGCCTGGCCATCCTGAAAACATTCTGCGAAGGGAGCTGGTGAGATGAAAATTTTTCCCGCCATCGACCTCTTCGGCGGCCAGGCCGTGCGCCTGTACCAGGGGGACTACAACCAAATGACGGTCTACGACCCGGACCCTCTGAACACCGTGAAACAATTTGAAGCCGCCGGGGCCTCCCATCTCCATCTCGTGGACTTGGAGGGGGCCAAGACCGGCCAGACGACCAATCTCCCCACCATCCAGCGCATCGCAGCCCAGACGGGCCTGTTCGTGGAGGTGGGCGGCGGCATCCGGAACATGGAGACGGTGCGCCGCTATCTGGACGCGGGCGCGAGCCGGGTCATTCTCGGCACCGCCGCCGTCACCGACCCGGACTTCACCGCCCAAGCCGTCGCGGAATACGGGGCCAAGATCGCCGTGGGGGCCGACCTGAAGGACGGCAAGGTCGCCATCAAGGGCTGGCTGGAGACCAGCGAGGACACCTGGCAGGTCTTCTTCGACCGGATGCAGGCCCTGGGCGTGCAGACCATCATCTGCACCGACATCTCCCGCGACGGGGCCATGCGCGGCACCAACCGGGAGCTCTACAAGCGCTTGGCCGAGCAGTATTCCATGGACATCATCGCCTCCGGCGGCGTCTCGTCTCTGGAGGACATCCAAGCCCTGAAAGCCGCCGGGGTAGCCGGGGCCATCATCGGCAAGGCCTATTACACCGGCGCCATCGACCTGGCCCAGGCGGTTGCCTTGGGGGAAGGAGCAAGCCAATGATCACAAAACGCATCATCCCCTGCCTGGACGTGAAGAACGGCCGGGTGGTCAAGGGGGTCAACTTCGAGGGGCTGCACGACGTCAGCTCCCCCATCGAACTGGCCGAATACTACACCAAGAGCGGTGCGGACGAGCTGGTTTTCTACGACATCACCGCCTCCGCCGAGGGCCGGGGCCTCTTCACCGACATCCTGCGGGAGACGGCCAGCCGGGTCTTCATCCCCCTCACCGTGGGCGGCGGCATCAACACCCTGGACGATTTCGACCGGGTGCTGAAATGCGGGGCCGATAAGGTCAGCGTCAACTCCGGGGCCATCCGCGACCCCGACCTCATCCGCCAGGCCGCCCTGCGGTATGGCAGCCAGTGCGTGGTCCTCTCCGCTGACGTCAAGCGCGTGGACGGCCAGTTCCGCGTCTTCGGCCGCGGCGGCCGGGACGACACCGGCATGGAGGCCATCGCCTGGATCAAGAAATGCGTGGACCTGGGGGCCGGCGAGATCGTCGTGAACTCCATCGACACCGACGGCGTGAAGGGCGGCTTTGACCTGGAGATGCTGGAGGCTGTCTGCAACGCCGTCTCCGTCCCCGTCATCGCCTCCGGCGGCGCAGGGAAAGTCGAGGACTTTACCCGGCTCTTCCAGACCTTGCCCGGCGTAGACGCAGGGCTGGCGGCGTCCGTCTTTCACTTTGGGCAGATCGCCATTCCTGACCTGAAAGCAGAGCTGCGTAAGAACGGCATCTTAGTGAGATAAACAATGGGAGGAACCACCATGATCGACATGGAAAAATTAAAGTTTGACGAGAAGGGACTCATCCCCGCCATCGTCGTGGACGGGACCAGCGGCCAGGTGCTGACGCTGGCCTATATGAACAAGGAAAGCCTGGAGATCTCCATCCAGGAAGAGCGCACCTGCTTCTGGAGCCGCTCCCGCCAGGAACTCTGGCGCAAGGGCGAGACGTCCGGCAACGCCCAGCACATCATCGACATCACCGCCGACTGCGACTACGACGCCCTGGTGGTCCGCGTGAACAAGGACGGCCCCGCCTGTCACACCGGCGCGGAGTCCTGCTTCCACAACCCCATTTTCGAGAGCGACGAGAACAGCGCCTTCTCCCTGGAGGGCCTCATGGACATGCTCCAGGGCCGCAAGGACACCCCCAAGGAAGGCTCCTACACCTCCTACCTCTTCGACAAGGGCCTGGATAAGATCCTGAAGAAGGTCGGTGAGGAGTCCACCGAAGTCATCATCGCCGGCAAGGCCGAGGACAAAAAGGAGACGATCTACGAGATCGCCGACCTGGCCTACCACGTCATGGTCCTCATGCTCCAGCTGGGCATCTCCCTGGACGATGTGCGCAAGGAGCTGGCCTCCCGCCACGTCATCGACAAGAAAGTGAAGCAGGAGAAAATGACCTGATTGTTTCCCGCAGCATGCACCGAGCCGCCGCCCGAATTTTGTGGATTCGGGCGGCGGCTTTTTGCCCTTTTGGACGGCGGCGGGACAAAAACGACGGTTTGTCTTTCTTCCAAAACTCGCCTCTTTACTTTTTCCGGAAAATGGAGTATACTTGCATCCGCAACGAAACCTGCAAGGAGGTGCCGGATCATGAAATTTTTCCGTCCCGCCGGCCGGATGGAGGCCGAAGCAGACACCCTCGACTGGACCCGGGAGCATGGCTACGCCAAAACCAGCCGGTTTTCCTTTCCTGACCTCTACCTGTCCGACGATGTCGCGCAGCTAGCCAAAGCGGATCCGGCGGTCAGCGTCTTTCTACGGCAATGTCTGACGCAGTTTGTGTGCCATGAATACGGCCACTTAGCCTCGATGGATCTGGCGGAAAACTACATCAACCGTGACATCAAGGGCCTCTCCACCTGGGTCCGTGGGACCTACCCCAGCCCCGAATGGGGGGAGATCAGCCTGGATGTCTTCTATGATCTTGGCCTGTTCCACCGGGAGGGAACGCCCCCCAGAGCCCTGGCCATCGCACAACGCCGAAAGGAATCCGAAACCCATGAACCTTGAAACCATGAGGGAACCCATGAAAAAACCGATGCTGCAAGAGCGGACCATCCAGGACGCCATCGCCTTCTGGCAGCAACTGCGCCATGGTCAGTTCCGCCCTCTCTTCGCAGAGCCAACAGAAAATACCGTCACCCAGCTCTTCCGGTATGTACTCACCGGGGCCTCCTCCTTCTTGGTGGACTTCCTGCTGCTGTTCCTGCTGGAAATGCTCGGCGTGCATTACTTACCCGCCGCGGCCTGTTCTTTCGCCGTGGGCATCACCTGCAACTTCCTGCTGACGAAATACTTCGCCTTTAAGTCCGTGGATTCCACCGTCGGCCCCGCCGCAGAGATCGCCGTGTTTATCGCCATCTCCGTCGTCGGCCTGCTGCTGACGATGGGGCTTATGTACCTCTTTACCAGCCGCCTCCACCTGTACTTCATGGTGTCCAAGCTCATCAGCAGCATTTTGGTCTTCGTCTGGAACTTTCTGGGCCGCAAGCTCATCCTCTACCCCGGCAAAGCCCACACCAAAGTCTAACCCCACCAAGCCCGCCGAATGGCGGGCTTTCTTGTTGACAGCGTCCCTGCCATTCGCTAAAATAGAAGCGTAAAACTGTCAAAAAATCCCGGCGGGTGTTTTCTGGTTGCCCCGCCGGTTCGCGTCTCAAAAGGAGTCTTCCTATGCAGAACAAACGCATCGTGGTCAAAGTGGGCACGTCTACCCTGTCCCACCCCTCCGGCCTGCTGAACATCCGCCGGGTGGAGGAGCTGTGCAAGGTCCTCAGCGACTTGAAAAACGCCGGGAACGAGATCATCCTGGTCTCGTCCGGGGCCATCGGCATGGGCGTCGGCAAGCTCTCGCTGCCCAAGCGCCCGGAGGATATGCCAACGAAGCAGGCCGCTGCCGCCGTGGGCCAGTGCGAGCTGATGTATACCTACGACAAAGCCTTTGGGGAATACAATCACACGGTGGCCCAGATCCTGCTCACTGCCGAGGAAGTGGACCAGCCCGACCGGTTCCGCAACTTCCACAACACCATGGTCCGTCTGCTGGAGCTGCACGCCCTGCCCATCATCAACGAAAACGACACCATGGCCACGGAAGAAATTAAGATCGGCGACAACGACACCCTGGCCGCCCGCGTCGCCGTGAGTATGGAGGCCGACCTGCTCATCCTGCTCTCGGACATCGACGGTCTCTACACCGCCGACCCCCACACCCATCCGGACGCCGAGCTTATCTCGGACATCCCGGCCCTGACCGACGAGATCATCGCCCTGGCCGGGGGGGCCGGTTCCTCCCTGGGGACGGGCGGCATGGCCACCAAGCTTCAGGCCGCCACCCTGGCCACCGCCGCCGGGTGCGACATGGTCATCGCCAACGGGGTCGCCCCTTCAATTTTGTATGATATTGCGGACGGCAAGCCCGTGGGCAGCCGCTTCCGCGCAAAGAAAGGATAAACACCGCTATGCACACCAACAACTCCCCCGGCGAGATGGCCTGCTATCCGCCCCCCTCCGCAGCGGGCAACGAGTTCACGGCCCCTATCGCGGACCCCGCCTCCCTCACCATCACCCGTCCCCTGCTGGAAGAGGCCCTGGCCGCCAAGCCGGCCCTGGCCGCGCTGTCCAGCGAGGAAAAGAAGGCTGTTTTGCTCTCCATGGCCGACGCCCTGGAGGCCGACACCAAGGCGATCTTAGCCGCCAATGCACTGGACCTGGAAGCCGCCCAGGGCCACATCGCCCCCGTCATGCAGGACCGCCTGCGCCTGACCGTCGGGCGCATCGCGGACATGGCCGCCGGCATCCGGGCTGTGGCCCAGCTCAAGGACCCCGTGGGCCGGCACCTGGGCTGCCACACTCTGCCCAATGGCCTGGTGGTCAGCAAAGTCTCCGTCCCCCTGGGCGTCATCGCCATCATCTATGAGTCCCGACCCAACGTGACCTCGGACGCCGCCAGCCTGACGTTCCAGGCCGGGAGCGTCTGCGTCCTCCGGGGCGGCAAGGAGTCCATCCACTCCAACACCGCCATCGTCCGCGCCCTGCACAAGGCCCTGGAGCAGAACCACCTGCCCAAGGCCCTCGTCAGCCTCGTCACCGACACCACCCGCGCCAGCGCCAACGAACTCATGCAGGCCGTGGGCTATGTGGACCTGCTCATCCCCCGCGGCGGGGCCTCCCTCATCCAGACCTGCGTGGATCAGGCCAAGGTCCCCTGCATCCAGACCGGGACCGGCATCTGCCACCTCTACATCGACGGCGACGCCGACCTCAGCAAGGCCCTGACCATCGTGGACAATGCCAAGACCAGCCGCCCCTCCGTCTGCAATGCCGCCGAGGTCTGTCTGGTCCACCGGGACATTGCCCCCACCTTCCTGCCCCTGCTGTGGGAGCAGCTGGTGGAGCGCCGCCGTCAGTCCGGCCAGCCCCCCGTAGAGCTGCGCCTAGACCCGGAGGCCCTGGCCATCCTCCCCGACGGCACCCCCGCCGGCCCCAAGGACTTTGACACAGAGTTCCTGGATTACATCCTCGCCGTTCACATCGTCGGCAGCGTGGAGGAGGCCATCGACCACATCAACCGCCACTCCACCGGCCACAGCGAGGCCATCATCACCCAGACCCGCGCCCACGCGGACCTCTTCACCCGCCTGGTGGACAGCGCCGCCGTGTACGTCAACGCCTCCACCCGCTTCACCGACGGCGGGCAGTTCGGCCTGGGCTGTGAGATGGGCATCTCCACCCAAAAGCTCCACGCCCGCGGCCCCATGGGCCTGGAGGAGCTGACCAGCTACAAATACATCATCACCGGCGACGGCCAGATCCGCTGACTGCTCCCCGATCTCCAAACGCAAACAGCCCCCTGCCAGATCAAATATGACTCTGGCAGGGGGCTGCTATTTATTATCAATTTATTGTAAATTATATATACTATGTAAACGCAAAAATTGCGAAAAAGATCCAATTACCACACACAGCGCACGGCGCAGTTAAAGGTCTGCTCGCCGATCTTGGCGGTGACGGTGGCGCGGCCGGGGGCCACGGCGGTGACGGTGCCGTCGGCGGACACCTTGGCGATGGTATCGTCGCTGCTGGTCCAGGTCACGTCTCCGCCCGCATTTTCCACGGTCAGCTGCTGGGTCGCACCCTCGCTGGAGAGGGTGATGTCATTGTTGCTCAGGGCGGGCTTAGCGGCCTCCTGGGGCTGCTCGGCCCCTTCGCCGCCGCCTTCGTTCGCGGGGGTCTGGTTGTCGCCGCCCTCGGCAGTCCAGGTGCAGGAGACCTTACACTCTGCCGTTGCCCCGTTTTCCAGGGTGGCGGTGATGGTCACAGTGCCGGGGGCCACGGCGGTCACGGTACCGGCTTCGTCCACGGCGGCAATCTTCTCGTCGCTGCTGGTCCAGGTCACGGTGCCGGTGGAGCCATCGGGGCTGAAGGTGGGCACCAGGGTCACGGCGGTCCCGGCCTCAGCCAGGCTGACCTCGGTCTGGTCCAGGGTCAGGCTCTCGGCGGCGGCGGACTGGCCGGCGAAGATGCCGTTCTGCAACGTCGGCAGAACTTTATGGAATACGATCACCGCAGCGGCGATGATGATGACCAGAGACACGATGATGAGGGGCAGGGTCGCGCTGCCCTTCTTCTTGCTCTTCTTGGGTTTTTCCGCCTTCTCCGCCTTGGCAGGCTTTTCTGTTTTCGCGGGCTTTTCCGGCTTCGCAGGCTTGTCTGCCTTGGCCCGGCGCTTGCTCTTGGTCTCCTGGGGGGCAACGGTCCGGCGGGGGGGCAGGACGGCGGAGGGCAGCTCATGGTCCAGCTCGTCTTCCTCCACCTCGGCGTCGGCCTTGGCCTCCAGCTCCTCCACGATCTCCTGGGTGGGGATCACCTGGGTGGGCTGGTCGTCATACAGGGCCTCGTCCACCGGCGCGGACAGCGGGTCGGACAGATCCAGCTTGCCCATGGCAATGGTCGGCTCCTCGACGACTGGGACTTCCTCCGCCGGGGCAGCAGGCTCCTCAAGCACCGGGGCTTCGGGCGCAGTCTCGACCTCCGGCTCCGGCTGGACCGGGGCAACTTCCGGCTGGGCAAAGGCCGCGTTCTCCTCTTCCTCGGTCAGGGTCTCCGGCTGGCGGGCAGGCTCCTCGGACAGCTGGACCTCCGGGTCCGGCTCGGCAGGGACCTCAGGCTGGACCAGCTCCTCCGGCTTCAGCTTGGGCACGGGGCTGTCGGCCAACAGGTCCCGGATCTCGTTCAGCAGGGCGTCCAGGTCCTCCTCGGTCTCCACCGGCTTCTCCTGGGCAGGCTCCGCCGCAGAGGCGGACGCTTCCTGGGTCTGCGCCGGGGCGGCGGGCTGCACGATGGTGTCGCCCACCTGGACCTCAGGTGCCGGGGCCTCCGGGATGTTGGGGATCTCCGGGGCTTCCACCGGGTCCGGTTCGGGCAGCTGCTCCATCTCCTGCAGCGCGGCCCACTGCTGGCGGGCCACGATCTCTTCGGGGGATTCCGTCACCACCGGTGCCGCCGGGGCAGCGGGTTCCACGGGGGTTGCCGGGGCTTCGGGCACCGGTTCCGCCGCCGGGGCGGCGGGGATGGTCGTCTCATTCAAAATGGCCGGGTCCGTCGAGACAATGGTCTCTTCAAAACCGAAGGACTCCGGCACCGTCTCCTGGTCAAAGACCGGCCCGGAGCCGACCAGCGGCATCTCGTCCGGCATTTCCTCGATCAGCGGGGCCGCAGGCTGGGCCGTCTCCTGGGGGACCGCAGGCTGGGCTGCTTCCGGCGCAGTCGCCTCGGTGCCGACCGGCTCCGTCTGAACAGGGACCTCTGCCTGGGCGGACTGCGCCTCTGCTTCCTTGGCTTCGGCAGCCTGTTTGCTGGCCTCGGCGGCCAGGGCGGCCTCCTGGGCTTTCCGGTCGCGCTCCCGCTTCCGGGCGGCGGCGCGGGCCTCCCGCTCGGCGCGATCGACGGCCTTCTCCGCCTCTGTCATCTCGCTGGTCTTTTTCCGGCGGCGATGGGGGGTGGTCAGCTCCGGCTGCTCCGGTTCAAGGGCGGGCTTTTTGCGCTTGCCGCTCTTTCCGCTGTGGGCTGTCTTGGTCCCGTGGGCAGGCTGGCCACTGCGCTCCCGGTGGGCCTTGGGCTTGATCTCCTCCAGGGGGATCTCCACGCCCTCGGCGTCAAAGGCTCTGGGGTTGCGCTCGTTCCGCAGGGCTACCTCCGGCCGGGGGCGGGGGGTGGCGGCCAGCAGGTCCGGGCCCTCGCCCAGATCCTCCGGGAGGACAGTCTCCTCCGGCTGCTTCTTCGGCTCTGCCGAGGCGTCCTCCTTGGCTTTGGCGGGGCGCTTGGCGCTCTTCGCGGGTTTCTCCTCCTCGTGGCCACCGCCGAAGAGGTTGGAGAAAAAGGCCTGCTTTTTCTTCTTTTTCTCGGCCAACCGGCGCTCTTCCTCTTGGCGGCCGGCGTCGCAGAAGGGACAATATTTATAAGTAACGGAATAGTATTCCCCGCAGTGGGGACACTTCACCGTCTGGCTTCGCAGGGTGATCTTTTTGGTTTCCATTCCGGTTTCCTCCTTGCAATTGGATCCAGGTCTAGGAAAACTTTACCATCTCATCTAAAAATCTTCGCAATTTAGAACATTGTACCACAGGAGCCGGAAGAACGTCAACCTTTGTCGGGAAAAGGCTTGCGGTAAGTTTTGGAGGCGGAGAAACCGGAAGGGGCTGCCTCGCATGATTGGGAAGGATCCCTTTGAGGCAGTCCCTTTTTTGACCTGTTCTTGCCCTCTTCTTGTGGTGCGCCCCTGTCAAACTGCACAATCAAAACCAGGCCTTGTTGTATATTCCGTCTATGCCTGAGTCATGTTTTTGCGTTTTTTCCCCAAAATAGGACCTTGGCCTATATCATTTCTCTGAGAATTGTAGTAAACATAAAATAGTGAGACGTGCTCTCCCGCTGCTGCACCGATTTCCATTCCGGCGGTGGGAAACACCATTTTCTACATGACATGGCTCCGCGGGAGCCGGAAACGGAGGAAGATAAGCATGAAGAAGAAACTGTTGAGTATCCTGCTCTGCCTTGTGATGGTGGTGGGATTGCTCCCGACCGCGGCGTTTGCCGCCGGGTCTGTGGAGATCAACGAGACCAATTTCCCGGATGCAAAGTTCCGAAGCTTTGTGAAAGAAAATTTGGACAAAAACAACGATGGTATCCTGGATGCCGGGGAGATCGCCGCGGTTAAAATGATCGAAGCGAACAACATGGGCATTAAAAGCTTAGAAGGCGTTGGATTCTTTACGGCGCTGGAGACGCTGAAATGCTGGGATAACGAACTGACCGGGCTGGATCTGAGCAAGAATACGGCGCTGAAAAACCTGCAATGCTCGAACAGCAAATTGCAGTCACTGGATTTGAGCCAGAACCCGAATCTAACACAGTTGTACTGCGGAAGGAACCCGCTGACCACGCTGGATCTCAGCAAGAACGCAAAATTGAAAGTGTTGAATTGCAGCGGTTTTGCAAACCGTCGCACGAAGTTGACCGAACTGGATTTGAGCCAGAACACGGCGCTGGAGTCCCTGGATTGCTCGATCAATGAATTGAAACAGCTGAATGTGAGTGGTTGCACGGCACTAAAAAAGCTGTCCTGCTCGTCTAACCAATTGACCGCACTGGATGTGAGCAAGAATACGAATCTGATAGAGTTGGAATGCTCGTCAAACCTTCTCGCTGTATTGGATGTGAGCAATAACCCCAAATTGAAAGATCTGTCCTGCGGGAACAACAGACTGACTGTGTTGGATTTGAGCAAGAACCCCGAATTGGAAATCTTGTCCTGCCGAAAAAACGGGTTTACCTCGCTGGATCTTGATGCGAACAAAAAGATAGGCGAGAAAATCCTCTATTTGGAAAACCAATTTTATCATAAGGGTGTTCTGAACGCCGGAGAGACCTTTGACATGAAAACACTGCCGGGTTCCTTTGATCCCAGCAGAACAAAAAACTGGATCGGCGGCACCGTGGATGCGGCCGGTATCCTGACGGTGGACGCGGACGCAACAGAGGTCACCTACGACTATCAGACCAAGTCGGGAAACACGGATGCGAAGTATCTCATGTCGTGCAAACTGAACGTCAAGGGCGGCACGACTCCGGTAGCGAAGTATGCCATTTCTGTCACAGGTGGTATTGCCAACCTTGCCAAGGCTGCGGAAGGTAGCGTTGTCACGCTGACCGCTGATGCGCCCGCTGCCAACATGCACTTTGCCCGTTGGGAAGTGGAGTCCGGCAGCGAGGCAGTGACCTTTGCCAACGCGACAAACAGCACCACGACCTTCCCCATGCCTGCGGGCGAGGTAAAGGTCAAGGCGGTCTTCGAGGCGGACGAGATCATGGTACCGATCCAGTATGACGTTTCCGTTCTCAACGACGGCAACGGCAAAGCATTTGCGTCTCCTGCCAAGGCAACTGCCGACACGGCGATCACCCTGACCGCCACGCCGAACGCCGGCTACCACTTCAAGGCGTGGCGGGTGATTCTGGGCGGCGTGACCATCACCGACAACAAGTTCACCATGCCTGCTGAGGATGTCGAGGTCCAGGCGGTCTTCGAGAAGGATGCCCCCATCAGCAAGCACCCCTTCCTCGACGTTCCCGCGGGCGCTTACTACGAGGACGCCGTTGTCTGGGCGGTCGGCAAAGGCATCACCAGCGGCACGAACGCCACTACCTTCGATCCGAACGGCACCTGCACCCGTGCGCAGGCGGTCACCTTCCTCTGGCGTGCAGCCGGTTCTCCGACCCCCAAGACCAAGCTCATGCCCTTTCCCGACGTTCCCGTTGGCAGCTACTACTGGAATGCTGTCCTGTGGGCCATAGAGCAGGGCATTACCGAGGGCACCAGCTACCTCACGTTCAGCCCCAACGACTCCTGCACCCGTGCGCAGATCGTCACCTTCCTGTGGCGTTCCAAGGGCAACCCCGCTGTCAGCGGCAACGCACCCTTCACCGATGTGCCACCCGACGCTTACTACGCAGCGGCAGTGACCTGGGCAGAGAAGAATGGCATCACCGGCGGCATCGGCAACGGTCTGTTCGGCTCCAATAACACCTGCACAAGAGCGCAGATCGTGACGTTCCTCTACCGCGCGATGAAGTAAACTTCACGTTTCCTGATTTTTGTTTGAATGACACAACCGGCGGTTGCTCTCTTCCAAGAACAACCGCCGGTTTCATTTCATTACTCTAAGTTCAGTCGTTTTCTCAGCATGTACAGCGTGACCCCATACAGAATGGCTCCGTAGATCGCCGTCACGAGGATGCTGCTCCACATCATCGCGTGGGCGGCAGCGGCGGCCGTCATAAAGTTAAAGTTCACGCTCCACAGGTGGGGCAAGGCGATGAGGCCAAAAACGCCGCCGATGATCTGGATGACGATCTGGATGGCGAAGAAGAACACCACGGACCAGAGCAGTTTATGCCGCGCAAAGCTGTGCCCGATGGCCAGGGGGGCATAAAAATTCAGGCACAGGACCAGGCAGCCCACCACGAACAGCAGGGCCAGCTCCACCAGGAAGGCGATGCCGTTGCCGACCAGATAGGCTGTGAGCTGTTCCTTCACTTCGATCACAAACCGCCCAAACTCCTGGAACATCCCCAGATTCACCACCAGGGCCAGCAGCGCCAAGGCGTCAATGACCGCAGCCCCCAGGAACCAGACGGCGGAGGTGATCAGCTTCGCCCACACCAGCTGATGAGTGGAGACGGGCAGGGTGAACATCACATATCCCTCGTCCCCCAGCAGGTTGCTGCGGAAGCGAAGCACCGCTTGGATCAGCGCCGCCAGGAAGGTGGCGATGGCAGCGACAACAAACGCCGTCACGGAAACACCCAGGAGGATGGCCCGCAGCGTTCGCCCGCCGACGCTGTCCAGCAGGACCTGGTTCTGGCTCAAAAGCAGCACCAGCCGGACCGCCAGGGCCAGCACAAACGTCACGAGATACAGCGGCAGCATCACCCGTGCCGTAGCCCGAAACTCTTGTTTCAATAATTTTCTCAGCATTTGTATACCTCCCGGAACAGCGCATCCACGCTCTTCCCCTTCTCTTCCCGAATGGCGTCTACCGTAGACTGGAACAGGACCTGGCCCTGGTTCACAAAAATGACCTCGTCCAAAATGCGTTCCACATCTGCGATCAGGTGGGTGGACAGGATCACCGCCGCCTCCGGGTCATAGTTGCGGATGATGGTATCTAAGATGTAATCCCGCGCCGCCGGGTCCACGCCGCCGATGGGCTCATCCAGCAGATAGAGCTTCGCCTGGCGGCTCATGGTCAGGATGAGCTGGACCTTTTCGCGGGTGCCCTTGGACATCTGCCGGAGTTTCTGCTTGGGCTGGATCTCCAGTTTATCCAGCATCTCCTCGCTGCGCTTGCGCTGGAAGTCAGCGAAGAAATCCGCATAGAAATCCTGGAGCTGGTCCACCGTCATCCACAGGGGCAGGCTGTTGCGTTCTGGCAGATAGGAGACCACGGCATGGCTCTCCCTCCCCGGTTGGTGGCCGTCCACCCAGATCTCTCCCGCGTCGGGCACCAGCAAGCCGTTGGCCAGTTTGATGAGGGTCGTCTTGCCGCTGCCGTTGGGGCCAAGCAGGCCCACGATGCGCCCCGGCTCCACGGCCAGGGTCATGCCGTCCAGCGCCACGGTGGGGCCGAAGCGCTTGACCAGCCCTTTCGTCTCTAAAATACTCATGGGGTCTTCTCCTCTCCTTCCGCGTTCTCGTCTGCTTCCTGTGTGATGAGGGCAAGGATCTCCGCCCGCCGGAAGCCCAGCTGGCACATCCCCTCCAAAAAATCTTTGACCTGCTGCCGGGCCAGCTCCTCCCGGAGCCGACGGATGCGCTCGGCATCCTCCGTGACAAAGCGGCCGGCGGTGCGCTGGCTGTGGACGATGCCCTCTCGTTCCAGCTCCGTCAAGGCCCTTTGCATCGTGTTGGGGTTCACCCCGGCCTCGGCGGCCAGGTCCCGCACCGAGGGCAGCCGCGCCCCCGGCCCCAGCAGCCCGCCCACGATGCGCTGCTGGATCTGGGCGATGAGCTGGGTGTAAATGGGCGCGTCTTCCCGAAATTCCCACGGCATAGCCCTGCCTCCTTTCTGCCTTTGGTTCGTGGCTGTCTCGCCATTGCAGTTCTGTATTATTGTTCTATTCGCTTAATACAATATCACACTTTTTGGATTTGTCAAGGGGTGTTTTAAAAAAACGCGAAAATGACAGGGAAACGCCCCCCGCTTGCGCTTTTGGGGGTGTTATGCTAAAATAAATGGCGAACTCCTGTTTCTGCCCCCTTCGCGGGCCTCACGACAGAAAGGAATGACCCCATGCCAAAGAAACTACTTTCCCTGATTCTAGCCTTGACCTTGGCCCTGTCCCTGGCGGTGCCTGCCTTTGCAGTGACGCCGGAGGACGCCCAGGAGGACGCCATGCTGCTGTATAACCTGGGCCTCTTTAAGGGCACCGGCACCACCGCCGACGGCTCCCCCAAGTTTGACCTGGACCGCGCCCCCACCCGCGCCGAGGCCGTGACCATCCTGGTCCGCCTGCTGGGGGCCGAGGAAGCCGCCACCCAAAAGACCATCGCCACCCCCTTCACGGATGTCCCCGCCTGGGCCAAGCCCTATGTGGGCTATGCGTACAGCAAGGGCTACACCAACGGCGTGGACGCCAAGCACTTCGGCCCCAACAACACCGTCTCCGCCGCCCAGTTCCTGACCTTCCTGCTCCGCGCCCTGGGGTACAAAGATGGGACGGACTTCACCTGGGATTCTCCCTGGACCCTGACGGACCGGCTGGGGATCTCCAACGGGGCCTACAACGCCAAAACCAAGACGTTCCTACGCGCAGACGCCGCCGCCCTCTCGGCCAGCACCCTCTACGCCAAAAAGAAAGGCAGCGACAAGACCCTGCTGAAAGACCTGCTGGACAACGGCGCCATCTCCGGCAGCACCGTGGTCATCTGGGACTACGACGCCGTGGCCTTCCAGGAAGACTACGCCTCCTTCCTCTTCTACCCCGTCTCCGGCAGCCCGGCCACCTTCACGTCCTTCAAGCTGGACAAAGTCACCGTCAATGGCCTGTCCTGCCAGACCCTGCAAGTGACCACACCGGAAGCCGTCGCCGCCTATCTGGCCTCCATCGGCCACAAGGCCGGGGGCTTTGGCTATGTGGAGATCACCTACGACGAAGAGGCCGCCGCCAAAGCCGCCACGGAGTATTACACCGCCGCAAACGGCAAGAAATACCCCCTCATCGCCTTCACCTTCACCTACACCGCCACCGAGGCCAGCGGCAAGCAGCAGAAGGGCACCTTCACCGACTATTACTATTTTGATGCATAACGCCAAGCGCGAAAACAACACGCCCCCTGCCCAGTCTTCTCAAAGACCCGGCAGGGGGCGTATGCTGTCTCTCTGTTTTTTTATTGCGTTGCCAACGTATAGAGGATGCCCTTGTCTGTTTTTACGGCGTAGACGGGCTGATAGTAGTCCTTCGTATCCCGCAAATAAGCCAGCGTGATGCTTTGGATCGTCAGGGTATCTATGTCCGACCGGACGACACCGCCCTCCTCCACGCTCCTCCCGGCGCTGAGTCTGCCGTCGGTATCCAAAAACTTCCCGTCGCAGACCTGTTCCACGGCCTTCTCCGGGGGGCAAATGGAAACCTCTCCGCTTTGCGGTACCGCAACAAGCTCGTCGCTGAGAGACAGGATCTGTCCATCTTCCCGGTAGGTACAGGTGACTTGCCCTTGATACAGCACGCCATCCTCTACCCCATCCGCCGTGAAGCAGTAGGCCCCCGCTTCCGTGGAGAAGTCTGCTTGATCCGGCAGGGGGATCCCCAGCGACCGCAGCTTTTGCAGGACCTCTTCCCGGCTGGCCGTCGCCGGGGCCGGTTCCGTTGCGCCGCTTTGGTTTTGATAGAACGCACGGAACCCGCCCAGGAACAAGACTTGCAGGCTGCTGTGATGTACGGGGTCTGTGTAGTCCACCCGATACTCCGAGCGCTCGGCCTCCATGGCGTCAAAGTCCTCTCCCAGCGCCGTCAGCAGGGGCCGGGCATATTCATCGCAGTTGGCCTCCGTCCAGGGTGCGGCATAGTACACCGGAGCCGTCTCCCCCACGTCCGGCAGCGGGCAGTCTGTGTGCACCTCCACCCCGGACATTTCTACCCGCTCCACGCTCTGCATGGGAAGCATCCCATAGGGCTGGGCCTGATAGGCCAGCGCGATCCCGCAGAACACCAGGGCGCAGGCCACCGGCGGGAGCAAATAGCCCACGGCTTTCTTCTCCCGTTTTTTCAGCCCCAAAACAAAGCGGAGCAGACACCAGCCCAAGAAGGCCCCCAGGACATTCAGAAACCAATCGTCAATGTCCGCGCTGCCCCGCCGCAGTACAAGCTGGAGCAGCTCCACTGCCAGCGACAGCACCGCCGCCGTCCCCAGCACCCAGGTCACCTTCCGGAACCGCGTCTCCAGCAGCGGCAGCAGCACCCCCAGCGGCAGAAACAGCGCCAGGTTCAGCACGATATACAGCCACGCCGTCCGCTCTCCTGCGTACCAGGCCTCCTCCCAGGCCAGAAAGAGCTGGAGATTCACTTCCCCGCTCCCCCAGATCCCCCGGCTGCCCAGCAGGGTCACGCAAACCATCCCCACCAGCCACAGCCAAAGCAATACGCCCACAAGATACGTCCCACGGGACAGCGGTGCCTTCCCCCGCCGCACCCGCACACGGGCCAAACCAACGCCCACCGCAACGCCGACCACCACCGCCACCAAAAGCAGCAGAAGCATCAGCGGGGAGGCGTATTGGCCCCAAATATATCGCAGAGTCGCCATAAAATCCTCCTCGTCAAATTGTTTTTACAAAATGGAAGCATCTTCCTGTTCAGGATACTGGGAGACATAATTTCTGTCAACAACAATTTGATACCTGGTGGATTTTTCTCCTTTCTTGCGTCCCTCCCTGTTTTGCGGTATAATACGGGGGAACAACAGAAAGGAATTTGCGATACTATGTCCCATGCCCCCACCAGGCGGCAGGCCGCCTTTGTGGCGGTTGCGCTGCTGCTCTCCCCTCTCCTGACGCTCTACGCCACCCAGGCCGTGTGGCTGCAAAATTTGCTCACGCCCTTTTCCTGGATGGCCTCTCATCTGCCCGCATCCGGGTTATTTTGGCTCTTGTTTTTTAGCCTGATGCTCCCGCTCTACGGCCTGACCCGGCGGCTCTTCATCGCCTATCTGCCGGGGACCGGGTTCTGCATGACCCTGGCCATCATCAGCCGGTATAAGATGGATATCAACGGCGCTCCCCTCCAGCTCAGTGACTTTACGTTCGTGGGCAACCTGGGCGACATCGCCGGGTTTGCCTCGGATATGCTGGCACCCACGCTGACCGTGGTGGTGTCTGTGATCGTCTGTATCCTCTGGACGGTGCTGCTGGCCGTGCTGGAAAAGTGGCATCCCTCCGGCACAGTGGGGTTTCTTGCCATTGCGCTGTCTCTGGCCCTGCTGCTCTCCGCCGCCTATCCCGGCACCCTGCAAGAGGCCGCCATGACCCTGGATCAGACCTGCCAGGACCAGGAGGACCGCAGCCAGAAGCTGGGCGTCATGCTGGGCCTCTATGCCGCCCTGGCCCACCGCATCGAGACAGAGCACGGCACCGGGGACCCGGACATCACGGATCTGGTGGCCCAGTTCCGGGAAGAGGCCAACCAGCCCGGCACCCCCGCCGGAGAGAACGCCCCGGACATCATCTTCCTGACCTCCGAGAGCTTTTTCGACATCACCCGCCTGCCCGGCCTGACGTTCTCGGAGGACCCCCTGCCCAACTTCCACCGGCTGGCGGAGACCTGCACCGACGGGCTGTTTATCTCCGACACCTACGGCGGCGGCACCGGCCACGTGGAGATGGAGATGTTCACCGGCCTGACCTCCTCCCTGCTGCGGGAGGGCGACACGCTGAACACCCTGAGCCTCTCTGTTTACCAGGACCTGCCCACCACCGCCCGCCTGCTGAAAAACGCAGGGTACAGCACGGTGGCCCTCCACTCCCACACGGACGAGCTGTACAACCGCGCCAACGTCCTGCCCCGGATCGGCTTTGACACCGTGGCTTTCCGGGAGGACTTTATGACCGAAGGCGCCGAAGACGGGGCCTATCTCTCCGATGCCTCCCTGGTCCAGGAGATGATCGCCCGGTACGAAAGCCGGGACCCCAGCAAGCCCATCTTCCTCTACGGCCTGTCCATGGAGAACCACCAGCTCTACACCGCCGAAAAATACAGCTATCCCTCCGGCATCGACATCCAGTGCGACAAGCTCAGCCAGGAGGACAAGGCTATCTTAGACTCCCTGGTCCTGGGCCTGCACCACGCCGACGCCAGCCTTGCGGCCTTGGTGGAGTACTTCTCCCAGGTAGACCGGCCGGTCATGCTCGTCTTTGTGGGGGATCATCTTCCCTCTCTGAATCTGGCCGACGGAACGCCCATTTACACCCGCCTGGGGTATTCTCCCACGCCGGAGGCCTCGGACTGGGATGCCGACACTCTGGAAAACATGCTTTCCACCAATTACCTCATCTGGACCAACTATGAGACGCAGGCCGTCTCGGACCACAAGGAGAGCTGTACTTTCCTGGGCCTGCACATGCTGCAGCGGGCGGGCATCCCCCTGAACCAATACTTTACCTGGCTGGCCGACCATGCGGCCAATCAGATGCTCCTCTCCCGCAACCGCTTCTTCGCAGATGAGAACGGGGTCGGGAGCTACACCACCACCCCGGAGCAGGCCGCCATGCTGGAGACCTACACCGCCATGGAGCGCAACCTGCTCTACAACCGCTGAATCCTGGAACAACCAAAGGAGGTTTTTGACCATGAAGACCCTGCAAGAAAAAACTGTTGAGCTCTCCCACCGCGCCGCTCTGGTCGAGGCGGCCACCGCCGTACTCAACGAGTACACTCCATTCAAATCCCACCACAAAGTGAGCTTTCACACCGATGACACCCAGCCCACCCCCTGGATCATCGGCCAGCTGGAGCGGACGGACGGCACCCCCATTGCCGACAGCACCGATCCCCTGGACCGGAAGCTGGTGCATCTCAAGGACGCCAGCGTCCGCATCCGCCCCTTCTTCCTGCCCATGTGCGCCACCCCCTGGGCGGAGGCCGACGCCAACGAGTTCACCGATGTGAACTTTGACTACGCTGCGATCCTGGGCTATGGCATCGACCAGGACGGCAAGCCCTTCTTGAAAGCCCTCTACTTCGTTCCCACCGATGCGCTCTTGGAGCGCCAGTCTCCCGACGAAAACGGCGTCTGGAAGCTCCCCCTGGCGACGTACTACGTCCACCAGCTGAGCCTGGAGCCTCGTAATAAATTTGCCCGCTTCCTGTATCTCATCGAGCGCATCTGCGAAGCCATGGAATACCAATACGATAAGATGGGGTATTACTACAGCAACCCCCAAAAATAAGCCACCCGAACAACCAAACAAGAAATGGAGGACATTCCCATGAGATCACGACACAAGCTTCTTGCCCTCGCGCTTTCCCTGGCCCTGCTCCTCTCCCTGGCGGTCCCCGTCTGCGCGGCGGAGACGACCACCTCCACGACGAAGGACCTGACCGGCCACATCGTCATCCTGCACACCAATGACGTACACGGCGGCATCGCCGGGTACGCCAAGCTCGCCGCCGCAAAAGAGAGCTACACCACCTCCGGGGCCTACACCCTGCTGGTGGATGCCGGTGACTATATTCAGGGCGACCCAACCGTCAGCGCCTCCCAGGGCAAGACGGCCATCGAACTGATGAACTCCACCGGCTATGACGCCGCCACCGTGGGCAACCACGAGTTTGACTACGGCTACGCCAATCTGAAGACCATCTCGGCCCAGGCCAACTTCCCCATTCTGGCGGCCAACGTCCAGTATAACGGGGCCACCGCCTTCGACAGCCACACCATCTTCACCGCCGCCAATGGCAAGAAGATCGGTGTCTTCGGCCTGGAGACCCCGGAGACCGCCACCAAGGCCCACCCCGCCAAGATCCAGGGCGTGACCTTCGTCGGCGGCCAGGACATGATGAAGCTGGCCCAAACCGAAGTGGATACCCTGAAAGCCGCTGGCTGTGACTACGTCATCTGCCTGGGGCACCTGGGCATTGACGCCGAGTCCACCGGCAACCGCTCCATCGACGTGCTGAACGCTGTGACCGGTATCGACGTGTTCATTGACGGCCACTCCCACTCCACCCTGGACCAGATCAAGGCCGCCACCAACGGCACCGGGAAAGTCGGCAATGCCTACCTGACCTCCACCGGGACCAAGCTGGCCAACGTCGGCGTGGTGGACATCGCCCCCGACGGCACCATCACCACCTCCAACGTGCCTCTGGACACGCTCACTGCCGAGAACGCTGACACCGCCGCTGTCATCCAGCGCATCCAGCAGCAGATCGACGCCGATTACGGCGCGGTCTTCGCCCAGAGCGAAGTGCAGCTCAACGGTGAAAAAGCCCAGGTCCGCACCGGCGAGACCAATCTGGGCGACCTCATCACCGACGCCATGCTCTGGCAGGCCGGGACCCTGGGCGAGAAAGTCGACGCCGCCATCAGCAACGGCGGCGGCATCCGGGCCTCTCTGTCCGTGGGCGACCTGACCAAGAAAGACATCAACACCGTCCTGCCCTTCGGCAACACCCTGTATCTGGTGAAGCTCACCGGCGCCCAGCTGCTGGAAGCTCTGGAGGCCTCCACGTGCAGCCTGCCCGAGTCCATCGGGGCCTTCCCCCAGGTGTCCGGCATCGAGTACACCGTGAACACCAGGGCCAAGTTCAGCAGCACAGAGAACTACCCCGGTTCGACCTACGGCAAGCCCAATGCCGTCAACCGCGTGACCATCCAGCGCGTGGGCGGCGCGGCCTTTGACCCCGCAGAGACCTACACCATCGTCACCAACGACTTCTTGGGGGCCGGCGGCGACACCTACTATACCTTTAAATCCTCCCCCGTGGGCTATGATACCGGCGTGCCTCTGGATGAGGTGCTCATGGACTACATCACCGCCCAGTGCAAGGGGACCATCACGAAGGCCGCCTACGGCCAGACGGCAGGCCGCATCCACATGATCTCCTACGACGACGTGAAAGCCAGCGATGCCAGCGCCAATGACATCATCGGCGTCACCCTGGCCGGCTGGATGAACGGCACCGGCACGGGCTTCTCCCCCAACGCTTCCCTGGACCGGGCCATGATGGTCACGATCCTCTACCGTCTGGCCGGTTCCCCCACCGTGAGCGGCACCATGCCCTTCACGGACGTGGCCGCCGGGAGCTGGTACTATGATGCCGTCCTCTGGGCTTCCCAGAAGGACATCACCCTCGGTACCAGCGCTGCGACCTTCTCCCCCAACGCCCTGCTCACTCCCGACCAGCTGGGCACCCTGCTCCAGCGCTTCACCGGGAAAGAGGCCCAGGGCCTGCCCACCGGACAGACCAACGTCACCCGCGCCCAGGCCGCTGCCGTCCTGCTGGCCAGCGTGACCAAATGACCCAAGAAAATCAAATGATTTTGCCCCTTTGCACAGGGATCTGTCCCCATCTCGCTTGAGATGGGGACAAAATTTCACCTTGCAATCGGTGGGATACGATAGTATAATAGATAGCCGTTGAATCGTAAGTATTTTTGGAATTTTGATAGAGATATGAGGTGCGACCCTGTGCAGAACGAATCACTGAGAAATATCGCCATCATCGCCCACGTTGACCACGGCAAGACCACCCTCGTGGACGAGATGCTCAAGCAAGGCGGCGCTTTCCGGGAAAACCAGGAAGTCAAGGACCGGGTCATGGACTCCGGCGACCTGGAGCGGGAGCGCGGCATCACCATTCTGGCCAAGAACACCGCCATTCAATATGGCGACGTGAAGATCAATATCGTCGACACGCCGGGCCACGCCGACTTTGGCGGTGAGGTCGAGCGGATCCTGAAGATGGTCAACGGCGTCATCCTGCTGGTGGACGCCGCCGAAGGCCCCATGCCCCAGACCCGCTTCGTCCTCTCCCGCGCCCTGGATCTGGGCCACCGGGTCATCGTGGTCATCAACAAGATCGACCGCCCCGACCAGCGCATCCACGAGGTCATGGACGAGGTGCTGGAGCTGCTGCTGGACCTGGACGCCACGGACGAGCAGCTGGACTCCCCCATGCTCTTCTGCTCCGCCCGCCAGGGCATCTGCTCCCGCGACCCCGACGTGCTGGGCACCGACCTCAAGCCCCTGTTTGAGACCATCCTGAGCTACATCCCCGCCCCCGAAGCCGACACGGAGAAGCCCTTCCAGATGCTTGTCTCCTCTATCGACTACAACGAGTTCGTCGGCCGCATTGCCATTGGCCGCATCGAGCAGGGCACCATCAAGCAGAACCAGGAGATCACCGTCTGCAACTACCACGACCCCGACCAGAGCCGCAAGGCCAAGGCCGTGAGCCTGTACCAGTTCGAGGGTCTGGCCCGCGTGCCCGTCTCCGAGGCCAGCGCAGGCAACATCATCGCCATGTCCGGCATCGGTGACATCACCATCGGCGACACCATCTGTGCCGCCGGACTGTCCGAGCCGCTGCCTTTCGTAAAAATTTCCGCCCCCACCATGGAGATGACCTTCTCCGTGAACGACTCCCCCTTCGCCGGGCGGGAGGGCAAATACGTCACCTCCCGGAACCTGCGCGACCGTCTCATGCGGGAGACGCTGAAGGACGTGTCCCTGCGGGTCAGCGACACCGACTCTACCGAGGCCTTCAACGTGGCCGGCCGCGGTGAGATGCACCTGTCCATCCTGATCGAAACGATGCGCCGAGAGGGCTATGAGTTCCAGGTCTCTCCCCCCCGCGTGCTGTACCAGGAGATCGACGGCGTAAAATGCGAACCCATGGAGCGCCTGGTCGTGGACGTCCCCTCCGATTCCGTGGGCGCCGTCATTGAAAAGATCGGCTCCCGCAAGGGAGACCTGCTGGAGATGACCCCCGTGGGCACCCGGATGAAGATCGAGTTCCTGGTCCCCGCCCGCGGTCTGTTCGGCTACCGGAATGAGTTCCTGACCGACACCCGCGGCGAGGGCATCATGGCCTCCGTTTTCGATTCCTACGCGCCGTTCAAGGGCGACCTGAGCCGCCGCAGCTCCGGGAGCCTCATCGCATTCGAGACCGGTGACTCCGTCACTTACGGTCTGTGGGCCGCCCAGGAGCGCGGCGCTCTCTTCATCGGCCCCGGCGTTCCCGTTTACGGCGGCATGGTCGTTGGTGAGACGCCCAAGAGCGAGGACATCACCGTGAACGTCTGCCGCAAGAAGCAGCTGACCAACATGCGTGCCTCCGGCTCCGACGAGTCCCTCCGCCTGGTGCCCCCCCGCAACATGAGCCTGGAGCAGTGCCTGGAGTTCCTGGCCGACGACGAACTGCTGGAGGTCACCCCCGAAAACCTCCGCCTGCGCAAGCGTATCCTCAACCACGAGATCCGCATGAAGGCCCTGAAGGGGAACAAAAAGTATCAGGATCTCTGATCCACAAGACAGCACACAGCCTGCCGGGAGCATATCATTCCTCTCCCGGCAGGCTGTTTTTCTTTTCTTTTCTGTTGTCTCATGGTATACTAAAGAAAAAGGAGGGCTGTCTATGACGACGGAACAACTGGCACGCAGGACCGCCGCTTTGAAAACTGCCGACGCGATCAACGCCATCGAGGGCGTTCCCGTTTCTGACTATGCCAAAACACTTTCCTTCTGCTGGGCTAGGGGAGAGTTGACCGGCCCCCAGATGAAACAAGCTCTACTGGCCTTTCATCAGCGGCTGGCCCAAGGAGCATCCGGCCATGTCTGATCCCTATCTCTATGAAGAGATCCCTGTTCTAAAAAATAAGCTGGACATTCGAGTGGAAGAGACGCTGGCGCTTGTGGAAGCCGAGCTGTCTCGTGCCAATATGATGCTGTTGTATGAGCAGGGATTCCACGATTTTTCTCCCGACGGGCTCCGTTTCATTCATCAGGAATTGTTTGGTGACATCTATGATTGGGCTGGTCAGTACCGTATCATCAACATCGAAAAGCGGGAGCGTCTGCTGGCAGGCCGCAGCGTTTGGTACAGCAACGACGAGGACATCCCGCACGATCTGCAAATCATTTTTCAAGAAATGAAAGCTGTCTCCTGGACGGAGCTTTCTCATTTGGACTTTGTGCAACAGATCACACATTTCTTCCCCAGGCTTTGGCAGGTGCATCCGTTCCGCGAAGGAAATACCCGTACTATTGTCATGCTCATGACGTTTTTTGTGGAGCACTACGGCTATTTCATGGATCAGGAACTCATGGCTGCCAGCGCAGGATATGTGCGGGATGCCTTTGTCATGGCGTCTATTGGGCAGTATGCAGAGTATGAACACTTGGAGCGTATTTTAGAGGATGCCATCTGCACTTCCCCGTTGGAATACGATCTGCCGTCTCTCTCCGACTCCCCCTCTCCGCTCCGTAAAAAATACCAAAAATATCAGAAAGAACCCTATCACCCTGAGCCGCACTATCAAAAAGACAAAGGAGACTCCCCCCCATGAAAAAGCCTAAAATTCGTCTGACTCTCATCGACCGCAAAGGTGCGCACCCCTGCCACCGGGGCCACAAGATCGGCGACAGCTTCGACTTCGACACCCAGCGCGGCGAGCTATGTCCCATGGCCTGTCACGTGGCCTTTCCCTACATCGACATCCTCCGCTACGGCGGCCACCTTCCCAGCCGGGAGAACGGGACCTTTGCCTTTTGCTGTCCGGATGTAGATGTGATCAATGTATTTCAGATCACGGTAGAAGAGTAAGAAATTGCGCCATAGGCTTTTGATATGCTCCCCCTTGATGAAACAGTGAAAAAACAAATTCACTGAAAATCAAGGGGGAGCATTATTATGCCGCAAAAGCAAA
>OLOG01000380.1_pt1 | contig 41600 bp, 35 predicted proteins | sample 1672351 | NCBI WGS metagenome assembly OLOG01 (sample SAMEA3136674, study PRJEB25190) | human gut metagenome | biome: human gut; feature: human-associated habitat; material: faeces | place: Austria | collected 2013 | reverse complement strand
ATATTCAAATTAGTATTTATTTTTATTTAGTGTGTACTTGACAGGTAGTAGTATCCAAGCTAATCTTTTTATTTATAATTTTTTTAGAATTTGAAAATTCACTTTCAAGTCACATAAAAGCGTTATAATAACACTAATTCAAGGAGGAAAGAAAATGAAATTTAATGAAAACTTTTATTGGGGTGGCGCTGTTGCTGCCAACCAGTGTGAAGGTGCCTGGAACGTAGATGGACGTGGTATGGCACGTACTGATGTGACAACAGGAGGTACTGTCAATACACCTCGTATGATTACTTTTATTGACAAAGATGGAAATAAACAAAAAGTACCTAACAGCCATAGTTTTAAATTACCAGAAGGTGCTCATTTTGCTGTTTTCGATGATGAATTATATCCTAATCATGATGGTATTGATTTCTATCATCACTATAAAGAAGACATTGCTTTACTTAAAGAAATGGGATTTAAAATGTTTAGATTATCTATTTCTTGGTCAAGAATTTATCCTACCGGAGAAGAAGACACACCTAATCAAGCTGGATTAGACTTCTATCGAAATGTCTTTACTGAACTTAGAAATGCTGGTATTGAACCTCTTGTTTCAATTTGGCATTTTGATACACCACTTGCATTAGAAGAAAAATATGGTGATTGGCAAGATCGAAAATATATTGCTTTCTATGAAAAATATGTCACAACAATCTTTAATGAATACAAAGGACTTGTAAAATACTGGCTAACATTTAATGAAATTAATAATACCATCAATTTCTTACCAGACGATGCCAGTGATGAACAATATCAAGAAGCTTATCAACATCTACATTATCAATTTGTAGCTAGTGCCAGAGCTGTTCAAATTGGTCATAAAGTTGATCCAGAAAATAAGATTGGTTGTATGATTTGTGGTATTACTTATTATCCACTTACATCAGATCCTCAAGATATTTTATTTAATCGTTCTAAATGGGAAAAAGGAATCTTCTACTGTGGTGATGTTCAATGTAAAGGAAAATATCCAACTTTCGCTAAACGTCTATGGAAAGAACACAATGTACAGTTAGATATCACTGATCAAGATTTAGAAGATTTAAAAAATGGTACCGTAGACATTTATACATTCTCTTACTACATGTCACAAGCTGTGACAACTCATCCAAATGATGATACAGTAGGTGGTAATATGTCATTTGGTGTACGTAACCCTTATTTGACATATTCAGATTGGGGATGGGCTTTAGATCCTCAAGGTTTAAGATATTATCTAGAAATGATCTATGATCGTTATGAAAAACCTTTAATGGTTGTAGAAAATGGTCTTGGTGCTTATGATACCGTTGAAGAAGATGGAAGTATCCATGACAATTATCGTATTGAATACTATCGTGAACATATTAAAGAAATGGCTAAAGCGATTGAAAATGGCGTAGATCTTATTGCTTATACAACATGGGGATGCATCGATTTAGTGTCTGCCGGTACTGGAGAGATGAGAAAACGTTATGGATTTATTTATGTCGATAAACATGATGATGGTACTGGTACAATGAAACGTATGAAAAAAGATTCATTCTACTGGTATAAAAAAGTGATTGCTAGTCAAGGTGAAGATTTAGACTAAAAAAACACGCATTGCGTGTTTTTTATTTTGTTATCATTTGTTTATAATTCATGCCATATAAACTAGCAAAACGTTTCATCGTATATTCACCAGAAGCAAGTTGTTCTTGTGTTGGTGCATAGCCTTGAAAAACAAAATACAAATCTTTTCCTTTTAATAGATTTTCATCTACATATCCATAAAAACGATCTAATAAATTACGAATAGCTCCTGACATACTATGCCAATAAAGTGGAGAACCAATCACAATTGTATCCGCTTCTTTCATCTTATCAATGACTACATCAAATTGATCATCATCAAATTTTTGTCCATAACTATATATTTTATAATCAACTAAATGTAATGTTTGATACTCTTTTCCCTTTAAAAAATGACTTGTAAGAGCAACTGTATTCCCATCTTTATTAGGACTTCCATTAATAAATAATATACTCATCTTAACCTCCTAATGTCCACCAAAAACATTAAATTCCATAGAATCTAATTTGTTATCAATTGTTTTAATTTCTTCTTGACTTAATTCTATATTCCCTGCTTCATAGTTTGATTTTAATCTTTCAAGTTTTCTAGATCCAGGAATAGGAATAATAAAATCATATTTGTTCATCATCCAAGCTAATGACATTTGAGCATTTGTTGCATGATGTTTTTTACCTATTTTAGAAACGACTTCTAATAGTTCATTAGTCTTTTTAATACCTTCTTCACTATATTGTGGCATATCAACCCTAAAGTCTTGTTCTCCGCTACCAAAATCTTTAATAGATTGATAAGCTCCTGAAAGTGCTCCATTAGCAAGTGGTGAAAAAGCAACATATGTAATACCTAATTCTTTACATACAGGCATCAAATTTTCATGCCATCTTGCCATCATTGAATATCTGTTTTCAATAACTGTAACCGGACAAACAGCATGCGCTCTTCTTAAATATTCTTCATTTGTTTCTGAAATACCCCAAGCCTTAATTTTACCTTCTTCAATTAATTCTTTCATGACACCAGCGACAACTTCAGGTTCCACTTCAGGATCAATACGATGTTGATAATAAATATCAATATAATCTGTTTGTAGTTTTTTTAATGATTCTTCTATTGATTTTCTTATTGTTTGAGGGCTGCTGTCAAATTCTAAATGATCGCCCATATGTTTAACTCCAAATTTAGTACATAAAATTATATCCTTTCTAAATGGTTTAATGGCTTCTCCAACAACTTCTTCATTATAAGCTATACTTCCATCCGGATTAATTCCTGTATAACATTGTGCTGTATCATAAAAATCATAACCCATATCATGAGCCTTTTGTAATATTTCTACTGCTTGTTTTTTAGGAAGTGGTATCCCACTAGCATGAGTTAATCCCATACAACCAAGTCCTACAGCATTAACATACATATCTGTTTTACCTAATCTTACTTTTCTCATTATTTTCACCCTTTCTTTACTTCTATTTTATTCACTTGTTATTTAAAAGTACAATATCAATAACGCAATCTGCTATAACATAAATGAATAGTAAAATAGTGGCCTAAAGCCACTATTTATTTTTTATTACTGTTTCTAATAATTGATTGACACGTTCTAGCCATTGTTCACCTTTTGGTAACATGAGAATAATTTGATTATTTAAAGCCTTAAATTGTGGTTTTGTGAATAATTGATGACATAGCATAAATAATTCATCACCAGCTATCTTATTCGATGCTTCTTTAGTAAATTTAATTCTTAATTGATCTTTATAATCTTCTACTGATTCAATAGCTTGATGATGCGCTAAGATATCTAATTTACGCTTTTCAATCAGTAATTCAACCTCATGAGGCAATTTTCCATAATAATCAACAAAATCACCTTTTAAAGAAATAAGTCCTTGCATATCTTTAACTTGATCTAAACGTTGATACAATTCTAGCTTTTCATAATCACTTTTTACATAGTTTTCAGGAATATAACCATCAACTTGAATAGGTAAAGTTTTTAATTCTTCTTCTGGTTTAGTTTCAATACCCTTACGTTGGTTAATGGCGTCTTGTAAGATTTTCATATACATTTCAAAACCAATATCATCAATGAAGCCAGCTTGTTTACCACCCAAAATATCACCAGAACCACGAATGGATAAATCACGCATGGCAATTTTATATCCACTACCTAATTCTGTAAATTCTTTGATAGCTTGTAGACGTTTCATGGCTTCATCATTCATCATCTTGTTTTTAGAATATAATAAATAGGCATATGCCCCTCGATTACTTCTACCAACACGACCTCTAATTTGATATAACTGTGCTAAACCAAAATGATCTGCATCTTCAACAATAATTGTATTTGCATTAGGAATATCTATTCCGGTTTCAATAATTGTTGTACAAACAAGTACATTGAATTCTCTATTCATAAACTTTAACATGACATCTTCAAGTTCATCTTTATCCATTTGACCATGTCCTACAGCTACTTTTGCATGTTCAATAGTAGAAGCAATTTTATAAGCCACCTGATTAATATCTTGAGTACGGTTATAAAGATAGAAAACCTGTCCTCCTCTTGCTAGTTCTCTTTCGATGACTTGTTTAACTAAAACATCATTTTTTTCAATTACATAAGTTTGAATTGGTAAACGATCTTTTGGTGGTGTTTCTATTTGTGATAATCCTCTAATTCCCATTAAAGACATTTGTAAAGTTCTTGGAATTGGCGTCGCTGAAAGTGAAAGAACATCTATTGTTTCTCGATATTCTTTAATCTTTTCTTTTTGTTTAACCCCAAAGCGTTGTTCCTCATCAATAACCAATAAACCTAAATCTTTAAATTTAATATCTTTAGAAAGAATACGATGTGTTCCGATAACAAAGTCTATCGTACCATCTTGAATTCCTTTTAAGATTCTGTTTTTTTCTTTCGTTGTTGTAAAACGATTCAATAAAGCAATCTCTACTGGAAAATTTTTAAAACGTTCTAATGCTGTTTTATAATGTTGCATTGATAAAATGGTCGTTGGACATAAAAAGGCAACTTGTTTTTGGTCTAAAATAGCTTTAAAAGCACCTCTTAAAGCCACTTCTGTTTTCCCAAAACCAACGTCTCCACATAATAGACGATCCATAGGTTGTGGTTTTTCCATATCTGCTTTAATTTCATCAACACTACGTTGTTGATCTGGTGTCAGTGCATAACCAAATTCTTTTTCAAATTCTATTTGCATTTCATTATCTTGGCTAAAAGCAAATCCTGGTTGAGCCATTCTTTTAGCGTATAAACTAATCAACTGTTCAGCAATATCATCAATTTTATTCTTAGCTTTTTGTTTAAGCTTACTCCATTGACTACTTCCTAAAGCATGAAGTTTAGGTATTTTACCATCACCACTGGCATACTTTCTAACCAGTTTGAATTGTTCAACCGGAATATAAAGGGTATCATCTCCGGCATAGGCAACATATAAATAATCCTTATGGAATCCCTTTACTTCTAATGTTTTAATTCCCAGATACTGACCAATACCATAACTATCATGAACAACATAATCACCAATATTTAATTCCTGATAGTCTTTGATAACACGGGCATCTTTGTATTTAACATATTTTCCTTTTTTTACTTCTACGCGACCAAATAATTCATAATCAGTAAGAATAATGATTTTTTCATCAACTAATTCAATACCTTGAGATAAATTACCTACATACATATTGATACCATCATAGATTTGATTGTCATTTCCAATCAGTGTATAGTGCATTTCATGACGGTCAAATAATTCTACCATAAGTTGAAGTTGATGTTTGTTTTCTAAACAGATCAAAACCCGATTATCTTTTAAATAATCTTTAATTTGTTGAATCACTTTTCCTTCTTTAGAACGATCAAACATCAGTTGATGACTATGAAATAAAACATCTCCCTCTTTTGCTGAAATAGACTCAAAACATATATATTGATCTCCTATCACTTGATAAAAATCTTGATATAAATGAAGACCTCTAACAACCTTACCTATTGAAGCAAGTTCTTGATAATAATAGTGGTTTTCAGAAATATAGTTTTTCATTTGAAAATTAATTTCATTTTGATGAGAAAGAATAATAAGTGGATGATCCAAATATTGAGCAATACTGGTCACATTTTTAAATAAATGATAATAAGCATAGTTTGTTGCACTGGTATCATGATTACGTAAATTTTCAATGTCTAATTCAATCTTTTCATTAAGCTCATCATGATAAAGTTCATCCATACTTGATAATTGTTTTTGGGCTAAATCTTTTATTTTTGTAATGACCGGCTTGACTTCTTGATCATCATATAAAATATCACTAGCAGGAATAATTTCAACTTCGTTAATCTTTTCTACTGTTCTTTGAGTTTTAGGATCATAAAAGCGAATATAATCAATTTCATCATCAAAGAATTCTATTCTGACTGGTAAATCATATTGATTAGAAAAAACATCTATAACCCCACCTCTTTTAGAAAAATAAAGAGGTTGATCAACACGATTGGTTCTTTGATATCCAGCTTGAATTAAAAATTGTTGTAATTCATAAATATCTAAAGTTTGACCAACTTTAATTTTTTTACAGTATTGTTTTAAAATATTTTTACTAGGAACATAACGCATCAACCCATGAACGTGGCTAATAAGTAAATGATGTCCTTTATTTGATAATTGATAAAGTGCATTAATACGTTGACTTAAAAGCTGTGGTGAAGCAGCTAGGCTTTCAATACGATAAGATTCATCAACGGGATAATAAACTGCTTCTTTTATAAGTTTAGAAACTTGTTGGTATAGCAAATTTGCCTCATATTGATTTTCTTTGATAATCACAATATCTTGATTCAACGATAAAAAAGCGCATGATATTAATAGCGCTTCATCTTGAATATGATTAACAACTAAATTTTTATTTTTAGCTAATAGAGCTTGAAATGCTTGATTATCTTTTAATATATTCAATAACTTATCCATAATAACCTCTAATTAAATTGATTCATAGCGTGATGAAAATCATGTTCTAAACAATCTTCGATTGCTTCTACAGCTTGATGAATTCCTTGATCAATGAAAGGCTTTTGTTCCTTAGTAAACTTACCTAAAACATAGTCTACTACAGGAATCACTTTACTTCTTTCAATTCCCACTCGAATACGCTTAAAATCTTGTCCACCAACATGACTAATAATACTTTTAATACCATTATGTCCACCAGCGCTTCCTTTTTCTCTTAAACGTAATTTACCAACAGGCATATCTAAATCATCATAAATAACAATAATATCTTCTCTCTCTATTTTATAAAAATCCATCACTTGTCTTACTGATTCACCTGATAAATTCATATAAGTTTGTGGTTTAAGTAAAATAACAGCTTCACCTTGATAGTTTGTCTTTACATATAATCCTTTAAATTTATCTTGGTTGATATTTACATTCCATTTAATTGCCAGTTGATCTAAAACCATAAATCCGACATTATGTCTTGTTCCCTGGTATTGATTACCAGGATTTCCTAATCCAATAATTAACTTCATATTCTACCTCTTCAATCCAAATATTTTCATTGAAATTGCTGATAACTGGTCTCTTGAATCATTATCATTATAAATAATATCATACCCAGCCATATCATCAATTTGATAACTACAATAAGAAGGATTAATATAAGCAACGATTTCCTTATATATTCCCACATCTTGTTTAACACCATATCTTAAAACTTCATAATTGATATGTTTCGCACTCACATAACGATTCACTTCTTCTTTAGTTTCATAACCAAAAGCAATATTTTCTTTTCTTAAAGAAATTAACTTCTTGATTGTATCAATACTATAACGATTTTTATCCACTAATGACCAATCTACTTTATTAATATCATCCTGACAATTATAAGTATTTCCTCTACCACCCTTACTGCGATAGAATTCTTGTCCACAATGAATAAAAGGAATCCCTTGTGATAACAGTAAAGTCATATTCATCATTAACTGTCTTTTCTTTCTTGTTTCTTCATTTTCTTCTTGATTACAAACTAATAATTTATCATAAATCGTCGCATTATCATGACATTCTAAATAATTAATACTTTGAACTACTTCTTGATAACGCATCGCTTTCATACATTCACCACTAATTTCACAGTTATACATATTACCCGTAAAATAACCTTTTTGACCTAATGACTGATCACCACTGCCACCCTTTAATGTATCTCTAAAATAATCATTAAAGAAACCAATAGGCACTAATTTATCGTGATTATCCTGCATTCCTTTTTCTTCATTATCAAGGGCTGTATCCATATTCCAACCTTCACCATACATCATAAAATGACGATCAATATCTTTTCCTTGACGATAAACTTGATTTAATGTTTCTACATCAATAATTCCCATTAAATCAAATCTAAATCCATCTATACCATATAATACCTGCCATCTTTTACACATATCTTTAATATATTGTCTTACCATCCATGCTTTAGTATTTAAATCATTACCACACCAAGAACCATTAGATAGTTCACCTTGATCATTTTTTCTAAAATAATAACCTGGAACAATGCTTTCAAAAGCACTGTCATTAACATCATACATATGATTATAAACCACATCCATAATGACACGAATGCCTTTTTTATGCAGTCCTTGAACCATTTCACGACATTCTTGAATACGACTATAACCATCATGAGGATCTAAAGCATAACTTCCTTCAGGAATGCCATATTGAATGGGATCATATCCCCAATTATAGAGTTGTTTTTGATGTAATTCATCTACTGTAGCAAAATCAAAAATAGGCATTAATTGAAGATGAGTAATTCCTAATTCAACCAAATAGTCAATTCCAGCAGAATGACCACCCGGTGTTTTTAGTCTGGATTCCACCATTGATAAAAACTTACCAGGATAAGTAGCGTGAATACTTTCATCCATCGTAAAATCACGTACACTTGCCTCATAAATAATGGCATCAGTCTTTCTTGAAATATCTGGCAAATCCTCTTTATATAAAGAATCATCAAAACGGTCAATATCCACAACAACACTTGCCTGATTGTTTTCTCTACTTCCATAAGCATAAGGATCAACGGCTTCATGAAAACATAAGTGATGTTTAACAAGATAGACATAAGTCTTATTATCTAAATCACCATCAATAATCACCGAAAAAACACCATGCTCATTTCTTTTCATGGTATAACATTGGTTTTCTACTTTAACCATGACTTCTAAGGCTGTAGGTGCCCATACTTTAAATAACGTTTCATCAGGAGTATATGTTGCTCCTAAATCATGTCCATGATATTGGAATACTTCATCAAAACGAGGCATATTCACTAATTTTGTATATTGTAATGTTTCACTTAATCCATAGCCATCAACCACTTGATATTGATGATATAAATTAATCTTAACATTTTCAAAATAATAATAATGATCTTTTTCATCTTTTCTTTCTGATACAATATTCATTGATATTAATGAACCATTATTTAAATCTCTTAAATAGAAATTCGTACACATTCCTTGATAATAATGATTAGAATACTGAACTTCTATTTTATCTAGATCAATCAAATAAGCTAACATCCTTGCTTTATATTTTTCCATCAAACCGCCTCGTTTCTTTACTTATAACATCATTTACTATTAGTCGCTAATAAAGAGTACTATAAAAGTACTCTAGTTAAATTATTTGTACTATGTCCACTACTATTAATATATACTTTTTCTTTTCAAAAGAACAGTATAAATTTTAATATCCATTATTTATTATATTCATATTATGTAAAAAAATACATCTTACAAGTTTCCTTGTAAGATGTATTCGATTAGAATTTAAGTTTTTCCAAATGCCAAATATCATGAACATATTGTTCAATTGTACGATCACTTGAGAAGAAACCACTTTTAGCAATATTAACTAAACAAATTTCAGCCCATTTATTTTTATCTTGATAAAGTGTTGCTACTCTATGTTGAGCATCAACATAACTAGCAAAATCAGCCAATAATAAATATTCATCATTGCGATTCATTAATTCTTCAAAGATAACTCTAAATTCTTCTTTATTTTCATGGAAAGTACCATTAACTAAACTATCTACCGCACGACGAATGCGCATATCATTATTATAATAATCCCATGCATGATAATTTCCAGATGCTTTTAAATCTTTAACTTCTTGATCTTTTAAACCAAAGATGACACAGTTTTCATCACCTACACGCTCAGAAATTTCAACATTAGCTCCATCTAAAGTACCTAATGTAATCGCACCATTCATCATAAATTTCATGTTACCTGTACCACTTGCTTCTTTACCAGCAGTTGAGATTTGTTCAGATACATCAGCTGCAGGCATAATCTTTTCAGCTAAAGTAACTCCATAATTTTCTAAGAAAACAACTTTTAAGTATTGATTTGTTTCTGGATCATTATTGACTACATCAGCAACACTATTAATTAATTTAATAACTTTTTTAGCAAAGTAATAAGCACTTGCTGCTTTTGCTCCAAAGATATAAGTATGAGGATAAATACGATAGTTTGGATTACTCTTCATTTCTTGATATTCATAAATAACATGTAAAATATTTAATAATTGACGTTTGTAAGCATGTAATCTTTTAACTTGGATATCAAAAATACTGTCAACATTCACTTCAATACCATTATGTTCCTTAATATAATCAGCTAAGATTTGTTTACGTTCACGTTTTACATCTAAGAAACGATTTTGTAAGATTGGATCTTTGACATGTTCCATTAAATCTTCTAAATGTTCTGGTTTTTTAACCCAAGTATCACCAATTGTTTCAGTAATTAAAGAAGCAAGTTGAGGATTACTATAGGCTAGCCAACGACGATGAGTAACACCATTTGTTTTATTATTAAATTTATTAGGGAAAATATCACAGAAGTCTTTTAATTCACGTTCTTTTAAGATATCAGTATGCAATTGCGCTACCCCATTTACACTAAAACTTCCTACAATAGCAAGTCTTGCCATATAAACAGTACCATCTCTTAAAATCATCACACGATCAATTAATTCTTGATCACGATGTGATACTTCTTTTACATAACCAATAAAACGACGGTGAATTTCTTCAATAATTTGATAAACACGTGGTAAAAGTGTTTGCATTGTGCTAATTGACCATGTTTCTAATGCTTCAGCTAAAATTGTATGGTTTGTATAAGCAAATGTTTGTGTCACAATATCCCATGCGTCTTCCCATTCATAATTATGTTCATCAATTAAAATTCTCATTAATTCAGGAATTGCTAGTACTGGATGCGTATCATTAAGTTGGATAACATTCTTTTCGTGGAAATTATCTAAGTTAGGATAAACTCTTAAATGCGCTTTAACAATAGCAGCGATTCCAGCAGCAGTAAAGAAATACTCTTGTTTTAAACGTAACATTTTACCTGCAGGAGTAGAATCATCAGGATATAAACATTGACAAATATCTCTTACATTTTGCACATATTGTCTAAAGTCGCTGTTAGCAGGAATATCATCACTTGGCTCAGCAGACCATAAACGTAATGTATTCGTTGTTGTTGTATCATTACCAACGACTGGTACATCATAAGGTACTGCATTGACAACAACTGCATCTACATGTTCCCAACGTCCAGTACTTTCGTTCCATACAACACGCCCAAAGAATTTTACCGGTACACGATGTTTTGGCTTTCTTACTTCCCACATAAATCCTGTTTTCATCCATTGATCAGGAAGTTCTACTTGATATCCATTTTCAATCTTTTGTTTAAATAAACCATATTCATAACGAATACTATTTCCATGACCAGGATAATCTAATGAAGCTAATGAATCCATAAAGCAGGCAGCTAAACGACCTAAACCACCATTTCCTAAACCAGCATCACTTTCTAATTCTTCTAAATCATGAATGTTAATACCGTAATCAGCAAGTCCTTCTTTAGCAATATCATAGATACCAAGATTCATCATGTTATTTACTAATAAACGACCCATTAAAAATTCCATTGAAAAATAATGCATTTGTTTTTGTTCATTATTTTTGACTACGGATTTAGTAGTAGCCCAGTTTACAGACGCATAATCTCTTACCATTGTTTCTAATGTTAAAAACTTTTCAGTAATATGTGCTTCTTCAACAGTACGTCCGTAAGATTCAATTATTCTTCTTGAAAACTCAAACTTAAATTCTTCTTTATTTTTAAACATCTCATTTCTCCTTTTTTGTTACTACTTTCTTCTTTGAAGGTTTTACTTCAAAAATCATTGAACTAAATGGGGCAATATTGACCTCAATATAATGATCTTTATTAACAAGTGGACTACGATCCGCCTTCTTTGTCTTTTTAGAGCGAATAGCTCGAGGATTAATAAAGTGACTACCAGAATAAATATCTTGATCAGTATTTAAAATTTCCTTATAGCTTCCATCTACGTTAACTGGTACTTTATATTTTTCATGACGATTACCAACAAAATTCATGACTGCAACAATCATATTTCCTTGTTTATCTGTTCTTTGAATTGCAAAAACACTTTGTTCATTATCATCAACAACCAACCATTCAAATCCTCGATAATCGTAATCTTCTTCATATAAAGCCGGATATTTACGATAAATTTCATTTAATTTCTTTATATAATGATGAAAAGCATCATGATCTGGATACTTTAAGATTTCCCAACCAAGTGATTTCTTTTCGTCCCACTCACGATATTCACCAAGTTCATTTCCCATAAAATTCAATTTCTTACCTGGATGAACCATCATATAAAGATAAAGTGATTTAACTTGTGCTAACTTATCACCAGCTAAGCCCCACATCTTATTAATAATGGTTGCTTTACCATGAACTACCTCATCATGAGAAAACTCTAATAAGAATCTTTCTGATGAAAAATAAGCCATTGAAAAAGTAATAAGATTATGATCATATTTACGATAAATAGGATCTAATTTAAAATATTTCAAAGTATCATTCATCCAACCTAAATCCCATTTATAGTCAAAACCTAAACCATGTTCCCCAACTGGTTTTGTTACTCCTGGATAATCAGTTGAATCTTCAGCAATCATCATCACTGTTGGATGATAACCTGACATATGTCCATTCAATCGTTTCATCCATTCCATTGCACCAATATTTTCACCTAATTCTTTATTACCTTCGTAATAAATAAGGTTGCTGACAGCATCAAATCTAAAACCATCAATATGAAAATATGTAGCAAAGAAATCAACACTACTTAATAAAAAACTTCTTACTTCATTTTTACCTAAATCAAAATAAACGCTGTCCCATGGACTATAACGACGATTAATATCTTCATAATCATAAACAAAACCGCCATCAAACATATGAAGCCCATGACCATCCTTAACAAAATGTGCCGGTACAAAATCCATAATGACACCAATATCTGCTTTATGACAAGCATCAATAAAAGCCATTAATTGTTTTGGATTTCCATAACGGCTTGTCGCACTAAAGAAACCAGTAGCTTGATATCCCCATGATCCATCAAAAGGATATTCTGTTAAAGGCATGACTTCAATATGGGTATAACCCATATTTTTAACATAAGGAATCATTTCATCAATAAGTTCTTCATATGAATAAAATTCCCCATCATCTCCTTCGCCTTGACTTTCTCTTTTCATCTTCCAAGAACCAATATTGGCTTCATAAATATTAAGTGGTCGATCAAAATTCTTTGTTCTTTTCTCTAACCATTTTTTATCTTTCCACTTATACCCTTCAATATCAAACACTTTAGAAGCTGTAGCAGGTCTTAACTCACTAAAAAAAGCATACGGATCAGCACGATCTACTAACGCTTCATTTGGAGTTTCAATACGATATTTATAAATATCATATTGCTTAATTCCGGGAACAAATAATGACCAAATACCCCCATCATTATAACGTTCCATATAATGTTTTTCTCCATCCCAATTGTTAAAATCGCCAACCACTTGTACACTTAAAGCATGTGGTGCATAGACTGTGAAGCGAACACCTAATTGCCCTTCTTCACTAACAAAATGTGCTCCGAAGATTTTATACGCCTGTAAACAATTTCCATCATGGAAAGTATGAATTAAAAAACTATCAAACATGTGTATTCACTCCTTTTTCATATATTTTATTATATCATAGATAAAATATATCTTCATTAAATATTATAGCGTTTTCATTTTAATATCAAAACGATTTAGCCTTTTATATCATAATCAACTTGAAATACAAAAATTGTAAAACAGACGAAAAAACTACAGTTTTTAAACTGTAGTTAAATTTCTTCACCATTTGATTCACATACTTTTTTATACCAGTAGAATGAATCTTTTTTACTTCTAGAGAAATCTCCTGTTCCATCATCATGACGATCAACATAGATAAATCCATAACGTTTAGCATATTGTCCTGTACCAGCTGATACTAAATCAATTGGTCCCCAAGTTGTATATCCAATTAATGGTACACCATCTTCAACAGCTTCTTTCATCGCATGAACATGTCCCTTGAAGTATTCAATACGATAATCATCATGAATAGATCCATCTTCTTCTACTTTATCAAAAGCACCGAATCCATTTTCTACTACCATTAATGGTGTATGAGGATAACGATCATGTAAGATATTTAATGTGTATCTTAAACCATCTGGATCAATTTGCCATCCCCAATCAGATGCTTTTAAATATGGGTTTTTAGCACCTTTTGACATATTTCCTGCTGTTTGTTCTGCATTTTCATCTACAGTAACACAGTTAGACATATAATAAGAGAATGTATAGAAATCAATTGTTCCTTCTTTTAAGATTTTCTTATCTTCTTCACTAATATAAGAAGTATCAATGTTATGTTCTTTAAAATATCTAAAGATATATGTTGGATATTCTCCACGTACTTGTACATCTCCGCAGAAATTATTTTTTAAGTTATCTTCATTATAAGCAGCTAAGATATCTTTTGGATTAGGAGTAAGTGGATATAATGTTGTATGAGCAATCATATTACCAATCATGAAATCAGGATTGATTTTATGACCTTCAATAACTGTTTTAGCACTTGCTACAAATTCATTATGTAATGCTTCAAATGTAATTTGTTCATTAGATTTTAATTCATTTAATGGAATTCTATGATCAGCACTTACATCATCTGGATCCATTAATCCTAGACCATATAAATTTCCAATTCCACCTTCACCCATACAAGCAATATTAATTTCATTAAAAGTTAACCAGTATTTAACTTTATCTTTATAACGTTTCATACATGTTGTTGCGTATTTAACAAACATATCAATAACTCTACGATCAGAGAAACCGTTATATTGAGTAACAATATTCCAAGGTATTTCATAATGGCATAATGTTACTAATGGTTCCATACCATATTTATGACATTCATCAAATACTTTATCATAGAAAGCTAAACCTGCTTCGTTAGGTTCTTCATCATCACCATTTGGAAAGATTCGTCCCCAGTTAATTGATAATCTAAATACTTTCCATCCCATTTCAGCAAATAATTTAATATCTTCTTTATAATGATGATAAAAATCAATAGCTTCATGACTTGGATAAAAAGCTTCTGGATCAGTCTTTGGTAAGAATGTTCTTGGTGTATTAACATCTCCACCTAACAACATATCTGGTACTGATAATCCTTTTCCATCTTCTAAATATGCACCTTCACATTGATTGGCAGCAACTGCGCCACCCCATAAAAATCCTTTAGGAAATCCCATAATATTTACCTCCAATATTCATTTCACCAGTATTATATAACAAGATTATTTTTTATATCCCTGTTTTCAAAAAATGAAAAAAGATAGCTAAGCTATCTTTTATTCACCGATAATTTTCATCATATCTTTTTGGAATACTTCTGTTTTACTTGCAGCATCATTTGCATCTACACCCTTAATAGAGAAATAGAATTTACATTTTGGTTCAGTTCCACTAGGTCTTGCTGCAATCCAAGAACCATCTTCTAAATAATATTTTAGTACATTTGATTTTGGTAAATCAATTGTTGATCCGTCTGAACATGTACTACTTTGGTAATCTTCAACCTTAGTAACTTTAACACCACCAATAACTGTTGGTGCATCTTTTCTTAAATTATCCATAATTTCTTTAATTCTTGTAGCTCCTGCAGCTCCCGCTTTAGCAAGGGCAACTTGTGTTTCTTTAAATGTACCATGTTTTTGATATAATTCATTTAAAACATCAATTAAATCTTTACCTTGTTTTTTATAATAATTTCCTGCTTCAGCAGCAGTTAATACTGCTTGAACAGCATCTTTATCTCTAACAAAGTCTTTGACTACACAACCATAAGATTCTTCATAACCAAAAATAAATTGTTTTTCTTTGGTTGCTTCATATTTACGAATTTTATCACCAATAAATTTAAATCCTGTTAATGTTTTTTCCACATCAACACCATAACTACGGGCAACTAATTCACCTAAATCACTTGTTACGATTGTATTATACATCACTGCATTAGCTGGTAATTTACCTTGTTCTTTTAATTGAGAAAGAATGTATTCAAGATAAACTGCAGCAGATTGATTTCCTGACATTAAAACATATTCCCCATCATGTTTAGCAACAACGCCTAAACGGTCTCCATCAGGGTCACAAATAACAACAACATCAGCATCAACTTCTTTAGCTTTTTTAATAGCTAAATCGTATGAACAAGGAACTTCAGGGTTTGGTGATGCTGTATTTGAAAAATCAGGATCAGGTGCACATTGTGCTAATACAGGAACAATATTGTATCCTAAACGTGTTAAACATGTTCTAACTGGAATATTGCTTGTACCATGTTGTGGTGAAAAGACAATTTTAAAATCATCTTTTTCCATTCCTGGATTCACTTCAATTGACATGACTTCTTTATAATAAGCTTCATCTACTTCTTCACCAATCCATGTCATATAAGGATAAGCTTCATCATCACTGACAACCTCAATTTTTAATTCATCAGCCACTTCATTTACATAACCAACAACTTGATCTGCCCATTCTGGAATAAGCTGGCATCCAGTATCATCATATACTTTATAACCATTATATTCTTTTGGATTATGACTTGCTGTAATCATAATTCCACCCGCACATTTTAAATAACGAACAGCAAATGATAATTCAGGAGTTGGTCTTAAACTTTCAAAAATATAAGATTTAATACCATATGTGGCTAATACTTTTGCTGATTCAATAGCAAAACGATAAGACATATGACGGTTATCATAACCGATAGCCACTCCTCTTTCTTTTCCTTCAGGTAAACCAAGCACATATTTAGCAAATCCAACATTAGCTTTTCTAATTGTATAAATGTTTAATCTATTTGTCCCAGCACCAAGTACACCACGCATACCTGCTGTACCAAATTCAAGATTCGTATAAAAAGCATCTTCTTTTTCTTTGTCATTCATTGCTTGTAATTCGGATTTTAATCCGGCATCCATACCTTCAAAGGCATTCCATCTTTCGTATTCTTCTTTATAATTCATGTCATTCACCTCTTATTACCATTATATCAAACATATATTAAAATAACCATTCATTTTCATCATGAAATTATGACATTTTATTAACTAAAACTCGATACCTTTTCTTGCTTTGACTCCTTGATCATAAGGATGTTTATGTTTTTTTATCTCACTAGAATAATCTAGTATCACCTTTATTTTATGATTAGGCATTCTGCCAGTAAGAATAACTTCATGGTTTTTCTTTAATTGAAGCAAACGATCATAAACTTTTCCTTCATTAATTAAATTTAAAGAAATAACATCTAATAATTCATCTAAAATAATCCCATCATATTTTTCATCAATTAAATCAAAAAGTTCATTCTCTAATTGGCTGACTTCTTTGATCATTTGTGGATCATGCATATCAATAAAGAGTTGTGGCATCTTTTTATACACCACTTTAATACCACACTTTTCTAGCATGGGTATTTCACTACTTTGACCATCTTTTAAAAACTGGATAAATAAGACTTGATATCCAGCGCCTTTCATTCTTATAGCTTGACCAACCGCTGCAGTTGTTTTTCCTTTACCCGTTCCATAATAACACTGTAACATCTTTATTATTCCTTTATCACACTTACAAGTTGTCCTTGAACCATATCAATCATATCTTGAGGTTTTAAAACAACTTGCATACCTCTTTTGCCAGCAGAAAAAGCCACTTTTTCTTCTTTTAAAATATCTTCTTGAAAATAAGTTGGAAATTGTTTTTTCATTCCTACCGGACTACAACCACCACGAATATAACCCGTAACAGAAAGTAAGTCTTTTTGATGAATCATAGCTACATTTTTAACATGTGCCGCTTTAGCCAGTTTTTTTAAATCAATTTCTTCTAAGATAGGAATGCAGCATACTAGATAATGACGATCATGATCTTGAAGTACTAAAGTTTTATAAATTTGGCTTGCTGCTAAATCAACTTGGTGAAGGATATGATCCCCACTTAAATGTTCTTCATCATATTCATATTCTAATATTTCATAGTCAATATGATGTTTATCTAGCATTCTTAGTGCATTCGTTTTTGTTATTTTTTTCATAATACCTCCAGATAAAAAAAGGAATCCTTAGGATTCCTTTTAGTTACTATTCAGCAACTTTTTGTTCTTTAATTACTTTTGCAATTGAAGCGATTACGTCTTTTTCGTCATCACCTTCAGCAACAATTTCAACTGTTGCTTTAGTAGGAACACCTAAAGACATAACTCCCATGATTGATTTTAAGTTAACTTCTTTATCGTTATAAATTAATTTAATATTGCTTGTAAATTTGCTTGCTTGGTTAACTAAAATTGTAGCTGGTCTAGCATGTAATCCTACTGGATCAGATACGACAAATGATAATTTTTCTGCCATTATATGACTCCTCCTTAAAATTTCTATACCATGATTATAACATCTAATTCTCGTTATTTCCACCCATTTTCAAAAAAAAATTATGCGCTTTCATTAGCACTAAAAAAAGTCCATAAAATCAATAAAATTTTATTTTAGAATTCAAAACAAATAAAAAATAGATTCAAATTTTCATTGAATCTATCCTTTTTTTCTAGCTACAACAAGGAAGCGATGTGTTGTTAAATCATAGTAATGATTTTTCTTTAATTGTTTCAATGCAGCAGCATAGAAATTAATAAATTGTTCATATCGGTCTACTCTTTCTGGAGAAATTGTTTTAATAAAAGCTAATAAAGCTGATAGTGAATCAAAGCGAAGATGTCCCATATCTTCAAAACCATCAACGATATCAAAACCTATTTCTTTTAGTGTATCTTGACAAGCTTCTTTATTCCATTGTCCTTTCATTTTAAAAGGAATAAACATATTGATAATCTCTTTATAATTGTCACTACCCATTTGATCAACAATAAAGTATCCACCGGGTTTTAAAACTCGATACATTTCAAATTTATCATAATTAGCTAATTCATTAACAATCACATCAATCTTTTCATCTTTGAAAGGCATTTTACCATTTTGTGTTACTGTTGTTACTTTTACCCCTTTGTTAGCTAATGTTTCATTTGCTTTGTTGACATTTCCTTCTACTACATAAGTAATAGGAGGTAAATAATCAAACTGATTCACAAATTCCCCACCATCTACACTGACAAAAGCAACATGATTTTCTTCTTTAAAATAAGAAGCAATCACTTGATGAGGGTTATAATTAGGCATTGTTTGTTGCATTAATTGATTATCTTGATGTTTTAAAGCTTCTTCAATTCCATCTTTTAGTTCCTTTGCTTCTTGAATATCCTTTTTAAAGCGAAGTTTAACATAATAGAAATAAAGAACTTGACCAATAGCGTCACCTATCATCGCTACTGCTCCAAAACCAACTAGTTCAAATAACCATAATGTAGAAAATATTTTTTCATCAGATGTCATCAAATAACAAAACATCCCTAATATTAACATTGAAATTTGTTGACGATATTCAAATTTCTTATCAAATAATAAGAAATAACGAATATTAACTCTTTTTCTTGATTGACGTCCTTCTACTTCACCAAATACGACTCTTAACATCACTAAGATAATGAAAAATGATGCTAACATATAAAAATATACACTCATATCTTACCTCTTATAAATTACATTTCCTTCTATATCGTAATACCCTTTATGGTTTTCTTTAATAAAGTAACCATCTTTATATGTAAGTTCCCCTTCTTTTGAAAAGAGCACTTCATTTTCTTTTAAATCATAAACATAAGTTGTTCCACTTTTATTAAATACACCTAATAATTCATCATTATCACTAATAATTTGTTTGCTTCCCATAAAATAATCTTTAATGACTTTTTTACCATTTTTATCAATCACTTCATATTTACTGTTTGTTTTATAACCAGCATAATATCCATGACCAATATATTCTATTCTTTGATAATTTTTTGAGACTTTTTGACCTTGTAAATCAATTAAATAGTATTGATCTTCTTTTTTAGAAACAATGGCTCTTTTAGCGTTATCAAAATCAGTAGCTTCTTTAAATGATCCTTTAAATGCTAATTGACCATTAAATTTATAAAATTGATATCCTTGATCTCGTTTATAAACATTGAAAATTTGATATTGCACATAATTCGTCATTGGATTAATTTGGATACCATCAACATCTAATGTCTTTTTACCACTAACAAATTGATGTGGACCATAAATATATTGTTTATTTTTTACTACATAATGAGTAGCATCATAATAATAACCATCAACCTTTTGATAAGTCTTTCCATCTAATGAAAGAATATAAGTATTATTATCTTTTTTAGCGACAATAGCGTTATTTTTAAACTGAGCTTCTGTGATATCACATTCTTGTTTAAAAACAACTTTTCCCTTATGATTTACTCTTACTAATTGTTTTTGATTAGCATCATATAATAAATAACCATTCTTTTTACTATAATCTAATAAACTATAAGTGCCACTGAGTTTAACAGTTAAAAATTTACCTTTTTCATCATTATTTTTTTCAATAGCTAAACCATCATATAATGTTATTTTTTTAGGATAACAGATGAGAACATGTCGATGATGATAAACACTTACTTTAACCACTTTATTTTTAGACTTTTCAATTTCATTACCATATTGATCTAAAACTTGATATTGTTTATTTTTATAAACAATTGGTAATTCATCTATGATAATTTTTGTCTTCTTATTTGTTTTAGAAATCACTTTTCCTTCACTATCATAAAGTGTGTATTGTTGTTTATTTTGTCCTACAACGATATTTTCTAGCACTGATAGTTTTACATTTTTCTTTGCTTTAACAAGTTCACTACCATCATGAGCTAAATAATGATATCCCTTTTTATCTTTAACAACATAGCCTTCTAAACCAACAGGTTCATATTTTGTATAAATAAACTTTGTTTTGAGATTACCTTCACTATCACACAAAGCATACTTTTTATCTTTTTCTACAAAAAGAGTTTGTACATCACTTTTTGACTGACATCCGACTAAAATCATTAAAATCGAAAGTACAACCAACATTCGTTTCATATTATTACCTCCTTGAGTCTTTACCATTATAGCATATTTTTTTAAATAAGAAAAAACAAGACCTAATAGTCTTGCTTTTTCTTATTTGGATATATTTTGGATAGAACTTTAAGATAAATAAAAAAGCTTATCTTGTGTAAAACATCAATCAGGTACTTGGATATCTCATTTGACTTTATTCGTCACACTTTACCTTTCTTTTTGTTTTATCACTTTGTTTCTCTAAACACATTATATCATGCATTTTTATTTGTGCAAGCGTTTTCATTAATCGCTTTTCCGTTTTAATTCATCCCAAAATTTATCATTATTATCTCCACGAATTTTACTAACATCTGTTTCTCCTGCTCGTGAAACAATATAGACAAGTACTTCTGTAGTTTTATCACTGCTTAAAACATTAGTTCGTCTTGAAGAATTGCCATTTGTACTTATAGAATCAATCAGTCTTCCTGTTTTACCACCATCATTCCACAAATACTTATGACTCCAAGTTTTACCATCATTAAACCATGGTTTCGATGCTTTTGTTTCTTGGTAGACAATACCATATAATTTATAAGATTCTTGAGATCCTTTATTAGCACCTTTTCCAGCAATAAACATTAAAGTATAAGGTTTTGAATCTAAATGATTGATTAATTCATCATTCATATTTTGAGGTAACGTCATACTACCCAAATTATCTGCATTTAAATTACCATTTTCTAGTGCATAAGACTTAACTAAAGTTACTTGTGTAGATATAACACTTTGACGTACTTTTGCAAGTTCTTTAGCCTCTTTTGCTTCTTTTACATACCCCATTACTGAAGGAATTGCTATTGCTGCTAGAATAGCTAAAATAACGAGAACAACAATAATTTCTACTAATGTAAATCCTTTTTTATTTTTCATGCTTTTACCTTTCCGTTTCTTATTGTCATTCTATAAAATATATGAAAAAAAGTAAATAAGTTTTACCTTATTTACCTTTTCTATATTGTTGTTTTCTTTCTAATTCTGTTAAGTAACGTTTTCTTAAACGAATATGTTCTGGTGTTACTTCTACCAATTCATCATCATTAATATAATCTAAACAAGCTTCTAGATTGAAATGACGAGGTTTCTTTAAAACGACTGTAGAATCTTTTGAAGAAGAACGTGTATTTGTCATTTGTTTTCCTTTAGTAACATTGACAACTAAATCATTGTCTCTTGTATGTTCTCCAACAATCATACCTTCATATACATCTACACCTGGACCAACAAACATTACTCCACGGTCTTCAACGCCACCTAGAGCATAAGCCGTAGTTTGTCCACTATCAATAGAAACAAGAACACCTAAGTTTCTTTCTCCTACTGTATCTCCTTCTAATGGTCGATATTCTAAGAATGAATGTGAGATAATTCCATAACCTTTTGTCATTGTTAAAAAGTTAGTCATAAATCCAATCATTCCTCTTGAAGGAATTGTATAAGTAACTGAAGTTTGACCATCTTGAGAATGCATATTTTCTAATGTTCCTCGACGATATCCTAAAGATTCAATAACGCTACCAATACAATCATCTGGTGCTTCAATATTAACTTCTTCATATGGTTCACATTTGACACCATCAATTTCTTTAATGATAACTTTAGGTTTAGATACTTGTAATTCATATCCTTCACGTCTCATGTTTTCAATTAAAATTGATAAATGTAATTCCCCACGTCCTGAAACAATCCATTCTTCACTATTAGGAATTCTTTCAATTTTTAATGAAACATCTCGATTTGTTTCTTTAAATAATCTTTCTTCAATTTGTCTAGCAGTAACAAACTTACCATCTTGTCCTGCAAATGGTGAAGTATTTGTACCAAATACCATTTGGATTGTTGGTTCATCAACATGTAATAATGGTAAAGCTTCTTCTTTACCTGTTGTACATACTGTTTCTCCCACACCAATATCAGCAAGTCCAGCAATCGCAACAATGTCACCTGCACTTGCTTCTTCAATTTCAATACGATGTAATCCTAAGAATCCATATAATTTTTGAATTCTAAATTGAGTATGACTACCATCAGCTCTAACACATGTTACTGATTCATTAACATGCATTTTCCCTCTTTGAATACGTCCAATACCAATACGTCCAACATAATCATTGTAATCTAATAAAGCTGGTTGGAATTGTAATCCACCTTCTTCATCAACTAATGGTTCTGGAATTTCTTTAATAATCATATCAAATAAACAATCCATATTAGGTACTTGTGTTGCAATATCTGGGTCTAAACTTGATGTACCTTGTAATGCTGAAGCATAAACTGTTGGGAAATCTAACTGATCATCATCAGCCCCTAATTCCATAAATAATTCCAATACTTCATCCATAACTTCTGGAATACGTGTCACTGGTCTATCTACTTTATTAATAACAACAATTGGTTTTACTTTAGCAGCTAAGGCTTTTTTCAAAACGAAACGTGTTTGAGGCATAGTTCCTTCATAAGCATCAACAACTAATAATACCCCATCCACCATATTCATAATACGTTCTACTTCTCCACCAAAGTCAGCATGACCTGGTGTATCCATAATATTAATACGATAATCTTTATAATTAATAGCTGTATTTTTAGCTAAAATAGTAATTCCTCTTTCTCTTTCTAAGGCATTACTATCCATTGCACGATCATCAATTTGTTCATGATCGTCTAATGTTCCTGATAATTTTAATAATTGATCTACTAATGTCGTTTTCCCGTGATCGACATGGGCAATAATTGCTATATTTCTAATATTCATATGATCGCTCCTTTAATAACTTCATCATTATAACACAATATTTTGAATTGTCATTATTTATTTAATTTTGTCCATATAATCATAAAAAAAGCAAAAGTTTAACCTTTTGCTTAAGAAATATTTGTTTTTAAACATTCACGGTCTAACGTAAATCCTTTACCTCTTACTTCACTAATGGGACTAATAGTTACAAAGGCATGATCATCAATTTTATTAATTGTTTCTTTAGCACTAGCAATTTTACGAGGAGGTATAACACACAAGACAGCTTTACTATCTTCTTTAGTAAATCCTGTTTCCATTTTAATTAAAGAAACCCCATAATCTAATTCATGAATAAAAGCTTCTCTAATTTCCTCATATTTTTTACTAATGACTAATAATTGCATATTATTTTCACCTAAAATCAGAACTTTATTAATAGCGTATGACATAATGACAGTTGATAAAATACCATACAATAATTGAATTGGTGGATAAACAACAATTAAAGCAACAATAATCAAACCATCACATAAGTTAACCATGGCACTGACATTAAAACCGAATTTCTTATGTAAAATAATAGGTGGAATATCCATTCCTCCTGTACTGGCACCCGCTCTAATAACAAGACCAATCCCTATTCCTGATAAAGCACCACCAAATATTGTCGACAATAAAATATCATTACTAATAGTTTGGATACAAGGAATACTTTGAATAATTTCTAAAAAGACCGGATAGACAAAAGTCGAAACAAGTGTTGTTAAGGCAAAAGTTTTTCCTAATGCAAAATAACCAACAACAAATAAAGTAACATTGACAATCATTACAGTATAAGATATTGGTAAATTAAATAACGCTTTCCCTATTAATCCTAAACCGGTTGTTCCTCCAACAACAATATTTAAAGGTAGCGTGAAACACGCTACAGCAAAAGCTAAAATTAAATTTCCTAATAAAATCATCATCATGATTTTTGTATTTTTCATTTCCATCACCTTGCTTATCCTAACATTGTTTTTAAATGAAAACAATGTTTTTATTCATCCATTATTTCATTTCTTCTTTGATCATATTCTTTTTGTAAATCAATCTTTTGATTAATGTATTGTTGGTAGTGTTTTTGAAATAATAATGAATAAATTAAATCTAATAAATAATCACTGCTTATTTTAGAAGAATAAGCTGCAATTTTATCAATAACATTTTCTTTAGAACATAATGTTAAACAATAATCCGCATTCTTTCTTAAATAACTATCATTCATTGATGTTAAAGCAATAACTTTTCCCTTTTTTTCTTTAATGATTTTAACAATCTTTTTCATTTCATCAGACTTACCGGAATAAGAAATTACTAAAGCTACAGTATGTTCATTAGAATATAAAGCTCTTTGGTTTTGTTCAGTAGGAATATGTTTTAAACTGACTAATTGGTTGATGTATGTCATTTTATGTTCAAACATCAATGCTGATAAATAAGAATCTCCCCATGCATACAAGTCAAGAATTGGACTTTGATCAATTAACTCAACAATTTGCATAAGTTGTTCTTGAACAATTAATGCTTTTGTTCCAGCAATTGTTTTTAAATATAAATCATTGATTTTTTGACTTACTTCATCAATCGTATCTTCCTGTAAAAAAGGTCGATTAAAATCAACCTGTTCCTTATTATGGGATTGTATTTCTCCCACAAAATGGACTTGAAAATCACGATAACTGGCTTCTCCTAATTTACGACATAAACGACTAATGGTTGCTGGAGAAGTATAGGTTGATTTAGCTAAATCAGATATTTTCATTTCAACTACTGATGATTTATTTTCTAATATGTAGTTAGCGATATCTTTTTCACTTAAACTAAAATCTATTTGATATTCTAATTTTGTTAGTAAACTCATTGTCTTCACCCAATATCTATTATATACATGGTCCATTCATTTTATCAAAGAATAATTGACATGTGTATATGTTTGACCTACATTGAATAAAAAAGGAGTTAAGAGATGAAAATATTCATAAATCAAAAATTAATTGATGACTATGGGTTATCTTATTTTGTTCATTTAGATATCAATGATTTTTTTAGTGATATTGCTTATGGAAACAGTGTTAATATTGATGAGCGTATTTATATAGAAAGAGATATCACTCCTGATGTTTATATCATTGATGAAGAAAATGAAGATAACCAGCGTTATATTAATATAAATTGGGTATATCTTTTGTATTATAGTCAGTATTTTAATATGAAAGAAATATGTAAACTTGCTGGTATCAGTTACAGTACTTATCGTAATTGGAAAAGTGAACTGCACTATTTATCTGAAACAAAAGTATGTTTATTGTTAAAAACAATGAAAGAATTAACAAAACAAATTCATATAATCGAATAATAAAATAGAAATTATATTGAAGAAATAAGAAAAAAATGTTATTTTATTATCAATTATATATAGGGAGGACAAAAGATGGTCAAAGTTGTAAAATTTGGTGGTTCATCTTTAGCTGATGCAACGCAGTTTAAAAAAGTAGCTGATATTATCCATAGTGATCCAGAACGTCGTTATGTTGTTCCATCAGCACCGGGGAAACGTTTTAAAGATGATATTAAAGTCACTGATTTGTTGTATAAAGCATATTATGCAAAAAGTGGAAAAGAGTTTGGAAAAACTTTTGAGACAATTAGACAAAGATATCAAGATATTATTGATGAATTAAATTTAAAATTAGATTTAAGCGAAGAATTTGATAAAATTAAAAAAGCATTTAAGGATCAAGTAAGTATTGAGTATGCTGCGAGTCGTGGTGAATATTTAAACGGTATCGTCCTAGCAAATTATTTAGGATTTGAATTTATTGATCCTGCTACTGTTATCTTTATTGATGAACATGGTAACTATGATGCTGAAATGACAGATCCTAAATTATCTGAAAAATTAGCTTCTGTAGAAAATGCTGTTATTCCAGGTTTCTATGGTGCTAAAAATGACGGAAGCAATGAAATTAAGACCTTCTCACGTGGGGGAAGTGATGTAACAGGTTCAATCGTTGCGAAAAATGGAAATGTAAGTTTATATGAAAACTGGACTGATGTTTCAGGATGTTTAATTGCTGATCCACGCATTGTTGATAATCCTGATGTCATTGGAACGATTACTTATAAAGAATTACGTGAATTATCTTATATGGGAGCAAGTGTTTTACATGAAAATTCAATTTTCCCAGTAAGAAGTCAAGGAATTCCTATTGTTATTAAAAATACTAATAAACCTGAAGATGCTGGTACTTTAATTGTTGAAAGTACTTGTCATAAACCAGATCATGTTATTACTGGTATTGCTGGTAAAAAAGGATTTGCTACAATCATGATTGAAAAAGATATGATGAATAGTGAAATTGGTTTTGGTAGAAAAGTATTACAAGTATTAGAAGATAATCAATTATCTTTTGAGCATACACCTTCAGGTATTGATACAATGACTATTGTTGTTGAAACAAAAGCATTTATTGATAAAGAACAACAAATTCTAGCAGGTATTCATCGTGCTGTTGAACCAGATTCAATTGAATTAGAATCTGATTTAGCTTTAATTGCTATTGTTGGTAGAGGCATGAGAGATGGTCGTGGTACCGCTGCTAAAGTCTTTACAGCATTAGCCCAAAAGAATATTAATATTAAAATGATTGATCAAGGTTCTTCTGAATTAAATATTATTGTTGGTGTTAAAAATATTCACTTTGAAGAAGCGATTAGAGCAATCTATGATATGTTTATTACAAATGAAAAAAAGAATGACCGTTAATATTAACGATCATTTTTTTATAACTCTTCACCATTTGTTTTAATAACATTTTGATACCAATAGAATGATTCTTTTCTTCTTCTAGAAAAATCTCCAGTACCATCATCATATCTTTCAACAAAGATAAATCCATAACGTTTAGCCATTTCTCCTGTAGAAGCAGAAACTAAGTCAATACATCCCCAAGGTGTATATCCTCTTAAATCAACTCCATCTAATACAGCTTCATGCATTTGTTCAATATGACTTCTTAAATAATCAATACGATAATCATCTCTTACTTTTCCATCTTCATCAATTTTATCATAAGCACCTAAACCATTTTCTACGACAAAGATTGGTAATTGATAACGATCATATATTTCATTTAATGAATATCTTAAACCTTCTGGATCTATTTGCCATCCCCAGTCTGATGCTTTTAAATAAGGGTTAGGTACTCCACCTAAAATATTCCCTTTTCCTGCTTTTTGTTTTTCAGGATCAGCAGTTTGACAATTTGACATGTAATAAGAACATGTATAGAAATCAACTGGTCCACTTGCTAGAATTTCTTCGTCTCCTGGTTCCATTTTAATTTCAATATGATTTTCTTTAAAGTAACGTTTTATATAATTTGGATATTTTCCTCGACATTGTACATCACTGCAAAACCAGTTCATTAAATGATTTTTTTGTTGATTTTCAATTTGATCTGCCGGATTACATGTTAACCCATAGCTTGTTGCCATGATTTGCATACATCCTACTTGATAATTTGGATCAATTTCATGTGCCATTTTTACAGCTAAAGCACTTGCTAGAAATTGATGGTGTAATCCTTGGAAACGATTATTTGGAATATCCACTTGATCCATAAATTCCATTTCTTTAATTTCATTTAAGATTCCTTGTCCTAAAAAAGCACCCATTGCTGTTGTAGCACTATTAATTTCATTAAATGTAAGCCAATATTTTACTTTTCCTTTATAACGAGTAAAAATAGCTTTACAGAAATTTAAATAACAGTCAATCATGCGACGATCAGTCCATGCATTCCATTTTTTAGTTAAGTTAAAAGGAACTTCATAGTGTGAAATTGTAATTAAAGGTTCAATATTATATTTTAAGCATTCATCAATTAATTCTTCATAAAATTTTAAGCCTGCTTCATTAGGTTGATCTTCATCACCATTTGGAAAAATTCGTGTCCAAGCAATTGAAAAACGATACATTTTAAATCCCATTTCAGCAAATAATGCAATATCTTCTTTAAAACGATGATAATGATCAATCGCATCATGGCTTGGATAGAATGTTCCTTCTTCTAATACAGGTGTAATTCTTTTTGATTTTGTAGCTGTACCTCCAGTACAAATATCAGGACAAGAAATACCTTTTCCTCCTTCTTGCCATCCACCTTCTAATTGGTTAGCAGCTGTAGCACCACCCCAATAAAATCCTTTTGGAAAACTCATGTTTCTATTCCTCCTTTTTCTTTCATCCTTATTTTACTAATTCCAATATATTTGTCATTTGATTTTCATTTTTTGAAAGATATGAAAAGAACCTCTTTTAAAGAGGCTCTTAGTTATTTCTTTTCTCTAATGAATCGAATCATTTCTTTAATTTCTTTTTCTGTTTTGGCTTTTAATAAATAAACATGATTACCCATAGCTTCACTTAAAGCTTCTGGTACAGGTTCATATGTAATGATTTGTTCACCATATTTCATCTTGATTTGTTGATTATGATGTACGTAAGAAACGTGATCTCTTAATCCTACATAACCAATACAATACTTTTGTTTTAATTCTTCTTGATAACTATCATTTACTATCATTTGAGCATAAATATCATAAACATTACAATCATAAGCATAATTCATCATATCGGGAATATAAGCTCCTGGCGCACGCATATTCACTTCTAAACCAACTAAATCACCTTTTTTACCTAATCCTGCTTTATCTTTTTCTAATCTAAAGAATTCAAAATGGAAGAATTTTTGAGTTGTATCAAAAGCTTCAACGACCTTTTTACCAATAGTTTCAATATCACTGCCTTTTACCATTTGACTATAAAATCCCATATCACAATGATGATTAACTGAATCCATAATAGAATCAAGTAATACATGACTTGTACAAACTAAAATATTTTTATGACTGTCAGTGATACCATCAAAAGTTTCTACATGCCCATAAACAAATTCTTCTGCAATATAACTTACTCCTTTAGTTTTATTTTTTAGGAATTTTAAAATTTCTTTTTTGTTTGATAATTTATGGGTATCACTTGCTCCTACGCCATTATCAGGTTTAACAACAACAGGATAACCTACTTCTTCTACAAAATCATATAAATCTTGTTGTTTTTTTATAAGTTGGTATCTTGCAGTAGGAATACCCGCTTTTTTATAAACAGCTTTCATTTTTGATTTATATTTCATTGCTTTTAATTCTTTTGGTCTTGTCCCACTGGCAATATTAAAATCTAATCTTAGCTGAGCTTCCATTTCTAACCAATATTCATTTTGTGAATCAATATAATCAATTCTGCCATATTTACCAATAAAGAAACCTACTGCACGGTATACTTCATCATAATTTTCTAAACTATTAACGCGATAATATTCTACTAAGTTACTCTTTGTTTCCGGATGCAAACTATCATAAGGTGCATCACCAATACCTAATACATGAATTCCTTTACTTCTTAATGACTTACAAAACTGCCAATAATATTCAGGAAAATTAGGTGATATAAAAATATAATTCATAAAAACCTCCTATAAAATATGTTCAACAAAATAAGGGAATTGTTTTTGCCACCATACCCAGTCATGATTAACATCTTTTCCCCAATAATCAATCCATGCTGGTACATTCAATCTGGTAAAAGTTTCTTGCATTAAATGTGTTGATTTCATCATTTCATCTTCCCATGCTCCTTGTCCACTACATAAAATCATTTTTCTATCTTGATAGATTTTAATATAAGGATGATCATGAGACATGCCATTTAAATACTTTAAAGGAGCATTATTATAAATATTTTCATCAATATAATTTCCAAAGAATAAATCACTATCATAATAACCACTTAAAGCAATGGATCCTTTAAATAAATCCGGTCTTCTAAGCATGATATTTAAAGCATGTAAAGCTCCTAAAGAACATCCTGTAGTCATAATAAGTGATGTTTTATTCATATTATGAATAAATGGTACAACCTCATCTACAATATAATAATAAAATTGTTCAAGCATATAACTGCGATGACCAGGGTCTCCTGTTTCATCAGAGTAAGTTTCCTCATCAATACTATCTACACAAAATAATTGTATTTGTCCTTGTTCTATCTTATCTTTTACACTTTCTACCATACCAAAGTTTTCAAAATCAAAATAACGTCCATTTTGAGCAGGAAGGACAATAAATGGTTGTCCTTGCGTTCCATATACCTTCATTTCCATATCTCTTAATAAACACTCACTGTATTCTTTATAATATACTACTTCCATGACTCTCTTCCCCCTTTCTATTATTCTAACATAAAAATAGGCTTATCAATAAGCCTATTGTAAATATTGTCTTAATTCACCTACATCAAGTGAATATTCTTCAGCAATAATTTGATTAACTTGTCCTGATTTAATTAATTGTGCTAAAGAACCATTTAATGAAATCATACCTTCATTCTTTCCAGTTTGAATCATAGAATCAATTTGATGTCCTTTATTTTCTCTAATTAAATTCTTAATAGCATCTGTTGCCACCATCACTTCTAAAGCAGCTACACGTCCTTCACCACTTTGTAAAGGTAATAACTGTTGGGTAATAACAGCTTGTAAAACACTTGCTAATTGAGTACGTACTTGTTCCTGTTTATGAGTAGGAAAGACGTCAATAATACGATCAATTGTTTTTGGTGCTCCTACCGTATGTAAAGTACTAAAGACAAGATGTCCTGTTTCCGCCAAAGTAATAACAGCTTGTATTGTTTCATAATCACGCATTTCACCAACTAAAATAATATCTGGGTCTTCACGCATTGCACTTTTTAGGGCAGTATCAAAAGAATCAACATCTTCATAAACTTCTCTTTGATGAATTAAAGCTTGTTTTTGTTGGTAAACATATTCTATTGGATCTTCAATTGTAAGAATATGACAATTCTTGATAGATGAAACAAAGTCAATCATAGCAGCAAGTGTTGTTGATTTACCACTTCCTGTTGGTCCTGTTACTAAAATAAGACCTCGAGGTAATAACGATAATTTATGTAATACATCAGGTAAATGAAGTTCTTCTAATGAACGAATATGATCATCAATAACACGAATGGCTGCTGTTACATTTCCTCTTTGAAAGTAGATATTAACACGATAACGATCACTACCATCAGTATAAACAAAATCAGCGTCTTCATGATTTTGTACTAACTTTAAAATGCGATCATGACATAATGATAAAATCATTTTTTCGATTGTTTGATCATCATATGATTGATCATATGATTTTAATTGACCATCTTTTCTTAAAACAATTCCTGTTTTAACACCAATATGCACATCACTACATTTTCTTTGTCTAGCATATTGTAATACTTCATTTATATTTGCCATAATGATCTCCTTTAATCAATGTAACAAGTAATTTTATTTAATTCATCTACTGTTGTTACACCATCTTTAACTAATTGTACAGCTTGATCTTTTAATGTTTCTACATGTTGTTCATCTTTTAAATAATCCATAATGGTATCTATATCTTCTTTATTAGCAATCATCTTTCTTACATGACTATCAACCATGATAATTTCATGAATCGCAATTCTGCCTTTATATCCCGTATTATTGCAATGTGGACACCCTGTACCCTTAGTAATATATTTAATGTCTTCACCTACTGCGATTTTATCTGTAACAGTTGCTTCTACTTGTCTTTTGCAATGAGGACAAACAACACGCATTAAACGTTGAGCTACTAAACCAACTAAAGAGTTTGCTACCATGTAGGGTTCAATTCCCATTTCCTCTAAACGAACAATTGAACTAATGGCATCATTTGTATGCAATGTACTGACTACTAAGTGACCTGTAATTGCCGCTCTTACTGAAATTTCAGCTGTTTCTTTATCACGGGTTTCTCCAACCATGATAATATCTGGGTCTTGTCGCATTAAAGCTCTTAATCCTGATTCAAATGTTAAGCCTGACATTTGATTAACTTGCATTTGATTAATTCTTGATAATCTTTTTTCTACTGGATCTTCAATAGTTGAAATATTAACTTGACCTTTAGCTAATTCTTCTAGAATCATATAAAGGGTTGTTGTTTTCCCACTTCCAGTTGGACCCGTAACATAAATGATACCATGAGGCATCGCCATCATTTGTTTCATTTTATCATAGTTATCTTGAGTCATCCCAAAAGTGCTTAAACGTGAAATTGTCGTATTTGAATTTAAATAACGCATCACTATTTTTTCACCAAAAATAGTTGGAATAACAGATACACGAATATTCATTTCAATGCCATTAATCTTACCAATAAAGTGACCATCTTGAGGATTTCTCTTTTCAGCAATATCCATATTAGATAATATTTTAATTCTTACAGTTAAAGCTGCTTGAATATTTTTATTTAAATCTAAATAATCAACCAGCATCCCATCAATACGCATTCTTACATGTACATTATCTTCAAAAGGTTCAATATGAATATCTGATGCACTATTATTATATCCTCTTAATAATAAAGAGTTTAATAACTTAACAACCGGTGTATCATCTTCTTGAGCATCAAATAAATCTAAATCATCTTCCTCTTCTACAGGTTGATCATCTAAGTTATCAATCAAATCTAAAGTATCTACATCACTATAATACTTTTCAATCGCAATTTGAATTTCTTCTTTTGTCGCTAAAGAAACTGATAAACGACATCCAGCAACAAGTCGAACATCTTCTAACCCATAGAAATTTAAAGGATCACTTGTCGCTACAGTTAAGTTATCTCCTTCAATAGCATAAGCAATGACATTATATTTTTGTGCCATTGCCTTAGGAATTCTCTTTGTTGCGTTAATATCAAATTCAATAGCATCTAGTGATACTAAAGGCTCTGCTAGTTTATCAGATAATGCTTCTAACATTTGTCTTTCACTAACAAACCCTAAATCTATTAAATGTTCTCCTAATCTTTTACTTCTATCTTTCTTTTGAGCAGCTAATGCTGTTTGTAACTGTTCTTCATTTATATATCCGTATTCCTTTAATACTTCACCTATTGGTAAACTTTTCATTTTATCAACTCCTTAGTAAATTTTTTTCCAAAATTGCGTTTGGTCATCATCTACTGCATCTTCTATAAATTGACGCCTTTCTTGTACACCATAATAATTACAACATTGTATAAACTGTCTTTGACCATAATGATCATAAAAAACAACATCATTATAAGCATAAGCACTATTTTCAGCTAATTCAGCACTAATTAATTGCCAATCAAATTTTTCATTAAGATCATTATTAGGTTTTACACCATTATTAAAAAGTTTTATATAATATTTTTGATATGTGTGTCCTGCTTTATCTTTAGATGTAATTTTATAGACTTCCGATTGTGTTGGATGCTGTCTATCTTTTACTACACTTATTGATTCACAATTATTCACATCTAGTTCTTTTACTTTAGATAAGTCAATATCGTCTAATTTTTTAACAATAGTTTTGGAAAAATATGTTTGTAGATAATCACCTCTTGTTATATCTAAATGAGAAGTTCCATCTTTAAACGTACCATCATTATTTTTATAATCTGATTCCTTAGCTTTACGCCAAAATCCACCAATCCATGATCCATCACATGGATAATAATTTTTATTGCTTGATGATGGACCAACATTGTTAATAATATTATTAGTGCAAATATAATATTCATTATTGTAAATAACAATATCTCCTTTTTCATAAGCACTATCATAAGAGAACTTAGAATCTATCTTTTTAAATTTATAGGAAATTCCTATTTCATCATCTAATACAAAATTATTATCTCCATCAACTAATTGCCACCAATAGCCATCTTTATAAACAAATTCATATTTTCTAATATATTTTTGATTTGACTTGTCAGGATATGCTCTATCTGTTCCTAAATCATAGGTCATATTCCAATATTTCATCATTTGAATTTGATCTCCAACAGTTCCAGTATTCTTGTAATCATCTGATGAATCAGTATCATCATTATCATCAGATATAGAATCATCTTTAAGATAATATAGTTTATTTGTTTGATTCAATTGTGTCTTAGTTAAAATATTTTCAAAATAATTTATTGATGAATTAGCAATACTTTCATTCATATTAAAATTAATCAGTTCAAATGTTTTAGATGTTTTATAAGCATCCGAATTATTGTTTTTCTTAAAATAAACCTTCATATCCAAACGATAGCCATTAATTTTAAACCCACGAACTTCTACTACTAATTTTCGATTATTCACATAATAATCATCATTAAATACTTCTTTACTATCTCGATACAATTTTCCGTTTTCTACATGAATTACATGCCAAGAACGATCATCAGGTACTCCATCTGATATTCTTACATCAGTAGCATATTGAATCTCATCACTAATATAATCCATAATTCCATCAGTAGCTTGTTTATCTAGTGATGTTTTAGTAGATGTATCAAAATATCCTAAAGAGTTGACTAAGATTCCACCCGTTATTACCATAGTTAATGAAGCAATAACTAAAACAATAATAATTTCAACCAATGTCATCCCTTTATTATTTATTTTCTTCATTTCTTAGTCACCTCTTTTTATCTTTTTGTTGTTTCAATTCTATGCCAAGAAGAATCACTCGTTATCTTATTATAAAATTCTGAATATGTACCAGTGATTTCAGATGTATTTACTCCATTTTTAGGAACCCACCATACATCTACGTCCTCGTTTGAAGAATTATTATCATAAAGTGCGTAAATTTTATTTGGTCGATCTCCTTCTTTTGCTTTATCACCAAGTAATATGAAAACATCCTTATATTTTTCACCATCGAAAAAATCATAATAATTAGTATTTTTATCCATAAATAAACAAGGAGTTACATAAGTATACTTATTTTTATCAAATTGAGGATTAATTGATGCTATTTCATCACCTAGTGCATTAATTTTTATATTAGGATACACCAATGAATACAATTTAGGTAAATTTGTAATAATATCATTTACTTCTACATTAATATTTTTTTCTTCTTTTAGCCACTTGTTTATATATTTTTTTACATCTGAACTATTCATTTGCGAAGTTGCCTTTACTTTTTCTTTTAAATAATTATGAATTTGAGTCATCATATCACAATAATTTTTATAAACATTTCTAGCTTTTTGAGTATCATCACTATTATCTATTTCAAACGAAGATAATGTCACTCCACTATCAGTTTTACTTTTTGCTTTTTTGTAAATTCCATCAACTGTAATCGGACTTTGACCTTGTTGTAAAGTAATCGAATATGTAGCATCTATAGGATTAACATCAATATTCGTATCTTTTTGTGATTCATTAATTAATGCTGTTTCTTCATTATTAGTATTGTTTTTATATTGTTCAGAATCACTGAATACCCTAAAAGCTGTAACAAATCCAGTCACCATAATAATAGAAGCTGTACTTAGAATAAGAAGAGCGATAATTGTTTCAATAAGCGTCATACCTTTATTGTTTTTCATATACTTTCCTCCTTTATTCCATTTTGCGCCAAGCATCTGATTTAACCATTTCTTGTAACTGCTGTTTTGTTTTATTGCTTATATCAACATTGCCACTTTCTTTTACAAATATATCATTATCTATTACGATTCCAATAACCTCATTGCTTGTATTCCAATCACCAGACTGCTGGTTAAAAATCATAACATATTCCCCATTTGAATTAGGAATCACATTGAAATGGCAATAGATTTCATTACTCCAAATATTAGAGTTAATGCCCTTTATTTTTTGATATAATTCATTACTTACTTTTGGTGTTTGATTATTGTTATATAATTTTTTTAACATAATATTTGTTTGTGCAGATATGTTTTGACTATCAAAATAGTGATTCGGTATCTGTTCATATGGAACATTTTGCTTTGTACATTCCTCCTTATACCATTTATTAAATTTATCTATATCGCTATTATTTCCATAATACGCATTTAAAATCTCACCTAATCGATTGTCAAATTGTAATAATTGTGCATCTAAAGATGGTGCATCATGATCATTACCACCAGTATTTCCACTATCTCCTCCAGTATTCCCACCAGTGTTACCTCCTGTGTTATCATCAGTATTTCCACCTGTAGAATCACTTACCTTAATGCTACGATTACCATTCGTATCATATTGGATAGCTTTCCAAACACCTTTCGACTGAGTAATATAAGCATACACAGTATAACTTTGTTCACTATATGTAGCTTTAAGTGATGCGATAACAAGGTTCTTTTTCTTTCTTGTTACTTTAATATCACTAATTGTTCCAAATGGTTGATCAAGTTCCATCTTGTAGATATTTGTTACTCCGTTTACCTCCGAAGGGATAATTTGATCATTTTGATCACCTTTTTCAATAACAGAAGCTAATGATTTAATAGCTGAATTCGCTATTAATTCAGCTTGAGTTTGATTATGATTTTTAATTGATTGATTGTAGTGGACATAAGCTAAAGATAAAGAGGCTCCGACAATGACCATCAAAAGCATAATTAAGGTTACTGCCCATACAATTGTTGAACCCTTTTTATTATTCATTGTCTTCACCCCTTTTATTTTTCAATCATATACACTGTATAAGAAATATGAAATTCATATGTACCTGTACCTTGTTCAAAGGATGTAGATGTCACTTGCATACTTTCGTTAGCACGTACATCATCTAATAAACTATTTAATTGATCAAGAGTCCCTGTACATGTTTGTTGAATTACAGATGTATATACAGTTGTTGAGTTACTGTTTTTAGAATATTTAGTTAATTTTGTTTTTGTAATATCACCAATAGTTAAATCTTTAGGCACAAGTTTGTATTGTTGCGCTAAACCAGTTACAAGTTTATCTAAGTCTTCTTTTCCTAAGACTTCATATAATCCTTGTTTTGTTGTTTCGATTTCTTTGGTTACACTATTGATTTGTGATGTTAAATCACTGTTACTAGGAACTATACTATTGGCTTGTATTTGAGTTTCTAGTAATTGTTTTTGAGAAGATAATTCTTGATGTTTTGTAAGTTGTGGTTGTAGTAATAAAAACCAGCCAATACAAATAATAATTAAAATAATCATGATATAGATTAAGATCTTTTCTCTTTTAGAAAGACTTTGAATTGATTTTTTAATTTTGTCCATTTGTCTTTCCTCCTTGTAATACACAAGTAATTGTTGATGAATAAACAATAGGTGTTTGGGTCGTTGTTGTTTGAGTTGTCACTTCACCGGTTGTAGGATCTGTCACATTTTGAGTTTGTTCACTTACGCCACCACTTTGATTATATCCTGTGTAGTTGACATCATCAAAAAGACCTGTTTCTTTTAGTTGTCTTACAGCATTTTGACAACCATCTACACGATTAGATTCTACTGATAAAACGATATTTCCATTTTCTTGCGTAAAGGATACTGACTTAATTGTAAGATCTTTACTTACTGATTGTATTTGATCTAGCATTTGTTTAGTGATTTGAGGATAAGTACTTAAATTATCAGTAATAGCTTGGCTTGTTTTTAATTCTTTTTGTAGATTAGCAAGCGTAGTTTCTTTTTCAGTATCTGTTTGTTTAGCATTTTGGACAATCAATGCTTGTAGTTTATCATTTAAACTATCCACATCTTTTTGCATTGAATGATTGTTTAATGCAAAGTAAACCGTACTTCCTGCAAATAAAACAACTAAAACAATAGGTAGTATCCATGGTTTTATTTTTTCAAAGTTAATTGTATTTGTTGATTCTTTAGCGTAATAAACACTTAAAAAATCGATATCTCTTCCTCTATTTTTACCTTTCATCTCTTATCTCCTCCATAAACTTCCAACTGCTAAGAATTTATGAGCTAGAAAATCATTATTTGAATCCGATGTGCAGTTAGGACATTCAAAACGTGTTGTTTTCATTGATAAATTTGAACTAATTGTTGAAAACAATAGGTCTTCTTCAAATTTATCTAATCCTGCAAAGTATATATGAGTAATATTATCGTCTTTATAGTTACTTCTAGCAAATTGTAATAGTTTTGTTAAACTATTAGATACTTCTGTAATAAAGGCAACACTTCCTCGATCAGAGAAGATACGACATCTATTGGTAATGACATATTGTCCTTTAATAAACATATAATGGTTAACATCTTGACCATTGATCATAGATAAAATATAAGATTGATTACTTAATAATGGCATCGATGCTGTAAGTTTGATAATTGAATTAGTAAGAATATCAATGGTTTCTAATTCTATATTTTCTTCTTTGAATAATTGAATATAAGGTTCAATGAATGATCTTTCTAAGGCTGCACATAAAACTAATTGCCCATCTTTGCCTTCAATAGAATCTGCGATAACAGTATAATCATAAATTAAATCTTCATGTTGTCCAACAACATCAACAAATTCATCTTTAACTAATTTTTGCATTTCCCTAGCTGATACTTTAGGCATTTGTTGGCATTTAACTAAGATTTGTCCACTATCAATAACTAATCTTGTTTTATCTATATAATGTACTTTTACATGTTCTAATGCTTCTTTTATTGGACGGTCGTCCATGATAACACCATCTAACATTGTTCCTTCTTTGAATTGATAATCTTGGAAATAATGAACCTTAATGTTATTGTGTTTTACTTCACCTTGTATTACTTGTAACCCACTGGTTGATAAAAAGATAACTGTTTCCATAATGCCTCCTACATATTTCCAACATTGTTATACAATGTATAGATTGGTAATAATACTGAAATAATGATTAAACAAATCACAACAGCTAATATAATAATCATAATTGGTTGAATTAAAGTGACCATTCTTTCACTAGCTTGTTCTGCATCAAAGTCAAAATCATCAGCAAGACTCGTAAGCATGGTTTCTAAGCGCCCACTTTCTTCACCTACATAAATACTACTATTAAGTTTGATATCAAAGCCATCAACATCTTTTAAAGATTGAGACAGTGATTCACCATTTCTAATCTTTTTAATCACTTCATCAAATTGTGATTAAATATAAGTATTACCTATTGTTGACTTAGCAATATTTAATGCATTAACAATAGACATCCCACTTGTATATAAAGAACATAAAGTTCTAGCAAAACGACTTGTATAAATCGTTACCATTAGGTTGCCAAACTTAGGAATATGAACTTTCATTTTATCTACTTCTAAACGTATTTTAGGTACTCTTAATAAAGCCAAAAATAACGCTACTAGAAGAATAAATCCCAGTATCACAAGATACCAATATCCTTGTAGAAACTTACTAATACCAATGTTAATTTTCGTAATTAAAGGTAAATCTACATTAACAAAGATATCAAAGAATGATGGTAAAACACCTAAATAAACAATAAGTAATACTGCTATTGTTACAACAATTAAAATAATAGGATACATCATTGCAGACTTTGTCTTTCCTCTAATACGATGATCTTTTGTATATTGATTAGACATAATTAAAGCTGTTTTATCCATTTGCCCACTGGCTTCACCAGCTCTAAACATTTGTATCATTAGCGGTGGAAACGCCACTCCTTGTGTTTCCATCGCTGCTGAAAGAGTAAAACCTTGTTGTAGTTTTACATAAATATTTTCATAAATCTTTTTTATTTTAGGATTATCTTCTCTTCGACACATAATGGAAAAAGTACGAATTAAAGATAACCCTGATCCTAGCATCGTTCCTACTTCTCTTGAAAACTCTGCTAATTCATTATATTTTAACTTATATTTATTGATGCTTTGTTTCGTTATATCTTGGCAATCAATTAAAAATAAGCCTTGATCTTTTAGTTTTCTTATTAATTCTTGTTCATCTTCAGCTTCTAATGTTCCTTTTACCTTTTTAGAACTCATATCTTTAGAAACATATTTAAAAGTTGCCATTGTTCTACTCCTTTACATTAACAAATTGATATACCAAGAAACAATCTCTGGTCCATACACCAATGCGATAAAAATTCCTAACGATAAATAAGGTCCAAAAGCAATATGAGCTTTTTTACTTACTTTCTTTGTTAGAATTAAATAAATACAATAGATACCTGCTACTAAAATACCAATAAAGGCAGCAAGTAAACTATATTTCATCCCCAGCGCAATCCCAGAAGCAAACATTAACTTTACATCTCCACCACCAAAACAATCAGGAATGAGTAAAATTAATATAAACATAGGTACGGCAATACATAGCATTCCTAATACTGCATCAAATACAGTTAAATGTCTTACAATACATAAAACAAAACAAACAATAAACAGCGCTATATTTAATCCATCAGGAATGATCATTGTATCATGATCAATTAATGTAATCGCAAGTAAAATCATACTCACAACAAATAATAATACTGTTTCTATAGAAAACTGATATCTATAAAAACAAAAAACACTTACCAATCCACCAAATAAGGCTATTCAAATAATTTAGGGGCCTCAACTTTGGGGGTCTACTTTAGGGGACAACTTTAGGGGGATAAACTTCTAATAATTGCCATTGAAAAACAACAGCTA